>ERZ1066122.160-NODE-160-length-74452-cov-40.864242_pt1 | contig 74452 bp, 67 predicted proteins | sample MGYA00382769_ERZ1066122 | MGnify/ENA primary metagenome ERZ1066122 (study PRJEB33369, sample SAMEA5778352) | biofilm metagenome | biome: Industrial cooling water; feature: Water cooling tower basin; material: Biofilm | place: United Arab Emirates | collected... | reverse complement strand
CAGCCGCACTGCATCCATGCCGTGCCAGCGCCTATTGTGCAAAAGGTCTAATGGCATGGGCGGCGGAACTGCTGGCGGCATCGGCGGCACGCAGGTGCCGCTCGGCCAGGTGGCGACGATCCGCCGGGTCGCCGGCCCGATGGTGGTACGCACCGAGAACGCGGTGCCCACCGCGTGGGTCTACGTGGACGTGGAGGGTCGCGACATCGGCGGCTACGTCGCCGACGCGCAGAAGGCCGTCGCCGCGATGGTGACGCTGCCGCCCGGCTATACCCTGAGCTGGAGCGGGCAGTACGAGTACATGCAGCGCGCCAAGCAGAAGCTGGTCGTGGTAGTGCCGGCTGCGCTGGCGATCATCCTCTTGCTGCTCTACTTCAACTTCAAGAGCCTGGGCGAGACGTTGCTGGTGATGCTCAGCCTCCCCTTCGCGCTGGTCGGCGGCGTCTTCTTCATGTGGCTGCTGGGCTACAACTGGTCGGTGGCCACGGCGATCGGCTTCATCGCGCTCGCCGGCGTGGCCGCCGAGACGGGGGTGGTGATGCTCATCTACCTGGACCATGCCTGGCACGCCCGCCAGGCGGAAGGACGCACCAAACTACCGGATCTCTACGCAGCAATCATGGAGGGCGCGGTGGAGCGCGTGCGCCCGAAGATGATGACGGTAACCGCCATCATCGCGGGCCTGTTGCCGATCCTGTGGGGCACCGGGACGGGCGCCAGCACCATGAAGCGCATCGCCGCGCCCATGGTCGGCGGGATGGTCTCCTCGACGGTGCTGACGCTGGTGGTGATCCCTGCCGTCTACTCGCTCTGGAAGGAGTGGGCCCTCAGGCGTGAGCAGGCCGCGATCGCCGACGAGCCGGGGGAGGCACGGCCGGAACTGGTCCCGATCTGAGCGACCGCGGAGGGAACGACACCCGTGCAAGGAGGTGGGGCATGCTACCGTACGCGTTGTTGCTGCTGAGCGCTCCCGGACAGGCGGAGGTTGGGGGCCTCGCGGACTGGAAGTGGACGATCGTCGGCGTCATCACGCTGGGCGGCCTGCTCGCCGCGCTGCTCCTGGCGATCGCCGAGAGCTGGCAGGCTCGGCGAGCCCGCCGCTCGCAGGCCGAGGTGTCGGTGATCCCGATTCCGTTTGCGCGAGGCCAGCGATGTCGCTCTGCGCGGCATCGCTCCTGAGTGGAGCCTCGCCGGCCGCCGCGGTGTCCGTCGGCACTGCGTGGGGGGGAGCTTGGAGCGCTCCCAGACTGCCGGCCTACTGTGGGCGCCCGGCCACGCCCTGTGGGCGCCCCCCCCGGCGGACCCAGAAGAACGAGCGGCCGGCCCATGCCGGGTCGGCCGCACCACACCGGGGGCCCAGCTCCCCGGTCACTTGAGGAGGGAACCATGCAGACGAAGAGCAAGCGAATCCTGTTCGGCGCGCTCGCAGTCGCGCTGTTCGGCGGCGGCAGCCTGGCCTTTGCGGCGCTCACTCCCGACGCGCCGTCCGGGCCGCTGGTCACGGTCTACAAGAGCCCGACCTGCGGCTGCTGCGGCAAGTGGGTGGAGCACATGAAGGACAAAGGCTTCACCGTGCAGGTGCGGGAGATGGCGGACGTCACACCGATCAAGGAGCGCTACGACGTGCCGCAGTCCGCGTATTCCTGCCACACCTCGGTGGTGGATGGGTACGCCCTCGAGGGGCATGTCCCCGCCGAGGACGTGAGGAGGCTTCTCGAGCATCGGCCCCGCGTCGCGGGGCTGGCCGCGCCGGGAATGCCCTCCAGTGCGCCCGGTATGGACGGACCGCGCAAGCCCTACGACGTGCTGGCGTTCACCCGCGACGGCGAGACGCGTCTGTTCGCCAGCCACTGAGCACGGCGGCGCGGCCGTCCGGCGAAGCCGTCTCGCGCCCCCGCCGCCCTGGTTGCGGCGGGGGCGCCGTCTCTATGCAGCGCTGGCCTAGGCCGCATGTCGGCCACGGCCACGCGAGCAGCCTGAAGCATTCCTAACACCGACTTCACGCTCCTTTCATTGCGGGATCCCTATCGTCGTCCGTGGAACTCGATACGAGCTGATGCGCCGGGTGGCGAACGACCGAACGCCCCGGCGCGCCGGACGGGTGGTGCCGGTCTCGAGCCGCCTCCGGAGACCGGACCGCCGAGGCGTCGCACGCGGAGGGAGACCTATGCGAGCACAAGACCCGGTCTGCGGGATGTGGGTGGAGCCGGGGAACTCCACCGCCACCAGCTTCCATGCGGGCCAGCCGTACTACTTCTGCGCGGATGGCTGCCGCCGTCTCTTCGACTCGGCCCCCGAGTGCTACCTGCCCGAACCGGCTTCGTCGGCACCGCCTGGCGCGAGTGAGGGCGAACCGAGTGATACCGGCCCGGGCGACTCCCCGACAGAGCAGCCGTGCCCGCGCTGTGGCCGACGCGCCGTGGCGATCGCGGCCGAGAAGCCGTTGATCGGCCGCCTGACCCTGGACGAGTTCGAGGTCATCGTGCGTGGCGAGTGGTGCTGGCGACTGGGCAAGGATGCCTGTGGGCGTGAGCACCCGCGGGAGCTGATCCGCGGCCTCATCACCTTCGCGCTCTCGCCGACCAGCCCCCTGCGTGCGGACGTCGTCGGCGTCCTCCTCCACAGCGAGATCGTCCGGCTCCAAACCGCAGGTCTCGACCGCCTCCAGGTCGAGCGCGAGCTGTACAGCCTCTCCAAGGCGATCTGGCGAGGCCTGGGGATCGCCCGCGTCCCGGTGGACGAAGCGACCGGGCTCATGCAGGCGATCGATGCCGAGCTACTCGGCACCCGGGAGACGCGCGACCCGAGCTCTGCAAAGACCCAGCGGACCGAGCCACCAGTGGGCCTGTCGCACGCGCTGAACCGCAGCGCACCCGCCGCGCCCCGACCATCCATCCGCCCCGACGCGTACGATGAGCGCCTCGAAGAGCCCCGCTGATTCCTGCGAGCCCGGGGGCACCCCGCGCACTGCGGCTTCGGCTGGATCGACCCCCGAGCAGGCATCTACCGGCCGGCCACCGGCCCGAGCTGGCGCCGCCGTTCGGATCGCCGGCGAGGAACCCCCTGCCCCCGCCTCTGCGCTCGGTGCTCCCGCCCGGAGGCGAAGCCAGCTGCGCATTGCGGCGGCGGTGTTCGCCGCGACGGGCATCGTGGGACTGCTGGCGTTCGGCACGACCCGCGACCCGCGCATCATCCCGTCGCCCTTGGTGGGCCGCACCGCGCCGGAGTTCGCGCTGGAGGTCATGCAGCCGCCCGAGCCGCTCGGGCCCGGCTTCCCCGCCGGTGGCGATACGGTGCGGCTCGGTGAGCACCCGGGGCAGGTCGTCGTCCTGAACTACTGGGCCTCCTGGTGCCTCGCCTGCCGTAGCGAGCACGAGGCGCTCTCCCGCGCCGCCGAGCGCTACCGGCAGCACGGAGTCCGCTTCTATGGTGTGCTCTACAACGACACGCCCGCCAACGCCCGGCGTTTCATCGTGGAGATGGGAGGTCAGAGCTACCCCACGCTGCTCGACCCACGCACGCGCACCGCGATCGAATACGGCGTGTACGGTGTTCCCGAGACGTACTTCATCGGCGCCGACGGGCGGGTCGCCCACAAGCAGACGGGTCCAGTCACCGAAGCGCTGCTCGACCACTGGATCACCACGCTGCTGCAGGCGCAGGTCAGGGCCAAGTAATCGGCCCGGGGCGCGCGCTCGACAGGGCGGGTGGAGCGCTTGGGTCGCCGGTGCGAGGATGGATCCGGGTCCGCACCCAAACCCGGGGAGTCGCCATCCCGGTCAGCGGCCGGCGGCAACAGCGCCCCAGCGGCAACACCACCCGGCTTCTGAGGCATACGTGCGTTGGATCACCCCCACTTCGTCACCCTTTCTGACAGGAGGAGACCTATGGCTACGGCGCGGGAGCTGACGCTGGGGATCATCGGGATGACCTGCGGCGAATGTCGACGCAGCGTCGAAGCCGCATTGGCGGCGATCTCCGGCGTTCACGAAGTCAACGTGGATCTGTACCGCGGGATGGCAGAGGTGCGGTACGAGCCGGGACGGGCATCGCCCGGGACGCTGGCGGCGGCGGTTCGCCGGGCCGGCTACGAGGTGGAAGCTCCCGGACACCGGGATACCCGCGCGAGCGGCTGCGGATGCACCTGCGGGTGCGGCTGCGGCTGATCGCCACGTCGGCGGGACAGGGTGCAGACGGTCGTGCCGGGCTCCGGGCTCACCAATGGCTCGCCGTCCCTCCGTGGCGCGTTCTGGGGCGTGCGACGCTGGCTGTTCATCCTGCTCACCGGAGGATGGTGTATCCCGCTCCCAGTTCATGAGATGCACGGCATGTTTTATGCTCAATGAAAAGTAGATGTATATGTACTCTCGCCATCGGTATCGGACTTTGTAGGCGTGGTGTGGCGCCTAGCGCTGCACCCTGCTCCTTGCGAGACGACGAATGGGCTCTCTGGAACGGCGGCAACAGCGGAGTACGACGGAGCCGACGGACGCTGCGCATCGTGACCTACAGCGCGACCATCCGTTGGAGGAGGCCCAGAAGAACTACCATACCGTTCTCGAGCAGCAGCTCGCCCAGGCGGAGGAGGAGCTGGAGCGTCCAGCAGGTGCACTACTGTTATCTGGTCTTTCAGCCGGCCTCGATCTCGGATTCGGTCCATTCGCGATGGCGATCATCTTGACCCTGGGGAAGGACGTCTTCCCCAAGCCGGTCAACGAGCTGCTGCTCGCCAGCGCGTACACGATCGGGTTTATCTTCGTCGTCCTCGGCCGCTCGGCGCTTTTCACCGAACAGACGACATCTGCAGTGCAGCCCGTTCTGGCCAAGAGGGCTACCCTGGGCCAGTTGCTAAGGATCTGGGGTATTGTCCTGGTCGCGAACGTGGTGGGCGGCGCACTCTTTTCAGCGTTTGCCGCGCGCCTGGGACCGGCGCTGGGCGTGGCTGAGCCTGCGGCGTTTGGCGAGATCGCGCGGAAAGTAGTTGAACATGAATGGTGGGTGATGCTGCTCAGCGCCGTCGCAGCGGGATGGTTGATGGGTCTGCTGGTGTGGCTCGTGACTGCCAGCAGGGATACGGTCAGCCAGATCCTGGTGATCTGGCTGACCACGTTCGCAATCGGGCTCGGGCAACTGCACCATTCGATCGCCGGGACGATCGAGGTGCTCATGGGAGTCTTTGTCGGAGAGGGTGCTACCCTCGCGGACTACGGCCGATTTCTCCTCTGGTCGGCACTCGGCAACGCTATTGGTGGAGCGGTATTCGTTGCAATCCTGAAGTATGCGCACGTGCGCGGCAGCACAAGTGAGTAACAGGGTGTCGGGCGAAGCCACCGTGTCAGGTTCAGGAACGGCATGCATGCCGTTCCCGACCGTATCAAGCCATGCTGACCGTTCGGCCGACCTCTACCAAGCCGCGTTCTGTGCGCTGGATGCATGCGGCCACCGCGCGTGGGAGCATCGTGGTATTCGTCAGCTTTTCTGTTCTTGCGCATCGCACTTCCCGTAGCATCGGGAGGTAATCGGCGACCAATCCTGTACCTTGCAGACCGACACCCTGGACCTGCGCCAGCGCGGCGCCTATCCGCTTGCGCTCGCGTTCCCGCTGTACCAGCCGGGTCGGCGATCAAGCACCCGCTAAGCTCCCTCCGTGCGGCCCAGCCCCCACTTGGCGCTCTGTCGTTGCACCTTCTCCAGCACCCGCAACTTGCTGTAGTCCAGCCCGCTGGCTGTGTGAGGTGGTGACATCTCCTCGGTGCAGCCGCGCTGATAGCAGTTACGAGGACACAGAACTGCATCAAGACTTATCTACACTCCTCGCGTGCTAGGCACGAGCGCGGTCCCGCCGTCCTCAGCGCCCCACTGCCACCCCCCAGGGCCGCGCGCCCACCGGGATGGTGGTGACCACCCGCAGAGTCCCGGTGTCGATCACCGAGACGTCGTCGGAGCCGCCATTGGCGGTGTAGACGCGGCTGCCGTCGGGCGAGACCGCGATCCCCCACGGCCGCCGCCCCACGGGCACGGTGGCAAGGACGCGCCGGGACGCGGCGTCGATCACCGCCACGCTGTGGCCGTGGCCGTTGGCGACGTACACGCGCCGCCCGTCCGGAGAGACGGCTACCCCCACCGGCTTCGCCGCCTCGCCCAGCTCCACGGTGCCGACGACCTGGTGCGTGGCCGGGTCCACCACCGAGACGGTGCCGCTGATCTCGTTGCTCACGTAGGCGCGCCGCCCGTCCGGCGAGAACGCCGCCGCGCGCGGCCGCACGTCCACCAGGAAGCTGGCGGCGATCTCGCGGCTGCGGGTGTCGATCACCGAGACGGTGTTGCTGGTCTCGGCGGTGACGTAGACCCAGCGGCCGTCCGGGCTGACGGCCACGCCCTCCGGCTCGATCCCCACGGTGAGCGTCTGCAGGACCTCGCCGTCACCCAGCCGGGTGAGGGTGGCGGTGCCGGCGTCCTCGTTGGCGGCGTAGAGCGTGCGGCCGTCGGGGCTGAGCGCGAACTGCTCGGGGTCGCTGCCGGCGGAATGGCGCGCGGCCAGGCGCCCCGTCCCGAGGTCGACGACGGCGATCGCGTCGGCGTCGCTCTCGGCCGTGGGCGAATCGTCACTGAGCGCCACGTAGAGGCGCCTGCCCGCCGCATCGAGCTGGATGCCGCGCGGGCGCAGCCCCACGGGGATGCGCGCGACGGCTCTCTGCGCGGCGGCGTCGATCACGGTGACGTCGCCGGAGCCCTCGTTGCTGACGAAGAGGTGCGGCCCCGCGCCCAGCTTCGCCTCGGCCAGCGTGGGGAGCGACGGCCCGGCCTCGCCCGTCTCCGCGCCGCCCGCGCCAGCGGCGCCGGGACGGTAGAGCGGCTGGCGGAGCTGGTGGCGGCGGTCGAAGCCGAGCGGCTCGCCCTTGTGGCCGTCGAAGCGGGTGCTGTCGCTCGCCAGCACGGCCGCCAGCCGCCGCGGCTCGGTGCTGCCGGCGCGCAGCGCGCCCTCCCAGAGCGCCTTGACCGCGAACCAGCCGGCCCACTCCGGCGCGCCGGGCGGCTGCCGGAAGCGGCGGCGGAAGCGGTCGTTGAGCTGCGCGGCGCCGTAGCGGCGCAGCCCGTCGTGCCAGAGCACCGGCGCGGCGGCGCCGGCGGCGCTGTCGGCCGCCCCGGCCCGGAGCTGGTGGTACATCGCCTCGCTCGCCTCCACGTGGAAGGCGGCGGGCAGGCGCCTGGGGTCGCGCAGCGCCTCCTGCGGGCAGCCGACGTTGAGGAAGAGGATGCCCTCGCGCGCGGCTGCCTCGGCCAACGCGCGGCAGCCGGCCTCGTCGAAGCCGCCGACGACGGCCAGCGCGCCGCGGCCCGCGAGCTCCCGCACCGCCGCGGGGACGTCCGCGGGCGCGGCCGCGCGCGTGGTGAGCAGCGCGAAGCGCCGGCCCACCAGCTCCGCCGCGCGGCCGGCCTCCTCCGCGGCCAGCTCGGCGCCGCGGAGCGTGCGCGCCGCGCGCTCGCCCTCGCCCGCGACGAAGCCGATACGCACTACGGGGTCGGCGGCGCGAGAGTCGGCGCAGCCGGCGAGGACGAGCGCCAGTACGAGCACCTGCCCGATTCTGGTCATGCGCTGCGCCTCGTCGGGGTTGGAGGACGCGGCCGACGCCCGAGCGCCTCGCCGGGCGAGGCGGGCGTCCACACTGTAGCGCCCCGCGCCGGTCAGCAGCAGCGTCACGGCCACGGCGCCGTAGAGCAGCGCCAGCTCGCGCTCGACGAAGGGGTCACCGGCCTGACGGACGAAGGCGGCCACGCCCATGGTGATGGCGATGAAGAGGGCGGCGGGGCGGCTCAGCAGCCCCGCCGCCAGCAGGAGCCCCCCGCCGAACTCCGACAGGGCGGCCGCCCAGGCGAAGAGGAGCGGGAAGGGAAAGCCCATCTCCCCGACCCCCGCGACGAAGCGCGCGGACGGGGGTAGCTTGCCGAGCCCGTGCGCCAGCGCGAGCGAGACACCGGCGAAGACGCGCAGCACCAGCAGCCCGGCACTGGTGGCGACCTGGCCGCCTTCGGCGGCGGGGGAGAGGAGCGGACGGGAGGGTCGCATCGGGTGTGGTTCCGGGTGTGGGCATGCCTGGGCCGCGCTCTCCTCTCGGCGGGCGCTCAGCGCAGGGTGTAAAGGTAGGCGGCGATGTGGCGGGCCTCCGGCTCGGTGAGCCCGAGGTCCGGCATGGCCACGCCGGGGTCGAGCGCCGGCGGGTCCATCAGCCAGGCGACGAGGTTGCCGGGTTGGTTCTGGAACTTGCCGGCGATGAAGTCCCGCTCCGCGAACTGCGTCAGCGGCGGCCCCACGGTGCCGCGCGCGCCGCGCACGCCGGGGATGACGTGGCAGCTGCCGCAGCCGTTCTCCCGGATCAGGCGGCGGCCGGCGGCGGCGACGCCGCCGGGGATGCGCTGCACGGCGCCGGCATCGGCAGCGCCGCAGGCGCCGCAGAGCAGCAGCCCGCCCAGCGCCAGCAGCCGCCGCCCGCGGCCTCGGCTCAAGCTCCACATTTGCGCAGCATCAGGAAGAAGGGTGGGCTCCCGAGCAGCAGGACACCGAAGAGGAAGAGCGCCGCCACCACCATGCCGAAGAGGCCCATGAAGCCGGCGCGTTCGTCGGGGCTGCCGCCCTTGGCCTTGTGGCTCACGCCGCTGGCGCGCCAGAGGCGATGGCCGAGCACCCCCGCGTAGAGGGTGGCGCCCGCGGCCGCCACGGCGATCAGCAGCAGCAGCAGCTCGGCGCCGCTGAGCGGCCCCAGCCGTGGCCCGAAGTTGCCACTGCTGCAGGCCATCGAGGCCACCGCGTAGCTGAGCAGCTCCTGCAGGCTCCAGGCGATCGGGGGCGTCAGTGCGGCCAGCCAGGGGCGGGGCACGCCCAGCACCCGGCCGTGCAGCTGCGTGGTGTCGGTCACGGCGCCTCCCGGGCTACCAGAGGAAGGGCGAGAGGTACAGCGCCAGGAAGCCCAGCGCCCAGAACGCGGCGGTCGCGTAGCCGTGCAGCGCCGTCACCTCGGCAAGGGCGTGCCGCGGGTGGCGCAGCCGGCCGAGCAGGGCGCGCGCGATGGCCACGGCGCAGAGCAGCAGCAGCGCCAGCGCGTTCAGCGCCACGTAGGCGAGCACCGCATAGAAGGCGGCGGCATAGCCGGTCTCCTGCGGGCGCACGCCGGCGTCTAGGTAGTCGGCGACGTGGACGCCGAGCAGCGCCAGGAAGCCGGCCACCAGCACCGCCGCGAGCAGCAGCCCCGGGAGCCCGCTCTGCCCGCTGCGGCTGGCGCGTTCCGCCCAGGCGAAGGCGGCACTCGCCGCCAGCAGCGCCGCCAGCGCGAGCGCCGGCAGCAGCAGCTCGGGCGGCACGGCACCGGCCGGCGGCCAGCCCTCGGCCCGGTTGCGCAGGTAGAAGTAGGAGAAGAGCACCATCGCGAAGCCCATGGCGTTGGCGCCCTGGAAGAGGCTCATCCCCGTCCACGCCGTCGCGCGGCGCCCGCCGAGGTTGACGGGCAGCCCCTCGCGCAGCCCGTCGCCTTCCGGGGTGCGGTCCTCCCGCGGCCAGTGCCACATCACGGCGCAGAAGAGGGTGAGCGCGGTGCCGAGCGCGGCGGCCCAGTACCAGGGGCCGAGGAAGCTGACCACCGTGGCCGTGAGCGCCAGCGCCGTCCAGAGCGGCCAGGAGGTGGGCCGCGGCAGGCGCAGCACCTGCTCCGGCTCCGCGTCCAGCAGCGTGGTGGCCAGCGTCTCGCGGTGGTCCGCCACCGGCGTGGCCAGCCAGCCCTTGCCCTGCTCGATCTCGTCGTGCAGCTCCGGCTGCTCCCAGAGCGGGTAGCGGCTGCGGATGAACGGGATGCTGCGGTGTTTGTAGGAGGGTACCGGCGCGGGGCTGCTCCAGTCGAGCCCCGGCGCACCCCACGGGTTGGGCGGCGACTTCTCGCCGCGGCGCAGGCTCCAGAAGAAGTTGGCCACGAAGAGCAGCACCCCGAGCGCGAAGAGGTAGGCACCGAGGGTGGAGAGCAGGTTGGTGGTGTCCCAGCCGATGTTGGCGGGGTAGGTGTAGACGCGCCGCGGCATCCCCAGCAGCCCCGAGTTGTGCATCGGGAAGAAGGCCAGGTTGAAGCCGACGAACATCGTCCAGAAGGTCCACTTCCCGAGGCGCTCGCTCATCAGCCGCCCCGTCCAGCGCGAGTAGTAGTAATGCAGCCCGCCGATCAGCGGGAAGACCATGCCGCCGATCATCACGTAGTGGAAGTGCGCCACCACGAAGTAGCTGTCGTGCACCTGCCAGTCGAAGGGCACCAGTGCCAGCATCACGCCCGAGAGACCGCCCAGCACGAAGATGACGATGAAGCCGATGACGAAGAGGAAAGGCGTCTTCAGCACCGGCCGCCCCGTCCAGATGGTGGCGAGCCAGGCGAAGATCTGCAGGCCGCTCGGGATGGAGACCGCCATGCTCGCCGCGGCGAAGAACGCCATGGAGATCTCCGGCAGCCCGGTGGTGAACATGTGGTGGACCCACACCCCCATCCCGATCACCCCCGTGGTCACCAGCGAGGCCGCCAGCAGCGGATAGCCGACGACGGGGCGGCGGGTGAAGGTCGGCACCAGCGTGTCCACCAGCGCGGCGCCGGGGATGAAGACGATGTAGACCTCCGGGTGGCCGAAGATCCAGAAGAGGTGCTGCCAGAGCAGCGGGTCGCCGCCGCGGGCGGCGTCGTAGAAGGGCCAGAGCCAGGTCCGCTCCACCTCTAGGAAGAGGCTGGCGACGATCACCGGCGGGAAGCCGAAGAGGATGAGGAAGGCCACCACCAGCGCGCCCCAGGTCAGCAGCGGCATGCGGTTGATGGACATCCCCGGCGCGCGCAGGCGGAAGATCGAGGTGATCATGTCCACCGCGAAGGCGATGGCCGAGATCTCGGTCAGCGTCACGCCCAGCAGCCAGAGGTCCATCCCCTTGGTGGGCGAGTACTCCGGTCCGCTCAGCGGGTAGTAGGAGAACCAGCCGGTCGCGGGCAGCAGCGCCACCAGGAAGCCGGAGTAGAGCACCAGCCCGCCGAAGAGGTACGTCCAGTAGCTGAAGGCGTTGAGCCGCGGGAAGCTGAGGTCGCGGGCGCCGATCGCCCCCGGCACCAGGTAGGTGAAGAGGCCCTCGGCCATGGGCACGGCGAAGAGGAAGAGCATCGTCGTGCCGTGCATGGTGAAGAGCTGGTTGTACGTCTCCGCGTCGAGGAAGCTGTTCTCGGGGCGGATGAGCTGCGTGCGCATCAGCAGCCCCAGCACGCCGCCGAGCAGGAAGAAGACGAAGGCCGTCACCATGATGCGCACGCCCACCGAGCTGCTGGAGACGGCGCGTGCCCAGCCGGTGAGCCCCGGCGGCCGCTTCCAGATCTCCTCCAGCCGGTGCTTCTGTTCCTCGTTGGTGTCGATGACCGTGGCCACGCCGCCCTCGCTTATCTGAGGCTCTGCAGGTATGCCGCGAGGGCGCGCAGCTCCTCGCCCCGGAACAGGTTGTAGGAGGGCATCTGGTTGCCCGGCTTCAGGTGCTGCGAGTCGACGATCCACGCCTCCAGGTTGCCCTGCGTGTTCTCCAGCACGCCGGCGGCGAGGGTGCGGCGGCTGCCGAGGTGCGTGAGGTCCGGCGCCACGTCGCCCTGGGCGGGGGTGCCGCGCACCGTGTGGCAGAAGCCGCAGGGCGCGGCCAGGAAGACCGCGCGCCCGCGCACGGCCAGCGAGTCCAGCGGCGGGCGCGCCGGCTCTCGCTGGCGTGCGAGCCAGGCCTCGAACTCCGCGCGCGGCTCGGCGATCACCAGCAGCGCCATCTTGGCGTGCTGCGTGCCGCAGTACTCGGCGCACTGGCCGCGCAGCACCCCCGGCTCGTCGGCCTGCAGCCAGATGCTGTTCACCCGGCCGGGGATGAGGTCGATCTTGCGCCCCAGCTGCGGCACCCAGAAGGAGTGGATCACGTCGGCGGTGCGCACGTCGAACTGCACCGGCACGCCGGCGGGGATGTGGATCTCGTTGGCGGTCTCCGCCAGGAAGACGGAGTCGGGCGTGAGGTAGCGCACCTCCCACCACCACTGGTGCCCGGTGACGTCCACGCGCACCACCGGCTCCGACGGCGGCGTGGTGGTGGCCGAGAGGGTGCCCATGGCGTAGAAGTAGATCCCCGCCAGGATCAGCGCCGGCACCGCGACCCCCGCGACCAGCACGAAGGTGAAGGGCTGCATCGGTAGCCGCAGCGGCTCTTCCTTCCCCCGCCAGGCGCGCAGCACCGGGATGAGCAGCATGGTGAAGACGACGAGCGCCACCAGGCCGGCGATCACGAAGGAGGTGATCCCCAGCTCGGCGATGGCCTCGGCCACCGGGCCGCGCGGCTCCAGCAACGGCTGCACCGAGGTGCATCCGCCCCCGGCCAGCGCCAGCCCGGCGGCCAGCGGCGGCCGGCGGCGCCACGCGCGGTGGCGCGCTGCCTCAGCGGGTGGTGTCCGCAGGCGTGGTGTCATTGGCCACTCCGGTGGTGGTGTCGCCCTCCGCGCCCCGGAGCGGCGGGATCTTCGTGGTCACGGGCGGCGGCGCGAGCGAGCGCACGTAGGCCACCAGCTTCCACACCTCGTCTTCCGGGATCTTCCCCTGCCAGGTCGGCATGCCGTCGGGGCGGCCCTTCAGGATCGTCTCGTAGACGCTCTGCGGGTCGCTGCCGTACTTCCACTCCGCGTCGCGGAGCGGCGGGCCCATCCCGCCGGCGCCCTCGGGGGCGTGGCAGCCGATGCAGTTGTACGCGGCGAAGAGCGCCTTGCCGGTGTTGATCGCCACCGTGTCGTCCTGGTAGGGCGCCGGCCGCTGGTAGAGCTGCTGCCGCGGCCCGGGCAGCAGCGTGATGCGCTCCTGCGGCAGGCCGACGTCGCCGCCCGGCACCTGCGGCCGCGACTGCGGCTCGCCGCAGCCGGCCGTGGCGAGCAGCAGCGCGGCCAGCAGGGTCAGCATCGCCGGGCGCGGGCGGAGGCGCGGGCTCATGGCAGCGCGAAGGTGTAGAGGGTGCCGCCCTCGGTGGTGTGCCGCGGCAGGTCCTGCATGGCACCCACGAAGCCGAGCGCGCCCCAGGGCACGGTGGTGTCGAGCTGCGCCGAGACCACCGCGCCGGCCCAGCCGCCCACCCCCGAGAGCACGGAGACGTACTGCTTGCCGTCCGGCCCCAGGTAGGTGATCGGCTGGCCGATGATCCCCGAGCCGAGCTTGTAGCGCCAGAGCAGCGCGCCCGTGCGCGCGTCCAGCGCCTTGAACCAGCCGTCCATGGTGCCGTAGAAGACGACGTCGCCGGCGGTGGCCAGCGCGCCGCTCCAGACGGGGAAGCGCTCCCGCAGCTTCCAGGCGACCTGCTGGCGCATCGGGTCCCAGGCGGTGAACTCGCCGCGGTGGCCGCCGGGGCCCGCGTACATCCGCACCTGCGCGCCCACGAAGGGGGTGCCGGAGATGTAGTTCACCTCGGCGGCCTGCATGTCCATGCACAGGTTGTTGTGCGGCAGGTAGAGCAGCCCGGTGCGCGGCGAGTACGCCGAGGGGCTCCAGTCCTTGGCGCCGGGCGCGGCGGGGCAGATCTGCTCGACCATCACGCCCGTGCGCGGCTTCTTGGCCGGGTTGGGGATCAGCCGGCCCGTCTGGAGGTTCACGCCCCGCGAGGTGTTGACGAAGGCGAACGGCTCGGCGGAGAGCACCTTGCCGGTGGCGCGGTCCAGCACGTAGACGTAGCCGTTGCGCTCCGGGCGGACGATCACCTTGCGCCGCTGGCCGCCGATCTCCAGCTCCAGCAGTACGTTTTCGTTGGTGCCGTCGTAGTCGAACTCGTCGTGCGGCGTCCACTGGTAGAACCAGCGCGCCGCGCCGGTGTCGGGGTCGCGCGCGAAGATGCCGGACGTCCAGAGGTTGTCGCCGGGGCGCTGCTCCGGGTTCCAGGGGCCGGGGTTGCCGGTGCCGTGGAAGATGAGGTCCAGCTCCGGGTCGTAGCTGATCCACCCCCAGACATTGCCGCCGCCCACCTTCCAGGCCCCCGGTGGCCAGCTCGTCACGCCCAGGTCCTTCCCCGCGAACTGCGGGTAGGGCGCACGGTACTCCTCGCCGATCTTCACGTCGGCGTCGGGGCCGGTGTTGTAGGCACGCCAGGCGAGCGCGCCGGTCCTCAGCTCCAGCGCCGCGATCCAGCCGCGCACGCCCAGCTCGCCGCCGCTGTTGCCCACCAGCACCTTGTCCTTCACCACCAGCGGGGCCATGGTGATGGTCTCCCCCTGGTTGATGTCGCCGAGCTTCGTCTTCCAGACCTGCCGGCCCGTCTCGGCGTCCACCGCGACGGTGTGGGCATCGAGGGTGTTGTAGACGATCTTCCCGTCCGCGTAGGCGGCGCCGCGGTTGACCACGTCGCAGCAGGCCACGCCCTGCGCGGCGCGCGCGGGCTCCGGGTCGTAGCGCCACCTGATCGGCGCGCCCGGCCGGCTGAGGTCCAGTGCATAGAGGTAGTTGGGCCAGGGCGTGACGATGTACATCGTGCTGCCCACCACCAGCGGCGCGGCCTCGTGGCCGTTGTCCACGCCGGTGGAGAAGGTCCACGCCACGGCCAAGTCGCGCACGTTGGCGGCCGTGACCTGGTCCAGCTCGCTGAAGCGGGTGTTGGCGTAGTCCTTGGGCGCCATGCGCCACTCGCCGGGCCGCTCGCGCGCCTCGGCCGCGCGTTCGCCGCCCGCCTCGCCGCCGCCCTCGCCGCAGGCGGCGAGCAGCAGCACGGCGATGGCGCGGAGGGATCTCGTTCTCCGGTGCACAGGCATCTCCAGGCAGCGTGCCGCGGGAGTGTGGCCGCCCAGCCTACTGGCGGCGGCGGACCCACTCGTCGAGGGCCGGGTCGTTGTCGATGGGCATCAGCTTCCTCGCCTTCTCCGTCGGCTCGCGCATCGACTGGATGTAGGCGACCAGCTTCCAGACCTGCTCTTCCGGGATCTTGCCGCCCCAGGTGGGCATGCCGTCGGGGCGGCCCTCCACGATCGACTCGTAGATGCTGTAGGCGTCGCCGCCGTAGATCCACTCGTCGTCATAGAGCGGCGGGCCGATGGCGCCGCCGCCGCCGGGCGAATGGCACCCCGAGCAGTTGAACCAGGCGAAGAGCCGACGCCCGTCGTCGATCGCCTGCCTGTCGCCCTGGTAGGGGTTGCTCACCTGCACCAGCGGCAGTGGCGCGCCCGGGCGGATCAGGGTGCGCTCGTCCACCGCACCCTCCACGGCCTTCTCCGCGCGCTCCGCCCCGCGCTCGCCGCTGCCGCAGCCGGCGCCCGGCAGCAGGAGCAGCAGCAGCAGCGGCAGCAGGGCGGCGCGGCGGCCGCGGGCCGACGGCGTTTTCCTCATGGGCTCTGCCTCCTGCGGCGCGCGGCTCACGAGCGCCCTACCCGCGGCACGCCGTACTCGTCGAGGAGCGCGCGGATCTCCCGGCGGCGCGTATCCAGGATGCGCTCCAGCTCCTGCTTCATCGCGGTGTCGCCGCGCTCGACGCCCAGGGCGATGTCATAGACCATGGGCAGGAAGGGCAGGTCCACCTGCGGCGAGACCGGCACGATGCGCAGCGGCACCGGCTGGCGCGGCGCGAAATAGCCGGCCAGCGGCCCCCAGACCACCGCGACGTCGATCTCGCCGCGCACCAGCGCGTCGAGGATCCGCGCCGGCGGGTTGGGCTGCGAGTAGTCGCCGTAGATCGAGTAGCCGACCACGTTCTCGATCATGCCGCGCTTGCCCAGCGCGTGCGCCGGCGGGGTATTGGCGTAGTCGTCGCCGACCAGGTGCACGCCGACCTGCAGCCGGGGCAGGTCCGGGTCGTCGAAGGAGTCGATCTGGAAGGGCGCGTCCGCGCGGTAGACGAAGACGTAGGTGGAGCGGTAGTAGGGCTTGGTAGGCAGCACCAGCTCGTAGCTGGCGGGCACGCCCATGATGACGTCGCAGGAGTCCGCCCGCAGCGTCATGCGCACGAAGCCACGCCGCTGCGCCCACCAGGTGTACTGCACCTTCGCGCCCAGCTCCTGCGCCACCAGCTCGGCCAGGCGGTTCTCGAAGCCCTCCTCCTGCTGGTTGGAGAAGGGGAGGTTGTTCGGGTCCGCGCAGACGCGCAGCACGCGCGCCTCGCCGGCCTGGCCTGCGCCGCAGGCCGCCGCGGCCGGCGCCAGCAGCAGCGCCGCGGCCAGCCGCAGCCGCCGGAAGGGCCCGGGGCGCTCGCGCGGCCCGTCATGGCAGTGCGAAGAGGTAGAGCATCCCGCCGCGGTCGGTGTGCGCGGGCAGGTCCTGCATGGCGCCGGCGAAGCCGTCGCTGGCCAGCGGGTCGCGCGGGTCCAGCCGGCCGGAGACGATGGCGCCGGCCCAGCCGCCCACGCCGTCGAAGATCGCCACGTACTGCTTGCCGTCCGGCCCCAGGTAGCTGATCGGCTGGCCGATGATCCCGCTGCCGGTGCGGAAGCGCCAGAGCAGCTCGCCGGTGCGCGCGTCCAGCGCCTTGAACCAGCGGTCCATGGTGCCGTAGAAGACCACGCCGCCAGCGGTCGCCATGGTGCCGCTCCAGACGGGGAAGCTCTCCTCCGCCTGCCAGGCCTTGCGGCGCCGGACGGGGTCCCAGGCGAAGACGCCGCCGCGGTAGCCGCCGGGGCCGGCGTAGAAGGTGTGCTCGGTGCCCAGGTAAGGTGTGCCGGAGATGTAGTTCGCCTCCACCCCCTTGATGTCCATGCAGAGGTTGTTGAAGGGCGCGTAGACCAGCCCCGTCTGCGGCGAGAAGGAGGCGGGCGAGAAGTTCTTGCTCCCCGGCGCGGCGGGGCAGAGCTCGCGCACCACCTTGCCCATCTGCACGGCCTTGCCCGGCACCTTGATCGGCTCGCCGGTCTCCAGGTCCACGCCGCGGATGGCGGTGGAGTAGACGAAAGAGTCCGCCGCCAGCACCTCGCCCGTGGCCCGGTCCATCAGGTAGAGGTAGCCGTTGCGCTCCACGCGGAAGAGCACCCGGCGCAGCCGCCCCTGGACGGGGATGTCGAAGAGGATGCTCTCGTTGATGGCGTCGTAGTCGTGCTCGTTGTGCGGCATCAGCTGGTACGCCCAGCGGGCCTGGCCGTCGTCGGGGTCGCGCGCGAAGAGGGTGGCGGCCCACTTGTTGTCGCCCGGCCGCAGGTCCGGGTTCCAGGGGCCGGCGTTGCCGGTGCCGTAGTAGATGAGGTCCAGCTCCGGGTCGTAGCTGATCCACCCCCAGGAGGTGGCGCCGCCGGTCTTCCACTTGTCCGCGGGCCAGGTCTTCACGCCGAGGTCAACGCCGCGGTCCTTGGCGTAGAAGGGGCGGAAGCCGGGGCCGATGAGCACCTCCGCGTCCGGCCCGGTGGCATAGGCGGTCCAGGCGGTGGCGCCGCTGGCGAGGTGCAGCGCCTTCAGCCAGCCGCGCACGCCGAACTCGCCGCCCGCGTTGCCCACCAGCAGCTTGTCCTTGACCACCAGCGGCGCCATGGTCATCGACTCGCCGCGGTCGATGTCGCCGAGCTTGACGCGCCAGACCTCGCGCCCCGTGGCGGCGTCCAGCGCGACGGCCTGGTTGTCGAGCGTGACGAAGTAGAGCCGGCCGCCGGCGTAGGCGGGGCCGCGGTTGACCAGGTCGCAGCAGGCGACGCCCTTGGCCGCCCGGTCCTGCGGCGGCTTGTAGCTCCACTTGCTGGGGGTGCCCGGCTGCGTCAGGTCCAGCGCGACGGCGGTGTGCGGGAAGGGGGTGACGTAGTAGAGCGTGCCGCCCACCACCAGCGGCGCGCCCTCGTGCCCCACGTTGTGCCCCGTCGAGACGGAGCCGACCAGTCGCAGCCGGCCGACGTTCTGCGGGGTGATCTGCGCCAGCGCGCTGAAGCGGGTGTTGGCGTGGTCCTTCGGCGCCATCGTCCACTCGCCCGGCTCGCCGACCGGGGTGAGGGGGCGGGCGGGGGCGCTGCCCACGGGCGTGCGCGCCGCGCTGGCGGCGGCAACCTCCACCTCGCGCTCGCAGCCAGTAAACCTTTTGCATAATAGCTGCAGTGGAGGGAAGGCCGGAGCGTAGTCGGCCAGACGAGGGGAGGGAGCGATGCTGAGCGTAGCACGTCTGCGGAAGAAGCCGCGGCACTTCAAGAGCTTCACGGGCTTGACCGAAGCCGAGTTCGAGACCCTGCTGCAGGCGCTCCAGCCCGTCTACGCCGCGCAGGAGGCCGCGCGCAAGCAGCGCCCCACGCGCCAGCGCGCGCCGGGCGCGGGGCCTCCCTTCACGCTGGCCCTGCCGGAGCGGCTGTTGATGACGCTGATGTACTTGCGGCTCTACGTCACGGAGGGGCTGCTGGGCTATCTCTTCGGCCTGCACGAGAGCAGCATCAACCGGGAGCGGCGCCTGCGTATGCTGCCCGCGCTCCTGGAGGTGCTGCCGGTGCCGATGCGGGAGGAGCTGGGGCTGATCGGCACCGCAACGGCGGCCCGAGCGCCGGAGCCGCGCCCCGGTGCGGCCAAGCGCATCGGCACGCTGGAGGAGTTGCTCCAGCAGCATCCGGAGATCGCTGAGGTCTTCCTCGATGCCACCGAGCAGCCCGTGGCGCGGCCGAAGGAGCGGCAGGCGCAGAGGACCCACTACTCGGGCAAGAAGAAGCGCCACACGCTGAAGACGCAGGTCACGACCACGGACAAGCTGGTGCTGCATGCCAGTGGGCATGTGCCCGGCAGCGTGAACGACCTGGTGCTGCTGCGCTTCAGCGGGGTGCTGCATCAGGTTGGGTCGCGTACGGTGCGGCTGGACAAGGGCTACGAAGCCGTCGAGCAGGCGTATCCCGAGGTGCAGGTGGAGAAGCCGATCAAAGCCCAGCGCAACCACCCGCTGACCCCGTTGGGCAAGGCGTACAACCGGATGCAGAGTCGGCTGCGCATCAAGGTGGAGCACGTGCTGGCGCGCCTGGAGCAGTACCGCATCCTGGCGTGCACCTACCGTGGGCGGCGCGCGGGCTATGACGATCTCTTCGGCGTCGTGGCGGGGCTCAACAACTACCGGGCGCTGGGCGCGCTGGCCTGGTAAGCGGCCCGCCCCGCTGGCCCGGCTGCAGCCTTACCGCCGCAGCGCCTATTGTGCAAAAGGTCTAGTGAGTAATGCGCTTCCCACCAACAGGGCGCCCACAGCAACGGTCTGAACCCGCGCCGGTCCTGCTCGCCCATGCGAGATCGTACGCCGCCGCGGTGCCCTGTGCATGGAACGTGGAGGCATGGGATCGCTCGTGGTCGGCGAATGGATGCGAGATGGCCCCACCGTCTGCGCCACCCGCGAAGAACACCCCGTGGCCACTCCCCCTACGCGCCTACCGCAGCGAGCGGTATACGCCTCTAACGGACGCCCGTCCACAGAGCGCGACGCGAACGTTCGCGATCGTCACTCTGGCTCCCGCCGACGTTTCGCAGCCCGACTGCGGCCGGGCGCGAGGAGCAAATTTTATTCCCCTTCAAGTGAACGACGGGATCCACAAACACTTGCCGGTAGGGAGTGCTTCGTGTACTCCCTTGCCTAAAATATGACAGGCGCGGCGCTTGCGTACCGCCGCCGGCAACAGACGGAAACCTGATCCCCAGGAGTATTGCGGTATGGGCGAAGATCGAGCCCCCCACCTCGGCGGCCGGGACATCCCGGAAGAGTCGGCCCCGTCGGCTCTTCCTCGGAAGACCCTGGAGCTGCGGGCGAAGGCCGCACGCTCGCGCGAGGCACGTGAAGCAAAGGTGGGAGGCGACTCCGAGCGGCAGAGTGGACGCCCTACCGCCCAGGACGCGGACCGCCAGGAGGCCCCACTCCGGCCGGATGACTCGACGAGCGCGGACGGGCACCCATGAGCCGCATCGGCGGTCCGTGCTCTGAGAGTGCGCAGGATGGCACACCCATTCAGGCGCTACAGGCGAGGTAAGCGGCAATGACTCCTTCCAGGTACGTGCGGTTCCAGCCGCGAACACGGCTGCCTCGGCCATACACGCCCCGGGAGTTCCGGGGCGCCTGGTGGCTCCCGGGACCGCACTCCCAAACCCTCGCGGGCCACTTTCTGCGGCGGTCCGAGGGGGTATGCTACCGACGGGAGCGGTTGGACACCGCCGACGGTGATTTCCTGGATCTGGACTTCGCCGTGGTCAACAACTCCTCGCTCTGGAGCTCGGACGCGCCCGTGGCACTGCTGCTTCACGGCCTCGAGGGCTCCTCGCGCTCGCCGTATGTGCGCGCCACATGCCGCACTCTGGCGGAGCGGGGAATCCGTGCGGTGGTGATGAACTACCGCTCTTGCAGTGGCGAGATGAACCGCCTACCGCGCTTCTACCACGGCGGCGAAACCGCCGATCTCGCATGGGTACTGGCGCACCTCGCCGGGCGCTTCGCCGGAGTGCCGATTGTTGGAATCGGTTTCTCGCTTGGCGCCAGTATCCTGCTCAACTACCTGGGCGCCGAGGGGGAGCGAGCAGGGTTCCGCGCGGCCGTGGCGGTCTCGGTCCCCTTCGACCTCGGTGAGGGCGAGCGCAAGTTGTACCGCTCGCCGATGGGCCGCGTGTACATGCGGCTGCTGCTTCGCTCGCTCGCCGAGAAGTACGCGCTCAAGCGCGATGTCCTCGGTGCCTTGTGCGATGAAGACGCGGTGCTCGCCGCCCGCCGTTTCCGCGAGTTCGACACGGCCCTGACGGCACCGCTGCACGGCTTCCGGGATGCCGAGGACTACTACCTGCGGGCCAGTTGCGCCCCGGCACTGGGCTGCGTCCGCGTGCCGACTCTGCTCATCCACGCCATGAACGACCCGTTCGTGGCCGAGGAGACGATCCCCGCCGCTGCCATCCACGAGAACCCCTTCGTTTTCGGGGCGGTGGTCGAGGAGGGCGGCCATGTCGGCTTCATCGCGGGCGGCACGCCGCTGCGCCCGGTCTTCTGGGGCGAAGAGGAGACTGCGCGTTTCCTCGCGGTGCAATTGGGAATCGACGAGCATGCGTACCCATCCACTCTGGGAGCGGCGGGCACTACGCCGGCAGGGACGACAGCGGCCGCGGAAGGGGGTGGCTGATGTCCACCACGCGTCAGCGGAGAAGATCGTGCAGTAGCAGAGAAACCGGGTGGGTGGAGCCCTGCCGGGTCGTGGCGGCATGTCTTCTCGGCGTGCTCCTGGGGTGTACCGCCGACGCGGGTAGCGACAGCTCTAATCGGCGCGGCTCCCCGGGCGACGATGCAGGCTCGTTCACGGCACCGGCGGGATTTCCACTTCCGTTCACAACGCGCGTGCCCAGCGGCTTCCGCGTGGTCGCGGGCACGGAGGGTGAGGGAGGGACGGTGCACTTCGCGCATACGCAGACACTCGAGGCGTTTCTCCACCTCTTCGTACATCCGGCGGCGCACACGCGGCAGAGCGCCGAAGAGGTGGTACGAGCGGTCGCGGAATCCTACGGCCCGATCCGCGAGTTCGGCGAGATTCAGCCGATCCCGCGGCCGTCCTGGTCCTCCCTGGCGTTCGACATTTCAGGACGGAAGCAGGGGGCGGAGCCAATGGCAGGTTTCGTCGCCCTTGGACGCCAGGGGGAGCGATGGTATCACATCCTCGTGCAGTACCCGCGATCCCAGGAGGCCGCGTTCAGCGCGGTCTTCGAGCAGATCCTCCGGAACTGGCGCTGGGCCGATACGGGAGAGCCCCTGGAGCGGCGCCCACCTTCATGAAGGCGACTACGGCGCGGCGGCAAGGCTCAGCGGTCGCCGAACTTGCGGCGGACGATCAGGCGGAACCGGCGGGGCGAACCCGGGGTGAGGAACCGCTCCAGCATACCGCCCGCACCCTGGTTGAAGTTGAAGGTGCCGAAGGCTGCGTAGCGCCCGTCGAAGACGTTCTCCACGACGCCCTGGAGCGTCCAACGGCGAAGCGGGAGGGTGGCGCTCGCGTCGACCCTCAGGAAGGCGGCGAGCCGAGCCTCCTCGTTGGCCTCATCGCCGCGCAGCCACCGCTCGCCGGTGTAGTTCGCGTCCACCCCGAACCGGAGCTTCCGGGGGAGCGCCAGGCTCGCGCCGGCACGCGCAGTATGTGTCGGCACGAGTGGGAACTGGTCGCCAGGCTCCACCACGTTCTCCGCGCCTGCCTCTTCGCGGATGCTGAAGAGCTGCACGCCCTCGACCTCGAAGGTCGCGCGCGTGAAGGCGTAGTTGAGATAGAGGTCGCTTCCGGCGCGGCTCTGCAGGCGGGCATCGAGCTCGATGCCCATACGACGGGTGCGGGGCAGATTGGCGAAGAAGCCGTCGATGGTGGAGCCCTCCGGCTCTCCTTCCTCGTCGTAGGGAAAGAGGAAGATGTCGTCGCGCACCCGCGTGCGATACAGGGCGCCGCGCAGGCTCAGGCCATGGTGCGACCACTGCGCACCGGCCTCCGCCGTCGTGGCGACGACGGGGTTGAGCGGGGGATCGTCACCCAGGGCGAAGGGGAGAGGACAGGGGTTCTGCGGGTCCGCACAGGCGAGCTCGATCACGGCCGGAGCACGGAAGCTCTGCCCGAGCGAGGCGTACGCGGACGCCCCATGCCCGAGGTCCAACCGTACGCCGCCCCGCGGGCTGAGCCGCACGAAGTGGCTGGTTGTGTCGCGCGTCGGGTTCAGCTGGTTGCGGAAGGGAACGCGCACCCCGTCGGCGCGCAGGCCTGCGGAGAGTGTCAGCGGCCCACGGCTGTAGTCCAGCAACCCGTAGGCCGCGACACTGGAGATCGGGCTATGCACGTAGGTGGTCAACCCCGGCTCGATCCGCTCCGCGAAGAGCCGGATGCTCACGCGGTTGGCCGTGCCTTCCACGCCTACGCGCAGCGCCACCTCTCCAGCGGGCAGTGCGTGGCTCCATCGCCAGTCGGCGCTAGCGCCCAACGTCCGGTTCAGGGAGAACGAACGAACGTCGGGGTCGTTCGCCTGGTTGACATTGAAGCGCTCCGCGTCATGCCCGCGGAAGTATGCCCGGAACGAGGCCTGGCCACCGCCGGCAGGCGCGTACCCGGAGAGAGCGAGGTGAAGCTGCAGGAGGTCCTCGAAGTCGCCGGCGGAGAGGTTAGAATCCGGCCGCACGCGATAAGCGCTGAAGGGGAGCGAGCCCGCGGTCTGCACGCTGGAGCGGGTCGCGATCAACTGCAGACCCACGCCACTTCGCTCGTCGTAGCGCCCGAGGTTCACGAGCGCATCCTGGGCGGAGGCGCCGGTCCGCTGCCGCCAACCATCCTCGCGGCTCGCTCCCGCCCCGAGGTAGTAGCTCCAGCCCCGGCGGCTCCCGCCCAGCGAGGCACGCGCGGCGGTGGCGCCGAACGAGCCGGCCTCCAGCTCGACCTCGCCGACGGGCGAGCCGGCGCCCCGCCGGGTCACGAGGTTGATGGCGCCCCCGAGCGAGTGCGGTCCGAGTAGAGACGCCGTGCCGCTGAGTAGTTCCACTCGCGCGAGATGCTCGCCCGGCAGGAGATCGAAATTGACCTGTCCCGCGTCCGGCTCATTGACCGGCACCCCATCGACGAAGACGGAGATGCCCTGTGGCAGTCCCACGACAGGGCTGACCGCGAAGCCGCGCATCAGGAGCGTCGGCTTGTAGGCGCTGCCGAGGTCGTCGTAGAGCGAGAGCCCCGGCTCATTCGCGAGTGCCTCGGGCAGCAGGCGCGGCTGGCGCACGGCGAGTGCGGCAGCGCCGAGGACGAACGTCCGGGCCGGCACGCCCGAGGCAACCCCCGAGCCCGCACCGGAGAGGATCGAGGCCATCACCTCGATCGCGGGCAGCTCGGCCTGCACGGTGTCGGGGGGAACCGGCCCCGGCGGCCCCGGCGGCTGGGCCGCTCCCACCGCCGCCAGCGGGAGCAGGGGCAGGAGCAGGGTAAGGGTGTAGCGCATCGCTCCTGCTATCGCTCGAGTGGCTGCATGACCAGACGGTTCAGCTGCACCAGGGGCACCAGCAGGCGCTTCCGCCGGGCATCGTAACCCAGCCCGGCGGGCGTGACGGCGTTCGTGAGCACGGTGCTGGTGTCGCCACCGGGGGAGACGCGGTAGACGGCCTTCCCCCGCCAGCTCGCCACCAGCAGCGAACCATCGGGCAGGCGCAGCAGGCCGTCGAGCTGTCCGAGCGGTAGGGTCGCGTACGCGGCCTGCGCACCGTCGGCCGTCAGGCGGTAGATGCTGTCCGTGCCGAAGCTGGCCACCAGCAGGCCCTGCGGCGTGGCGATGATTCCATTGGGGCGGAGCAGCTCCTGCCGCCGCGCCAGGGCCGTCACCCGCCCGTTCCGTTCGATGCGGTATACGGCGTCCACGCCGTCCTCGCGCATCTCTCCGCTCGCCGCGGGCCGGATCGCGGTGTCGGTGACGTATACCGCGCCGTCGGCGCCGACGCTGAGCCCGTTGAGGAAGACCGCCGCGGGGACGGGCCATTCGCCCAGTGGCGAGCCCGTCTTGCGACCAAAGAGGCGGACGGCGTCCACGTCCGCCACGAAGAGCGTGTCGCCCGAGAGCGCGATCCCCGCCGGGCCGTGCAGCGTCACGCCGTTCTCCCCGCCCGAGATCCACTTCGCCTCCAGCACCCGCCCCGCGGGTGAGATGCGGGCGATGAAGCCGTTGTTGTCCTTGGCGGTGAAGGCGCCATTCACGTTGGAGAGCAGGTACACGTCGGCGAGCGTGTCGTGCACCGCCGTTTCCGGCATGCTCAGCCCCTCCCCCACGCCCAGCAGGAGGGAGTCCGAGGCCGCGGCGGTCCTACCGGCGATGACCACGTGCGGACCCGGCTCGGGCAGTGCCTCGCGCGGCTCGAATTCCCGGTCCTCGCAACCCACGACCGCGAGGAACAGCAGCAGTGAACGCGCTCGATGCATCGGACGCCGAAGGAGCAGCGCGTGCGGCATGTGGCCTCCTGAGTGCGGCGAACGAGATTCGGAGCAGGACAGCCGATGCGGCGCGGTAGCCACCTCGCGACCGACAGAGGAATGAGCGCCGGGTCGTAACAACTCGTGGTGCCGTACTGCCTTCCGTGCTTCACATCGCGATGGCGCGGGCATCACTCCGTTAGGGAGGGGGTCTCTCTTCGAGCAGCGCGCGGCAGCAGTATCTATGCCGCGTAAAGGCGCGCATCGGCCTGAGAATTGCTATATAGCAATATAGGACTGCCGTGGCGAGAGAACACCTCCGCCGGAATCTATCGGTCGTTTCTGTGCCGGGTAGAGCGTTGTGATCCAAACGAGTAACCGCGAAGAATGATGAACCCTGGTTTGATGCAGATGAACCAGGCCGCCCTGAACCGCCGCGATTTCCTGCGCGTCGGCGTCCGTGCGGCTGCAGCCGTCGCGCCCGTGAGCGCGCTGCTCGCCGCCTGCGCGGCCGATCCGGACCAGGCCGTGCCCGCTACCGGCGCAGACCTGGACGCCCGCTACCGCGAGGCGCTGCGGCAGGCGGAGATGGCCGGTGCACCGCGCGAGCTGCGCCTGGTGGCGGAGGTGGGCGAGGTGGAGGTCGGTCCGCTCGGCGTCTACCGCACCTGGCTGTACAACGGCCAGTATCCGGGCCCGGAGATCCGGCTGAGAGACGGCGAGCGGCTGCGCGCCACGCTCGTCAACCGATTGGCGGACGAGACGACGATCCACTGGCACGGCCTGCCGGTGCCGAACGCGATGGACGGCGTCCCCGGCGTCACTCAGCGCGCCGTCCGCCCCGGGGAGAGCTTCGTCTACGACTTCGTCGCCCAGCCGAGTGGCAGCTACCTGTACCACAGCCATGTGGGGCTGCAACTCGATCGGGCGCTGCTGGGTGCGCTCGTCGTGGAAGAGCGCACGCCCCACGTCGCGTACGACCGCGAGTACACGCTGGTGCTGGACGATTACCTGCCCGGCGAGCCGCAGCCGATGCCGGGCGGCGGGCGCCGAAGGCGCGGGATGATGGGTGGGGGGATGATGGGCGGCATGGGTAATCGCGGCGGACGTGGCGGCATGGGCGGAGGGATGGGAGCGATGCAGATGAACGACACGCCTGCGTATTCCGCCCACCTCATCAACGGCCGCCCCCCGCAGGCACCATCCGTCTTCGAGGTGCGCCGCGGCGAGCGGATCCGGCTGCGGCTGGTCAACCCCGCGTCCACGACGACCTACCGCGTGGCGATTGCCGGGCACCGTCTGCAGGTCACCCACACCGACGGTCGCCCGGTCGAGCCGCTTGCGGTCGACTCGCTGGTGATCGGCATGGGGGAGCGCTACGACGTGCTGGTGGAAGCGAACAACCCGGGCGCCTGGACGATTGCCGCCGAGAGCGTCGTGGCTGGCGGCCCCCCGATGGCGCGGGCCGTCCTGCGCTACACCGACGCCAGCGCAACCACGCCCGCGGCAGGCGAGATACCGACGGGGCTCCGCGGCGGTCAGGTGCTGGAGTTGACGCAGCTGCGCTCCGTCGAGTTGCCGCCGGCGGCAGGTCGGCCGGACCGCGTCTACGACCTCACGCTCTCCGGCGGCATGATGTCGTCGCAGTGGACGATCGACGGGCAGGCCTACCCGGATGCCGATCCGCTGCCGATCCGGAGCGGCGAGCGGGTGCGGGTACAGATGACGAACATGAGCCCCGCGATCCACCCCATGCACCTGCACGGGCACTTCTTCCGCGTCGCCAACGTGCTGAAGGAGACCGTGCTCGTGCCGCCGCACATGGGCCGCGTCGCCTTCGAGTTCACCGCCGACAACCCGGGCGACTGGTTCTTCCACTGCCACCAGCTCTACCACATGGAGAGCGGGATGGCGCGGGTCTTCCCCTATGTGCCCTGAAGCCCCGGGCGAGCGCGCCGAGGTCCGGCAGTCGCGCTCGCCGGTGGAGCGCGTCTACGACCGGGTCGCTGGCGTCTATGACCTCTACGATGCCCCGATGGAGTGGATGGGCGGCAGCGACCGGCGCCGCCGACTGCTCGCGCAGGCGCGAGGCAGCGTGCTCGAGGTGGGCGTCGGCACCGGAGCGAACTTCAGCCACTACCCACCGGGCGTGGAGCTGGTAGGGATCGACCTCTCCGAGCGGATGCTGGAGCGCGCCCGCCGACGAGCGCAGGCCTCCGGCCGGGCTGTGGAGCTGCACCGGGCCAACGTGGAGGCGCTTCCCTTCCCGAACGACGGCTTCGACACCGCCGTGGCCACCTGCGTCTTCTGCTCCGTCGCGGACCCGGTCCAGGGCCTGCGCGAGCTGGGGCGCGTCGTCCGGCCCACAGGCAGGATCCTGTTGCTCGAACACGTCCGACCACGGAACCCGCTCCTCGGCAGGGTCGCGGACTGGCTCAGCCCGCTGACGCGCCGGCTCGTGGGTCCGGAGATCAACCGGCGCACGGAGGAGAACGTGGCGCGCGCCGGGCTGGAGATCGTCGACGTACGGCGCGCCGGGATCTGGCGCGAGATCGTGGCGAGGCCCGGCTGAACTCCAACAGGACGAGGGCCCGATGACCCACACTGCACTCGCTCTCCTGGCCGCGCAGGGCTGGTGTCCCTGGTGCGGCGACCACATGGGCGGCTTCGGGGGAGGTGGCTGGATGATGCTCTTCTGGCTCATCGTGCTGGTGGCGGTGATCGCGCTGGCCTGGTCCTTCGCCCGCCGTGGCGGCCGGTCGGCAGGGCCACCCTCAGGCGAAGACCGCGCGGAGGCACTGCTGCGGGAGCGCTTCGCGCGCGGAGAGATCGACCAGGAGACCTACCGCCGGCAGCTCGACGAGCTGCGGCGCTGAACCACCTGACCGTCGAGTGGCGCGCACGGCGTACGCTCGGCCAACGAGCAAGCGATGGCGACCAAGATCCTGGTGGTGGACGACGAGCCCAAGCTCGTCGAGAACGTGCGAGCTTACCTGGAGGCGGCGAGCTACACCGTGGTCAGCGCGGCGAACGGACGCGAGGCGCTCGCCGTCTTCCACAGCGAGCGCCCCGACCTCGTGCTGCTGGACCTGCGCCTGCCGGAGCTGCACGGGATGGACGTCGCCCGCGCGATCCGGGCGCACTCCAGCGTGCCGATCCTGATGCTCACGGCGCAGGCCGACGACGTGGACAAGATCGCCGGTCTGGAGGCTGGCGCGGACGACTACGTCACCAAGCCGTTCAACCCGCGGGAGCTGGTGGCGCGGGTCCGGGCGGTCCTGCGCCGAGCGGAGGCGTCCGCGAACAGCCAGGAGCAGGCGCGCGTCTTCATCAGCTCGGTGATGAAGGGCTACGAGCAGGAGCGCCAGGCCGTGCGCGATGCGATCGAGGCACTGGAGACGAGCGGCGTCGCCGCACGCCCGGTGATGGCGGAGCAGTTCAGCGCGAACCCCGACCCGCCGCGCGAGCTGATCTTCCGCGAGCTGGACGCCAGCGACGCCTATGTCGGCATTCTGGGCCGGCGCTACGGCTACGTGAACCCGCAGACGGACCTCTCCGCCACCGAGGAAGAGTACCGGCGCGCGCGCGACGCCCGCATGCCGATGCTGCTCTTCGTGCAGCGCCTGCCGCCCGAGCAGACGCGGGAGACTCGCCAGGAGGAGTTCGTGCGCCGCGTGATGGATTACTCGGCGGGGCACTACATCGCCACCTTCGAGAACCCGGACCAGCTCCGCTTCGAGGCGCATCGCGCCCTGGCGAAGCTTCTGCGTGCGAGCGCGGCGTGAGCCAGCCCGCGCCTTCACCCCTCGGGTCGCATCACCCCATGCCGCTCCGCCTTCGTCTTGCGGAGCGGGTGTCCTTCCGTGCGAAGCTGGTGCACATCCTCGTCGCCGTCATCCTGGTCGGTGTTCTGGGCGTCTACCTGCTCGTCGGGCGAGCCCTGGACAGCCGGTTCCAGCATCTCACGCTCGAGCTGGGAACGGCGCACACCGAGATGGTCGTCGGTAGCTTCCAGGACTACTACTCGACCCGTGGCTCATGGGACGGCGTGGAGGCGCTGCTCAGCGACTCTAGCCTGACGATGTCGGCGCAGTTCGAGCTTCTGCTGACCGACCCTGACGGACGGGTCATCGCCGCCTCCGATCCCGCCTGGCGCGGCCGGCGGGTGCCCGCTGTCCTCCTGCCGCACGCGGAGGACGTCCTGGTGAACGGCCGCCGGGTGGGGCGCCTGGTCACCGGGTCCGCGCTGGACCTGCTCAGCACCAGCGAGCGGGAGTTCCTGCGGTCGGTGACGCGCGCGATCACCCTGGCCGGCATAGGCGCCGCGTTCACCGCGCTACTCCTGGGCGTGTTCCTCGTGCGTCAGCTGACCCGGCCGCTACACTCATTGGCCGCCGCCGCCGAGCGCGTCGCCGCCGGTGACCTCGAGCAGCGCGTCCGCTGGAATGCACGGGACGAGATCGGCAGCCTGGCCAGATCGTTCAACCGGATGACCGAGGAGCTCTCGCGCGCGCAGAAGCTGCGGCGCGACCTGACCGCCGACATCGCGCACGAGCTGCGCAATCCGCTCTCGGTGATCAAGGCGGACCTGCAGGCGATGGCCGACGGCATCTACGCGCCTTCGCCGGAGCGGATCGCCTCGCTCCAGGAAGAGGCCGCGGTGCTCGAGCGGCTCATCGAAGACCTGCGCACCCTGAGCGTCGCCGAATCCGGCGAGCTTCGGCTCCATCCTCGCCGGGTCGACGCGGCAGCCTTCATCCAGCAGGTGGTCGAGGAGTTCCGACCGGCCTTCCAGCAGAAGGGCGTGCGCCTGTCCGCCGTCGCGGAAGCGACCCCGGTCCCCGTGTCGTTCGATACGGAGCGGATGCGCCAGGTGTTCGGAAACCTGCTCAGCAACGCACTCCGCCACACCCCCGCCACCGGCGAAGTCACCGTCACGGCCGAGCCGCAGCGCCACGGCGTCCTCTTCCGTGTGACCGATACGGGCACCGGGATCGCGCCCGAAGACCTCCCCTACGTCTTCGAGCGCTTCTGGCGCGCCGACCGCTCGCGCTCCCGCCAGAGCGGCGGCACCGGGCTCGGACTGGCCATCGCTCGACAGCTCGTCGAGGCACACGGCGGCGAGATCCGCGCGGAGAGCACACCGGGGATCGGCACCAGCTTCGTCATCACTCTCCCGCGCAGCGCCGGTCACCGGTTGACCGACGCCGAGGCGCCCACGGGAGCCTCGATCGGCTGAGCGGGTTCAGCCGGGGGCCGTGAGCGGCAGCCCGAGCGTCAGCCAGTCGTGCACCCCGCCGCGGTAGTACAGGATCCCGCTCGGCGGGTATCCCGCGTCCAGCAGTGTGCGAATCGCGTCCGGCGACTGCCCGCACTGCGGGCCGTTGCAGAAGAAGACTGTCTGCTGCCGACGGTCGAGTTCAGCGGACCGCTCCGCCACGTCGTCGTGCGGTAGGCTGCGCGCGCCGGGGATCGTGCCGGCCTCGTATTCCGCCCGCGAGCGCGCGTCGACGACGGGGAGGCCGCGTTCGAGGTGCCGGATGACCTCTCGCTCCCCGACGGTCACCACTCCGTCGGCCGCGTGCATGGGCTGGATCGTCCCCCAGGTCGCGTCCACCCGGTACAGCCCCGGCTCGCCGGAGACCGGCTGCGGAACCATCTGCGGGTCCTCGCGTTTCGGCAGGCGCTGGATCGTCATTCCCTCCATTTGCAACCCCCTCGTTGAGGCCAGGCGGTGGCGGAGCCCGACACTCGTGCGCCGCCACGCCCATCCGATTCGCGCCGCATCGCCGGTGCCACCGCCTCCGCGCCGGGCGACTGCGATCGCCTTCCGGTCTGGCCGCTCGGGTTCGCGTCTCGGCAATCGAAGTCGAGGACATCTCCCCACACCCGAGGCGTGGTTTACCCGACGTAAAGCCCGCAACGGCGGCTCGCGCGTTGCGCGCTGCGTACCGGCCGGTCCACTCTTCCCAGGGAGGTGCGTATGTTCCACCATGTGAAGGAGCTGCAGTTCAACGCCCGCGTCTCGGGCCCCGATCCGCGCTTCGCGGCACTGCTGCTGGAGCAGTTCGGCGGCGGCAACGGCGAGCTGAAGGCGGCAATGCAGTACTTCCTGCAGGCCTTCTCCGCACGGCAGCCCTTCCCTCAGCACTACGACCTGCTGATGGACATCGCCACCGAGGAGTTCAGCCACCTGGAGATCGTGGGCGCCACGATCACCATGCTGCTCGACGGGGTCAACGGCGAGCTGAAGAACGCGTCCGAGGAGCTGGACGTGGTGAAGCTGGTGGGCAGCCGGACGGCGAAGGATGAGGCGATCCACCAGGCGATGATGAACCCGCAGTTCTTCGTGCTCTCCGGGGGTGGGCCGCAGCTCGTCAACAGCCAGGGCGTGCCCTGGACGGCGGCATACCTCAACGCGAACGGCGACCCCACGGTGGACCTGCGCAGCGACATGGCGGCCGAGAGCCGGGCGAAGATCGTCTACGAGTACCTGATGCAGTTCACCGATGACCCGTACGTGAAGGAGAGCCTGAGTTTCCTGATGACGCGCGAGATCGCGCACTACCAGGGGCAAACCCAACATTCGTGCGGCGAGAGGTCACGCCCCGCGCACGCAGTCAATCGAGCGCCAGCCGCGCGTCCAGATCAAGCTGATAGGTGCCGTAGGGGTTGACGTGCTCCCAGATGAGCGGGGTGAGCGCCCGCAGGTCGTCGGCATCGAGCACCCCTCGCCAGTGCGGCCGCGCCAGCACGCGCTGCATCATCAGCGTGTTGACGTAGACCAGGCAGTTCTGCAGCAGGTGCAGCGCCAGCATGCTCTCCTCATGGTCGTCCCGTCGGTTGCTCGCCATCTCGCCGCGTCGGCCGAAGAAGATGAAGTCGTTGGCGCCGTTCCACTGCTCGATGACGTTCAGCCCCTCGTGGATCTCCCGGCGCAGCGCCTCCGAGTGCAGGTAGCGGCAGAGGAAGATCGTCTTGACCGCCTTGCCCAGCTCCCCCAGCGCCCGGTAGGTGGGGTGCTGCACGTTGGCGCGGGTGAAGCGCCGCAGGATCGACTCCGCCTGCGCCGTGCCCAGCCGCAGCGCCGTGGTGTACTTCACCACCTGATCGTACTGCCGGCGGATCAGCGTCCAGTCGATCGACCGGGTGAGCACCGGCACCAGGCGCGGCCACGCCTCGCCCATCCCTGCCGCGGGTCGGTAGAGCTTCTGCGTGGCGATCGCCTTCAGCCGCGGCAGCAGGTCGAAGCCCAGCAGCCGGCAGAAGGCAAACGCCACCTCGCTCTGCCCGTGGCTGTCCACGTACTGCCGCTCCACCTCCATGTCGGTGCAGTGCCGCAGCACGCCCTCGATCATGCTGGCGGCTTCCGAGGACCAGGTGCTCTTCAGCTGCGAGTAGATGCAGAGCGACTTCCGCTCCACATGCCAGTAGATCATTACGCCGCGCCCGCCGTAGCGCACGTGCCACTTGGTCATCAGGTTCTGGTCCCAGGCACCGAAGTGCTTGGAGTCCGAGGCGCATGCGGTGGTGCCCTCGCCCCAGATCTCCACTTGGCGGGCGTGCAGCGTGCCGTTGGCCACCGTGCGGATCGCCTCCCGCAGCCGGTCGGCGCTCATGTAGCGCCGGCGCGTGTAGAGTAGGTCCTTGTAACTGGTGCCGTTCTGCGAGGCGTGCATCCGCTTCAGCCCCGCGTTCGTGCCCAGGCCGTGCAGGCACAGCAGCAGGCGGGTCTGCAGCGTGCGCCGCTCCAGACCCTCATGCGAGCCGGCGGTGCGGAAGGCGTCAGTGAAGCCGAGCCGCAGATCCGCCTCCTTCAGCATGTCCAGCAGGCTGGTCATCGGGTACTCGTCGGCGATCTCCGCCTTGAGCGCCGCCAGGTGCTGCGGCTCCGCCTGTACGGTGAGCGGGGAGACGACGATGTGCCCGTTCGGCCTAATGCGTACGTGTGGGTTGCGCGCCAGGCCGGCGTTCAGCATGTCGAGCGCGCTCTGCATCTCCTGCTGCAGCGCCTCGGTGAATACGTCGGCCTCGGTGGGTAGCGCCAGCGCGGCATAGTAGCTCTGGCGCTCCTGCTCGAAGTCCTGCGGCAGGTCCTCCTCGGGGTTGCGGTAGCGGTCCGCGCCCTCCACCCAGACCTCCTTGCAGCGCAACGTTTCGCGCAGCGCCTCCAGTGCGCAGATCTCGAAGGTGATGCGGTTGACCCGCACCTCGCCGCGGGCGTCCTCCGCCAGCACCGCCTCACGCCACAGCCCCTTCACCACCCCATCCAGCGGGACCTCCTCCTCGGCCGGGTAGTTGTGCACACGGGTGGTGGCATAGCGCCGGAGCAGCTCCACGGCGTGGATCACCGGCCGGTGCGCCTCGTTGTTGGAGCGGAAAGCGAGGGCACCGAGCAGGCTGGGTACCATGCGCCGGTAGTGCCCCTGGTAGGAGTTGCGGATCACGGTGCGCAGCGTGGTGCGGTAGGTCGGCCCCGTGGCCTTCCACTCCCTGACCAGCGCGCGAAGCGTCGCCTCGCCGACGACTGGGTAGACGACGTCCCGCACCCGCGCGTCGGGCTGCTCCAGGGCGGCGTCGGCGATCTTGAAGAGCAGCGTCTGCTTGCCCGCCACTCGCTTGAGGTCCTCCAGCATCTCGCGCTCGACCTTCCGCTCGGCGCGGGCGCCGATGTGGTGCACGGTGTCGATGAGCAGGTCGACCAGCGTGTCGGTGAGCTGCCGGCCGCGCAGGTAGGCGTACGCCGCCAGCCAGCTGTGGCGCACCGCGGCGGCGTGCCGGCGCAGCTCGTAGGGCGCCTCCACGGCCACCCGCTGGCGGTAGAGCTCGATCTCCTGGGGCGAGACGTCGTGGAAGAGGTCGGAGGGCAGCTCCAGGCCGCGGATCAGCGCGAGCTTCTCCAGCTCCTCCTGCACGCTCTTCACGCTGGGGCGGCCGGCGATGGGGCGGGTACGGTCAGCGAGCAGCGAACGCGCCATGTCGATCTGCAGCTCGTTCATCGCCCGCGGCCGCCCGCCCTTGCGGCCGCGCACCCGCGCGGCGGTGAGCCCCGCCCGGGTGCGCTCCCGGATCAGGTCGCGCTCGAACTCCGCCAGCGCGCCGAAGACGTGGAAGACGAGCTTGCCGCCGGGCGTGGTGGTGTCGATCGCCTCCTGTAGGCTGCGGAAGCCGACTTCACGCTCGTGCAAGGCGTTGACGAGTTCGATTAGGTGGCGCAGCGAGCGGCCCAGCCGGTCCAGCTTCCAGACGACGAGTGTGTCGCCGGGCCTCAGGAAGGCAAGCGCCTCATCGAGCCCGCTGCGCTCGGTACGGGCGCCGCTGGCGACATCGGTGAAGAGCCGCTCGCAGCCGGCGGCGGTGAGGGCGTCCTGCTGGAGGTGGAGCGATTGCTCCGCGGTGGAGACTCGCGCGTAGCCGACGAGCATCGGCCGAGTCCGAGTTGCAGGGTGTTAGGCGGACTGCGGGAACCCTGCATCGTCTCACGCGCCGTTCAGGAAGTCAAGCATGGTACGCTGATACTGCGAACGGTTTCTGAGAACTCCCCGCAGGCGTGCGGCCTTACGCCGTGCGTTTCCCCACCGCGGTCCCAGAAAGGAGGGTTTCCGAGAACCTCCGACGCTTCGCGGAGCGCCGCGTCGCGACACGTTTCCTACCCATATAGCGGCGCGCCGACGGTATGGTACCACTCCGCAGAGAGGCAGGTCGAGACGCAGCCGCCTGCCCCCTCCTGTAGGGCCGCGACCAGCACGGGAGCACTCGATTGGCAGCGCGAACATCATCCCGTCGCCGCACGGTCCAGAGTGGGCGGCCCAGCTGATGACCTTGATCGTGCCAGGATTGTAGTGGCCCCCCACGGTCGGCAGACAGCAGAGCGGCGACCGCTGCCAGCCGTTGCGTCCCGAACCGGACCATGGCGATAGCTGCCTACTCTCTGTCCACCAGCCGACGGCCCCGCACTCGAGGTAGCCACTCTGCACCGGCAACGAGCAGGAGCGGCACCGCGACGGCCTGGAGCAGCGAGGCGACGCTGGCGCCAGGCGATGCCAACGTCGGGAGTGCCCATGCGTGCTCCCACCGCTCCAACAAGAGCGTTGCCATCGACTCGGCGATGAGCGTCACCACGAGCATTGCCGCAACGAAGAGCATGACCAGCGCCCACATCGCCCGACCAAGCCAGCGACGATCCTGCGAGGCGAGAGCGACGACCTCGAACGCGATCACGACGAGCAATGCGTGGATGAACGCCGCGACGGCCGGAAGCCAGAGCACCTCGCGTGCTGCCACTGCGTGAGAGTCCATGGCGAGCGTGCGGCCCATCAGCCACACCTCCCACGGCACACTCAGGAGGAGGGCGCCGAGGAGCACGCCAACCTCGGGCACATGGAGTCGCTGCAGCGATCGGCGTCGCGTTCCCCCACCCTGGATCGTCGTGTACAGACGGGCATCCGGTTCGCCCGCGGGAGACTGCCTGCGGTCATCCGACATGGCTCACCATTGCGGCACCGGGTTCGACGCTACCTGGCGGGGAGCGTCTGCTGAGGAGCCCTCCGGTTCCCGGGTGAGTGGCGGGGTTCCACAGCCTGTCGCTGAGTTCTCCGCTCCGGCTGGTCATTGCCGCATCCTCAGCCCACCTCGTAGGCCAGCAGGCGCAGCGCCTTGGCGATGACGACCAGGGTGCTGCCCTCGTGCACGAAGACCGCGGGGCCGATACCGAAGACCCCGGTCGTGGTGGCCAGAATCATCAGTGCGATGACGCCGAGCGAGATGTAGAGGTTCTGGCGGATGATGCCGCGAGCGCGGCGCGAGAGCCCGACGGCGAACGGGAGCCGGCTGAGGTCGCCGGCCATGACGGCGACGTCCGCCGTCTCCAGCGCGACCGCCGTACCCGCGCCACCTATCCGATCCCCACAGCGGCGTGGGCGAGCGCAGGCGCGTCGTTGACCCCATCACCCACCATCGCCACCTGGCCGTGCCGGTCCCGCAGCGCCTTCACCGCCGTCACCTTGTCCTCGGGGAGCAGCTCAGCGCGCACCTCGTCCACGCCCACCTCCCGGCCGATCGCCTCGCCGACGCCGCAGTTGTCACCGGTCAGCATCACCAGCGGGCGCACGCCGAGCGCACGCAGCCGGTCCAGCACGTCACGCACGCCCTCGCGCGGGCGGTCAGACTCTCGAGGCACGCGCCACCGTCTGCATGAGGGCCGGACAAATGAGCTGGTGTGGCTCCCCGAGGGCCGGTCACATCGCGTTGCTATCTCCGTTCAGTCCAGCGGGATGACCTCACGGTACTTGCCGCCGCGCGACTGCTCCGGCGGTTCTCCGGCACGCTCGACGGCGACGTGCGCGAGGCCTCGCGCCGCAAGTAGGCGTGTCAGATCCGTCTGCACCGCCTTCCACACGCGCTCCCGATCGGCAGCGGCCCCTAGAAGCAGCCGCACGCGCAGCCTCGTCGGCGCGGCTTGCACGACCTGGAACATCTCGATCCCCGGAATGCGATGGAGCAGCGTGCCGAACACCAGCGGCGCGATGCTGACCGACTCCTCTCGATCGGAGCGAAAGGTCAACACGTCCGCCGCGCGGCCTTGCACTCGGATCGCCGGCAGCGGGTTGCCGCACGGGCAGGGGTCCGGACGCTGTAGGATACTGTCGCCAAGATCGTAGCGGAGGATCGGCTGCACCCAGTTGGCGAGGTTGCTTACTAGGACGGTGTGCGACTGCGTTCCTGGCGGGACCGGCTGATAGTTGGCGTCCACCGGTTCCAACACGACCCAGTCGCTGTTGACGTGCAGCCATCCGTGCTCACACCGGTAGCTGAGGAATGGACACTCGGTGGCGGCATAGCTGTCCCGGACCTTGGCGCTGAACGCGTTGGCGATCCGCTCGTATTCCCCCGCCGGGAGTCCCTCGGCTGCGAGCACAACCAACCTGGGATCGATGCGCAGGCGCCCGGCCTCCTGTTCGCCTGCCAATAGCACGGCCGTGCTCGCATAGGGGGCTACGACGACCGGACGGAATCGATTGAGCTCCGAGACCAGCTCGGGAAGCGGTGTCTGCACGGGGAAGACCCGCACGATTTTGCGCCGCCACCCATCCCCTTTCGTCAGCCGGGCGGCGGCAACCGCCGAGGCGAAGTGACCTCCAGTCGCCATCAGGAGGGCGATGCGACCGCCACTGGCAAGGATCCTGACAAAGTCACCAATGGCGAGCCAGTCCCCCACCATCCGCAGCATGAGTGCATTGGTGACAACCATGCTGCTGTGATCCAGAACGAAGATCCCGCGCGTCCCCGTCGTGCCCGAAGTGGTGGCCACCGTGTACTTGTCGAGGAACCGCTCCCCGACCATTTCGGGGTTGTCGACGAACGCGCGCACCTCCTTGATGGTCACCTCACGGTCGGTCGCCCAGTCGTCGAAACGGGCCATCAGCGCCTTCTTGCTGGTGACTGGCAGCAGTGCTGGATCCTCAAGGCGTTCCGGAAGGCTCTGGTAGATTTCGCGATAGTATGGTGAGTGGACCCGTGCGAAGGCCACCATCTCGGCAAGACGAGCACGTTGACGCCGCATAACCGCGACCGCGCCTGCCTTCCTGGCGCTGCGCGTGTCGAGCAGCAGCCTTATGAAGTCTTGGCTCATGTTGCCTCTCTTTCCGGGCCTGAGGTGGCTGCTTGAGGAGCCTCCGGACCTGCCCCAGGATCTCCCGGCCGCCCTTGAGGACCATGTATTTCGTGATTACGTCCGGCACCGCGACAAAGACGAGCGCCAACCAGAACGACCGCAATCTGGGCGGAACGCGTGAGCCCTCCGGCTCGTGCACGGGCACCACACGGAAGCGGGCACCCCGGTTCATTCCCGTTCGCGCGTTCATGCCCGGAGCATGCGCAGCCCGTTGCCAATGACCATGAACTCGCTGATCTCGTGGGCCAAAACGGCGATGGGCAGCGTGAATGCGCCGCTCACCGCGCCCACGACGAGGGTGGCGATCACGACCACGGAGAGCGCCAGGTTCTGCCGCACGATCTGCTGGTTGCGCTGGGAGAGCTTCAGCGCGTAGACCAGCTTCTCCAGATCGTCCGCCATCAGCGCCACGTCAGCCGTTTCCAGCGCCACGTCGGTGCCGGCCGCGCCCATCGCCACGCCGACCGTGGCCTCCGCCAGGGCCGGCGCATCGTTGACGCCATCGCCCACCATCGCGACATGCCCGACGCTGGTGGAGAGCTCCCGCACCCGGACGGCCTTGTCTTCCGGCTTGAGCTCGGCATAGACGTCGTCGATGCCCGCCTCTCGGGCGATCGCGCGCGCCGTCCGCTCATTGTCGCCCGTGAGCATCACGACCTTCGCCACGCCCGCCGCGTGCAGCTCGCGGATCGCCTTCACTGCGTTGGGGCGCAGGTTGTCGCGGATGGCGAGCATCGCCCACGCGGCGGTCTCATCGCCCAGCAGCACCACTGTCTTGCCCTCGGCTTGGAGGCGCTCCAGCTCCGCGCCTGCACCATCCAGAGGCACGCGCAGCTGGGTCCTGAAGAGGTCGGGGCTGCCGACGTAGACGGTACGGCCCTGGATCTGCGCGGCGGCACCGGCGCCGGTGAGCGAGCGGAAGCCCTCCACCGTGGCTGGCGCCACCCCCTGGGCTTCGGAATGGCGGACGATCGCCTGCGCCAGCGGGTGCTGGCTCTGCCGCTCGATTCCTGCTGCGACCGCGAGCAGCTCGCGTAGCGAGGAGGAGTGCTCGATGCCGTTGGTGAGCGGAAGCACGTCCGTTACCTCGGGCTCACCGCGCGTAATCGTACCGGTCTTGTCGAGGCAGACCACGCGCACCTTGGCGAGCTCCTCTACATAGACGCCGCCCTTGATCAGCACACCCTGCCGGGCTCCCGTACCCAGCGACGCGACCAGCGTGATCGGGATCGAGATGACGAGCGCGCAGGGTGCCGCCGCGACGATGAAGACGGTGGCGCGCGTGATCCACTCCTGCCATGTGCCGCCGACGAGCAGCGGGGGCAGCACCGCGATCAGGACGCCGACGAGCAGCACGGCCGGGCTGTAGCGGCGACCGAAGCGCTCGATCCAGCGGTGACTCGTCCCCTTCCGCTCGTGCGCCTCCTCGACCATCTGGATGATGCGCGAGATGGTGTTGTCGGCGAACGACTTGGTGGCACGCACCTCCAGGGCGCCTTCGCCGTTGATGCTGCCGGCGAAGACCGTGTCCCCGGTGTGTTTCTCCACCAGCATGCTCTCGCCGGTCACCGGCGCCTGGTTGACGCTGGACTCGCCGCGGACCACCTCGCCGTCGGTCGGCACCCCCTGGCCCGGCCGCACCAGGAAGACGTCGCCGGGGACCAGCGCTTCGACCGGGATCTCCACGTCCCGGCCGTCGCGCCGCACCAGCGCGACCTTCGGGGCGAGGTCCATCAGGGCGCGCACGGCGGAGCGTGTCTTCTCCTCCGTGTAGCCCTCCGCGGCTTCCGAGATGGAGTAGAGGAAGACGAGGATCGCCCCCTCGAACGGCTCGCCCATGATCGTGGCGACCACGGCGGCGGTCAGCATCAGTAGCTCGATGCCGATCTCGCGCTCGAAGACGAGCTCCTCCAGCGCCTCCCGGCCGAAGTAGTAGCCGCCGATCACGATGGCGGCGATGTAGAGCCCGATGGAGACGCTCTCCGGCCCGCCCGCGCGGCCCAGCAGCCAGCCGGCGAGCGCCAGCACGCCTGAGATCGCGGAGGTGAGTACCTTCAGGTTCTTCCAGGGCCGGGGCGGCTCCGGGATCGCCATCCCGGCCTGCGGCTCGAATCCGAGCGCGTTCAGCTTGTCGCGAAGATCGCGCGCCGAGGTGACGTCGGGATCGAACGCGAGGGAAACGCGAGCGGCGTTGGGATACACCTTCGTCTCGATCAGCCCGGGAAACCCGTCGAGTCCGCGCTGGATCGCGTTCGCCTCGCTCTCGCAATCCAGGCCCTTGACGCGCACGTCGAGCCGTTCGCTCCGTGTCTCAGCCATGATGTTCCGTCGGTGGGCGGGAATGATCGGTCAGCAGCACGAGCCCGAGCGCGCCGAGCACGATGGCCGTGTCTGCCAGGTTGAAGGTGGGCCAGCGGGCCGACCCGATCCCGAGGTCCAGGAAGTCCGTCACTGCCCCGTCGGCCAGACGGTCCACGAAGTTGGCCACCGCTCCGCCGAGCAGGGCGCCACCCGCCCAAGCCGGCCGCCGGGCCAACGTCCCGGCGCGGAGCGCGCGGATCAACCAGAGCGCGAGGCCGAGGATGAGGCTGCCCGTGAGGACGAGCACGAACCCGCCTCCGCCCGCCAGCAGGCCAAACGCCACACCCCGGTTCAGCCCGTGCACGAGGCGAAACCCGTTGCCGAGCAGCAGCACGGGTTCATGGCGCGGCAACACGCTGCTTGCCCAGGCCTTGGTGAGCAGATCCGCCGCGAGTACGAGCGTGGCGGCCGCCACGAGCGGGCGCAGCCCCGCCCTCATCGGGCGCTCCCGGGTAGGACCACCCGTCGCCGGTCCGCCCACCATCCGGCCCCGAGCCAGAGGGCGCAGAGACTCACCAGCGCCGGGGAGAACCACTGGCCGTAGGTGCCGTACGGCGAGAACGCTTCGGTAGCGGCATGGAACGGGATCGCCACCCGCGCAGGGAAGATCCCTGCCTCGGAGAGCTCGTGGAGACCGTAGACGGTGACCTGCGCCGCGAAGACGAGCAGGAAGAGCCCCGTCACCTGGAAGAAGCGCCGCACGTCGATGCGGTGGCCATGCCGTGCCCAGCCCCAGGCAAGCGCGCCGGAGGCGGCCAGCCCCAGCAGCGCACCGGCGACGAGGTGGCCCTGCCGCACCGTGAAGAGCATCAGCGCGGTCTCCATTCCTTCCCGCGCGACCATGAACACCGTGAAGAGGAAGACCCCGATCCACGCCCCGCGTGGCGAGGAACGCGTCGTCACTTCGCCGAGCTCGCGCTCCATCTGGCGCTTCAGGTGCGGACCTGTACGCCACATGTGCACGACCAGCGAGGTCACGGACACGGCGGCAACCAGCGCGAAGATCCCCTCCCAGAGCGGGAGGTTCGCACCGCGCAGCAGCACCAGCCCCAGCGCAGCGCTGGCGAGCAGGGAGGCGGCCACGCCCCAGTAGACCGCTGGCGCGAGCGCCGAACGCTGCGTCTTGCGCAGGTAGGCCAGCGTGATGGCCACGATCAGGAAGGACTCGAAGCCCTCGCGAAGCACGATGATGAAGGACTGCAGCATATCGTTCACTCCTGCTCAGGTCTCAGCGGCCGGCAACGGCGTGGCCGGCCGCGTTCTCAGCCGTACGGCGGCCTCGTGCACGGCCCAGCGCATCCGCGGATCGTACAGCGGCGTCAGCACGCGGGAGCGAAGCGCCGCTCGGTACGCTCGGCGGCTGCTCATGGCAACGTTTCCTGAAGCGCGGCAGGTCCTGCTCGCCGCGACGCCGCGCGGCTACGTCGGCGATGTCGCCGCCCTTCGATCCACGCGTAGAGCGTCGGCAGCACGAGCAGCGTCAGCAGCGTGGAGGTGATCAGCCCGCCGATGACCACGGTGGCGAGCGGCCGCTGCACCTCGGCCCCTGTCCCGGTGGAGACGGCAACCGGAATGAAGCCGATGCTCGCCACCAGCGCCGTCATCAGCACCGGCCGCAGGCGGGCCCGGGCGCCGTCACTGGCCGCACGCTCCGGCGTCGAACCATCTTCCCGCAGGCGCTGCACGGTGGAGAGCAGGACCAGCCCGTTGAGCACGGCGACACCGAAGAGGGCGATGAAGCCGATCGAGGCGGAAATGCTGAGGTGCAATCCGCGCAGCCAGAGCGCGATCACGCCGCCCACCGCCGCGAAGGGGAGGTTGATGAGGACGAGGCCCGCCAGCGCCCAGGAGCGCAGCGAGGCGTAGAGCAGCAGCGCGATCAGCGCGATCGACAACGGCACCACGTAGCGGAGGCGGCCCATGGCGCGCTGCTGGTTCTCGAACTGCCCGCCATAGGTGAGGAAGACGCCGGGCGGCAGCTTCACCTGCGCCGCGATCGCGCGCCGTACGTCCGCCACGTAGCTGCCCAGGTCACGGCCCCGGACGTTGGCCTGCACGATGACGAGCCGCTGGGCATGCTCGCGGCTGATCTGCACGGGGCCCGTCTCCATGCGGATGTCCGCCAGCTCCGCCAGCGCCACGCGCGCGCCGGTAGCCGAGGGGACCGGGATGCTCCCGATCCCCTCGGGCGTGTTCCGGTACTCCGGCGGCACCATCACCACCGCGTCGATGCTGTAGGTGCCGGCATCCACCACCGGCGCGACCGGCTGGGCACCGACGGCGGTCGCCAGCGTCTGCCTCACGTCCTCGATGGGGATGCCGTGCCGCGCCAGCGCCGCCCGGTTCATCCGCACGGAGAGGTAGCCCTGCCCGGTGGTCGCCTCGACGAAGACCTCCGCGGTTCCCGGCACGCGCCGAATCGCCCCCGCGATCCGTTCCGCCGTCTGGCGGTTGATCTCCGGGTCGTCGCCGAAGACCTTCACCGCCAGGTCACTGCGCACCCCCGAGATCAGCTCGTCCAGCCGCATCTTGACCGGCTGCGTGAAGCCGAAGCCGACGCCCGGGATCTCCTCGTTCAGCCGGTGCTCGATCTCCTCGATCAGGTCCTGCTTGCTCACGCCGTCGCGCCACTCGCGGTGCGGCTTCAGCATCACGAAGACATCGGACTGGTTGACGCCCATCGGATCACTCCCGACCTCCGCGCGGCCGAGCCGGCTCACCACCGTGGTCACCTCCGGGGTCTCGCGGATCACGCGTTCGATGGCGCCGTGGACCTCGCCGGCGAAGGAGAGCGAGATGCTCGGGTCCTTCGTCGCCTGCAGCAGGATGGAGCCCTCGTCGAGCTCGGGCAGGAACTCCGTGCCCAGGCGGGGGACGAGGAGCAGGGTGGCGCCGAAGACGGCGACGGCCGCACCGACGACCAGCGGCGGCCGGCGCATGGTGGCGTGGAGCAGGCGAGAGTAGCGGTGATCCAGCCAGTGCTCCAGCCGCACGGCATACGCGGACTCGCGCACCCCCTTGCGGAAGAGCCAGGTCGCAAGCGCGGGCACCGCCACGAGCGCCAGCAGGAGGCTGCCGAAGAGCGCGATCGAGACCGTGATCGCCATCGGCCGGAACATGCGGCCCTCCAGCCCCTGCAGCGTCATGATCGGCACATAGACGAGCATGATGATCAGCACGCCGAAGGCGATGGGACGGCCGACCTCCCGCGCGGCCGCCAGGATGCGGCCCGTCGCCTCCTCGCGCGTCATCGCGCCGTGGGGGCCGGAGCGGGGCGGCCCCTCCTCGTGCGGGTGGGGATCGTGGACCGGGTCGGGGTGGAGCCGGCGGATGAAGTTCTCGCCCATCACCACGGCGCCGTCGACGATCATGCCGAAGTCGATCGCGCCCAGGCTCATCAGGTTGGCCGAGAGCCCGAGCCAGCGCATGCCGACGAAGGCGAAGAGAAGCGAGAGCGGGATCGTCGCCGCCACCAGGAGCGCCGCGCGTACGTTGCCCAGGAAGACCAGCAGGATGGCGATCACCAGGAAGCCGCCGACGAGCAGGTTGTGCTCGACGGTCGACAACGTCCCCTCGACGAGGTCCGTCTGGTCGTAGTACGGCGCCAGGACGAGGCCCTCCGGAAGCGAGGCGTTGATCGCATCGACGCGTTCGCTCACCCGGCGCACCACCTCCCTGCTGTTCGCGCCGCGCAGCATCATGACGATGCCGCTCATGACCTCGCCCTCGGCATCGCGGGTGACGGAGCCCTGCCGGACCTCCGGGCCGTAGCGCACCTCGGCCACGTCGGACACCAGGACGGGCACCCCCCCGGAGGAGCGGATGACGGACTGCCGGAGGTCGTCCAGGTTCGCCGCCTGCCCGAGCCCCCGCAGGATGTACTGCTCCGAGGCGTGCTCCACGTACGCGCCCGCCGGAACCTGGCTGTTCGCTTCGACGGCCTCGATCACGTCGCCGATGGTAAGCCCGTAGCTGGCGAGCTTCTCCGGCGAAACGATCACCTGCGCCTGACGTACGAACCCGCCGAACGGGTTGACTTCGACCACCCCCGGCACCGAGCGCAGCTGCGGCCGCACCACGCGATCGTGCAGCGTGCGCAGCGCCATCAGCGCACTGTCGGTACGGCCCGCCGCCCGGTGAAGCGTGTCTTCGAGCGTGTAGAGGTAGATCTCGCTCGTCGCACCCGCCATCGGGCCGAGCGTGGCCTCCGTCCCCTCGGGGAGCTGGTCGCGCACGCTCTGGAGCCGCTCGTTGACCAGGGTGCGGGCGAAGAAGATGTCGGTCCCGTCCTCGAAGACGACCGTGACCTGCGCGAAGCCGTACTTCGAGATCGAGCGGACCTCCTCCACCCCCGCCAGGCCATTGACCGCGACCTCGAGCGGGAACGCGACCAGCCGCTCCACCTCGACGGGCGAGAGGCCGGGCGCCTCCGCGAGGACCGCGACCTGGACGTTGGTGAGGTCGGGAAACGCGTCCACGCGCAGGGTACGGAATGCCCAGATGCCGGCTCCGATCAGCGCGCAGACCAGCAGCAGCACCAGGATGCGGAAGCGCAGCGCCCAGCCGATCAGCTTGTCGATCATGGCTCGCTCCTAGTCGTCGTCGACGAGCGACGCCTTGGCGAGCTCGGACTTCAGGGTGAAGGCGCCGCGGCTGACCACCCGTTCCCCCGCGCGAAGCCCGCTCGTCACCACCGCGCGAGAGCCCGCGGGGCCGCCACCCGCGACGGCGGCGCTGCCGATCTCCACCGCCCGGCGCTCGTAGGTGCGCGGCCCGATCTCCACGAAGGCGTAGCGGGCAGCGCCTTCGGTGACGATCGCCGAAGCCGGGACGGTCAGGACGGAACCCGCCTCCGCCTGCCCGTTCTCCGGGACGTCGATGCCGACCGTGGCGAACATCCCCGGCCGGAGGGCGCGATCGGGATTGGGAACCCGGATGAACGCGTCGACCGTGCGGGTCTCGGGATCGACGGTGTCGCCGAGCCGCTCCACCCGACCGGCGAAGGTGCGGTCCGGATAGGCCGCGAGCCGCACCACCGCGCGCTCGCCCGTCCAGACGCTCGGTAGCGCACGCTCGGGCACATCGGCGGCGATCAGCACGGTGGAGAGATCGGCGATGCGGAAGATCGGCGTGCCGGCCTCGACGGCGCTGCCTGCGGGGGCCAGTGTCTCCAGGATGCTCCCGGCGAAGGGTGCCGGCACGGCCAGCAGCAGAGCGGGCTCGCCGCCGCGCTCCAGCCGACCGATCACCTCGGACCCGGCACCCAGGAGCCGGAGGCGCCGGCGCGCGGCCTCGAGCAGGGAGCGTGCGCCGGCCTCGTCCGCCGTGCCGGCGAGCAGTTCCGCGCGCCGCGCCGCCTGCAGCAGGTCGGTCTGCGCCGTCAGGTACTCGCGGCTCGTCAGGAGCGCGACCGTCTGCCCCGCGCGGACGCGGCTACCGGGGACGGCTGCAAGGCGCTCGATGCGCCCACCGGTGCGTGCCGAGACCACGGCCAGGCGAGCCGGATCGAAATCGACCTGCCCCGGGATCTGGAGCCCCCCCATCCCGGTGGCGGCCGCGGCCTCGGACCGAACGGCCTCCGTCTCGATCCGGGCGGTGCGCGCTGCGGCCTCCGACAGGCTCACCCGCCCCGGGGCTGCGGCCGGTCCTGCTGCTTCGGAGGTCGTCTCGGTGCCCTCAGCCGCCTCGGCACCCGCGGGGGCGGCCTCGTTCCCACTGCCCGACGAGCACGCCGCGAGCATCGCGAGCAGCGCGAGCCCGAAGAACCGGCGGGGCGGGACGCAGGTGGGGGATCTATCGTTCATCATCGCTCGCAGTACCGGGGAGGGTCAGGGTCTCGCCGCCCGTGCCGGCCGCGGCGGAGAGCAGTTGCACGAGGGCATCGGCGGCATCGACACGGGCACGGGTCCGCTCGATCTCTGCTCTGGAGAGCGCACGCTCGAAGTCGATCAACTCGATCAGGGACAGATCGCCCGCACCGTAGGCAGCGAGCGCGGCCTCGCGCTCCTGGCGGGCACCGCGCAGCAGCGCCGCATCGAACAGGGCAAGACGGCTGCGCGCGGCCTCGTACCGGCCCCGCGCCGTCCGCAGCGCTCCCCGCACCACAGCCTGCGTCGCCGCCCGCTGTGCCTCTGCCGCGGCAAGCTGGACATCCGAGGCGGCAAGGGCGGAGCGCCTCGCCTGGCGCGCCGTGCCCGGGAGAGACAACGAGAACCCGAGCGTCGGCCCGACGCGGAAGCCGCCATCCCCCTCGAATCGCTGCACGCCCGCAGACGCCGCAAGCCGCGGCCGGAAGCCGGCGGCGACGGCCATCTGACCGGCCCGAGCCTGTTCGACGGCCACCTCCGCCAGCCGGAGCGCAGGCGAACGCGCGAGCAGGCTGTCCGGGTCCGGGGGAGCCGGCAGGGTGTCGCGCGCCAGGGGCTCGATGACCGCCGCCTCGAGGCGCTGGGAGAGGTCCTCAGCCTCCCGCCCCTGGTCCGGCGCGAGGCCGATGAGGGCCGTAAGCGTGCTGAGGCCGGCCTGCGCCTCCGTCAGCACGGCGGCCTGATCGCTCTGGATCCGCAGCCGCTCGGTGCGCAGCCGGAGCACGTCGACGTAGCGCGCCTCGCCTACCGCGAAGCGCGCCCGGAGCGCCTCCTCCGCGCCGCGGAGCAGCGAGTCCTCCGCGGCCAGTCGCCGGGCGATGCGCCTTCCGGCCACGATCCGCAGCACCGCGCGATCGGCCTCGGCCAGCAGCCGTAGCTCGACCGCCTCGGCGGCGACCGTTCGGGCACGGACCTCGGCCGCGGCGAGAGCGCGGGCGGCCTCGCGTCGGCCGCCGCTGAGGAACTCGCGCTCCAGTCCGATGCGAAGGGTGGCAGAGGAGAGATCGAGGCCGCGCGGGACTTCCTCGGCCTCCGCGGACAGGAAGGCAGGCCCGGCGAAGCCCGTCGCCCGAAGCCGGGCCTCCGCGGCGACAATCGCGCTGCGTTCGGCAGCGAGCTGGGGATTGGAGCGGCGCAGTGCCGCCAGAAGGGCGCTGTCGCCGGGTACGAGCGTCTGCGCACCGGCGGTGCGCACGCTCAGCCCGATCACCAACAGGCCCACGATCAGCAGGGGCAGCGCGGCGCGCATGACGGGCACGCCCACACGCCCGGGGCACGGACGGACGGATTTCACGGAACCACTGGCTCCTCACACAGGCCGGTAACCCGCGCGGGTCAGCGAAGGAACCCGCGGGAGCGACGGCGTTGACGATGTCGGATCTGGAGATCGGTGACCTGTCGAGTCAGGCACCGGATGCGGGCGCACCGGACAGGCCGGAGCCCAGCGGAGGGACTACGCGAGCGGGGGGCGGGGCTGCGGCGGAAGCGAGAGGCTGCGCGGCGCGCGCGGGGAAGCAAGCGGCGCCAGAGCCCTGGGAAGCGTGGGCAGACTCAGAACCTGGACAGATACGGGCGTGGTGACTTGGCTGCTGGCGCAGCCGCATGCACACAGGCAGAGACCCGCGCCAACGTCCGAACCGGCGGCGTCGGAGCCGGCGGAAAGGAACGCGACCGGAGCGGGCGAGGAGGAAACCGACGAGCGAGCGGGCGAGCGCAGGAAATCCTCCTGGCAATCCAGCGCGACCGCCACGGACGCATGACCGATGAGCAGGAACATGAGCCATGCCACCAGGCGCACGCGGACGGAGAAGCGCCGCGCAGCAGCGGGATGGCTGGCTGAATGGACGGGGCGGCCGTCGCTCACTGGTCGCAGCGGTAGCGGCGGCAATCGCGGATGCCGCTCTCCTCGTCCAACAGCCGATCGGCGAGCCCGAGCAGCGTGCCGACACGCTCGTCCGCAAGCCGGTAGAAGGCGTAGCGCCCCCGCTGCTCGCGCACCACCAGCCCGCAGTCCAGCAGGCAGGCCAGATGGTTGGAAGCGTTCGGCTGCGTCAGCCCGGTGCGCTCCACCAGCTCCGACACGCTCTTGGCTCCGTCCCGCAGCGCCTCCAGGAGGGAAAGGCGCGACGGATCGGCAAAGCCCCGGAAGAGCTTGGCCTTGAGCGTGAGCGGCTGGACGGCGTCGGTCGTGAGCACGGGCAGTCAGGGCAGACGTCTTGCGCATCAGCATCCGCTGATACACGATTCATCAGCGATCAATGATACGGGCCGCGCCCAGGCGAGTCAAGCACTCGTCGTGGCGAGGCTGCCGCCGACGGGCGAACATCGAGAACAGGGACCTGGGAAGAGGGCGATGAACACAGCGGAAGCGACCCGGTACCGGGTGATCGGGATGGACTGTGCGCACGACGCGGCCGAGATCGAGGCGGCGACGAGCAGCCTGGAGGGCGTGGCGGCGGTGAAGGTGTCGGCCGCCACCCACGTCCTGACGCTCCACGCCGACGATCCGCCGGCGCGGGGGCGGGAGGTGGAGGCGGCCGTGGCGCGGCTGGGCTACCAGCTCCAGCCGCTGGGCCACGCCAGCCAGAGCGAAGGGGGCGACGAGTTGCCGGGCGATTCCGCCCACCTCACGCCCGGCTACCGGCGCGCGCTCGGGGCGGTGGTGCTGCTGAACGTGGGCTACGGGCTGGTGGAGATGGTGGGCGGCTTCCTCTCGGGCTCGCAGGCGCTGAAGGCGGACGCGCTCGACTTCCTCGGTGACGGCCTCATCACCCTTCTTGGCCTGCTCGCCATCGGCTGGAGCCTCGTGTGGCGCGCGCGCTCGGCGCTGCTGCAGGGGCTCTTCCTGGGAGCGCTGGGGCTGGGCGTGCTGGGGAGCACCGCCTACCGCGTGCTGGTGCAGCAGCAGCCGGAGGCCGAGCTGATGGGGATCCTGGGGCTGGTGGCGCTCGTGGTGAACGTGGCCGCCGCGCTCGTGCTCCTCCCGTACCGCGCGGGAGACGCGAACGTGCGCGCGGTGTGGCTCTTCTCGCGCAACGACGCCATCGGCAACGCCGCCGTGGTGCTCGCCGCAGGCCTGGTCGCCTGGACGGGCACACCCTGGCCGGACCTGGTGGTGGCGGTGGTCATCGCGGGGCTCTTCCTGCACTCCGCCTGGGCCATCATCCGGGATGCGCGACAGGATCTGCGAGCGGTGACCGGCTGAGGGAGCGGAGCCGAAACCGTGGAGGGAAGCCGACGCGAGGCAGCGGGAAACCTCCGCGCAAAGGAAGATCGCTGATTCCCGCCTGGGGCGCCCCCTCCGTGACCTCTCGCCACACGAATGTTGGGTTTGCCCCTACCAGATGTTCGAGGCGGCGCTGCAGGCGATCCAGCCCAACTTCCCTCCGGGCGTGCTCCAGGGTGACCCTCGCTACAGCAACACCTTCTTCAACCTGAGCAACGGGGCGAGCGCACGCGGGCCCTGGAACCAGGGGATGAGCACGCAGCTCGGCGAGGAGTGGCAGTACATCGAGGAGCCCCTGCAGCACGTCATCCGGACGCAGGGCATGACCCAGCAGGAGCCGCAGGGCACGCCGCGCACCCTCGCGGACGTGGAGAAGATGGACAAGTCGCTGAGCAAGCTGCGCAGCCGCGAGGTCAAAGCCGCGGTCCCCAAGGGCGCGAACCAGTGGTCGAGCTATCCGCAGCAGGAGCTCGAGAGCCCGACGAAGGTGACCAAGTAGCAGGCGCCTCGCGCGGCGCGAGGCGCGGCGCGAGACGCGAACACCGGGCTGCCGGCACGAGGAGTCCGGCGGCCCGGCATTTTTTATGCTCCATGAAATCAGTGGACGTATGGCGTCCGCCGCAGTGCGCGAGGCGACCCGAGACACGAGTGCGAGGATGTGCCCGTGCGACTGCTAGACACGCCCGAGTTCAACATCGCCCTCTTCGCCTTCCTGCTGAACCTGCCCTGGGAGTTCTGGCAGGTGCCGTTCTTCGCGGGGATGCCGAGCACCGCGCACTGGGAGGGGGTCCGCGCCTGCACGCGGGCGGCCGCGGGAGACGCAGGGATCGCGCTGGCGGCGTTCGGAGCAGTGGCAGTGCTGGCGCGATCTCGCAGGTGGATCCTACGGCCGCGCCGCTGTGAGGCAATCGGGTTCGTCGCCGTGGGGTTGCTGGTCACGATCGTCTTCGAGTGGCTGGCTACGGGGCCGCTGGAGCGTTGGCGCTATGCGCCCTCGATGCCGCGGCTCCCCCTGCTCGGGACGGGGATGCTGCCGGTGCTGCAGTGGATCGTGATTCCGCCGCTGGTCCTCTGGTTCGTGAAGCGGCAAGTCGGCTGTACCGTCGGCGCCGTGGCTCCAGAGCACCGTGAAGGTCGGAGGGAGGTATGAAGTGGGACGTGGTGGTGTTGGGTGGGGTGAACTCCGACCTCTCGGTGCACGGGCCGCGGCTCCCGCGGCCGGGCGAAACGCTGGAAGGCCACACCTTCCGGTCCGAGCCCGGCGGAAAGGGCGCCACCAGGCAGTCGCGGCGGCCCGGCTGGGAGCGCGGGTGGCGCTGCTGGCGCGTGTCGATGCCGACACGCGCGGCCAGGAGCTGCGTCAGAGGCTTCGGGCCGAGAGGGTGCACACGGGCTACGTGATCGAGGACGCCGCAGCGCCGACGGGCGTCGCTCTGATCATGGTGGGCGCGGATGGGGAGAAGCAGATCCTGACGGCGCCCGGCGCGAACCGTCGTGTTTCGGCTGAGGATGTCGCTGCCGCCGCGGGCGCTATCCGCAGCACCCGCGTGCTGCTCTCGCAGCTGGAGGCACCGCCGGAGGCCGTGCTGGCAACCGTCGAGATCGCGCATGCAGCCGGTGCGCAGGTGGTACTCGATCCCGCACCGGCGACTCCGCTTCCGGACGAGTTGCTGCAGCGGCTTACCGTGATCCGCCCGAACGCGCATGAAGCGGAGGTACTGACTGGCATCCCGGTGCGAGACCGCACCTCAGCCCGCGAGGCGGCCCGGGCGCTTCTCGCTCGCGGTGCCGGTGCAGCGGTCGTGCAGGCCGGAAGCGCGGGAGACCTGCTCGTCTGGCCTGAGGGAGAGCACTTCCTCCCGCGCCTGCCGGTGGTGAGCGTGGACGCCACCGGCGCCGGCGATGCGTTTGCCGCGACAATCGCCGTCAGCCTGGCGCAGGGCAGCCCGCTCAGCAGAGCCGCGGAGTTCGGCAGTGCGGCGGCCGCGCTGGCCACCACCCAGCCCGGCGCGTGGGCAGGGCTCGGCCGATGGCGGGAGATCCACACCCTGCTGCGCGATCGGCAGGAGAACGGCGGATCGGCCGACGAGGTATGATGTCTAGCGGGAGCACGCAGGCTGCACTTACCTTCGACGGCCGCGGCAGGTTCTTGCGAACCCGGGCTGTCGGCGCGGCCGTCTGTTGAATCCTCAGCCGGTGGGTGCGGCCCCACGACCCAGCCGGATTGCCGTCGCCACTCCACCACCCAACGGGACTCACCAGCAAGCCGCAGGGCGCACTCCTGTACTCGGTGCGCTCCCGGATTCTCCCACCCGCACCACGCTGCCGTGGGCGGTGCCGCCGGCATCCGGCTTCGGCTCGCCCAAGCCTGTGCTGACCTCCGCGAAGAGGGGATTGCGATGCGAGCCGCATTGCCCGTACGCTCCGTCGGCGGTGCGGTGGGTGTTTTCCCTGCCGCAGAGAGGGCGGAGCGCCTATGGCTACGGGAGGTAGACATGGCATGGTCACATCGCTTCCAGCACGCGCGCAAGCTCTTCGCAGCGGTAGGGGCGGCGCTCCTCGCAACAGGGCTCAGCGTGCGTAACTCGCCCTCGCCCTTCACCGCCGACGCCGAGGCCGCCAGCCCGGCGCCAGGGAGCCCCCTGCGGGAGGCCGACCGGAAGGCGCACTACGCGCACTGGTTCATCCTGATGCGCTGGATCGCGGTGGTCGTCGCTGGGGTTCTGGTCGTCTTCGCCATCGGGGTATTCGCCCTCCTGCCCCGCATGCTGTGGGGCCCGCTGACGCTCACCATCGCGGTGCTGGCGCTGCTGAACGGCACCTACCTGTGGCTGCTGCGCAGCGGGCGCACCCCGCGGTTCCTGTTGCCCGTTCAGGCGTATGGTGACCTGCTGATCCTGATCGTCCTGCTGCACTACTCCGGCGGCGTCGAGAACCCGCTCGCGCCGCTGATGCTCTTCCACGTGATCATCGCCGGGATCATCCTCTCCCGCCGGCAGTGCTACCTGGTGGCGGCGGCTGCGAGCGCTCTCTTCCTGCTGCTCGCCTGGGCCGAGTGGGCAGGCGTCGTGGAACACTACACGCTGAGCGTGTTCCCGCACTTCACCGTCGGTCACGTCGCGGTCCACGCCGCGCACGACCCCAGCTACGTGGTGAGCCGCACCGTGCTGCAGGCGGTGATCCTCTTCCTGACCGCCTACTTCACCACCACCATCACGGACCAGCTCCGACGCGACGAGCGGCAGCTGGAGGTCTTCGCCGACCAGGTGCTCGCGCAGAGCCAGCTCCTGGAGCGGGCGCTCGAGACCACCGGCACGGCACTCTGCGTTTGCGACCAGGACCTGCGCCGCAGCTGGAGCAACGGGCGCTGGCAAGCGTGGTTCGGCGAGCGGCCCCCCGGCGCGGAGCTACCGGCGGCGTCGACGCTGGCCGACGGTCAGGTCCGCACGGCGGAAGTGGCGGACGCTGCCGAGGGCCGGATCGTCCAGCTCACCACCGCGCCGCTGCTCGGCCTCGACGGCGCCGCCACGCACCTCGTCCAGCTGGCGCGCGACGTCACCGAGCAGAAGCGCATGCAGGAGCGCATGGTTCGGGCGGAGCGCCTCGCGGCCGTCGGCGAACTGGCGGGCAAGGTGGCGCACGAAGTCAACAACCCGATTGCCATCATCAGTGCCAAGACGCGCCTCCTGCTCTCGGACCATCGCGACCAGCTCTCGGAGAAGACCGCCGCCGAGCTGGTGAAGATCACCGACCTCGCCGACCGCGTCGCGCGGATCGCACGGGGCCTGCTCTCCTACTGCCGACCGGCACCCGGCCCGGCCGCCACGCTCGACCTGCGCATCCCGATCCGCAAGGCGCTGGCGATGGTGGAGGCCCCGGCCACGGCGGCGGGCGTGCAGATCCGGGACGACCTCCCCGCGGCGCTGCCGGCCGTGCGCGCGAACGCCGGCGAGCTGGAGCAGGTCTTCCTGAACCTCTTCCTGAACGCGGTGGACGCCATGCCGCAGGGTGGGCAGCTCGTGGTCAGCGCCCGCCGCCAGGCGGAGCCGCGCGCCGAGGCGCCGCCGCGCCTGCTGGTCGTCGTCGAGGACACCGGCGGCGGCATCCCGGCGGAGATCCGGGAGCGCGTCTTCGAGCCCTTCCTGACCACCAAGGCGGAGGGCCGCGGCACCGGGCTGGGGCTCTCCATCTGCCTGGGGCTGGTGCGCAGCAACGGCGGCGAGATCGAGCTGAGCAGCGAGCCGGGGCTCGGCACCTCCGTGCAGCTCCGCTTCCCCACCGTTGAGCCGCAGCCCGAAGAGGGACGCCATGCCTAGGATGCGCGTACTGGTGGTGGACGACGAGCCGGGGATGCTCGAGGTCTGTCGCGACGTCCTGCAGAAGCTGGCCGACGTAGACGTCGAGGTCGAAGCGAAGAGCCCCCGCGCGGCCCAGCGACTGGTGACCGATGGCTGGGATCTGCTGATCGCCGACGTGCGCATGCCGGGGCTAGACGGCGTCGAGCTGCTGGCGATCGGGCGCCGGCACGACCCGCAGCTCGCCGCCCTGATGCTCACCGCCTACCCCACGGTGGAGACGGCCGTGGAGAGCATGAAGCTCGGCGCCGCCGACTACCTGACCAAACCCTTCCTCCCCGACGAGCTGCTGGCCACCGTCCGCCGCATCCTGGAGGGGAAGCGGCTGCGCGAGGAGAACCGCCTGCTGCGGCGGCACATCGAGCGCGCGTACGCCTTCGGCAACATGGTGGGCCGCAGTGGTGCGATGCAGGCGGTGTTCGCCGCCATCGAGCGCGTGGCGCCCAGCGACTTCGACGTGCTCATCCTCGGCGAAACGGGCACCGGCAAGGAGCTGGTCGCGCGCTGCGTCCACGAGCGCAGCCGGCGCAGCCAGGGCCACTTCGTGCCGGTGGACTGCGGCGCCATCCCGGAAGACCTGCTGGAGAGTGAGTTCTTCGGCCACGAACGGGGTGCCTTCACCGGGGCGCAGTCGCGCCGGCTCGGGTTGCTGGAGTTCGCCGCCCGGGGCACGCTCTTCCTGGACGAGATCGGGCATCTGCCGCCGAAGCTGCAGGCCAAGCTGCTGCGAGCGCTGCAGGAGCGCCGCATCCGCCGCGTCGGCGGCACCGAGGAGATCAGCGTCGACGTGCGCGTCATCGCCGCCACCTCGCTCGACCTGGGCGACGAGGTGCGCACGCAACGCTTCCGGCCCGATCTCTACTACCGCATCAACGTCGCGCGCATCGAGCTGCCCCCGCTGCGGCAGCGGGCGGAGGACATCCCGCTCATGGCGCTGCACTTCCTCAACCGCTACGCGGCGGAGATGGGGCGCGAGCCGCTGGAGCTGGACCCCGAGGCCGTCGAGGTCCTCTGTGGCTACGCTTGGCCGGGGAACGTGCGCGAGCTGCAGAACATCATCAAGCGCGTGCTGGCCATGAGCCGCGGCGACGTCATCCGCGTGGAGGACCTCCCCGACGAGGTGGTGGCGACCGCCGGCGACCTGCCGGGGAAGAGCCGCCACGGCTTCTTTCAGCTGCGCGAGCAGCACACCGCGGCCTTCGAGCGGCAGTACCTCAGCCAGCTCCTGGCCGATTTCGGCGGCGACGTGTCGCGCGCCGCCGCCGAGGCGCGCATCCCGCGCGGCACCTTCTACCGCCTGCTGAAGAAGCACGGCCTCACCCCCACCGACTTCCGCGAGTAGCGCCTCCCGCCCGGCGGCGCGCGTACGCCGCCGGGCGGCGCAGCGTGTCACGTTGGTGAGAATCGGGCGCGCTCGCAGTCACGCGCGTGTGACCGCCAGCGCGGGCGCGCCGTCCAGGCCGCAGCCGCGGCGCGCGCGGGCGGCGCACGGCCCGGCGGCTACCCGCCGTGTCACCCGGCCGTGACCCGGCCGGCGCCGCCGCTGCCGCGCACGAGCGCTGCCGGCGTGCTCCCACCACCTTGCCATTCCTCAGCTTACATGTAGCCGACGGCCGCCCGGCGGTCGCGCCTCCCGTTGCGGCATCATCGCTGCCTATACGGCGGGAGCAGACTGGAACGGACACCCGATCGGAACGGGGAGCGATGGCGATCAGCCTGGTCGTGGTCAGCCCTTCGGGCGCACTCGGCGCCGCGCTCGCGCAGGCGCTCTCCGCTGCGCGCTTCCGGGTGGTGGCCGCGCGCCCCGGCCCGGCCGTGCTGCGGGCGGTGCACGAAGAGCGGCCGCGCGTCGTGGTGCTGGACCGGGTCAACGAGCGGCCGGAGGCGGCGCAGTTGGAAGTCGCGCTGCTGAAGGAGCTGTGCCCGGGCGTGCCGGTGATCGCGCTGAGCAGCGACTCCACCGAGCGGGATGCCCAGATCGTCGAGCAGGGGATCTTCTACTACCTGGCGGGCGCATCGTTGAGCGAGCTGGTCCGCATCATCGACGCGGCAGAGCAGACGGCGGGGTGGCGCGACGGCAGGCCGAGCCGCTCGGGGGCGTCCGTGGCTGCACCGCCGGTGCCTACCGCGGGAGAGCAGACACCATGAGCGTGGACCGACGAACGTTCCTGAAGGCTGGGTTCCTGGCCACCGGCGCGGCGGCGGCAGGCGGCACCGGCGTCGAGCGCCTGCTGGGTGGCGGCGCGCCGGGCGCGGCGGGCGGCGCCGCCGAGACGCTGGCGCTGACGGTGGATGGCCGGCTGGTCGCCGTCCGGGGCGACTCCACACCGCCGCCGGCGGCGATCGGCGCCGAGGCGCGCCGCGGGATCCCGGGCCGCAAATGGATCATGGTCATCGACCTGGCCGCCTGCGACGGCTGCGGCAGCTGTGCCGAAGCGTGCAGCAAGATGCACTTCACTCCCCCCGACCGGCAGTGGCTGCGGCTCTACCAGATGCAGGATGCGGAGGAGACCACGCCGTACTGGTTCCCCAAGCCGTGCTTCCACTGCGACGATCCGCCGTGCACCCGCGTCTGCCCGGTGGGCGCCACCTTCAAGCGCGCCGACGGGGTGGTGCTGATCGACAACGAGCGCTGCATCGGCTGCCGCTTCTGCATGGCGGCGTGCCCCTACTCGGCGCGCGTCTTCAACTGGGGCGCGCCGGCCGAGCCTCCGGCGGCGCGGGCCACGGCGTACTCGCCGGAGCGCGGCTACCCGCGGCGCACCGGCACGGTGGAGAAGTGCGACTTCTGCCCGGACATGGCGCGCGCCGGGAAGCTGCCGGCCTGCGCCTCCGGCTGCCAGATGGGCGCCATCTACTTCGGCGACGAGAACGAGGACGCGGTCACCAACGGCAAGGGCGAGACGGTCCGCCTCTCGGCGCTGCTGCGCGACCGGGCCGCCTACCGCTACCTGGAGGAGCTGGGCACGCACCCCCGCGTCTACTACCTGCCGCCGGTCAACCGGCGCTACCCGGCCCCGGGCGAGCCGGGCGCCAAGGGCCACCCCGCCCAGGGAGGAGTCACCGAAGAATGAACGTGCGCGCGCGCGAGTTCCGCGTGGAGAGTTCGCCCAAGGAACGGGTCGAGAGCGACATGCTGGCGACGCTGGCCCCGCTCGGCGTCGGCGGCCGCCTCTGGATCCTGGGGCTGAGCGGCGTCTGCGGCCTGGCCGTCTTCGCCTACGTCCAGCAGCTGCTCCTGGGGCTGCGCGTCACCGGGATGCACGACTTCGTCTCCTGGGGCGTCTACATGACGAACTTCGTCTTCTTCATCGGCATCAGCCACGCCGGCACCCTGATCTCGGCGATCCTACGCGTGACCGACGCCGGCTGGCGGCGGCCGATCACCCGCATGGCCGAGGCGATCACCGTCTTCGCCCTGATGATCGGGGCGCCCATGGTGATCATCGACATGGGGCGCCCCGACCGGGTGCTCAACGTCTTCGCCTACGGGCGGCTGCAGTCGCCGATCCTCTGGGACGTGGTCTCGATCAGCACCTACCTGACCGGGAGCATCCTCTACCTCTACGTGGCGATGATCCCCGACATGGCCATCCTGTGCCGCTGGGCGTGGGAGACGCGGCAGCCGCGCTGGCGCATCCGCCTCTACCGCGCGCTCTCGCTCGGCTACCGCGGCACGCCGGAGCAGGAGCGGCGGCTCAACCTGGCGCTCGGCGCCATGGCGGTGATCATCATCCCGGTGGCGATCTCGGTGCACACCGTCGTCTCCTGGATCTTCGGGATGACGCTGCGCCCCGGCTGGCACAGCACCGTCTTCGGGCCCTACTTCGTCATCGGCGCCATCTACTCCGGCACTGCCGGGATCCTCACCGCGATGGCGATCTTCCGCCGCGGCTACCACCTGGAGCGGTACCTCCGGCCGGAGCACTTTCGCCGGCTGGGGAAACTGCTGCTCGTGCTGACGCTGCTCTACACCTACTTCACCCTGAGCGAGTACCTCACCGCCTGGTACGGGGGGCTGGACTCGGAGGCGCGGCTGCTGGACCGCCTGATGGGGCTGACGCCCTACGGCCTCGCCTTCTGGCTCTGGGTGGGGCTCGGCCTCTTCGCGCCGCTCGCGCTGCTGCTGATGCCCAGCCGGCGCTCGATCGCGGCGATCGTGAGCGCGTCGGTGCTCATCAACATCGGCATGTGGGCCAAGCGCTACCTGATCGTGGTGCCCACCCTGCAGACGCCCTTCCTCCCGGCCGAAGCCGCCGGGGTGACGCCCGGCTACTCGCCCACCTGGGTGGAGTGGGCGATCACGGCCGGCGCCGTCGCGGCGTTCCTGCTCCTCTACACCCTGTTCTCGCGGCTCTTCCCGATCCTCTCCATCTGGGAGACGGCGGAGGACGAGGCGGAGCGGGCCGCCGCGCCGGCGCCGCCGCCACCCGTGAACCGCTGGGGCGTGTTCGGCACGCCGCTCCTGCTGCTCCCGGTGGCGCTGAGCGCCCTGGCGGCGTGGCCGGCCCGCGCCCAGACGCCTGCACCGCCCCGACCACAGGTGCAGGTGGAGGTGGGCCGGGAGGTCGAGGGCGAGGACGCGGTGCTGCTCGCCACCGTGCGGCTCGACGGCCGCCCACTCGCGGGTGCCACCGTCGCCTTCTCCGTGCGGCGCAGTTTCGGCGACATGACGCTCGGCGAGGACGTGACGCTGGAGGACGGCACGGCGGCGGTGCCGTTCCCCAGCGGCCTGCCGGGCGGGCCGCGCGGCGAGCTGCAGGTGCGCGCGGAGCTGCTCGCTCCCGCCGCGGTGGCCGGCGCCCGCGGCACGGCGGTCGTCGCGGGTGGCGCGGCGCGCAGCCTGGGCGCCGCACCGATGCCGCGGGCGCTTTGGGCGTCGCGCGCGCCGCTCGCCCTCGTGGGCTCGCTCGCCTTCCTGCTGCTCGTGGTCTGGAGCATCTACGCCGTGGTGCTGCGGCAGCTCGTCCACATCCACACCCTGGGAAAGGAACCGTGACCCATGCGCACCTCACGAATGGCCCGGCCGACGGCCCTGCGACGGCTCATGCTGGCGGCGTTGTTAGGGGGGGCACTCGCGGCGCTGTTCGTTTCCCCCGCCCCGGCGGCGGCGCAGGCGCAGAGCGCGGGCGCGCAGGGCGAGTGGACGGTGCCCGAGCGACGGGCGCGCCGCGCCAACCCCGTCGTCGCCAGCGCGGAGGTGCTGGCGCGCGGGCGCGAGGTCTATCGCCGCGAGTGCGAGTCGTGCCACGGCCGCGCCGGCAGGGGCGATGGCCCGAAAGCACGCGAGCTGAAGAGCAAGGTTGCCGACCTGGTGTCGGCGCACGCGCAGGAGCAGAGCGACGGCGCGCTCTTCTACAAGATCACCGAGGGCCGCGGCGACATGCCCAACGGCAAGGCCCTCACGGAGGATGAACGCTGGTCGGTAATCCACTACCTCCGTTCGCTCGCCCCGCAACGCCCGTAGCGCCCGGTGGCGTCGCCGCCGGGCGGCGCACCCACCCGCAACTCAGGGAAGCCCTCGTGAACACACGAATCCTGGTGAGGACCCTCGGCCTGCTGCTGCTGCCGCTGCTGGCCGGCACGGCGGGAGCCCAGCAGGTGCCCGCCGAAGAGCAGGAGCGGCTCCGCAGGGAAATCGAGGCGTTGAAGGCCCAGCTCGCCGCCTCGCAGAGCGAGCTGGAGAAGTACCTGGACCTGCTCGATGCCCAGCTCGGCAGCACCCGCGACTCGCTGCGCGCCGTGCAGGCGGGCACCACGCGCTTCGTCGTCACCGGCTATGGCGTCGGGGGGTACAACGCCACCCGCGACGGGCCGGGCTCGTTCAACTCCGAGTTCGTCCCCATCCTGCTCTGGCAGCTGAACGACCGGGTGCTCTTCGCGGCCGAGCCCGAGTTCGAGATGGGCGAGGAGCTGGAGATCGGCCTAGAGTACGCACAGCTCTCCTCTCTGGTCACCGACTTCCTGACCCTCGGCGCCGGCAAGTTCATCACCCCGTTCTCGCTCTTCAACCCGCGCCTGCATGCGGCGTGGATCAACAAGCTCCCGGATGCCCCGCTCGCCTTCGGCCACGGCGGCCTGGCACCCGGCTCCGGCGTGGGGCTCTTCGCGCGCGGCGGCGTGGCCCTCGGGCTGGCGCGTGCCAGCTACGCGGTCTACGCCATCAACGCCCCCGAGCTGATGACCGAGGGCGAGGAGGCCGGGCTCGTCGAGCCGGTGGACGCGAGCGAGGAGCGGGCGTACGGCGGCCGCGTCGGCCTCTTCCTGCTCCGCAGCGGCCTGGAGGTCGGCTACTCCTTCCAGACCTCGGAGAGCGCCACGCTGCACGGCGGCGATCTCAGCTTCGTGCGCCTGCTCGAGCCGCTCGGCGGCGCGCTGGACCTGCGGGTGGAGGCGTTGCGCTCCACGGCCGATGCCGGCCCGTTCACGGACGCGGCCGAGCCCGGCGAGGAACGGTGGCTGGTCGACAACCGCCGCAGCGGCGGCTACGGCCAGCTCGCCTTCCGTCCGTTGCTGGCGCCGGGCCGCTTCGTGCGCGACCTGGAGCCGGCGGTCCGCGTCGAGTGGCTCGACGCGCCCAACTGGCGCGACGGGCCGAAGGGCAACGACGCCACGCGCTTCACCGCCGGGCTCGGCTACTACGTGACCCCGAGCGCGCGAGTGAAGGCTGCGTTCCAGCGCACCAACAACACGGTGCTGGAGAACGAGGACAGCTTCCTCTTCCAGGCCACCATCGGCTTCTGACGGAGGGAACCAATGATATCCGGCAAGCGACTCGCACTCCTGGCGGCCGTCGCCCTGGTGGTGGGGGGATGCGGTAGCCAGCGGGCGCAGCATGCGCGGGCGGGCGAGCTGAGCGCGCACACCACGGGGCCGAAGACGCTCGGCCGCGCCGAGCTGTGGAACGCGCATTGCACGCGCTGCCACTCGCTGCGCCCCGCGACGGAGTTCAACCAGACGCAGTGGTCGGTGATCGTGAACCACATGCGCACCGTCGCTGACCTCCCCGGCGAGGACTACCGGCGACTGCTGGAGTACCTCGCCGGCACCGCCCCGGCGCAGCGCACCACGAAGCCGCCGGCACCGGCACCGTAACGTCGTCTCCGGCGCCCTCGAGAGCGCACCCGTTCACGATCTCCGGCAGCGACCCGCCCGGCGTTCCGGCCGGCGGCGGTCGCGCGCGGCACCCCTTCGAACGGAGCATGGCGTCGGCAACCCCTTACCCCGAGGAGCCCATGAACCGCATCGGAACCCTCGTGAGCGTCGCCGGCCTCTCGCTGCTCAGCGGCTGCGGCATGATGGGCATGATGGGCGGGATGCATGGGACGAGCGGTATGCACGGGTCGGCCGCGGGTCACGGCCATGAACTGGCGCCGATGGTACAGGCCCAGGCCGAGAGTGGTGACCTCGCCATCGTGCTCTCCTTCCCGGCCCCGCGCGCGGCCGCCGTGGCTCCGGTCGTCGTCGTCCTGCGCACGGCGGGCGAGGCGACAGACCCGGAGGACGCCGAGGTATGGCTCCGCGTGCGCACGCCCGACGGGAATATCGACGAGGTGCGGATGCGGTCCGCGCCGGCTTCGGCACCCGGGACGTACCAGGCGGAGTACCGGTTCGCGACGGCCGGGCCCTACGCCGTAACGGCCGAGGCGCGCGCGGGCGGCGGTCCCGTCGCACGGCAGGTTTCGGTCACCACCGACGTCCACCTCGGTGCGGAGGTAGCGGCCAGGCGCCAGCCGTGGCTCACGCCCGCCACGGTGCTGACGGGCATCGCGGTGGGCGCGATGATGATCCTGATGATGGTCCGCGGCATACCCTGAGGTGACGGCTCGCACAGAGCTCTGGGACCACGACGCCTGCCAGTGCGTCGCCAGACCCCGGAATGCCCGTGACGGTGAAGCTCGTCGGTTCCCTGCTCATCGCGCTGTGGTCACTCGCCCGCCTCCGCTTCTGGCTGGCCACGCGGAAGCGGGCGGTCAGGCGCAGCGCGATGACGCCGGCGCGCAGCGCACTCCTCGTGGTCGTGTCGCTCTCCCTGGCTCCCATCTACCTGTACTACTTCACGCCCCTCCTCGATCGATCCCGCCTCGCGTGGCCCGCCTGGATCGGCTGGCTGGGGAACGCGCTTCTCACCGGGGCGGTTGCGCTCTTCATCTGGAGCCACCTCGCGCTCGGCCCGGCCTGGACCGCGCGGGTGGACGTCGCCGAGGGCCAGCGGCTCGTCACCCGCGGGCCGTTTCGCTGGGTGCGCCACCCGATGTACCTGTCGCTGTTCCTGCTCGCGCTGGCCCTGCTGCTCGCCAGCGCCAGCCCGCTCGTGGCGCTGCCCTTCGGCGTTGCGCTGGTGGCCATGTACGCCGAGCGCGTGGGCGCCGAGGAGGCGCTGATGCTGGAGACCTTCGGCGAGGAGTACCGCGCGTACATGGGGCGGACTGGCCGGCTGCTGCCGCGCTGCGCCTGGCGCGGGCGCAGACCGCGTTCGGGCTGGCAAGACGGGTGGAGCCCATGACCTCGGGCCGGCGGCCGCCAACCTGCTCTACTTCCTGCACCCCACGCGCGTGCCGCCGTTCAACACCGCGATTGTCAAGGACTACAACGCGCTGACGGGTGCCCGGGTGAAGCTGGGCCGCTGGGGCGAGTACCTGGCAATGGATGTTGCGGCTGAACGAGCGCTACCGGGCGCTGCTCTCCAGCGATCTGGGGGCTGTCGCCGGGTTCCTCTCCGAAGTAGGCAGCGGCTGCTACGCCGCGCCGCCCAGCGGCGACACACCCGCGCCTACGACGGCGGTCGGCTGGCCGACGGCTGCCTGCCGGCGCTCCCCGAGGCGCTGGAGCGCCGCCCCGGCGCCGAGGCGGTGCGCCTGATCGACGTGCTCTGGCTGGACGGCACGGCGGCCTTCGAGGTGGAGCACACCACCTCTATCTACTCCGGGATCGTGCGGCTGCTGGACCTGGCGCTGAGCTGGCCCAGCACCGCCAGGCGATCGCGCGCTTCGGCTCGGGGCTGAAGGCCATCGAGGCGCTGGCGCGGCGGGTGTAGCGGCACCGCCGCGCGCCGCGTCCGGCCCCCGGCGCCCTGACCGCGCCCGGGTGGCCGGCGCGGGTTCTCGCCGGCTCAGTGCCGCTGCGTGTGCGCTGCAGGGGCGGCCGCGGGTGGCGCTGCGGCCGGGCGGCGCTGCTGCACACTCGCCTCCACCCAGCGCGCCATCCCGGGGTGCGGCAGCAGCGCCTCGCCGCGGTAGACGATCGGCAGCCCCGCGAGATCCCGCGGCAGCTTCTCCCGGCTGACCTGGCCGGTGGCGATCAGCACCGGCACCACCACCACCGGCTTCCCGGTGGCCAGGGACTGGAGCTCGATCGTCTCGCGGATCGCCCGCACCGCCTCGGCCCGGACCTCGGCCGGCGCGTCGTCGCGCACCAGGCCGATCTTCACGTCGCGGAAGCCTGTGGCCTGCTTCACCCGCTCGGCCACCGGCCGCAGGTTGCGCATCCACACGGCATGATCCTCGGCGGAGTTCGGGCCGTGCCCGATCAGGAAGAGCGCCTGCTCCCGGGGTGCGGTGGCGAGCGCGAGCGCGCGGTCGGCGAGCACGGCGGTGATCTCGGCCGCGTCGTCGATGGCCCGCGTCACCGAGATCGGCACCGGCACGCTCGCCCGCTCGATGCCGGCCATATGCAGGTGATGGCGCATCTGCTCGTCCAGCGAGTCGGTCTGGCCGGCGAGGTAGCGGATCTGCTCGTAGTGGCCGCTGTGGCTGGAGACCAGCAGCGGCACCACCACGATCTCCCGCGCGCCCTGCTCCACCAGCCGCCGCACGGCGTCCTGGAAGCGGTGCGTCGGCGCGCCGGGGCCCATCAGGAAGCTCACCTCCAGCAGGCCCCCAGTCCTGGCCAGGGCGGCGACCTCCTTGACCTGGGCGTTCCACTCCGGCCCGCCACCGTGGGCCACCAGGAGGGTGCCGACCGGCGCCGGCTGTGCGCCCAGCGTGAGCGGCAGCGCGACCAGGGCTGCGGCGGCGATGAGAAGACGACGAACGAGCGGTTGCATGGGATTCAGTGGGGAATGGGAGTGGCGGCCGGCGCCGGTGCGCCGGCGGTGCGCCAGCCGATGCCGAGGTACAGGTGCCGGCCGGTGAAGCCGGGCCATTCGTCCGGCTGGGTGTCGAACAGGTTGCGTGCGCCGAGCGCGAGCTCCAGCCCGCCGGGCAGCGCCCGCGCGAGCCGCAGGTCGAAGCGGAGAAAGGAGTCGCGCTCCACCACGCCGACGTCGGTGCGGCGGACCGGGGTGGCGCCGGTATAGACGCCGGTGAGCGCGCCGCGCAGCGCCAGCGGCAGCGGCGCCTCCAGCGAGGCGCGGCCCGAGTGCCTGGGCCGGCCGAGCAGCGCCTGGCCGGTGCCGGCGTCCTCCGCCTGCAGGTAGCCGTACCCGGCCTCGGCGCGCAGCCCACCCCAGGTGAGCCCGCCCTCCACTTCGAGGCCGCGGGTGAACCCGTCGGCGATGTTGCCGTAGGTGTAGACGGTGATCCCGCTGGAATCGCCGGCGAGCTGGGTCTCGATGAAGTCGTCGAAGCGGTTCTGGAAGAACTGCCCGCGCAGGAACACCCGGCCCGGCGACCACTCCGCGCCGAGCGAGAGGTTGGTGGACGTCTCCGGCTGCAGCGCCGGGTTGCCGCGCACCGTGTAGCCGTAGCCGGGGCCAACGTTCAGGAACTCCATGTGCAGCTCCTTGAACGCCGGCGCGCGGTAGCCCCGCCCGAGCGAGCCGCGCACGGCGAGCCCGGCCGCCGGGCGGACGAGCACCGCCAGCCGCGGCGTGACGTACGTGCCCCACTGCTCGCTCCACGTCGCCCTTGCCCCCGGCACCAGCCGCCAGGCGCCGAGCGCCCAGGTCGCCTGCGCGAACGGCTCCAGCGTGTGCAGCGTGCGCGTGCCGCCCCGCACGCGGTCGGAGACGATCTCCTCGCGCTTCGCCTCCACACCCACGTCCAGCGCCTGCTCGCCACGGACGAGGTTGTAGAGCAGCTCGCCCTCCCAGAGCCGCTGCCGCTCGCGCTCGCCGCTCCCCGCCACCGGCGTGGGCGAGGTGGCGCTGCGGGCCAGGTGGTCGAACTCCGCCAGGTAGAGCGTCGGCGCCAGCCGGTGCGGCCCGCGCGCCCACTCCGCGCCCAGGCGCGCGCTCGCCTGCCGGTTGTCGGCGAAGCTGAAGATCTGGCCGCTGCGCCAGCGCTGCCGCTCGTCCAGCAGGAGCGCGCTCGCCTCCAGCCGGAGCGGCGGCAGCGGCCGCCACCCGAGCTTCAGCAGCGCGTCCCACCGCTCGGCCCGCGCCCCCGCCGTGTCGGCACGCCCAGGGGCGAGGTCGGTCGCGCGGCGCCCTGCCTCGGCCAGGTAGTCGGCCGCACCGAGGGTACCGCCCACGGTGGCGGCGGCGTCCGCTCGCCCCTGTGACCCCCCCGTCAGATCCAGGCCGAGCCGCCAGCGCTCACCGGTGGCGCGGCGGGTGATGACGTTCACCACGCCGCCCATCGCCTCGGAACCGTAGAGCGAGGACTGCGGCCCCTTCATCACCTCCACGCGCTCCACCATCGAGGTGGGGATCCGGGAGAGGTCCATCTGCCCGCTGAGCCGCCCCACCAGCGGCTGGCCGTCCAGCAGGATCAGCACCCGCTCGGCACCGAAGCCCTGCAGCATGACCCCCTCGCCGGCGGGGAGCCCGCCCTCCAACTGGATGCCGAGGCGCTCCACCAGCAGCGTGGCGAGATCGGCCACCCGCGCCTGCTCGATCTCCCGGCGCGTCAGCAGCTCGATCGCCACCGGCGCGTCGGCCAGCCGCTGGGTGCGCCGCGAAGCGGTCACCACCAGCGCCTCCAGCGGGAGCGCCGCGGGGGTGAGCACGACGCGGTGCTCCGTCCCGCCGGACGGCACGCGCGCCGCCAGCTCGCGCTCAGCGTACGCCGGGTGCCGGACGCGGACGCGGTACGCGCCGGCCGGCAGGGCCTCGATCCGCCACCCCCCGTCCGGCCCGGATACCACCGACGCCCGCCGCGGCCCCTCCAGCTGGACCACCGCGCCGGCGACGGCCGCGCCGGTGCCCGCCTCCACCACCCGCCCGCGCAGCGGGCCGGCCGCCTCCTGCCCGCGCAGCGCCGCCGGCGCCAGCAGCAGCGCCAGCACCGCGGCCGCGGCACGCTCCCAGCCAGCGTATCGCATGGTCGCCCCCTCAGCCCGCCAGCTTGGCGTAGCGGAAGGTGACCCGCCGCGACTCGCCGGCCGGGCCGTAGTAGCCGGTGAGCTGGACCTTGTAGATCTCGCTCCCGCGCCGGACCAGGTAGACGTCGTAGGTGGGCCAGACCTGGTGGCTGCCGTCCAGGTTGTACCGGTACCAGCGCCTGGCGTCGAACACGCCGCCGAAGGCGTCGGCCTTGTAGACCTGCGCGGGGATGTCGCTGGCAGTGCCGATCTGCGCGAAGGGCTCCGCCCCCGGCACCGCCCCCGCCTGCCCGCGCCCGCTCACCCCGCCGTTGACTCGGAGGGTGTAGCCCTCCAGCCGGAGATCCCAGTCGGCGGCGTCGGAGACCGCACCCTTCACCAGATCGATGTAGACCCCGCCCGCGGCCAGGTCGACGCTCAGTTGCCGCACCTCACCCATCGGGGCGCCCGCCGCCGATTGCACCGCGTACTCGAGCGTTACCCGCCCCGCGTGCGTGCGTGTCGGGCCCTCCAGCTTCGCCACCCGCAGCTTGGCGAACGCCGTCCCCTCCGCTGTCCGCACCTTCCAGCTCCGCTCCGGCGCTGCGCTGACCACGCGCGTGGCGGCGTCGTAGCGGTACCAGCCGGCTATGGCCGGCACCAGCGCGTCGCTCCGCCACAGGCTGTCCGCCGTCGGGAGCTGCGCCGCGCCGACCGCCTGGAAGTCGCCCAGCTCCGACTCCGGCGTCATCGCCTTGACCTGCGCGTCGCTGGCGCCCTGGTTCTGGCAGACGCAGTAGCCGACGACCCCGCCGGGCCCCGCATCCCCACCGTTCAGCATCACCCCGGTGCCGAAGAAGCCGATGTCCCAATCCGTGGCGCGGGCGGGCTCCGACCCCGTCACCACGCGGGCCGGGTCGCCCAGGTCTACCAGGGCCCAGCCCGACTCAGCATTCACGGTGAGCTGCGCGACCGCCGGCGCGTCCGGCTCGGCGGGGCTGCCATCCCCGCAGCCGGCAAGCACAGCGGCAAGGACCAGCAGAGGTGCGGCAGGATGCAGGACCCGCATGGATTTGCTCCCGGGTAGCGGCGGTCGCCCCAGCGGACGACCCGCCGAGGTGGGTAGGGAGAATGATTAGTGATATTGATATTCATTCTCAACCCGTTGGCTGACATGGTAGCCCCTGCTTCCGGAGGTGTCAAGTAGCGCGATTCCGGCGGGCGCCGCGTTGACGCGCAAAGCGCAACCGGGGAGAGACTTAAGGATGTGGAGCCGGAACGCGCCTCCCCCGCTCCGTCCGGCTGCCGCGCGACCATGAGCCCATCTTCATGCCGCCTTCACGGCCATTTCACAGCGCCGGCCGTATTCATGGGCTGCAGCGCATTCATGTGCTGCAGCGCATCCCCAGCGCAACCGATCTCCCTCCGCATCGGGAGGCCCACTTCATGGTTCGATCGTGCCTCGGCGTGCTCCCCGCAGCAACCGTCGCCGCAGGCGCGTGTTCAGACAGCGCCGGCCCCACCCGCATGCCGGCCTCCATCCGCTTCGACCAACCGACCGTCACGCCGAACGACGACCAGACCCTTCAGCTCGTGGCACGCGTTCTCGACCAGAAAGGCTCGGAACTCGGCGCACTCCCGAAGGGGCAGCGACTCGTCTGGACCACGTCCGACCCCCGGGTGGCCACGGTCGACACCTCGGGGCTGGTCCGAGCGATCCAGGGTGGCAGCGCCCGGATCGGCGTGGGGAGCGGCACGCGCGGCGCCTGGCTGCGGCGGATGCGCTCGACGGTGATCCACGAGGTCAAGCACATCACCGCCAACGCCGAGCACCTGCGCGACTACCACGCGCGCGGCGACGACGCCGTCCTGGAAGAACTCTGGCTGGAGGAGGCGACGGCGCAGGCGGCCGAGGAGCTGTGGGCGCGCACCGTCCTCGGCTACGCCGCGAAGGGCAACGTCCGCTACGAGCAGAGCCTGTACTGCGAGGTGCGGCCGTCGTGGCCGGAGTGCGCCGGCAAGCCGTACGTGATGGGGGCGCACTTCAGCTGGCTCTACGACTACCTGGAGAGCGTCGAAACGCTCACCCCGGTCATGACCTGGGAGGACGGCGGCCGCAGCGACGGCGCCCACTTCTATGGCAGCGGCTGGGCGCTGGTCCGCTGGGCGGCCGACCACGCGGCGCTGAGCGAGGCGGAGTTCTTCCGGGCGCTGAACCTGGAGAAGCGGCTCGTCGGGGTGCAGAACCTGGAGGCCCGCACCGGCCGCTCGTTCGCCGAGCTGATGCGCGACTGGGCACTGGCCCTGGCGCTCGACGACCTGCCCGGCTTCCGCCCGGCGAGCCCCGAGACGCGCCTGGCCCAGCCGGGCTGGAACGTGCGCGACATCTACGCGCGCCTGAACGCCGACTTCGCCCAGAACACGCCGAACCCGTACCCCGCGGCGTTCCCGCTCGCCGTGCGCGAGGTCGGCTTCGGCCGCTTCGACGCGCGCCTCGCCGGCCTGCGCGGCGGCTCGGCGGCGTACGTCCCCCCTGTCCGGCACCCAGACCGCGGCGCAGCTGCTGGAGATCGCCAACGACGGCGCCCTGGAGCCCGCGCTGCGCATGAGCATCGTGCGGCTGCAGTAGCCCGGTGCGGGCCTGCCGGTGCGCAGACGCGCAATGGCCTGGGGCGGCGCCGCATTCCGAGGTGAGGACAACGAATGCTGAGAGGAACGGAACCATGGAGACCATCCGGGAGCTGACGCTGGGGATCATCGGCATGACCTGCGGCGCCTGCCGTCGGCACCTGGAGGACACGTTGACGGCCGTGCCCGGCGTGCAGGAAGCGAACGTGGACCTGTTTCGCGGCATGGCCCAGATCCGCTACGATCCGCTGGCCGCCTCGCCCGGGCTGTTCGCCGCCGTCGTGCGACGCGCCGGCTACGACGTGGAGGCGCCCGGACACGGCGCGACCCTGTGCGCACGCCGTGGATGACGGCGACCTGGGCACTGCCGCGCGCCTACCCACCCCGACACCCGAACGTGGAGGCAGGATGACCACCCTGGAGCAGGCATTCGAGCCGTTTCGGAAGGAGATCGTCGGGTACCGGCAGGCCTTCGTCTCCCCGTACGGGGAACAACGAATCGTCTATGCGGACTGGACGGCGAGCGGGCGGCTGTTCCGCCCGATCGAGCGCATCCTGCTGGAACGCTTCGGTCCGTTCGTCGGCAACACGCACTCGGAAGCGAGCGCCACGGGGGACGCGATGACCGGCGCCTATCGGGAGGCCCACCGCATCCTCAAGGCGCACGTGCACGCGCATGACGACGACGTGATCGTGACCACCGGCGCCGGGACGACCGCGGCCGTCAACAAGCTCCAGCGCCTTCTGGGCCTACGCGCACCGGAGCAGCTCGGGCGCCGGCTGTACCTGCCGCCCGAGGCGCGGCCCGTGGTGTTCGTGACCCACATGGAGCACCACTCCAACCACACTTCCTGGTTGGAGACCATCGCGCAGGTGGAGTGCGTGCACCCGGATCGCGACGGGCAGGTCGATCTGGAGCACCTGCGCCGACTGCTGCAGCGGTATCGCGCGCGCCGCGTGAAGATCGGGGCGTTCACCGCCTGCTCCAACGTGACCGGGGTGCGCACCCCGTACCGCGCGCTGGCGAAGCTGATGCACGAGCATGACGGTGTCTGCTTCGTCGATTTCGCGGCGTCGGCCCCGTACGACCCGATCGACATGCACCCGGCCGATCCGCGCGAGGCGCTCGACGCCATCTACTTCTCACCACACAAGTTCCTGGGCGGCCCGGGGGCGTGCGGCGTGCTCGTCTTCAACGCGCGGCTCTACACGAACTCCGTGCCCGACCACCCCGGCGGTGGAACCGTCGCCTGGACCAACCCGTGGGGCGGGCGGCGCTATCTCGCGGACATCGAAGCGCGCGAGGACGGCGGCACCCCGCCCTTCCTGCAGGCGGTGAAGGCCGCGCTCTGCGTTCGGCTCAAGGAGGCGATGCGGGTCGAGCGGATGCGCGCGCGGGAGGAGGCGCTGGTCCAGCGCGCGTTCGCGGGGCTGCGCGACATCCCGGGCCTGCACCTGTTAGCCGGCCACCTGGAGGCGCGGCTCGGGATCCTCTCGTTCTACGTGGAGGGCCTGCACTACAACCTTGTGGTCAGGCTGTTGAACGATCGGTTCGGCGTCCAGGTGCGCGGCGGCTGCTCCTGCGCGGGAACCTACGGGCATTACCTGCTGCACGTGGATCCGGCACGCTCGCGGAGGATCACGGACGCGATCGACCGCGGCGACCTGTCGAGCAAACCCGGGTGGGTTCGCCTCTCCCTGCATCCGACGACCACCGATGCCGAGCTGGACTACATCCTCGCTGCCGTCCGCACTGTCGTCACCCGCGGGGGTGACTGGGCCGAGGAATACCGCTACGACCCGCGGACCAACGAGTTCACGCACCAGCGGGCTCCCAGCGGCCGAACCGCCGAGGTCCGAAGCTGGTTCTCGCTCTGACCGTACGACCGGTCTGCCAGGCCGGAAGCCGCTGCCGGCCCCGGCCGGCAACGGCCCCGCACCCTGTCCACGCTCAGCGCGACGAGCGCGAGAAACTGACCCCGTACCACTGCTGCAGCCACTGCCGAAGCTGTGCCTGCTCCGCGCGCTGCGCCGCGATGATCTCTTCGGCCAGCTCGCACACCTCCGAGCGGGTCTCCGCGTCCTTGGCCAGCGTCGACATGTCGATGGCGCCCTGGTGGTGCTTGATCATCTCCTGCATCCAGACGCGGTCGAAGTCCGGGCCCGCCGGGATCGGCGCCATCCGCATCGGGTCGGGCGTCGAGTCCGAGTCGAACCACTCGCGGCGCCAGGCCTTCAACTGGCTGATCTCGCGCGCCGGGTCCGCCTTCAGCTGGCCGGCCATCTCCTTCAGCTCCGGGCGCGCGGCCTTCGCCAGCGCCTCGTCCGCCATCATCGTCGCGGCCTCGTGATGGGGGACCATTCCGTCGATGAACGCCCGGTCCGCCTCGCCCGCCGCCGCCGGGGAGGTGACATCCTCGTCGCACGCCGCCGTGAACAGCACACCGTCACACAGCCCTGCCAGCATCAGCCGTCTCCCGGTTTGCAGCATCGCTCCCTCCCAAGGGTAAGTCACGCGCCCTGGCACAGCCCTGGTGTGCACCTCTTGACGCGCGCCTCGCCGAACGCATCCTTATGACTGGTAAAACAGCACACCAACGGCCGCGTCCCGGTGGTGCCGCGCGTACTCGCTCTACCGGCGCAGAGCGTTGCGAACCTCTACTGCGTGGGGCCCTATGAACCGGCTCGGAGCCTTCCTCAGCCTCGCCGGCCTCTCGCTGCTCGGCGGCTGCGGCATGATGGGCATGATGGGCGGGATGCATGGGGCGAGCGGCATGCACGGGTCGGCCGCGGGTCACGGCCATGAACTGGCGCCGATGGTACAGGCCCAGGCCGAGAGTGGTGACCTCGCCATCGTGCTCTCCTTCCCGGCCCCGCGCGCGGCCGCCGTGGCTCCGGTCGTCGTCGTCCTGCGCACGGCGGGCGAGGCGACAGACCCGGAGGACGCCGAGGTATGGCTCCGCGTGCGCACGCCCGACGGGAATATCGACGAGGTGCGGATGCGGTCCGCGCCGGCTTCGGCACCCGGGACGTACCAGGCGGAGTACCGGTTCGCGACGGCCGGGCCCTACGCCGTAACGGCCGAGGCGCGCGCGGGCGGCGGTCCCGTCGCACGGCAGGTTTCGGTCACCACCGACGTCCACCTCGGTGCGGAGGTAGCGGCCAGGCGCCAGCCGTGGCTCACGCCCGCCACGGTGCTGACGGGCATCGCGGTGGGCGCGATGATGATCCTGATGATGGTCCGCGGCATACCCTGAGGTGACGGCTCGCACAGAGCTCTGGGACCACGACGCCTGCCAGTGCGTCGCCAGACCCCGGAATGCCCGTGACGGTGAAGCTCGTCGGTTCCCTGCTCATCGCGCTGTGGTCACTCGCCCGCCTCCGCTTCTGGCTGGCCACGCGGAAGCGGGCGGTCAGGCGCAGCGCGATGACGCCGGCGCGCAGCGCACTCCTCGTGGTCGTGTCGCTCTCCCTGGCTCCCATCTACCTGTACTACTTCACGCCCCTCCTCGATCGATCCCGCCTCGCGTGGCCCGCCTGGATCGGCTGGCTGGGGAACGCGCTTCTCACCGGGGCGGTTGCGCTCTTCATCTGGAGCCACCTCGCGCTCGGCCCGGCCTGGACCGCGCGGGTGGACGTCGCCGAGGGCCAGCGGCTCGTCACCCGCGGGCCGTTTCGCTGGGTGCGCCACCCGATGTACCTGTCGCTGTTCCTGCTCGCGCTGGCCCTGCTGCTCGCCAGCGCCAGCCCGCTCGTGGCGCTGCCCTTCGGCGTTGCGCTGGTGGCCATGTACGCCGAGCGCGTGGGCGCCGAGGAGGCGCTGATGCTGGAGACCTTCGGCGAGGAGTACCGCGCGTACATGGGGCGGACTGGCCGGCTGCTGCCGCGCTGCGCCTGGCGCGGGCGCAGACCGCGTTCGGGCTGGCAAGACGGGTGGAGCCCATGACCTCGGGCCGGCGCGCTCACTCCCGTTCCCGGCGGCACGCAGGAGGCATACCCGGGCGCGCCTGGTTGCACGCAGGCATGATCCGGTGCTACCATACGCAAGGAAGATAGTCCGCCCGGGCGGCGCTCTGCCCGGCGCCGGGTACCCACCCCGTCTCACCCCGTGATCCCGATGTCGCGATCCTCCGCCTTATTCGCCACCGCCGTCTCGGCGCTCGCCCTCTGCGCCACGCTGGCGGGGCCGAGCAACGCGCAGCAAATCTCCTTGCCGGCTCGCCCCGCGCAGGAGCTGGGTCCCCCATCCGCCGGCGCGCCGGCCGACTCGTTGGAGGTGGCCCGCGCGGTGGAGCGCTTCCACCAGGCGCTGGCCGCCGGCGACAGCGCCACCGTCCTCGCGCTGCTCGCCGACGACGTCATCATCCTGGAGAGCGGCGGCCGCGAGACGAAGGCGGAGTACCGCGCGCACCACCTGGGCACCGACATCGAGTTCGCCCGCGCCGTCCCGCGCGAGCGCACGGCGGTGCGCGTGCACCTTCAGGGCGACGCCGCCTGGGCCAGCTCCACGAGCACGGCGCAGGGCGAGTTCCGGGGCCGCGCCGTCCGCACGGCCACAGCGGAGCTGATGGTGCTAACGCGCACCGACGCCGGCTGGCGCATCCGCGCGATCCACTGGTCGTCGCGGGCGCTGCGCGCCGCTTCCTAGCCCGGTCACCGATCCGGTGTCGCTCACGATCGATCCCGCCGGGCCGGCCGCCCGCGTCGACCCGCTGCGCACCCTGCTGCGGCACTGGCGAGACGACGCGGGCGGCACCTACCGCACCTGGTTCCTCTGGGAGGAGCGGCTCAAGAACTTCCGCTCCATCCGCCGCGGCCTGGGGGCCGTGGTGGCCGAGATCGAGGCGGGCAGCTTCCTCAGCCAGTACCGGGGCTCCTCGCTGGAGACGGTGGTCCACTCGATCGCCGAGCAGCGGCAGATCTTCAAGGGCGCCGACCACGCCTTCCTCTGGAAGCCCAAGCTGCGCATTCCCGACATCTACGAGAACCGTGCGGGCCAGCTCGCCTTCGGGCGCTTCCTGAACACCTGCGCCTGCTGCACCGGCGAGGAGCAGATCCTGCGCGCCATCCACACGCTGGACGCCCAGCAGATCAAGGGGCTCGGCCCGGCGGCGGCCAACCTGCTCTACTTCCTGCATCCCACGCTGGTGCCGCCGTTCAACACCGCGATCGTGAAGGGCTACAACGAGCTGACGGGGGCGAGAGTCAAGCTCGGGCGCTGGGACGAGTACCTGGCGATGCGCCGCGGCATCCTGGAGCTGAACGCCGCCCACCGGGAGCTGCTCTCCAACGACCTGGGCGCGATCGCCGGCTTCCTCTTCGACCTCGGCAGCGGGCGCTACCAGGCGCCGCCCCGGGCCGGGGACCCCGCCGTGCTGGCCCGCTGGCGGGACGACCTCGCTCAGGTCCGCGCCGAGGCGAGCAGGGCGCTGCGGGCGTCGCAGGAGGGCGAGCGCACCCACACCGAGGTGCAGGGCTGGCTGCGCGACCTCGGCCGCGCGCTGGGCTTCGAGGTCTGGGTGGCGAGCAACGACCGCAGCCGCGCCTACGGCGCGGGGCGCCTGGGCGACGACTGCCTCGCTACGCTACCGCCGGCCCTGGCGAGCTCCGACGCGGCCGACACCATTCGTTTGATCGACGTGCTCTGGCTGGATGCGCCGACGGGCCGGGTGGAGGCGGCGTTCGAGGTCGAGCACACGACCTCCATCTACTCCGGGATCGTGCGGATGTTGGACCTGGCGCTGGGACTGCCGGAGCACGCCCCACGCGCGCTCTTCCTCGTGGCGCCGGACGACCGTGAGGAGGAGGTGCGCGCGCAGCTGCGGCGCCCCGCGTTCAGCCCCGTGGCGGACCTGCACCCCCGCTATCTGCCGTACGGGGAGCTGGCGCGGCACCGCGAGGCAATCGCCCGCTTCGGCTCGGGGTTGAAGCCGATCGAGGCGCTGGCGCGGCGCGTCTAGCGCGGCAGCGTCGGCGGGAGTGCTGAAGATACACGGGCCCGCGGACGGCAGCGCTGCCGTCCGCGGGCCCGTCGGGTTCGTCTCCCGGAAGGTGATGCGGTCATACGAAGTTCGGGTGAGGAGTGAGCGATTGGGGGCCTCGAAGCAATCCGATTTGTCCGAGCGCAGCGAGTTTATCGGATTGCGGAGAGGCCCCCAATCGGGAACGGAACACCCGAACTTCGTATCAGTCCTCCACCCGCTGCGCGGACCCTGGCGCATGAAACGGCGGTGCCGTTCCCTGAGCCCCGACCCCCGACCCCTGACCCCTGCTTCCTGTCAGTCCTCCACCTCGCGATGCGGGACCCTGTA
>ERZ1066122.159-NODE-159-length-74688-cov-9.712299_pt1 | contig 74688 bp, 65 predicted proteins | sample MGYA00382769_ERZ1066122 | MGnify/ENA primary metagenome ERZ1066122 (study PRJEB33369, sample SAMEA5778352) | biofilm metagenome | biome: Industrial cooling water; feature: Water cooling tower basin; material: Biofilm | place: United Arab Emirates | collected... | reverse complement strand
AACTTCGTCTAACTTTTTGGGTGCAGTCTAAAATAACCGTGCACTACATTATAGGTGTAAGTCAGTAAAATAGAAAAGGACGAGTTCTAAGACCCGTCCTTATTGTTATAAATGGATTCCTGTAGACGCAGTTGGCATCTAACCATGAATTACGGCTTGTAAAAACCAAAAACGTAGATTGCATACACTATTGCCAATCCCAAAAAAACGAAGGCTACCCAGTTTAGGTTTTTTTTGGCGGGCAATTGCCTATTGTAGTAGTGACCCACAACGGCTAAACTTAAGCCCAGAAAAGTATAGGATCCGGTCAGAAATCTTATTGAAAATAAATCCGGAAACAGACTATCGACCACTATTAAAACTACTAGCAAAAGAATTAGAAGGTAAAAAAGAGATTTTAATATTGTCATTTTAAAATGTTTTTAGTTTCCGGCTGTAAAATAATTTAAAATCCCTTACGCACTGATTTAACGCATGTTAAATTAAATTCTACCCTATTAACCATATTTAATTTTAAAACCAAAAAGGCCGCCGGAGGCGACCTTTTCAAACTATGCAACTAACTAAACTCAATTAAAATCAAACCGCAATCCCATGGATAAATTGCGTTGCGCCACAGCATTGTCCTGAAACACCGGATTCAAATCGTACTTCACATATAAACTGATAAGATCATAGCCCACATACGCACTCACACCGTAAATAAAGTCGTTGACATTAAAATCGCCCCGGGTCCGCTGACGTACGTTGTTTCCTGCTTCATCTTCGAACTTTAAAATCTGTTTCGATTTCAGATTGGCACCCACGTACCCGCCCAAACCGATGCGGAAACTTTCATGCGTGCGAAATTGTGTTTCGCCTTTTTCCATCCGCTTGCGGGTAAAATCCAACTCCAGATGCACAGGCAACACCAGATTAACATTGCGAAGGCGGGATTCTGTCAAGTTTACCGGAAAAGTCTCCAGTACGGTTTCACGCCCCGATTCTACCTGAAACCGGTTTTCTGTCGGACGTAAATTATTGTACTGTACCGAAAAACCATACTTCGCATGCAATAAATTATGATTCTTTAAAATCCGTGTATTATAGGTTAATCCCCACTCGTAAAAATGCGAGCCCCACACGCGGTAATCCGATCCGGCCATCGTGGAATTGGTAATCAGGTTGTTGAGTCCGAATGCAAATACAAACTGACTCGTAGTGCGGGACTCCCCTTTCAACGCGCGTTTGATCGCATTGTCATACCGGAAATCAATTTTAAAGTAATTCGTAGAGTCGTCGGATTTTATCTTTCCCTCAATCTTGTCCGTAATCAGCTGTGTAAGTTCATCCTCAACCACAGCTGTACGCTCCTCAATTTTTCGGGCTGCTTCGGCAGCCAGGGCTTCCTTTTGCTTTGCCGCATCGGCTGCACTTATCTGTCCGGCCTCCAACTGCTTTTCTACGGCTTCGACCTGCGTTTTTAAAGCCGCCTTCTCCTCAGTAGTGATTGTCTCAATCTTTCCTGCAATCTGTTTTACGCGATTCTGAAACTGATCCTGCGCAACGCCTTTCGTCGCCCACAAACACAACAATGCAACAAATAGTGTAAAATTTCTCATACTTCGTTTTTAATTTTCGAGATTTCTATTAGTAATGGCAATCTTAATTTCCTGGTAATTAGTGTTTAATCGGCTTAACACCTTTTCGCGATACGTTTGGTTAAGTTCGCGATCTACTTCCCGTAACAGCATCGACGGGTCAACTCGTATTGGCCTGCGGACACGTCTTGAGGGCTCCTGCAATGCTAGCACGGCCGGAGTTGCGGCACTATCCGTACTTATTCGGGGCGATTCTGCCACAATAATTTGCTGCTGTTCCGGTGAAATCCCTGCAACCACCGTTTTCTTCGGAGGGCTCTTCTTCGTTACGCCCGCCAACTGCTGTTTAACCTCCGGCTTGACAACCAATGGAGATGTTTGCTGCTCTACCCGAGCTGGTGCTGCATTTACGACAGAAGGCATGGTCGCAACCGGCGTTTTGATCCGATGCCAAATGCCGCCCACAGCTAGCAGCACTGCGATTCCCGCCGCTACGTACCACGCAAATCTACGCTTCGCCGGACGGGCAGCCTCCAGTTGCGATTCCAAACGCGTCCACGCCTGATCCGACGGCTCTAAACGTCGCGCATTAAGTTTTTCCCTAAAAAGCGAATCCAGTTTATCCGGTTTCATGATCATATACTTTTAAATTTGCCATATGCTGCCGCAGCAATTGTCGGGCATGCGACAACTGGGATTTCGAAGTACCTTCAGTTATACCGAGCATTTCTGCAATTTCCCGGTGCTTGTACCCCTCGATGGCATATAAGTTAAAAACTGCTTTACAACCATCAGGCAGACTGTCTATCGCGGCCTGTATTTCCTCCACATGGCTCGTCTGCTCAAAATCATCGGACAAGCCTTCTTCGTACGGGGCGTCTTCCAGATACTGCATCTGCCGTCGCGCCCTTAAATGAGAAATGCACTCATTCACCATAATTCGTCGCACCCAGCCCTCAAAACTCCCCTTACCTTCAAATTGCTCAAGTCCTGAAAACACCTTCATGAATCCCGTGATCAACACGTCCTCAGCATGGTGTATGTCTTTGATGTACTGCCTGCAAACACTTAACATCAAACCCGAAAACTTCGCGTACAGCAGTTGCTGCGCTTTACGATCGCGGCGTATGGATCGCGCAATCAACTCGGTTTCGTCGTAATGTAGAGTAATTACTTTCAAGTCTTTTCTCTTTTTCGGGCGTTCAGCGGCATGGAACCTTCTGCAAAATCCGGATAATTCCGGGCCGCTGCGGGCTATCCGTTCTAGCCCGCCAGGGCGGGGCTGCCACTTCTATCCCTAACGCATTCTAAACTAAGACGCATTTACTTCTAAAATGGTTGTAAGGCTAAGAAAAATTTTTATAAGAGGCTGATTTTCAAAATGCTTTCCCCGCTAAAAAAATCAGATTTTGCGCGAAATCACGTAATTCACCATCAATTCCAGCGCATCGCGATACTCCGATTTCGGGAACCGGAACAAAAGATCCACGGCCTGGTCGCGGTATTCTAACATTTTCTGCTCGGCGTAGCGCAGACCACCGCGATCAATCACCAAATTAATCACTTCCCGAACCCGCTTCTTATCTTTATTGTAGTTTTTAATCGAATTGATCAGCCATGCTCTTTCCCGGGCCGAAACGGTGTTCAGCACATGAATTAACGGTAAGGTCATTTTCTGTTCCTTGATGTCTATTCCGGTAGGTTTTCCAATGGCGTCATCCGTGTAATCAAAAAGATCATCCTTTATTTGAAACGCCATGCCAATTAATTCGCCGAAATAGCGCATGTCTTCTACCAGCTTCTCATCCTGACTCACAGATCGGGCGCCCAGCGCGCAACAGGATGCAATCAGCGTAGCGGTTTTTTTCCGGATGATATCGTAATAAACCTCCTCTGTAATGTCAAGTCTTCGCGCTTTTTCAATTTGCAGCAACTCACCCTCAGACATTTCACGGACGGCAACAGAAATGATTTGCAGCAAATCAAAGTCGCCATGATCAATCGACAAAAGCAGGCCTTTGGACAAAAAATAATCGCCCACTAAAACCGCAATCTTGTTCTTCCATAACGCATTTAGGGAAAAGAAACCTCTTCGGCGGTTGCTGTCGTCCACCACGTCGTCGTGCACGAGTGTTGCAGTATGAATCAATTCGATTACGGATGCACCGCGGTAAGTGCGCTCATTGACATTTCCTGCCACCATCTTGGCAATCAGAAACACAAACATGGGCCGCATCTGCTTGCCCTTGCGATTCACAATGTAGTACGTAATCCGATTTAAGAGAGCCACCCGCGAAGTCATCGATTCGTAGAACTTCTTTTCAAAAAGTTCCATTTCGGTTAAGATGGGCTCTTTTATTTGCTGTGTGATTTTCACGGCACAAAGATAAGAATAAGCCTGCGACAAAATCAGAAACGAAAGCTCCGAATCCGCTGTGAATTACGATTTGTTAGCGAGTTGCCCGCAGGCTGCATCAATATCTTTACCGCGACTGCGCCGTACTTTTACAACCACTCCGTCAGCTTCAAGTGCGCGAATGTACGCCTGAATGGCATCTTCAGATGCCTGCTGAAACCGTTCGTCTTCAATGCTGTTGTATTCGATCAAATTCACTTTACACGGCACATGCCGGCAGAATTTTACTAAAGCGGTAACCGATTCGGGATTGTCATTAATCCCTTTCCAGACCACATATTCGTAAGTCACTTTACTGCGGGTCTTCGCGTACCAGTATTCCAGAGATTCGCGCAATTCAGATAGCGGAAAGTTTACAGTGAAAGGCATGATGCGGTTACGTACTTCTTCAATCGCTGAATGCAGCGAAACGGCAAGTTTAAATCGCACCTGCTCGTCCGCAAGTTTTTTTATCATTTTAGGAATCCCCGATGTAGACACCGTAATGCGGCGGGGCGACATACCCAAACCTTCCGGCGATGTGATTTTTTCAATGGCTTTAAGGACATTGTTGTAATTCATCAGCGGTTCGCCCATTCCCATAAAAACGATATTCGACAACGGACGCTGGTGATACAATCTGCTCTCGGCGTCGATGGCAACCACCTGATCGTAAATCTCGTCCGGAGCCAGATTCCGCATTCTTTTTAGTCGGGCGGTAGCGCAAAAATTACAATCCAGACTGCAGCCGACCTGCGACGATACACAGGCTGTGGTGCGAACATCGGTCGGAATGAGCACCGATTCTACTACAAGTCCGTCGTGGAGCCGGACTGCATTTTTTACCGTTCCGTCCGAGCTGCGTTGCATGTGATCCACGCGGATATGATTAATCACAAAGTGCTCGTCCAGCAACCGGCGGGTTTCCTTCGATACACTGGTCATATCTTCGAACGAATGCGCACTCTTGTTCCAAAGCCACTCATAGACCTGATTTCCGCGGAAGGCCTTATCGCCCTGCGCAACAAAAAACTGGCGTAATTCCTCTCTGCTAAGCGAACGTATATCTTTCTTTGCGGATTCCATACGGCAAAGGTACTTCGTTTTTGCTGTCAAGCCTCATATCCCTAACTTAGCAACAAAAATCCATGCATTTTCTATCTCCCGAACTCGAAGGATATGTTGAGCGTCATTCTCAGGACGAACCGGAATTGCTCCGGGAACTAAACCGCGAAACGCATTTGAAAGTTTTGCAACCGCGAATGCTTAGCGGACATTTTCAGGGGCGCGTACTAAGCCTGCTGTCAAAACTTCTGCAACCTAAATCCATTTTGGAAATCGGGACCTACACGGGGTATGCGACACTTTGCCTTTGTGAAGGACTCGTCGCAGGTGGCGAATTACACACCGTCGATAACAACGAAGAACTGGTAGATTTTCAGCGGCGCTATTTTGATCGTTCGCCATGGGGAGCCGTCATACATCAACATTTGGGAAATGCACTGGATGTAATTCCCCGGCTCCATTCAACGTTCGATCTGGTGTTTATCGATGCTGATAAGGAAAACTACCTGGAATACTTTAATTTGGTGGTGCCTAAAGTTCGTGCGGGAGGAATCATCATATCCGACAATGTTCTGTGGAGCGGTAAAGTTCTGCAGCCCGCGAAGCCGGGAGACAAAAGCACGCAGGCGCTTTTGGCGTACAACGAAGCGGTTAAAAACGATCCGAGAGTCGAGACCGTGCTTCTACCTATTCGCGATGGTCTAACGGTTAGTCGGGTGATCCACCATTGATTTTTCGGGAAAAATTTTATCACGCAAATACCGGTAAAGTTGATGCACTAAAAGTGCCATCGCAATTCCCCAGATAAATCCGCAAAGAATATCAAGCGGATAATGAAGTCCTAAATAAATTCTACTGTACGCGAAAATCAGCGGCCATAAGAAGAGAAATCCCATATACTTCATATAGCGCTTTAACACCAAAAATAAAAACATCGCGGCCGCCATCGAATTGGAAGCATGACCCGAAAAAAAGCTGAAGGAATTGCGTCGCTGAACCGCTCGAATCAATTCGGCCAGTTCCGGTTCATTAACCGGTCGCAGGCGCTGAAAATATTTTTTAACCACGTTGGTCGACTGATCCGTAATTGTCAATAATACAGTGATCATGATCGCAAGAAGCAAAACGTGCTTCCAACCAAGGTGTTTTACCAACAAGTAGAGAATAATGGCAAAAAACGGAATCCAGGTCCACTGTCTGGTAATAAGCAACCAAAAGCCATCCCACTGATCTGACCCGAGGTTGTTTAAAAAAACAAACAAATCCCGGTCGGCACGCAACAGCCACTCTACCATCAGGAAGTTCGTTTTACAGGTTCAGGAAACGGATCTTCAGCGGTATTTTCAGGAATCGTCACATCCTGCCGGGCTGCAAGTTCCCGTTCGGCAGCCGCGAGTTTCTCGCGTACTGCATCCAGTTCCGATTGCACTTTGACCTTCTCTGCTGATTCCTCCACCACTTTGGAAAAACTCTCTTTGGCGGCAGAGATTTCATCACTGATTCCACCGGTAAGACTGCGCACATCGAGCCCACTGTCGTTTACACCCTTGTGAATCTCACTTTTAAGTTCGTTCGTGGCATTTCTGAGTTGAGCCATACCTTTCCCAAGTGCCCGCGCCAATTCCGGAATCTTATCTGATCCGAAAAACATGAGCACAATGAGTATGATGAAGATAAATTCGCCTCCGCCTATTCCAAACATAATCTGAAATTATCGCCGTAAAAGTACAAAGTTCCCCACGGTCGAGGTGTTGATTAACACATTTTTGTTGCGCGGTTAGTCAAATTTCGACTTCGGATCCGCCTTAGGCCAGCTATTATTGGTTGTGTCAATATCGGCCGTTTCCTCTTTCGGATCCACCATAATTTTTATTGCGCGTTTTTCAGTAGCAAAGGTTCGTACTACGCGCTCGTCGTTAAATCTCCAGATTTGTGCCGGAAAGGTGTGTCGCTCGGTGGTACCATCATCGAAAGTAAGTTCAACGATAAGAGGCATTACCAGTCCGCCGGGTTTATTAAACGTTACCTCGTAAAAATATTGCGGGTTTCGGAAGGCAGTACGTTCGTCTGCGCTAAATGTAGTCGACAAATACTCTTCCAACGGCGCAATTTCTTTAAGATTGGTAGGCTTTCCATCAGGATTTTCAATCATATACACTAGGGGGCCGGCTGCATTTAGTCGGCGTCGACGCCCGCCCGGAGGCAGTTTTACATCTTTAGGTGCTTCCTGCGTAACTGCAAACTGCTTCACTTGTTCTATTCCGATATCTACGTAATCCGTTGTAAAAAACCACCCGCGCCAGAACCAGTCCAGATCAACGCCCGAGGCATCCTCCATGGTTCGGAAAAAATCTTCCGGCGTAGGGTGTTTAAATTTCCAGCGCTGTGCATACGTTTTGAATGCATGATCAAAAAGTTCGCGGCCCATAATGGTTTCTCTTAAAATATTAAGTGCCGTGGCAGGTTTTCCATACGCATTACTTCCAAACTGCCGAATCGCTTCTGAGTTGGTCATTATGGGTTCCAGACCTGCTTGGTCACCGCTCATGTAAGGAACAATATTCTTGGCCGGACCACGGGTCGAAGGAAAATTAGGATCAAACGATTGTTCGGCAAGATATTCGAGAAATGTGTTCAATCCTTCATCCATCCAGGTCCATTGCCGCTCGTCTGAATTAACAATCATGGGGAAGAAATTGTGCCCGACTTCGTGAATTATAACTCCAAGCATACCGTACTTTACGCGGTCGCTGTATTTCCCGTTTTCATCGGGCCTGCCAAAATTCCAGCAGATCATCGGATATTCCATTCCCTGATCCTGCGCGTTTACAGAAATGGCTTTGGGATAAGGATAGTCAAAAGTGTACTGCGAGTAAACTTTTAAGGTGTGAGCCACGGCACGTGTAGAATACTCTTCCCATAGCGGATTTCCCTCTTTTGGATACAGCGAAATCGCCATCACATCGCGTGCGCCGATTCGAACGGCCATCGCATCGTATATAAATTTTCGAGAGGTGGAAATGCCAAAATCGCGCACATTTTCTGCTTTAAATCTCCATGTCTTTTTGCGGCTGGAAACTGTTTTTTCAGCAGCTTCGGCTTCTGCTTGTGTTACTACCACTACCGGTTTGTCGTATGTCCGCTGTGCGAGTTCGTAGCGGCGCAACTGCTCAGGGGTAAATACCTCCTTGCGATTCAGCAAATCTCCGGTGGCCTCAAGAATATGATCTGCGGGCACCGTAATATTCACTTCGAAATTACCAAACGGAAGCGCGAATTCACCCGCACCCCAGAACTGCATATTCTGCCAACCTTCCACATCGTTGTACACTGCCATCCGCGGATAGAACTGCGCCAGAACATAAAGACGATTTTTGTCCTTCTCAAAATATTCGTACCCCGACCGTCCGCCGTCAATCATATAGTTATTGATGTTGTACCACCATTTAATGGTAAAACTGATTTTTTGACCGTGAAGCAGCGGCGTCGGAAGATCAATGCGCATCATCGTTTCATTGATCGTATATTTCATGCCTTTACCTTTGGCATCGCGGACATATTCTATCTTAAATCCACCATCAAATTTAGGAGCGACATATTTCTTGGTGAACCCGCCAACACTAATTGCCGCATCTGCTCCGGAACTTTCCACTAAGGGAGATTTGGAGGTCTGTGACAAGATGTTCTGATCCAATTGCATCCACAAATACTCGAGCGGTTCCTTCGCATTATTGTGATATGTAACCGTTTCCACGCCGTACAAACGCGCATTAAGATCGTCGAGTTCAAGGTCCATTTTGTAATCTGCACGCTGCTGGTAGTACTCCGGACCGGGAGCTCCCGAGGCGGTTCGGTACATGTTCGGCGTGGCCAGCAAATCGTACATCTGACGGAATTTGCTGTTATCGGTGTGGCCTTGCTTTTTTTCGCCGGCCTGCTGAGCGTGAAGTGGAGCTGCAAGTACGAGCAATGCCAAAATAAAATTTCTTACCATCTAATATTCAAATTTAACTACCGGGTTATCCACGGTTAAGATCGCACTTTTGCGAACTCCGCGCAGGTTGGTTTGTATAATATTTTGCTGTTCTGTTACATAATCCGTTAAAGCCGTATTTCGAATTTCAAGTTTTCGCACTTTTGGAATATCGCGAATGCGAAAATAGCCGATAAACACCATGCCATCAAACTCCCGGTTTAAATATTCGAGCGGTAAATTTTTACCATTAACCGCAATTTTAAAATGTTCTTTGAGGTAACGCTGTACCAATGCTGCATCGGCCGGCGATTCCTTTTCTTCTCCCAGATAGCACTTCGTTCCGTAGCGTTCGCCGATCGCCGTTGCAAGGTCGTCAATAAAAATCCGGGTAGTGATTTCAAGTCGCTGCTTCGATGGCGAGTAGTTCACCTGATAAATCGAAACATAAAACTTATGTACAGAAAAAGACGTCAGTGTAAAAGCAAGACATACCAGAATAAAAGTGCGCCAAAACCTCATTTTGCCTCCGTTGATTTTATAATTTTATGATATTCCGTTGCAATTTCAGTTAGTAAAAAGGAAATCTGGACTTTATTCTCGGTTCGTACCAATTGCTCTAATTTTTTATTTTCTACGGCATAGAATAGAAAGCCATTAACGTGCGCAGGTGGAATTTGTAATTGGCGCGTGAAATACTGCTCATTAAACATACGTTGCAACTTTTCCCGAAGATAAGTCTTCCGCTCGGCGATGATTTCCTTTTTTAGCATTGCTGTCCGGCCGTTAATCGCGTTGATAATGGGCTCTAGGGGCAAGCGTCCGCCCACGATCCCGATCAGATGCCACCATTTAAAGTCGCCTGCAGCAAGCAACCTGCGCTCTGCCGGAGTAGGCTGCTTAATCGGTTTGGGGATAATGCCTAAGGTTACTGCATTTATCTCCGGATGCTTATTGATTTGCACTTCTTCCAGTTGATGCGGTCGCGGCTGCAAGACGATAGTTAATTCGCTTCGCGATAAATCAGCCTGTTCTATGATCTTTCGATGGTATTCATAATTGGGAGACGAAAAAACGAGCAGATCCTCCTCGGAAACCTGCATAACAAAAAGGCCGTTATCGTCCGAAATGGTGGCATGTTCGGTCACCAAATTGGCAACATGAACCCCACCCACCGGCCTGTTTTCAGACAGGATTTGAAACCGCATTGATTTTTGAGACCAAAGCGGATTTTGCAAAAGGAGAATGATGCAAATCAATCGTATCACGCGGTAAAAATAAGTAAGTAGCACCACAGGCCACGCAAAGTTTTGTTAAGATAACGATGATCGCTACTTTTGAGAAAAAAATGCACGTACTTCTAGCCAGCACTTCGACACTTTATGGCGGCAGTTACCTGGACTATCTGCTACCCGAAATCGAACAACTTTTCGACGCTGCTTCCGAAATTCTTTTTATTCCCTTTGCACGACCGGGCGGGATCACTCATGAGGAATACACTTCGAAAGTTCGCAATGCATTTCAAAGCATCGGAAAATCGGTACGCGGACTTCACGAATTTGAGGATATGTCCGCAGCGGTAAAAAACAGTTCCTGCTTTTTTACGGGCGGAGGAAACACGTTCGTGCTGGTATCGCAGCTGTATCGCTACGGATTGATGGAATTGCTCGCCCCGGAAATTCGAGCCGGAAAGCCCTATCTTGGCAGTAGTGCAGGAAGTAATATTGCAGGGGTCAGCATGCAGACGACGAACGATATGCCTATTGTTTATCCGCCTTCCTTTACGACCATGGGACTGGTTCCGTTTAATTTAAATCCGCATTATCTTGATCCGCAGGCGCAGTCCGTTCACATGGGTGAAACACGTGAAACCCGAATCCGGGAATTTCATGCCTTTAATTCTACGCCCGTAATAGGACTTCGGGAAGGAAGCTGGATGGAAGTTAAAAACGAACAGATAGAACTAAAAGGACCGCTCACGGCGCGCTTGTTTATGCCAAATCAGGAGCCTGTGGAATTAGTCCCCGGCGTAATCAACGAATACATATAAAAATAGCCCGAACTTTCGTTCAGGCTTAGAGCGGAAGACGAGGCTCGAACTCGCGACAACCAGCTTGGAAGGCTGGAGCTCTACCAACTGAGCTACTTCCGCATTTCCGGCTGCAAATATAATTCATCTTTTGATGGTCACAAATTTTTTTGATGTTTTTTTCGAAAACGCATGAGTCCGATGAACTGCAAAATAAAAACTGTTTCGCCTCTAACCACTTACGCGGTGCGCCATCCCGTGCTTCGTCAGGGGAAGCCGATTGCCTCCTGCGCTTTCCCCGGAGATGAAGACCCTACTTCTCTGCATTTGGCAGCAGTGTTTAACGAGGATGTCATCGGGGTTGTGTCCGTCTTTACAAATGCAACAGGCGTATTTTCCGATTTAAAACAGATGCAACTGCGCGGAATGGCCGTACTTCCGGAAGCTCAGGGTTCAGGAATCGGAAAGATGCTGGTTCATGCTGCGGAAATCTACGCAAAAGAACGCGGCACTACACTACTGTGGTTTAATGCCCGGATAAATGCCGTTCATTTCTATGAGCGTCTGGGCTATCAAATAATGGGTGAAGCCTTTGAAATTGAAGGCATCGGCACACACTACCTGATGTACAAATACTTAAAAAAAACTCCGAAGCGCTCTGCCCCGGAGTTTTGATAAAGTCGTAGGTTATTTTACGAAACTGCCTTTTTGTTATCTGTAGACGGATGATAAATGTAAAGGCAGGATTTGTCTTTGATAGTTTGAATTATTTCATCGGTTAACTCCACCGGAATTGCCGGACAACCCTGACTTCTTCCTAAACGACTGTGGCGCTTGATGAAAGACTCCGATACATAATCAGCACCGTGAATTACAACCGCCCGCCGGCGTGCATTGTCGTTAATGCCTTTCTGTAGCCCGTCGAGGCGCAGGGATTTCCCGTGTTTACCGTAATAAATTTCACCCGTCGCATAAAATCCCAAACTGCTCATGTTAGATTCAGCGCGATTTGAAAATACATTCGCAAATTCGTTGCCTGTATTTCTTCCATGCGCAACCAAAGTATTATACAAAACTTTTTGCTGCGCCAAATCAATCACCCATAAACGCTTTTGGTTAGAAGACAAACTGAAATCGACAACAGTAAGTATATCTTTCTCAACACGTCCCTCTGCCTTCAAATTGTAAAATCCTTCAAAAGCTGCGGCGAAAACATTTTCCGCCGGACGGCCGCAATTACTCACAAGCGCATGGTATACGCGACCCGCACGAATGGCTGCAGTTTCTTTTGAAACCACTTCGACATGATGTGTTAAATAAGTACTTTTTTGATTTTTAGCAGGCGTAGCAAATACAGCTGCAAACAGCAGCGGCAGGAAACTGTAAATCATATTTTTTTGTTCTTAGGTTAAATGCTTCTGGGGCACAGAATTAGACTTAACAAAAATCTTTCCAAAAAAACGAAATAACCGTAATATTATTATTTGGAAAATGTTAATATTTGGGCACCCTACTAAACCTACTATGTATTACTCATCTTTCAGGACAAAAATTTGCCACTTTCTTTTGTTTTCCGGAAGTGTTAATTTAAACTTAAATCGATACTTTTGTTTCCTTCCGAATTGGAGCATAGCGATGACAAAACTTTTTTCGGTTGTTCTTTTTCTGGTAATGACTACAACGAGTTGGGGTCAGAGAAAAACGCTTTTTGCCAGCCGTGCTTCCGAGTCTATTGTTATTGACGGAGACTTGTCCGATGCTGCCTGGAGTTCGGCAGAGATTGCTACAGATTTCATCATGTATCAGCCCGATAACGGGAAACCTATCGAGGAAGATAAGACCACGATAGTTCGCATATTATACGATGACGAAGCTCTTTATGTAGCCGCGATGATGCGTGATCCGGATCCTGCCACCATGCTGAAGGAGGTGACGCAGCGCGACAATTTCGGAACGTCCGAGCATTTCGGCATCTTCATTAACGGGTTTAACGACGGTCAGCAGGAATTTCGCTTCTTTGTCAGTGCGGCTGATGTTCAGATGGACTGTGTAACCACAGAAGTGGAGGGCGAAGATTACAGTTGGGACGCTATCTGGGACTCTAAAGCAAAAATCAACGAAGAGGGTTGGGCTGTTGAAATGAAAATTCCATATGCAGCACTGCGGTTCAGCAATGCTTCACAGCAAGTGTGGGGCATTAATTTCTACCGCGAATACCGCCGGCTTCGACAGCAGTACACCTGGCAATACATCAATGCGCAGATTGGAGCCGAGCTAACACAGACCGGAATTCTGCGCGGTATTGAAAACATAAAACCTCCGTTGCGACTTTTCCTGATTCCCTACATGTCGTATTACTATAATGACACGCCGGAAGGCAGAGAAAATCTGGTGAAAGGGGGATTGGACATTAAATACGGCATCAACGAATCGTTTACCGTCGATGCGATTCTCGTACCTGACTTTGGACAAACCCGTTTTGATAACGTTGAACTCAACCTTGGTCCGTTTGAACAACAATTCATCGAAAACCGCCCGTTCTTCACCGAAGGAACAGATTTGTTTCGAAAGGGAAATTTGCTCTATACCCGACGCATCGGCGGCAGCCCGTCGACATTTGCGTTCAGTGAGGATCCCGATATTGAGATCAGCAATCCGGCTACTGTAAACCTAATCAATGCTCTTAAACTTTCCGGAAGAACAAAAGGAGGATTGGGTATAGGTGTGCTGAATGCCGTCACCGAACGCACATACGCCAATGCCGTCAACCTGAGCAATGGCGAACGAAGCAAAATCCTCGTGGAACCGCTGGCTAATTTCAATGTGATGGTATTCGATCAGCGCTTCAACAACAATTCATCCGTAACGTTTGTAAACACGAATGTAACCCGTGACGGAGAATTCCGGGACGCCAATGTCTCGGCACTGCTTTTCGACCTCAACACTAAGGAAAACACGTACAAACTTGCGGGCGATTTCAAGTACAGTTATATAAACGAATTCGGCGATGCACCCAACCGCGATGGTTTCAGCACTACGCTGTTACTGGGCGAAACCAGTGGAAAATACCGTTACGAAACCGGAGGATTGTATGTCAGTCGCGATTATGAAATTAATGACCTCGGCATCAATTTTATGACGGATTATCACGGCTTTTTTGCCAATGCAAGTTATCGCATTTTAAATCCGACCAAAATCCTCAATTCGTTTTCCATTTTCCTGAACAACTACGCGGAGTTCAATAACCCGACGGGCAAGTTTCAACAGGCCAACATCGACCTCACCGTCAATGCGACTACCGTTCAAAATGACTACTTCGGACTCGCATTAAATGTGCGGCCAATCGAAACTTTTGATTTTTATGAACCACGAATTCCGGGACGTTATGTTTTTAATCCGCGATTAATCGGGGGTTATCTGTATTTTTCATCCAACTACAACCGCCGGTTCGCCATCGACATCCAGCCCCAGGTTAACTTTTTTGACGAATACAAGCGGCAATCATTCGGCATTTACATCGAACCACGTTACCGCTTCTCGGATAAAATCGGGGGAAATATCGGATTTCAGTACGCCCGAAATAACAACAATTTCGGTTATATCGACGATTCGTACATGGGTGAAGGTACGCCTTATGAAATATATTTTGCCAGAAGAAACCGAACCACTTACATCTTTTCCGCAGGCGGAAAGTATACGGTTAATCGCGACATGGCTTTCAATCTTACCGCCCGTTACTATTGGTCATATGCTGATAATCGCCGCATTCTGGCCCTTACGGACGACGGCTATCTGATTCCCGCTGACGATTATACTTTAAACCGGAATTCGGATTTCAACACCTGGAATCTGGACCTTTCCTATTCGTGGTGGTTTGCACCGGGGAGTCAGCTTACGGTGTTATACCGCAACAATTCCGACTTTTTTACCCGCGAGCTCACAAGAGATATTCAAACCAATTTCAACAACTTATTTGGCGATAATCTTGCACACATCTTTTCGGTAAGCATCAGATATTTCATCGATTACAATCAGGCAAAAAAGTGGTTTTGATGTACCTTTGCGGGCACATTGATTCACGATGGATAAAAAAGTTGTACTAATGATACTCGACGGATGGGGAAAAGCCCCCGATCCGACCGTTTCTGCAGTTGATCTCGCAAACACGCCATTTATCGACAGTCTTTATCGCGATTATCCGAATTCGTATTTACTTACGGACGGACTTCATGTAGGACTTCCGGAAGGCCAGATGGGTAATTCGGAAGTGGGACACCTTAATCTGGGCGCGGGTCGAATTGTGTATCAAAATCTTACTCGGATTAACCTCGCTACACAGCACAAGACGCTCAATCACGAAAAAGTATTACAGCAGGCGTTCTCTTATGCGACACAACATAAAAAGCCGGTGCATTTTCTCGGACTGGTTTCAGACGGGGGAGTACATTCGCACACCAGCCACCTCAAGGCTCTGATTGATGCTGCAGAAGACTTCGGTTTATCAGAACTTTTCATTCATGCCTTTACGGACGGGCGTGATGTAGATCCAAAATCAGGAATACACCACATAGCTGATCTTCAGGAATTTTTAAAAGCAAAGAAAGCAAAAATTGCCACTTTATGCGGTCGTTATTATGCTATGGACCGCGACAAGCGCTGGGAACGGGTGGCTCAGGCGTATCATTTACTGGTAAACGGCCAGGGCAAATTGGTGCATGATCCCGTTGCAGCACTGTCTGACAGTTATTCGGAGGGTGTCACAGACGAATTTTTAAATCCTGTAGTCATCGCAAAACCAGATGGCACACCGACAGCACAAATTGCCGCTGGCGATGTGGTGATCTTTTTTAACTTCCGCACGGATCGCGGCCGACAGCTTACAGAGGCGCTTTCGCAAAAAGATTTTCCGGAATACAAAATGCAGAAATTACCACTTCATTTTGTAACCATGACCAATTACGACGACACGTTTAAGGATGTGCATGTGGTCTACGACAAGGAAGACATCACAGAAACTCTTGGCGAAGTTTTGTCACGCGCCGGAAAGAAGCAGATCCGGATCGCTGAAACGGAAAAATATCCGCATGTGACTTTTTTCTTTTCGGGCGGACGTGAAGTCCCGTTCGAAGGCGAAACACGAATTTTATGCGACAGTCCAAAAGTGGCCACGTACGATCTAAAGCCGGAAATGAGTGCTTACGAACTGGCGGATGCCTTAACACCCGAGCTGGCTGCAAAATCGGCGGATTTTATATGTCTGAATTTCGCAAACGGAGATATGGTGGGGCACACCGGTGTTCTTGAAGCTGCGGTAAAAGCTTGCGAAGCAGTAGATCACTGCGTGCAAAAAGTGGTAACCGCTGCCCTTGAAAACGGCTACACTACAATTGTCATCGCCGATCACGGAAATTGCGAAACCATGCGCAATGCCGACGGCTCTCCCAACACCGCGCATACCACTAACCCCGTTCCGCTTATACTGGTGGATCCCTCTTTGGGGGAAATCCATTCCGGAGTTCTGGGCGATGTTGCGCCTACAGTATTGGAATTAATGGGCGTGTCACAACCCGCAACCATGACCGGAAGAAGTTTACTCCATCCTAAAACAATCGTATGATCATACCAAAATCAGCTGAAGAAATAGAATTAATGCGGCAAAGTGCACTGCTCGTGTCTAAAACCCTCGGTATGATTGCCGAAGAAATCAAGCCGGGAATCACCACGTTGCAATTAGATAAGCTTGCGGAAACATTTATCCGCGACCATCAGGCCGTTCCGGGTTTTCTCGGACTTTACGGTTGTCCTTCCACATTGCTCACCAGCGTTAATGAGCAGGTGGTGCATGGATTGCCTACCAACAGGCCTATTGAAGAAGGAGATATTGTATCGGTCGACTGCGGGGTGCTTAAAAATGAATATTACGGAGATCACGCGTACACGTTCGAAATCGGTGAGGTCGCTCCTGAAACAAAAAAGTTGCTTCAGGTCACCAAAGAATCTCTTTATATCGGCATTCGCGAATTCAGAGCCGGGAACCGGGTGGGCGATGTTGCGCATGCCATTCAATCCTATACCGAGTCGTTTGGTTATGGCGTCGTGCGGGAACTGGTCGGACACGGACTCGGCAAAAAAATGCACGAGGAACCGGAAATGCCTAATTACGGAAAACGCGGACGGGGAAAAATGTTTGTGGAAGGAATGGTTGTAGCGATTGAGCCAATGATCAATCTCAGGACCAAAAACATCAAATACCTTAAGGACGGATGGACGATTGTTACTGCAGACAAAAAACCATCTGCGCATTTCGAGCATAATGTTGCGCTGGTGGATGGCAAGCCTGAGCTATTATCTACTTTCGCATATATTTACAGAGTACTAGGCATAGAAAGTGACGAGGAAACTCCTTTCAGACGCCAGCCCCTACAACTTTCATGAAAAGACTTTTCCGATTTATTCTGAACACTATCCCGCGGCCCATATTAATCCGGCTAAGCTATCTTGCACGTCCGATTCTCGCGCGGTGGTATAGTGGAAATCGGTTTACCGACCCGATTGACGGCAAAAGTTATCGCTCATTTTTGCCCTACGGATACGGAAAACAACGCCCGAATGTGCTCGCGCCGGGCACGCTTTCGTTAGAGCGACATCGGCTTTTGTGGCTTTATTTAGAAGCAGAGACCGACTTTTTTACAGCCCGGAAGAAAGTGTTGCACTTTGCACCGGAACAAGCTTTTTATTCGCGATTTCGGGCGCTGCCTAATTTGGATTATACCACCACAGATTTAAAATCGCCCATCGCCGACGTAAAAGCAGACATCTGTGATTTACCTTTCGCCGACAATACTTTCGACGTGATTCTGTGCAATCATGTTTTAGAACACATCCCCGATGACAACCGTGCCATGAAAGAATTGTACCGCGTTTTGAAACACGGCGGTATGGCAATACTTCAAATCCCTCAGGATCTTTCGCGTGAATACACGTATGAAGACAATTCGATTACCGACCCGAAACAGCGCGCAGAAATCTTCGGACAATATGATCATGTTCGTATTTACGGACGTGATTACTTCCAAAAATTGCGCGACATAGGTTTTAAGGTAGAAGAGGTGAATTACACAGATCAATTGCCGGCGGAGAAAGTGGCACAATTTTGTCTGGCACCCGGAGAAATCATTCCCGTTTGCTACAAATTACGGGCGTAACATTTTTCCTATATTTACCAAAAATCCATATGGCAAGTTTGTATCGATTTCTTGCGCTGATTTTCTGTACAGCCCTTCTCGCGCAGCCGGTGGTTGAAGTTGCACCTCCCTACAATATCAAAACCGTTGCATTTATGCAGGGCAATCAGGTAACGGTCCCACAGTTTTCGCTTAACGACACCTTCCGAATTGAGTTTGATGATCTTTATGGCAACGAGTCGAATTATTATTACGAAATCATTCATTGCGATTACGATTGGAAGCCATCGCAATTAGCTAAAGCAGAATATCTGAACGGCTTCGACAATCAGCGCATTCAGGATTACAACAATTCATTTAACACCCTGCAGTTGTATTCACACTACCGATTAGTGTTTCCTAACAGATTTACACAATTCCGCGTAAGTGGAAATTACCTGATTAAAATTCTCGATGAAGATCGAAATGTCGTGTTCTCCCGCAAGTTTTTATTGTACGAAGAACTAGTACAAGTTCCGGTTCAGGTGCGCAGAGCGCGAGATGTAACCGCTATTGAAAAGATGCACAACCTTGACTTCGCCATCAAGTCGCAGAACATTTTATTCCAAAATCCGCTGCGCAACATTAAGGTTTTACTGATGCAGAACGGCCGTTTCGACAATGCCATTACTAATGTCCCGCCTATGTATACCGTGGGGAACGACTTAATCTATAAGTACGATCGCGAAACGCAGTTTTACGCCGGCAATGAATTCCTCTGGTTTGAAAATAAAGACATTCGTTCGGCCAACAACAGTATTGCCCGTGTGGGATCAAACAACAAAGGTGGAATTTACAACACCTATCTTTTTCCCAACGAGGCGCGCGGCAAAGCCCCGTACACCTACTTCCCTGATATTAATGGCGGATTTTTCGTAAATAACATCGGCGCGGAACGCAACGAACTCGAAGCAGATTACGCCTGGGTGTATTTCACGCTTTCCGCACCCTCACTTTACGGTAAAAACGATGTTTACATTAACGGGTGGTTTAACAACTTTGCCACAACCGACGAAAACCGAATGGAGTACAACGCAGAAAAGGGAATTTATGAGAAAGCAATGATTATCAAACAAGGCTTTGTCAATTATCAGTATGTGTTATCCAACGGCAAGAAGGTGGATCACGAAAATGCCATCGACGGTAATTATTATCAAACCGAAAACAATTACTTTGTCTACGTTTATTACCGTCAGGGCAACGACAGGTATGACCGCATTATCGGACGCGGGCTCACTAATTCGGAAAATATCATCAACTGAAAAATTTAACGTACTGAACCGACCGGAGCGTTGTTATTTTCGTAAATTTGACATCATTAAATTGATTACCTGCTAATTATCGATGGTATCGCAAATCACGAGAGGCATAAAAATTTCCGTTCAGACCAGTTTTGAAGGCACGTACTTTAAAAACTACAAAATTCATTTTGCCTTTAGTTATTCCATCACAATTGAAAACCACAGCAAAGATTCTGTTCAGCTAACAACGCGTCATTGGGAAATTTTTGACTCTTTAAATGATTTAGAAATTGTCGACGGCGAAGGTGTGATTGGCAAAAAACCCGTGCTGAAACCGGGAGAATCGCATTCCTACAGTTCCGGTTGCTTGCTTTCCTCTCCCTTCGGAGCGATGCGCGGTTATTTCAACATGATCAATTTTACCTCTACCAGATCGTTCCGCGTAATAGTCCCTCCGTTTAGATTAAGCGCACCCTTTGCCCTTAACTAATAACTACAACCTCTTTATCGGCGATGGCAAAAACGCGTGTAGCGCGGTCAATCGGCATTTCGTACATTCCTGTAAAAAGCCCGAATGCAGGCAGTACAAACTGATTATCAGCATAATAAAAACAAGGAAGTCGCAATGCCTGCCGGCCTGTACCGCGCAATAGGATACAAGGATGTATGTGTCCGCAAATATTTAGATTGTCACAGTCGGTCTGAGGATGATGCGTAAGAAGCACCTCCCCGATTTGCCAGCTGGGCATCACTTCGAGATAATCGCAATAATCGTCATAGCCCGCCGTATCGTGATTGCCTATTACCAACACCACCCTGCGATTCAAATCGCAAAGCCACTGTGCAAACATCTTAAATTCATGATTGGACTCGCTGTGGAATAAATCCCCTAAAAAGCAGATCACTTCCGGATCGTAATTCGCGATAACCTGATTTAATTTCTCGAAATTGCCGGCAATGGATTCGGGAGGGATGGCAATTCCATACTTGCGAAAGTGCGATACTTTTCCAAGGTGAACGTCGGCAATCAATAACATTTTCTGCGTCACCCAATATACCGCTCCGCACGGATGTAATTCGAAATCCTGACCTAAAATTGAAGTTTTTTGTGTGCTCATTCTTTCATGTAAGCTGCCGTCATCCGTTTGATACGATCGGCCAGCGATTCACTCGACAATTTTTCCCGAAGTCGGTCGGTAATGATGGGAAAGCTAAATGGCGTCGGTTTTTCGCACGCGCGCCAGACAATTTCCTGATTGCTAATGCGGCCCAACGCTTGAATAAGTCGTCCTTCTTCCAATTGATGCTCAAACGTTTCGCGATAGGCCTGCAAAAATAAAAGATTATCAGGCTCGTATTCTCTGAAAACTTCAAATAAGAGTTGTGCGCTTCCCTGTAAATGCTTTGTTTTTACCATTTGCCCCGGATAACCCGAAAAAACAAGTCCGCTGATCACCGAAATATCCCTGAATTTTCGGCGCGCCATTTCCGTGGCGTTTAAACTTCGCTGCAAATCGTCGTGGACATGCTGCGCACTTAGCAGATCGTTATCCAACACTTGCTGCATGTCAAATGGCTTATCAGAAAGCAATTCAAATCCGTAATCATTGTATGCCAAGGAAAAAGTAATGGGCTGCAGTAAACTGATGCGAAAGGCCAGCAGACTTGCAAGCGCTTCATGAACGTATCGTCCTTCGAAAGGGTAAAAAAGTGCATGATACCCTTCGCGGGTTTTAAATGTTTCGATTAAAAACTGCGTGTCAGAAGGCACGATAGACTCCCTGCGCTGGCGTTCAAAAACAGGGCGCAGCGCGCGAAGTTCTTCGGTCATGCTGCCCGTATTTGCTGAGTACAGTTCGCTTCGCATCAATTCGCTCATTTGTGCAGATAAAGTAAGTCGCCCCCCCATCCACGCTGCATGTCGTACCGGCCTCGAAGCATCAGCTTTGCGCACCAGTACTTCCATATTCTTAATCTTGTACAATTCGAGTTTTTTTCCCGCAAACACAAAGGCATCCCCCGGCTGCAGTTTGGTGATAAACCATTCCTCAATGGTTCCAAGGTAACTACCCCCGACATACTTCACGCGCATCACCGCATCTCCAACTATTGTCCCAATTTGCATTCGGTGGTGCATAGCCATCCGTCTATCTGTAATTCTATAACGCCCGTTTTCATCAATAATCACTTTTTTGTACTCATCATAAGCCTGAAGACTTTGACTTCCGTACACCAAAAAATTCAGAACCCACTGCCAATTGTCAGCCGACATGGCCTGATAGCAGAATGTCTGCTTCACTTCCCGGTAAATTTCTTCCGGTAAAAATCCGTCTGAGACGGCTAATGTCCCGAGATACTGCACAAGAACATCCCAGGCGTTGAGGTACGGCACACGGTCTTCAACTACTGTATTTTTTGCAGCTTTCTTTAGCGCTGATGCTTCGATGAGTTCGATGGCGTGCGTAGCAAGGAAATAAATAACACTTTCCTCGCCCGGGCGGTGTTTGCTTCGTCCGGCGCGCTGTAAAAAACGGGCAACCCCTTTCGGACCGCCGACCTGAATGATGGTTTCCACCGGCGCGAAATCCACGCCAAGGTCTAAACTTGACGTACATACCACCACTTTAAGTTGCTCATCCCGGATGGCTTGCTCTACCCATAGCCGCGTCTCTTTCTCAATGCTTCCGTGATGCATGGCCATTTCACCGGCAAATTCGGGATATTTTTCAAGTAGCCGTTGGAACCAGATTTCACATGCCGATCGTACGTTCGTGAAGATCAATGTGGTTTTGCTCCGACGGATTATCGGGGCTACCTCATCGATGAGATGCAATCCCATGTGTCCGCGCCATGGATAAGATTCCATTTTATCAGGAAGAATAGACAAAACCTTGATTTTCTTTTCGAGATTGGCTTTGATTAGCACCGATTTCTCCAAAGCCTCGGATTCCGGACCAAGCAATACCTCTCGGGCCTGCTGAAGATTACCGATCGTTGCCGAAATACCCCAGATTCGAATAGCAGGGGATAGCGATTTAAGTCGCGACAAAGCCAACTCGATCTGAACACCGCGTTTCGTTCCGAGGAGCTCGTGCCACTCGTCAATTACGATGGCAAAGCAGTGTCGAAATGTCTTATCGTAACCTTTTGACGCAAGGAGCAATTGCAAACTCTCGGGCGTGGTTATCAGCAAATCCGGCATCTTGTCTTTTTGGCGCGCCCGTTCCGACGAGGAAGTATCGCCCGAGCGAATTCCGACGTTGATATCGGGCTGAAGGTCTTTAAGTACCCGTTCTGCGGCCTGCTTAATTTCAACCGAAAGGGCCCGCAACGGCGTGATCCATATCGCTTTCAGTCCGGGTTCTTTTTTGCGCTGCATAATGTGCAGAATGATCGGAAACCACAGCGCATACGTTTTACCACTGCCGGTGGGAGCATTCAGCAGTCCGTGTTTGCCCTGCAGAAAAGCGGTCCATGTTTGCTTCTGAAACGGGAACGCTTTCCAACCCTGTTCGCCGAACCATTTTTCGGCAATTTCAAACAGTTCCCCGCGGTTCATGGGATAAGTCGTTTTAGGTCTTCAAGCGTATCGGCTTCTTCAATCGTCTTATCGTGACGCCACCGGAGTATTCGCGGAAACCGGGTGGCTACGCCGCTCTTATGCCGTCCGGACAACGCAATGCCTTCGAATCCGATTTCGAAAACGAGTTGCGGTACGACGCTGCGCACCGGTCCAAAACGCTCGAGTGTGTTTTTTTTGATCCAGTCGTCCACTTTCCGGAATTCAGCATCGGTTAGTCCGGAATATGCCTTGGCAAAAGTGACCAGCTCCCGGCCATTAGCACCGTCCTGCCAGAGGGCGAAGGTGTAATCTGTAAATAAATTGGTTCTTCGGCCATGCCCACGCATCGCATACGTGAGCACCGCATCCACAGAGAGTGGCTCAATCTTCCACTTCCACCAGTCGCCTTTTTTACGGCCCACCTGATAAGTAGATGAATTTCGTTTCAGCATTAATCCTTCGCTATGCATTTCCCTTGCCCGGTCCCGCTCCTGCGATGCCTGCTCCCAGTTTTGCAACAGTATCCGTTCTGAAAGTTGCAGCGGCAATTCAGCACCGGTCTGATGAACCAGTTTTTCCAGAATTTCTCGTCTTGAATCGTAGGGCAGATGCCGGATATCACTCCCCTCCCACTCCAGCAAATCATAGGCTTTTAGTATTACCGGCGCATTTTTAAGCAAAGTCGCGCTGACCGTTTTCCTACCAGTACGCGTCTGCAGGTCGTTGAAACTTCCTATCGTTCCGTCTTTCCAAACTAAAAGTTCCCCGTCGATTACGGTGCCGTCCGGGAGGTAGGTTGCGAGCGCGTGCAACTCCGGGTACTTGTCGGTTACTAACTCTTCACCGCGGCTCCAGATATACACCTGCCCTGCGCGAATAATGGTTTGCGAGCGAATACCATCCCACTTGTGCTCAATGCTCCATTCGTGTGGTTGACCGAGGCCTTCCGGTTCGCCTTCGAGTGCGTGAGAAAGGTAAAACGGGTACGGCCGAGACAAAACATCTTCGGGCTTACTGTCGAGAACGAGTTCCCGGAACGATACTTTTGCAGGATCCCAGTTCCCCATAAGTCGATGCGCCAGCAAATCTTCTTCAATTCCGGTTGCGGCAGACAACGCACGCGTCATGAGCTTCTGGCTCACCCCGATGCGAAAACTGCCGGTCATCAGCTTCGTGAATACGAGTCGCTCGTAATAATTCATCGCAAGCCAGTTGACTTTAAGATAGTCGCGTTTTTCGTCGTCGGAACACGATTTAAGCCGGATTATTTCCTGCAGGAATTCCGAGAGTGATTTTTCGGTATGGTTGGTTGATACAGGAAGAACGAGCGCTATCGTTTCGGCCAGATCGCCCACGATGTGATAGGATTCTTCGAATAGCCATTGTGGAATGCCTGCAATTTCATGTGCCCACTGCCGCAGCAAAGTAGCATTTACCGGTCTGGGCGGACGGCGGTGCGACAGAAGTGCGATCGTCCAGACCTTATCCGAATCGCCTGCCGTGGTAAAATAGCGCGCCAGAGCGGCTACTTTTACTGTTGTTTTATTGGAACTATCGAGTTCCTTGATTAGTTCTGCAAAGTGTCTCATGAAATTTCCGCATCGACAGTTTCTTCTGCAGAGGCCGCCATTTCTGCTGCTTCGCCCTCATACTGTGTTTGTTCGGTTCGGGCGTCATATCCGAGTTCTCTGAGATAACGGGAGAAAATATCGGAATAACCATGCGTAGAGATTACTCTTTCGGCTCCGGTTGCCCGGATGCTGTCGAGCAGCGCGTGCCAATCGCAATGATCGCTTAGCACAAACCCCCTATCGATGGCTCTTCTGGCACGGGCGCCGCGGAACGCCATCCATCCGCTGGCTGATGCCGTCACAAACGGCGTCATTTTCCGAATCCAGGGACTGCCGTGCGCGCTGGGCGGTGCAACCACGATGCCTCCGCGCAGTTCTTCGCGTGTGGTTTCGCGCGTGATGCGTTGCGTGGGCGGCAAATCGACGACTGTGCGCAAGACTTCGTTCATGTTCTCGACGGCGCCGTGGGTAAAAATCGGACCTATCGAAGGATCGAGGTGTTTGATAATGCGCTGCGCTTTACCCAACGTGTAGCCAAAAATTACCGAGGTTTGATGGTTTGCGCGATTATCGGCCCACCAGGCGTTAATATCTGCCATCACTTCTTGCTGTGGCAGCCAGCGAAAAGCAGGTAGTCCGAAGGTACATTCCGTAATAAACGTGTGGCATTTAACCGTTTCATACGGAGTTGAGAGTCCGTCGGGTTCGACTTTATAATCGCCGGTGAACACCCAGACTTCGCCACGGTATTCAACCCTTACCTGAGCGCTTCCCACGATATGGCCGGCGGGATACAGGGAAAACGTTACTCCATTGATGTAAAATGATTCTTTCCAATCTTTTCCGGTGACGGAAATGGCGCCGAGCCGGTGTTTGATAATCGGAACGTTATAGTGATGCGTAATGTAGTGTCGGTGTCCGTACCGCGCGTGATCGGAATGGCCATGCGTGATAATGGCCCGATCTACCGGTCGCCACGGGTCGAGATAGACGTCGGCCCGGGCGCAATAAATTCCTTTTTCGTTGAATGCCAGTAACGGCGGCTCCATGTAGCTTTTTTTATAAAGCTACAAGTTCCGGTTCCGGTGAAAAAATAGTTTGAGTGAATTTTAACTATTGCACTATAGTGCAGCCCCGATGGAAGCGGCAGTGGTGTGCGGGCCGGGCCTGACGGTGTGCGGCGGATGAGGCGCCCCCGGAAGCCTTCAGCCGACGCTACAGCGACCGCCCGGCCCGTGCGGCACTACAGCGTACAGCGGGAATTGTCTGCCAAAAACATTTTTGAATCTTGGAGCGGTTTGGCGTACCTTTACTGCTTAATTCGAGAAACTTAAATTCTATGCTTAAAGGTTTTTTTCAAGTCCCGAAAGCGGTTAATGAGCCGGTAAAATCATATGCGCCGAATTCGCCTGAAAAGGCCGCGGTTCTGGCGGAATACAAAAGAATGTGGAGTGAACAAATTGATGTTCCGATGTATATTGGAGGTGAGGAAATCCGCACCGGAAAAACGCGCAACATGACTGCGCCGCACGATCATAAGCACGTGGTAGGTACTTACCACCTGGCTGAGCAAAATCATGTGGAACAGGCGATTTCGAATGCGCTTGCTTCCCGCGCCAAATGGGCGGATTTGCCCTGGGAGCACCGCGCCTCAATTTTTTTAAAAGCGGCAGAGTTGATTGCCGGCCCTTATCGTGCTACGATTAATGCGGCGACGATGATTGCGCAATCTAAAAACATTTTTCAGGCCGAGATTGATGCTGCGTGTGAGTTTATCGACTTTCTGCGCTACAATGTAGAATTCATGACGCAGATTTACAGCGACCAGCCGAAATCGGATTCGTCGGTGTGGAACCGCGTAGAGTACCGTCCGCTTGAAGGTTTTGTCTATGCGGTGACTCCGTTTAATTTTACTGCGATCTCGGGGAATCTTCCGGCCAGTGCTGCGATGATGGGCAATGTGGTGGTTTGGAAACCGAGCGACAGCCAGATTTTTTCGGCCAAGGTTATTGTGGATATTTTTAAAGAAGCGGGCTTGCCGGACGGCGTCATTAATGTCGTTTATGGCGATGCGCAGATGATTACTGAAACCGTGCTGGCGAGTCGGGATTTTGCCGGACTACACTTTACAGGCAGCACCTTTGTTTTTAAGGATTTGTGGAAAAAAATCGGAGAAAACATACATCACTACAAGACCTATCCGCGCATTGTAGGCGAAACGGGCGGTAAAGATTTTATTGTGGCACATCCCAGTGCCAATGTGAAGCAGGTGGTGACAGGGATTGTTCGCGGCGCTTTTGAATTTCAGGGTCAGAAGTGTTCTGCGGCCTCGAGAGCGTACATACCAAAAAGTTTGTGGCCGGCGGTAAAAGAGCAGTTAGGCAAAGATCTTAAGTCGCTCAAAATGGGATCGCCGGAAGATTTCTCAAATTTCATAACAGCGGTCATTCACGAGGGGTCGTTTGACAAAATTGTAAGCTACATTGAGCAAGCTAAGAACGACGCGGATGCGGAGGTAATTTTTGGCGGAAACTACGACAAGTCGAAAGGCTATTTCATCGAACCGACCGTGGTACTTACCACCAATCCGAAGTACACGATCATGTGTACGGAGCTATTTGGTCCGGTTATCGCGATTTATGTGTACGATGATGAAAAGTGGCTCGAAACGCTGGAACTGGTTAACGAAACCTCGGAGTATGCCTTAACGGGGGCTATTTTTTCGGCAGACCGCTACGCGATTGCCCAGGCCACGGATGTTCTCAAGGATGCAGCGGGGAATTTTTACATCAATGACAAACCAACAGGTGCCGTAGTGGGCATGCAGCCTTTTGGCGGAGCGAGAGCGTCCGGAACCAACGACAAGGCGGGTTCTGCTCTGAACCTGTTGCGCTGGGTTTCTCCAAGAACCATTAAAGAGACTTTCGTAACTCCTGAAAATTACAGGTATCTCTTTCTGGGAGAATAAATTAGGGCTGCTTCGGCAGCCTTTTTTATTGGAAATCGCTGCTTGCACGAGTGTAAAATTTTGTACCTTGAGCGCGCTATAAATTAACTTTATGAAGAAAACTATTACGCTTTCACTTTTTATGTTGTTTTTCACTGCGCAAGCCCAGCAGGTTGCGATTCCGCAAGGACAGACCCTCACGCTGACGTCCTCGCTAACCTTTCAGGGTGTTGATGAAACGGAAGCCTATCCGGGCGTAGGGCAGTATGAAATTTTTTACGACAATATCAATCAACAGCTCGACAAACCTATTTTTCTGGTTGACGGGTTTGACCCGACGGATTCGCGCACGATCCCGATGGTTTACGAAATGTTGAATTACGGCACCGGTCAAAATCTGGCGACCGATCTGCGCAATCAGGGTTTTGACATCATCATTCTTAACTTTCCCAACTATTCGCGACCAGGCACCTCTACCCTGGTGCAGGGCGGTTCTGACTATATTCAACGCAACGCCTTTGTGTTGATTGAATTGATCAATATGATTAACGGATTAAAATCCGGTGATGAAAAGAATGTCGTTATTGGCCCGAGCATGGGCGGACTGATTGCCCGGTATGCACTTCGGCACATGGAGTTAAACGCGATGGAGCACGACACCCGATTGTATGTATCGTTTGATGCACCACACCGGGGCGCGAACATTCCGATAGGCTTTCAGCATCTGTTTAATTACATGGCTTCCGGCCCGTTAGGTGATCCGACATTGCAAATTATCGTAAATGCAATGCTGAAAAGTCCGGCTTCACGCCAAATGCTGATCGATCAGTTTGAAGGCCATCTTGCATCGGGAAGTGCTACCGAATTTAACCCCAACATTACACTACCGGTTGGAAAGCCCGGCTATCGCGATGTATTCCAGGCAGAACTCGACGCCATGGGGTTCCCCGAACAGACCCGGAATGTGGCCATTGCCAACGGATCGTCGACCGGAATGATGACCAATACCCCCGGAATGGAAGTAATGAACCACGAATTTTATACGGCGGATACGCAGCGCGCCATCATCGAGGTGAACTATACGCCGCTGGCAGGGCAAACCATTGAGGTAAGTCGTTTCCGGGCGCAGGTAAATATCTTTGTGTGGATTACACTTTATGAGTCGGCGGCCAGTTCGCAGGCACCGGCGGCATCCGGCGGACTCGATACGGCTCCGGGAGGAATGTTTGATCTCACTTCACTCGAAAATCTTGCGGCCAGCAATGCCCTTCTTACCGAGTTTTTTGACAACCTCAACACGAGCGTATTTACGTTTATTCCCTCGCTCAGTGCTTTGGGAGTTAACAATCCAAACTGGTATTCTACAGTTAGCGGTGCTTCACAAACACCTTTTGACGCCGTTTACCTCGAATCAGGCAATACCAACCACGTGACGCTGACAGCGGGCAACACCGAATTTGTGCTCAATGAGATTTTAAATCCGCTGTCGACACCGGAGCAACTGGCAGGTGCAGTTCGCTTCCTCAATCCGGCAATAGAGGTACTTTACATCCAGTCTGATGTAGTATTGCCGCGCGCCGAACTTACCATCACCGATATTAACGGTAAAATTGTACAGCGCGAAAATCTGGGCGACTGGCAAGGGATGCGCGAAATACCGCTCTCGATGGCTAACGGACTCTATTTTATCCGTCTGACCTCAGATGTCGGAACGACGGTTCAAAAACTTATTAAGCAATAAATGAAACGGCTGTCAGGGACAGCCGTTTCATTTATTTGTGTTTCATCGGGAGGTAAACCACTTTTTTAGTTTCGAAAAAAGGATCGTCGAAAAATTCGGAAATGGCGAATTCTTCAGCGGTGGTAAACCGGCTGAGTTCCTCCGAGAGGTCGCCCCCTTTTAAGTACAGAATGCCGTTACGTCGCTCGTGGCGGCTTTCTTTTCTGACTTTACCACGCACCCACGATACAAAGTCGGGCATGTTGGTTACGGCACGGCTTACGATAAAATCGTACTCAGAAGCTACATTTTCGGCCCGCATCTGACGTGCCGTTACGTTTGGAAGTTGCAGTGCTTCGGCTACAGCGTTAACTACCGTAATTTTTTTTCCAATAACGTCAATCAGATCAAACTTTACATCCGGAAACATAATGGCTAACGGAATTCCCGGAAAGCCGCCTCCGGTGCCTACATCGAGTACGGAAGCGCCGGGCAAAAACGGTTGCACTTTCGCAATGGCAAGCGAATGGAGCACGTGTTTGAGGTAGAGTGAATCGATATCTTTCCGCGAAATAACATTGATTTTCGCGTTCCACTCCTGATAAAGCTGTTCGAGTTGCGCGAACTGTTCGAGTTGTTCGCGGCTCAGGTCCGGAAAATAGCGCCGAATGTCGGTCATGACAATTTTTTGCCAAAAGTACGGCAATGCATCAAATTTTTTCGGATTTCCCCCGTTCAGATTGTTTGCCTCAACCTTATTACCTACCTTTGAAACTTTAATTTTTTGGCGCATGCATTCTACCGTTCCTACGTTTTCTAAACAAGATAACCTCAAATTTTTCCGTACTTTAAATTCCCGTGTCAACGCTTATTTTAAAGACAATAATTTAAAAAAGACCGGCAATTGGCAAATTCATTTGAAGACCATTATCCTGTTTTCCATCTTCCTGACACCCTATTTTCTGATTTTAGCACTCAACATGCCTGTTTGGGTTATGTTGCTGTTGAATATCGTTATGGGTGTAGGAATGGCCGGCATCGGGATGAATGTCATGCACGATGGCAATCACGGTTCGTACTCTTCCCGCTCCTGGGTTAATAAAATCATGGGCAGCAGCATTTACATCCTTGCCGGAAATGTATACAACTGGCAGGTTCAGCACAACGTATTGCACCACACCTACACCAATATTCACGGCCACGACGAAGATTTGGATGCCGGAAAAGTGATACGCTTTACAAAGCAGGCGCAGTGGCGTCGGTTTCATAAATTCCAGCATTACTACTCTATTTTTCTGTACGGCTTGTTGACGTTCAACTGGGCAATTACAACGGATTTCCGCCAGATGCGGAATTATATCCGGAGAAAGCTTTCGTACGGAGAGCCGCAAAATCCGGTTAAATTGTGGACGGTCCTCGTGATTACCAAAATCATTTACGTATCGATCTGGATCGTTTTGCCGATTGTTTTTGGCATCACATGGTGGAAAGTACTACTTGGATTTTTCGTAATGCACTACACAGCGGGATTAATTTTAAGTATTGTATTTCAATTGGCGCATGTAGTCGAAGAGACAGACAACCCGGTTCCGAATGAAGCGGGAGAGCTCGAAAATACGTGGGCCATTCACCAATTGTACACCACCGCCAACTTCGCTCCGAAGAATAAACTGGTAAACTGGTTTACGGGCGGACTCAACCATCAGATTGAGCATCATATCTTCCCGAATATCAGTCATGTTCACTACGGGAAAATTGCTGAGATTGTAAAGCAGACTGCACGCGAGTGCAATTTGCCCTATTACGAATTCCGCACCATGCGCAGTGCGGTCGCGGCTCATTTCCGGCATTTGAAAATGCTGGGCATGAGGCCTTCGATTAGCGCCTAATCTATCTTTTTATGGAACAATTTCTCTCCGATCGCATCAAAAACCTGTCGACGTCGCAGACGCTTGCCATGGCAGCACTGGCACGCGAGCTAAAATCTCAGGGAAAAGACATTATTAGTCTGAGCCTGGGAGAACCGGATTTTGCTACGCCGGATTTTATCAAAGAAGCGGCGAAAAAGGCCATTGATGAAAATTACAGCACTTATACTCCTGTCGACGGATATGTGGAATTACGCGAAGCGATTTCGCGCAAATTCAAACGCGATAACAACCTCGACTATAAACCCGGCCAGATCGTGGTATCAACCGGAGCCAAGCAATCACTGTACAACATAGCCAACGTGCTGCTGAATCCCGGCGACGAGTGCATTTTACCCGCGCCGTTCTGGGTGAGTTATGCCGAAATCGTAAAAATGTGCGATGCCGTACCGGTAGAAGTGGCTACGAGTATTCAGAACGACTTTAAAATGACGGCCGCGCAATTGGAAGCAGCCATCACACCGCGCACTAAAATGATGATGTTCAGTTCGCCGTGCAACCCGAGCGGTTCGGTGTACAGCAGGCAGGAACTCGAAGCTTTGGCGGAAGTGCTGCAAAAGCACCCGCAGATTTTCGTGGTTTCCGATGAAATCTATGAGCACATCAATTTTACAGGCGATTACTTCAGCATGGCGCAAATTCCGTCCATGTACAATCGCACGATTACGGTGAACGGCGTGTCAAAAGCATTTGCGATGACCGGATGGCGAATCGGCTACATCGGTGCACCGGAGTACATTGCAAAAGCCTGTACGAAAATGCAGGGACAAGTTACCAGCGGCGCCAATAGCATTGCTCAACGCGCTACTATAACTGCCGTAGATGCGGATCCTTCTGTTTTAAACTACATGGTGGAGGAATTCCGGACGCGGCGCGACATCGTAGTTTCGTTGCTTCGGGAGATACCCGGAATCAAAGTAAACGTGCCGGAAGGCGCATTCTATGTTTTCCCTGACGTGTCGGCATTTTTTGGAAAAACGCTGCGCGGTAAAGTTATTGCCAATGCTGACGATTTTGCGATGTACCTGCTTGCAGAGGCTAACGTGGCAACAGTTACAGGCGACGCATTTGGCAACCCCGACTGCATCCGTTTATCGTATGCCACGAGCGAATCGCTTTTACGCGAAGCCATCCGGAGAATCAAGGAAGTTCTTTCTTAACTCATTTGGGCGTCACCGGGGCGCTGGGGCGCCCCGGTCGGGCTGTCCGCTATATCCCCCGCTAGGCGGGGAATGCCGCTTCCATCCCTGACGCAAAACTAAATAGTATGTTATACGCAAAAATTGAGGGCAACGGTAAGCCATTACTGATTATTCACGGTTTTCTGGGCATGTCTGACAACTGGAAAACGTTGGGTACGCACTATGCTGCAACGGGTTTCGAAGTACACATGCTGGATTTGCGCAACCACGGCCGCAGCTTTCAGTCGGATGTATTTACCTACGAAGCAATGGCTGAGGATGTTCTGCAGTATATCGAAAAAAACAAACTGCAGCAGGCTTCCATCATTGGTCATTCAATGGGCGGCAAGGTGGCCATGCTGTTTGCGGTACGCTACTCGGAGCGCGTCGAAAAACTTATTATTGCGGATATTGGGCCTCGGTATTACAAACCTCATCATGCCGAAATTCTGAAAGGTCTGGCGGCGATTGATTTTACCACCGTTGAAAGTCGACAGGATGTTGAAGAAATCCTGAAACCTTACATTCCGGATTTGGGTACGCGACAATTTTTAATGAAGAGCTTGTACTGGGTGACGCCCGGCCAACTCGGGTGGCGGTTTAACGTCCCCGTGTTCATTGCCAATCAGGACGTCATCGGGCAGGCGTTGCCTGAAGGATCCCAGTACTTACAGCCGGTGATGTTCATCAAAGGCGACCGGTCCGATTATATTCGCGAGCAGGATTACGATTCGATTCGACATTTCTTCCCGGATGCGGTTTTCGCTGTAGTTCCTAATGCGGGGCACTGGCTTCACGCCGAAAATCCCGAAGCGTTTTTCAGCGAGACACTCCGGTTTTTACAAACTCAAAATTAGCACAATGACCACATAAATCGCCTTCCGGCGATTTTTTTTGGCAAGTTCCGGTAAGCGCGTGAGGGATCGCAGTGGTATCCCCGCCCGCCTGCGGCGGGCGGGATTTAACGAAGAGCCCGACCTGCCTTCGGCAGGCAGGCCTGCTTGCGGCAGGCAGGTCTGCCTTCGGCAGGCAGGCCTGCCTTCGGCGGGTAGGTCTGCCTGCGGCGGGTAGGCCCGCCTTCGGCGGGCATGCCTGCCGAAGTGTAGGGCACGCCAAAAAAAAAGCTGCCTCCGGAGAGACAGCTTTCAGTAATGCATGTGCCGTTTACTTTTTCGTCACCTGAATGGTTTGCATGTTACCCGCTGCGTCTTTGATGCGCGCGATATATGCACCGGTTTGCAGCGAAGACAAGGAAACTTCTGCCTGATTTACCGCCGTAAATTCCTGGCTAAGCACTTGTTTGCCCAAGAGATCAAACAGAACAACTTCAGTGATTTGTGCATCGCCGGCGATGGTAAGAATGCCGTTGGTAGGGTTCGGATAGGCTTTCAGTTTTCCGTATATGATTTGTTCGTTGGTGCTCAAAGATCCATCCAGTTTAAAGATTCCGCCTGTAGTTTCGTTAACGTTAAAACCGGCTGCCCAGCCTGTAGATCCGTCGAGGAAATCAGTTACTCCGCGTTGTTCACCCGAATCGATGGTGGTCCAGGTTTCGCCATTGTCGTTGCTGTATGCAGACCCCGGAATTGCTGGAGGCGTAGCGCTGATACCCGTAGCCACGATTGTAGTTGTGCCGGGAATGTAGGTCAGGATTCGGTTAAATCCGCCGGTGAAAGGCGTGGCAGCACTCCATGTACTTCCGCCGTCGAATGTGCGGTACACCACGTAGGTAGCTCCGCTGTTGGTGGTAGCCAGCAACATCCCTGTGTTGGCGTCAGAGAACAGCAAGCGACCGTTGATAGCTGCTGCGCCAAAGTCAGAGATAGGCGAATTCAGCTTAACCCATGTAGCTCCTGCATCGCTGGTGCGAAGAATCTTTCCTTTGTTGGTTGGAGCCCACATCGTGTTACCAACCGCTACGTTGCCGCCGTTGTAACCCCACTCGCCTGAAAGAGCTGTTGGCGTTGATACGAGTTCCCATGATGCGCCACCGTCGGTAGTTCTCCAGTGTTCAAATTGGTTGCCGGCAATCGGATCTCCGATAGCGACGCCAGTGTTTTCATCAAAGAAATGTACCCAGTTACAGAAAGATGTGGCGCTTTGGAAAGCCTGTGGCACGGGATTAAACCAGGTAAGTCCGCCGTCGAGTGTCTGATATACCGCACCTAAACCTGCATTAGGATCCACGGTACTTACGAATGCCACATCAGCGCTTACGGGCATGATGTTGTTGATTTCAAGATTAGGGTCGCCCACATCAATCGTGCCCGGCGTCCAGGTGATGCCACCATCGGTAGTTTTTGTAAATTCCTGTACATTTTCATTGGCGCCCGAACCGTCATACGCTAATGCCCATACCGTATTGGCATCGACGATCTGGATTTCACCGATTCCGCGGCTCTCCGCAAAGAATCCGGTATTTTGTTCTACCCAAGACTGGGCAAATGCGGCACCTCCGGAAAGAAGTACTACAGAAAGTAAAAGTTTTTTCATCTTTTTTTAAGTTTTGTTTATCTATCAAAAGTAACAATTTTTGAGGTACGGACTTACGCTGCAAAAAACCGTAATGCCAATTATTTAATAAAGTTTTACTTTGTGCCTTTAATGTTGAATTCTTATCTGAAAAATCATGATGTATTGGATTGTTCGCTTGTTGATTACTGCCGTATTGGTGACAATTTTGGATTTTTTCATGCCCAAAATCGAAGTGGATACGTTTACTACGGCGCTTCTGGTGGCTTTAGTACTGGGATTGCTGAACCTGTTCATTAAACCGATTGTTGTTTTTTTCACCTTGCCGGTGACTGTGCTTACCCTGGGATTATTTATGCTGGTGATTAATGCGCTGATGATATTGCTGTGCACCGCAATTGTAGGCGGTTTTGAAGTAAAATCATTCTGGTCTGCGGTTTGGTTCAGCCTTATTCTCTCATTTAGTCAGACCATCCTCTTCCGTCTGCTGTCCGAAGACAAATAAAACGCGGTGAAGTTGGTAAAACCCAAAATTACGGCGTACTTTTGCGCTCCAATTTCATATCGATTACAATGAATATCAAGCGAACAGATATTGACGGGCTTAATGCGGTGCTTACCGTTGAAATCTCCAAAAACGATTACGCAGAAAACGTTGAAAAAGTTTTAAAGAATTACAGTAAAAATGCGGTAGTTCCGGGTTTCCGCAAAGGCGCGGTGCCGATGAGTCTCGTGAAAAAGCAGTATGGCAAAGCGATATTGCTCGAGGAAGTAAATAAATTGATGCAGGAAAACCTAAATCAGTACATCCAAAATGAAAAACTGGATTTGCTGGGTAACCCGCTGCCAAAGAACGCTGAAAATTTCAACTGGGATGCCGAAGATTTCTCGTTTGATTTTGAAATAGGTCTTGCACCTGCGTTTCAGGTTGATCTTGAAGCGAAAAATAACATTACGCGATTTAAGGTTATAGCTGACGAGGAGATGCTGAACAATCAGGTGATGCGCATCCGCAAGCAGTACGGCAAAATGATTTCGCAGTCCGAAGTGGCTGCCGATTCCGATATTACCGGAACCTTTAAAAATGAAGAACATAACATCGACAATCACGTAACGCTTTCACTCGAAGTATTTGCCGATCAGGCCACTGCCGACAAATTTATCGGGAAAAAGCCCGGTGATATCGTGACCGTCAACACCAAAGGATTGTTTGACGACGATCACAAGCTGATGGATTATCTGAAAGTGCCTCATGATGATGTACACGGACTGGCCATCGATGTGGAATTTATCATTGACGAAGTAAATACCAGCGAGCCCGCAGAACTTAATCAGGAGTTGTTTGACAAATTGTTTGGCGAAGGCAATTTGGGTTCGGAGGAAGAGCTGAAACAAAGGATTAAAGAAGATGCAGAGCGTCAGTTTAATCAGCAAGCCGATCAAAAATTTCTTAACGATGTGACCGAGTGGCTGCTCGAAACTACCAAATTCGACTTACCGGCAGATTTCTTAAAGAGATGGTTACAGACAGCCGGTGAAAAGCAGATGTCCGCCGAGGAAGCTGCTGCAGAGTATGAAAAATCGGAAAAAGGCTTGCGCTACCAATTGATTGAGGGTAAGGTGATGACGGAAAACAATCTTCAGGTAACTTTTGAGGATTTGAAAGCGTTCACTTCCGATATGATCCGCAAACAAATGGCGCAATTCGGTCAGTTGAATCCTTCAGAAGAGGATGTGGAAAAAATCGTAGCGCGTGTACTGTCCAATCAGGATGAAATCCGTCGCCTTAGCGAGCAGATGATGAGCCAAAAGATGCTGGAATTGTTCAAAGAGAAAGTTAACAGCCAGCAGAAAGAGGTTACTTACGAACAGTTCGTTAAGGAACTCTACGGCGAATAAGGTACGACGCGAAAAGTGCGTATCTTTAGAACTGCAATCACATAACGTAAATGTTTTATGAACTACGGTAAAGAATTTAAAAAGTACGCTACCAAACACCACGGTGTCAACAGCTTATATTACGACAAACTCGTGAACAGGGTTACTCCTACGGGAATGACGCCTTACATCATAGAAGAACGGCAGTTGAATGTCTCGCAACTCGATGTATTCTCGAGGTTGATGATGGATCGCATCATCTTTCTCGGAACCGGGATTGACGATCAGATTGCCAATATCGTGCAGGCGCAGCTGTTATTTCTTGAGAGTGCCGATTCATCCAAAGACATTCAGATTTACATCAATTCTCCGGGAGGAAGCGTGTATGCCGGACTAGGAATCTACGACACCATGCAATTCATAAAGCCCGATGTAGCCACTATCTGTACCGGAATGGCGGCATCCATGGGCGCGGTACTCCTTTGTGCCGGTGAGAAAGGCAAACGGTCTGCTCTGCCCCATTCGCGTGTAATGATTCACCAGCCGTCGGGAGGCGCTCAGGGCGTGGCAACCGATATGGAAATCAACCTGAGGGAAATGCTGAAGTTAAAAAATGAACTTTATACGATCATTGCAAATCACAGCGGTCAAACGTTTGAGCGGGTACATACCGACAGTGAGCGCGACTACTGGATGATTGCCGAAGAGGCGAAATCCTACGGCATGATCGATGAAGTTCTGCGAAGATCTTAATCCGACAACCCTTTAACCTGAATCAAATGGCAAAGGAAGTACTGGAATGTTCCTTTTGCGGCCGTAAAAAGCCCGAAACCAATCTGTTAATTGCCGGAATAAACGCGCACATTTGTGATCGTTGCATCGAGCAGGCGCACGGCATTGTTCTGGAGGAACTTAAAACCAGCGGAGCCGCAAAGCTTGTAGCCGATCTTGTATTGAAGAAGCCTAAAGAAATACGGGCATTTCTGGATCAGTATGTCATCGGTCAGGAGCAAACTAAAAAGGTAATGTCAGTTGCCGTCTACAATCACTACAAGCGGTTGATGCAACAGCAATTCGAGGACGATGTTGAGATCGAAAAAAGCAACATCATCATGGTCGGACAGACCGGAACCGGTAAAACCCTCGTTGCGAAAACCATTGCCAGAATGCTGGATGTTCCTTTGGCCATTGTAGATGCCACCGTTCTGACCGAAGCCGGCTATGTCGGTGAGGACGTTGAAAGCATCCTGACGCGATTGCTTCAGGCTGCGGATTACGATGTTGCCAAAGCCGAAAGAGGCATTGTATTTATAGACGAAATCGATAAAATTGCCCGCAAAAGCGACAACCCTTCCATCACCCGCGATGTTTCCGGGGAAGGTGTGCAGCAGGCACTTCTCAAACTGCTCGAAGGGACGGTCGTAAATGTTCCGCCAAAAGGCGGTCGCAAGCATCCCGATCAGAAGTTTGTGGAGGTAAATACACAAAACATTCTCTTTATTGCCGGCGGCGCTTTCGACGGAATTGAAAAAATCATTTCGAAGCGACTCAACCGTCAGGCTGTGGGCTACAGCACGTCTAAAAATGCGGACAGCATCGATAAGGACAATTTGTTGCAATACATCGTGCCGAAAGATGTAAAAGATTTTGGACTTATTCCGGAAATCATCGGTCGCCTCCCGGTTCTTACCCATATGGATCCGCTCGACCGAACTACTTTGAGGGCAATTCTTACGGAACCGAAAAATGCGTTGATCAAACAGTATAAAAAATTGTTCCAAATGGATGAAGTGGATTTCCACATCACCGAGGAAGCCTTAGATTTTATTGTTGATAAAGCCTTGGAATACAAACTGGGTGCTCGCGGACTACGATCACTTTGCGAAGCGATCTTAACGGACGCGATGTACGAATTACCGGGAACAGACGACAAGGCGCTGACCATCGATAAGCATTATGCGGAAGACCGTTTAAATAAGAGTTTACTGCAACGATTGAAAGCAGTATCATAAAAAAAGCGGCTCAGGCCGCTTTTTTTATGACATACACCGATGTCGGTGTTTTTCCTTCACAGGGCTTCGGTGTTTCTACCAGGCAGCGCCGATTGTAACATCCCAGTCGTTTCGGACCACAAGACGCAAGCGTTACCAACGCCAGAGTCAATCCTATCATTTTCTTCATCATGGTTGGGTGATGCGCGTTTGCATCGACATTAATTGTTCAAGATAGTCGCGCTGATTGGATAATCGTGGAATTTTATGCTGGCCGCCCAGTTTATTGTTTTCTTTCAGCCAGTCGTAAAACAGATTCTCGCGCGCGACGTTGAGAATTAACGGATTAAGTGTCATGTTATTGTGCCTTTTGGCTTCGTAGTCCGAATTCAGATGTTGCAAATTCTGGTCGAGGCGCGTCGCAAATTCTTCTGTATTCGCCGGCGGCTGCTTAAATTCGACAATCCACTCGTGAGCCCCTTTTTTCCGTCCGTCCATAAATACCGGAGCGACGGTATAATCTGAGATTTCTGCACCGGTTTCTTTACAGGTTTGCGCGATGGCCTGATCGGTGTTTTCTACCATGAGTTCTTCTCCGAATACATTAATGTGGTGCTTGGTACGGCCTGATACCCGGATTCGATACGGTGAAAGCGACGTAAATCGTACCGTATCGCCAATAAGATAGCGCCACAATCCTGAGTTCGTCGTAATCACGATGGCGTAATTCTTATTTAGTTCCACTTCGGACAGCGGAATAACGCGCTGCTGCGGCGTACCGAAAGTATCCATGGGAATAAACTCGTAAAAAATCCCGTAATCCAGCATCAACAACAAATCTGAGGAATCGTTCTGATCCTGGATGGCGAAGAATCCTTCCGAGGCATTGTAGATTTCATAGTAGCGAAAAGAATCTTTTGGTACCAACTTGCGGTATTGATCGCGGTAAGGATCAAAACTGACCCCTCCGTGAAAATATACTTCGAGGTTCGGCCACACCTCAAGAAGGTCGTTTTTACCGGTTTCCTCAAGCACCTTGTTCAGAAGCACCAGCATCCACGACGGAACACCGGCAAAACTGGTGACATTTTCCTGTAAAGTCTCGCGAATAATGGCCGGAATTTTCGATTCCCATTCGCTCATGAGCGACACTTTGCTGCTTGGTGTCGAACTGAATTCGGCCCAGATGGGCATGTTCTCAATCAAAATAGCAGACAAATCCCCGAAGAACGTATTGTTGTCTTCGTAAATCTGGTGACTGCCGCCAAGTCTTAGACTTTTCCCTACGAAAAGCTGGGAATTTTCGTTGTTATTCAGGTACAGGCAAAGTAAATCTTTACTGCCTTTGTAGTGGCAGTCTTCCAGAGCTTCCTGACTTACAGGGATAAATTTACTCTTCGCGTTGGTGGTCCCGCTAGACTTGGCAAACCAGCGAATAGCCGAATTCCAAAACACATTTTGCTGCCCCTGGCGGGTGAGTTCAATGGAAGGTTCCAGTTCTTCATACGTGGATACGGGAACCCGTGCGGCGAAATCCCGGTAGGACTGCATCGATTGAAAACCGTATTCTTTTCCCAACTTTGTTGATTCCGCGGAGCGAAGCAGATTAAAAAGCAAATCCTCCTGAACTTCATTGGGATACTTTAGAAAAAGCTCGATTTGATGAATTCGCTTCTTCAGCATCCACGATGCAATGGAGTTGATGATGGGAAACGGCATTGGAGATGTTCTTTGAATGGCTAACTTTACCAAAAATAAGCAAAAAATCCCTGGGCACGATGCAATACGAAGGCGTTCTTACCAAAATGCAAACCGAATCCGGTGCTCCCATCCAGTACTATCTTGTTTTTGAAAACAGCTTTTTGCACATGAATCAACTGATGGGCAAACCATTAGAGTTGTCATTTCTGGGCTATCAGTGTCTGGCATGCAGCAAGCGCAAAAAAGTATGGCGTCAGGGATTGTGCTGGGATTGCTTCACGACCAGTCCGGCAGCGGGAGAATGGATTATCAAACCGGAACTTTGTACGGCGCATCTCGGTATCGAAGATCGTGATCTGGAATACGAAAAACGCGTACAGCTACAGCCTCACATCGTATATCTGGCCTTATGTACGGAAGTAAAAGTGGGCGTCACCCGAAAAACGCAAATTCCCACGCGCTGGATTGATCAGGGCGCCTGCTCTGCGATTCCACTGGTTGAAGTTCCGAATCGCTACCTCGCTGGGATTTCTGAAATCGCTCTGAAGAATTTTTATACCGATAAAACGAATTGGAAAAAAATGCTGTTACAGCAGTTCCATTCTACCGATCTTACGGAGGAATACACCAAAGCATTACGGCACTTGCCCGACGAAGTTAAGTCTTACTGCTTTGACACTCTTCCGGAAGTCATGAGTTTTGAATTTCCTTCTCTTGCCTGCCCGTCCGATGTGAAAACGCTATATCTTGATAAAGCCGGCAGCTTTTCGGGAACGCTGGTCGGCATTCGCGGCCAGTATTTAATTTTTGAGGACGGAACGGTGCTTAACATTCGCAATGCCGAAGGGTTAATGGTACGCTTGTCGGCTTGATCCAGCCCCGGGTGCAGCGTAAAGCCCGTAAAGCAAAAAGCGGTGCAGTTGTTTGGCTTTGCGGCGCGACCGGCGGAAGCGTTGCGAAGCCATTAGAACTGCCCGCTTTTTGCTGCGGACTTGCAGCGAAACACGGGAAATTGCTGCCTTATTTCGGTTGTGCTGTTCCGGATTCCTGTTTTTTGCGCTTTCCGAAAAGATCTTTTAAAGCATTTCCTGCCTGTTCGCGCACGTTTGGTTTTGTGCCTGACTGAGTTTTGGCTGTATCCTTCCGCGTTGCATTATTAATGATGTTGTTCAGTGCGTTTTTCCCTTTGTTGATCACCTGCTGTTTTTGCGCCTGTACCAACTGGTTAGTGAGGTTGCCCACTGCACTTTTCACATCGGTAGAAACGCGCGGATTAGCGAATGTCCCGGTTACGGCAGCGTTTACGGGCACATTATCGATTCGGGCCGCATCGGCAGGCGTGAGCCTCGACAGCAGGTTATTCACCTCATTTCCGAGGTATTTGGCAGGAACATCAAATTTTACGTTGTACGCCATGGTCTGATCGAAGCCATGCTGGCCGTTGAATTGAAGTTTAATGTCTTTATAGCGTACGTCCACAGGTTTAAGGTTGACTTTTCCATTCTGGAACGACAGGGCCGCGCGAACATCGTTCAGGTTAAATTTCTGAAGGTCGATAAAACTAAGGCTGTTGTCAAGTTTCGACAGCAATCCGGAGGTAGTTGGATTGACGGTCGTGGATAAAAACTGCCCCTTTAAATCACCGGAAAGGGTATTAAGGACCGGAGTCATTTCGGTCGCGTTCAGGTTGCCTTTTACATTGATGGTGGAATTGAGTTTTCCATTTATTACTCCGGCGATGGGCGCGATGTTGCGCATCATATCCAGTTGGGTAAATGTCTGCGCAATATCTACTGCATTCATCGACAGATCCATATCGAACGTGGGCACTTTTGCCTTTGTGGAGACTTGTCCGTTTAGGCCGATTGCGCCGCCGAAAATGTTGGTTTTCATTTGTTTTAATTCGGCCGTCTGGTCGCGCACCACGAGGGTTCCGCTCACGTTTCGCAGCACCAGATTATCGTAAAGAACGGTATTGGCACGAGCGGCGATGGTACAGTCGAGAAAAGCCGGAATCTTCACCGGTTCTGCAGTCTTACTTTTTGCATCCGCCGGAGCTGAGGAGGTCATGAAATCGGCAACTGCGATCTGGTTGGACTGCATGTTGAAATTTCCTTTCAGGTTCTGATTATTGAATGCGAAGCCGTAGACATTGTCGAGGCGCCCGGTTAGATTAAGATCGGACTTACCTGTGGTAGCTGCAAACTGCTGAAGGTCGACCCGGCTGGGATTAAATTTAAGCGCCGCCACGCTGATGTTGAACGGTTTTCCGCCGTCGGGAGTGTATTTAAAATTGCTAACGCTCATGGATCCCGCGTTATAAATTTTTTCGTACTGACTTTTTTCTACCGATGCCATATCAAATCGCGTGACGACGTCTGCTTTCAGAATACCGCTGAGCGGTGTGTCGAGTTTAAGCGGGTACGCTTTGGAGACGTTGGCGAGGTTTATACTTCCTTTGAGTGCTGCATCGACGAGCGGGTTTTCTACCACATTTTTGATGTTAGCCCGCGCGCTGAATACGTCCTGGTCGATCGCAAAGGACAATTGATCCAGATTGACATATGTGTCGTTTAACACCCCGCTATCGTTGATTATTTTGGCATCGATCACGATATTTCGCACCGCTTTTGGCAAATCCGGAAATTGAAACGAGGCATCATTGGAGGCGATGGCAATATTAAATTTGGGTACTGTTGTTTCGGAATAAATTCCTTTCGCTACCCCTTTTATTGTGAAATTGCCCTGGGTTTTGACTTTGTCGAGACTTCCTGCATACGCTGATGGCACCAGCGCCAGAAAGTTGGTGAAGGAAGAGCTTGCAGTTGCAAAGGTCAGATCGAACTGCTGCCCGTTTTCAAGCAGTTGAATAAAACCATCAAATTCCAGTGGCAGTTTATTAATCAACGCGGTGTTTTGCTTAAAAGAATATTTACTTGCTTCCAGATCGATGCCTAAAGTTGCATCCAATGCTACGGGCACCCGGTTCATATAATTCGCCTGATCCATAGTGAACGACACCCGTCCGGCCGTTTTGGTTACCAGATCCAGTTTGCTTTGCGCGAAATCTCCGCTTCCGGAATGATAAAGACTATCGATGCTCATTCGCATTTTGGAGCGCTCGTCGGCATAGCGAAACGTAAAATTTTCAATATTGTATTCCTTGATTTTCAGGGAAAGCGGCTGACTTTCACCGGCATTTTTTTCCTCTGCATTTTTTAACGCGATGTCGAAATTCCCTAAACCGTCTTTGTTAAACAAAATGTTTATCAGACCGTCTCGTGTGGCGATGGATTTAATCTCCATCGGTTCGTCTTTTCCTTTAAAAAGTTCGCGGACGGACATGTCCAGTGCGAGTGTACCAAAAGAAATTAGCGTGTCACCGGCAAATGGGGCTTTGTTGACAATAAGTAGTTTCTCAAGTTTTACGTTGGCCTGAGGAAAACTGCGGAACAGACTCAAATCCGCGTCTTCAAATGAAACCGTAGCGTCGACATTCTTATTGATAGCTGCTACAATTTTTTCCTTGATAACATCCTGAAAGAAAAATGGAATAGCAAATAATGCAAGAACCAAAAGCAGCAAAATAATACCTGCAATTTTAAGCGCCTTTTTCATGGGAAACAGTTTACGTGAGGGCACAAATTTAGGTTTAATACTACAAAACCTTTTACAGTTAAACGAAAAAAGTGCGGCCGGATTTTCACCAACCGCACTATTTAATAGAGTTTTAAAAAAATTATCGGATTCGAATTTCTGCGGGCATCATAGCCTGTACGCCGGTTCTTTTGGACGCGGCTTTAATTCGTTGAAGTAGCTGGTAATTCTCTTCGCCGAGTTCTTCCCGTAAAATCGATTCTTTGGAAGCGGCAAAAGGAAAGCCCAGCTGATTTAAAAGATCTGAAAAATCTTTCTCGTATTCCGGATAGCTGACGGTTCGGTACTCTTTAATCTTAGCGATCTTTGCTGCTTCGCGAACCGCATCGTCGAGTCCGCCCAGGGCATCCACCAACCCGATTCGTTTGGCATCCGTTCCGGACCAAACGCGACCCTGCCCGATACTGTCGACCGCTGCAGCAGTCATCTTTCTGCCTTGTGCCACACGGTTTACAAAAATCTTGTAAATGCGCTCGACGTCTTCCTGAATAAACGCCCGCATGTTATTGTCGAGGGGGCGGAACGGACTATAATCGGCAGCATTGGCGTGCGTCGACACTACTTCTGTGTTAATCCCGATACGCTGAGAGAGGTTGGTGAGGTTCGGCAGAACACCGAAAACACCGATTGAACCGGTAATCGTATTGGCTTCCGCAAAAATTTTATTGGCGTTGCAGGCGATGTAATATCCGCCCGAAGCCGCTACGTTACCCATTGATACTACTACGGGTTTCTTTTTTCTCGTAAGTTCTACTTCGCGCCAGATGAGTTCCGAGGTAAGCGCACTACCCCCGGGAGAATCAATACGGAGTACGACAGCCTTGATCTTATCGTTTTTACGTGCCGATTGCAGCGCGCGTCGCATCGAGCCCTCCCCTATATAAGTTTCGCTGCCCTCTCCCTGCAAAATTTCGCCCTGAGCATAAATGATCGCAATTTCATCTTCCGCCATGTCGGTATCGATCGTTGCGGAAATGTCAGCAGCATAATCCGCAATAGAAACCTTATTGTATTTCTTGCCGTCTTTCAGTCCGAGTGCATGACGAATTCCATCGTGATATACGTCTTCGTATGCAATTTTATCTACGAGCTTGCGGGCTTTCGCCATCTCGGGAGTTCTTGCCAGCAGACCATCGGCAATCGCATTGAGTTCTCCGACAGGAATTTTGCGGCTGCGCGAAATATCGGCGACTACTGAATTCCAGACTCCCTGAAGCAGTGCGGTCATTTGTTCGCGGTTGGCATCGCTCATTTTGCTATCCAAAAAAGGCTCAACGGCCGATTTGTACTTGCCGTGGCGGATAACTTCCATGGTCACTCCGCTTTTTTCCTGAAGATCTTTAAAGAACATCAACTCTGCTGATAGCCCGCGGAAATCAAAATTCCCCACCGGATTTACATAAACCGTGTCGGCTACCGACATCAGATAATAATCCTGCTGCGTATAAACATTGGCGTAGGAAACGACGAATTTGCCACTCTTTTTAAACTTTTCGAGTTCGTCGCGCAGCGCTTTTGTTTGCGCAATTCCTAACTGTGACATAGGATCGATGATGGATATCCCTTTGATCCGGTCGTCGGAAGCGGCATTATCTATCGCCCGAATAATGTCTGACAAGCCATCGTAAGACACTTCAAAATAATCAAAATCCTTGTAGTTACTTTTTCCCGCATAGTCGAGTGCTATTCCGGAAAGATCGAGTTCCAGTACGGTTTTATCGCGCACGTCCACATGATCGCCGCCGGAACCGGCTGCAACTCCGATGATCATAAATAATAGAAAGAATATCAGGGAAAACAAAAATAATCCGACAATGGTTGCCAGAACGCTCTGAAAGAATCTCATGACTGTATTTTTTTTGATTTGTAGGGATTCGCGGTATAATGTTACAAAGTAAACTTATTAACCTTCTTAGCAAATATAATTTTAATCTGCTTAATTTGCGCTCTCGCATTTGACGTGCGACCTACTGTTTCATGACCACTCAGCATCTTGCCGTCCTGTCGCTCGGAACCAATATGGGCGACCGGGAACATAACATTAATCAGTGCATCGAACGCATCCACGCCACAATTGCGACAGTGGTGAAAATTTCCTCCATTTATGAAACTCCCGCAATGGGATTTACCGGAGCCGAATTTTACAACTGCGCACTTTCAGTGCATACGGCACATTCGGCACAGACCTTATTAACCCGCTTGCAATTACTCGAGCAGGAACTGGGCCGAACGCGAAGCGGCAATGGTTATGAATCCAGAATTATAGACATTGATCTGGTTGCTTTTGACGAACAAATTATCCGGTCGGAACAACTGGAAGTACCCCATCCAAGAATGCAGGATCGTAAGTTTGTGCTACTGCCGATGCTCGATCTTGAACTCGATTGGCGGCATCCGATTTTGCAAAACAATTTGCACGCGCTTCTGGATGCCACTTCCGACCGCAGTCAGTGCAAAAAAGTAGCGTCCGCCAGGAATAATCTATCGCAGTACGGACTGGATAAGTACAATTACATCGCTATCGAAGGCAATATCGGTGCAGGAAAAACGACACTCACAACCAAAATTGCGGAAGATTTTAAGGCTAAAACGGTTTTGGAGCGATTTGCAGACAATCCATTCCTTCCGAAATTTTACGAAGACCAACCGCGATACGCTTTTCCATTGGAAATGTCCTTTCTGGCTGATCGTTATCAGCAGATTTCCGATGATCTCTCGCAATTTGATTTGTTTAGCGAGTTCATTATTGCCGATTACCACATCTTTAAATCCTTAATTTTCGCAAAAGTAACTCTTGGAGAGGACGAATATCGACTTTACCGCAAACTGTTCGACATCATTTACCGCGAAATGCCCAAACCGGGATTATACGTATATCTCTACCAAAATACCGAGCGGCTGTTGCAGAACATCCGCAAACGAGGCCGTGATTACGAGCAGGAGATTCCGGCGGAATACCTTGAGAAAATCAATCGCGGGTATCTCGAGTACATTAAATCGCAAACCGACCTCAATATCCTCGTAATCGACGTCTCCGATCGGGATTTTGTAGAAAATCAACAGGATTACATCTATATCCTCGAACAAATCGCAGCTAAGACCGCGGGTCGTGGTAATACATTTTCGTAAAAATATCCCACACTACAATTCCGGCACTAACCGAAATATTTAGTGAATGCTTAGTTCCGAGTTGGGGTATTTCCAGTGCGGCATCAGCAGCTTTAACGGCCTCGTCCGATACTCCAAATACTTCATTGCCGAAAATCAGCGCATACGTTTTTCCCGTACTGGGATAAAAATCCTGAAGTTTTACGGAATTTTCTACCTGCTCTACCGCAAGCACCATCACCTGCTGGTCTCGCAGTTTCGTGATACATTCGGAAATATCCGACACGTACTCCCAGGCAACGGTTTCGGTGGCTCCCAATGCCGTTTTGTGAATTTCCTTGTGCGGCGGTTTTGCCGTAATTCCGCAAAGTATAATTTTTTCCAAGCGAAACGCATCGGCAGTGCGGAATACCGAGCCGATATTGTTCAGGCTGCGAATGTCATCGAGGACAATAATCAGCGGCGTTTTATCGGCCGACTTAAATTCCCGGACGGAGAGTCGACCCAATTCGTCATTTAAAAGTTTTCGCATAAAAAAAGCTTCCGTTGCCGGAAGCTTTGCATTAGTTATAAAAATAATTAGCTTTTCTGATTTCCGGGAGCCTCCTCAGCAAGCACAGTTCCTTTAATGGTTAGCACTTTCTTAGGGTCTGCTGCATTGGTAGTCAGCGTCACATTTTTAGAAAATGCACCCACGCGATCGGTAGCATATTTAACGCTGATTTTTCCTTGTGCACCCGGAGCGATAGGCTCTTTAGGATACGTAGGCACAGTACAACCGCATGAGCCTACTGCACTTGAAATGATTAAAGGCTTGTTTCCGTTATTGGTGAAAACAAATTCTCTTACGCCGTTTGCGTTTTTGTTAATAGTGCCGTAGTCAATGGTTTCTGATTCAAAAACAATTCCCGGACCTTCAACGCGAGGAATATCAACTTTTTTTGCGGCTGTTTCAGCCTTCGTTGCCGCTTTTTTTGTTGTCTTGTTCTGCGCGTTCGAAGCGGTTACGCTAAAAACTGCCAGCACTGCCAGCAACATAAGTTTTTTCATTGTTAATGCTCTTTAAGTTTAACCTGCCAAAGCTATGTAAAAAAACACCAGTTTGTCAAGTAGGGTTTCTTAAAAATTTTTTAATTAGGATTTTTACGCTCTATGCAAAAAATGTAACTTCGCGTACTTCACTGAATTAATACTCCGAACGTTGGCCGCTACTGAAAAACAGTCAAAGGAAACTCCTTTGATGAAGCAATACAATGATATAAAACGAAAATACCCCGATGCCTGCCTGTTGTTCAGGGTTGGAGATTTTTATGAAACTTTCGGAGACGATGCGGTTCGGGCATCAAAAATTTTGGGCATTGTGCTCACCAAACGAGGCAATGGAACAGAAGCCGAAACCGCTCTGGCGGGATTCCCGCACCACTCTCTTAATACGTACCTTCCAAAACTGGTTCGTGCCGGACTTCGTGTAGCGATTTGTGATCAGCTCGAGGATCCGAAACTGACCAAGACCATCGTAAAACGGGGTGTTACCGAATTGGTTACGCCGGGCGTGGCGATGAATGATGAAGTACTCCATGCCCGTTCCAATAATTTTTTGGCAGCAGTACATTTTGGAAAAAAACAGATTGGAGTTGCATTCCTCGACGTATCTACCGGTGAATTTCTGACTTCGCAGGGTAATGCGGAATACATCGATAAGTTACTGCAGAATTTTACGCCCAGTGAAGTGCTGGTATCCAAAAATTGCAAAACCGCATTTCGCGAACAATTTGGCGAAGACCATCACGTATTTTATCTGGAAGATTGGGTTTTGGCGTATGATTACGCTTTTGAAAGCCTCACCCGTCATTTCGGAACTGTGTCGCTTAAAGGGTTCGGTATCGAAGAGTTGAACGACGGCATTGTGGCTTCCGGCGCGGTACTGCATTACTTATCGGAAACACAGCACAATAAAATCAGTCATATTTCCACGATTCACCGTATCGGCGAGGATGCCTATGTGTGGATGGATCGCTTTACCATTCGAAACCTCGAATTATACCATAGCTATAACCCGAATGCGGTAACGCTGCTCGAGGTGATTGACAGAACCTTGTCGCCTATGGGTGCGCGACTGCTCAAACGCTGGCTGGCATTGCCGCTAAAGGATGTGCAAAAAATCCGCGAGCGGCATGACATCGTATCGTGGTTTATTGCGAACCGCGAGGCGCTGAAAAGAATTCAGGTACAAATACGTCAGATTTCCGATCTGGAGCGACTCATCTCAAAAATTGCCGCCGGCAAAGTTTCACCGCGTGAAGTAATTTACTTATGCGAGTCACTTGAGGCAATTTTACCAGTTAAAGAAGAAACATTAAGATGCGAAGTGGAAGCGGTGAAAGTGATGGGCGACAGTCTTCACAGTTGCGATTTGCTGCGTGAAAAAATCCGCACAATGCTAAATCCCGACGCACCGGTAGCACTCTCCAAAGGAAATGCGATTGCCTCCGGTGTGCATGAAGAACTGGATAATTTGCGCAGCATTGCTTATTCGGGAAAGGAGTACCTTGAAGGTATTGAGCGCCGTGAGTCGGAACGAACGGGAATTACGTCACTTAAAATTGCATTTAACAGCGTTTTTGGATACTATATTGAAGTCCGCAATACGCACAAAGATAAAGTCCCAGCCGAATGGATCCGCAAGCAAACGCTGGTCAATGCCGAGCGCTATATCACGGAAGAACTCAAGCAGTACGAATCCAAAATTCTGGGTGCGGAAGAGAAAATTCAAAAACTCGAATCCGAATTATTTGAGCAGCTGGTGGGATGGATTTCTACGTATATCAAACCGGTGCAACTCAATGCCAATTTGATTGCGCAGTTAGACTGTCTGGCGTCGTTTGCTCAATTGGCGATTGAAAACAATTACTGTCGCCCGCAAATTGACGACAGTTATGAACTCAGAATCACCGAAGGGCGTCATCCTGTAATCGAAAAGCAATTGCCGGCAGGTTCAGCTTACATTGCAAACGATACGTTTCTGGATCGCGATTCGCAGCAATTGATTATGATTACCGGTCCGAACATGTCCGGTAAATCCGCGATTTTGCGGCAGACCGCTTTAATCGTACTGCTGGCACAAATGGGTAGTTTCGTTCCGGCCGGCGAAGCGATACTGGGCGTCGTCGATAAAATTTTCACGCGCGTTGGCGCATCAGACAACATTTCAATGGGCGAATCGACATTTATGGTCGAAATGAATGAAACCGCCTCTATATTAAATAATATTTCAGAACGAAGTCTTGTTTTGCTCGACGAAATTGGCCGCGGAACCAGTACGTACGACGGCATCTCGATTGCCTGGGCAATCGCCGAATATTTGCACGAGCATCCGGCACGACCTAAGACATTGTTTGCCACGCACTATCACGAACTAAACGATATGGCACTTTCTTTTGGTCGGATTCGGAATTTCAATGTAGCCGTTAAGGAATTAAAAGATAACGTTTTATTTCTGCGTAAACTCGTGGAAGGCGGCAGCGCACACAGTTTCGGCATTCACGTCGCGCGTATGGCCGGTATGCCACAGACCGTGATTGGAAGGGCGCAGAAAATGCTGAAGCAACTTGAAAAAAACCATGCGCCGGAAAGCAAAACCGTTAGCGGCAAAGAAGAACTTCAATTAAGTTTCTTCCAAATGGACGATCCTTTACTGGAAGACATCAGGCAGGAGATTCTTATGCTCGACATCAATACGCTGACACCGGTGGAGGCTTTAATGAAGCTTAACGAGATCAAGCGCATGCTCGTGAAGAAATAAAAAACAGCATGTCAGGAGATTAAGTACCGCTCGCAAATTTTTACGAATTTTTCCTTGCGTTATTCGAATTTGTGCTTAAATTTGCATCCGCATCAGAGCTGATGCAGTTCATTTACATACTTTACTTGCGAAAATAGCTCAGTTGGTAGAGCGCGACCTTGCCAAGGTCGAGGTCGCGGGTTCGAATCCCGTTTTTCGCTCATATGTGTACTACTGCTCGAGTGGTGAAATCGGTAGACACGCTGGACTTAAAATCCTGTGGCCAGCAATGGCCGTGCGGGTTCAAGTCCCGCCTCGAGTACAACCCGCAAGTGATTGCGGGTTTTTTTATTTTCTGCCTATTTGTGTTTTGACTTGTTTTTTAAATTTCCTGCGTAAATTCTTCAGCCAGGCTACCAGGTCATCCCTTCGTTCGGAAATTTCACCCTTCAGAAAAAAACGCAATCCGAATTGCAAAGCGCTTTTGCCGCGGTCGTCAGATTTAAGGCTCCCGGAAAAACCTGAGACCACTTAAATAAAGTGAAGGTTGCACGTTATCACAGCCTATGTGGCTTCTAAAATGACTCGCTGCTCATCAGCCACGTGCTTCTTCCAGTCGCAACCTTAGCCTTTTATGGACTATGGCATTTGCGAAAAACTTCACGGGTAACAATAAAATATCCCGGCGGGGCCGGGATAAAAAAAGAAGCCGTCTCAGTACTGAGGCGGTTTTTTTATGTCTTTTACTTGCCAGTTTATAAGTGATTTCTTATCTTTAAATATTGATTTACAGATATTTAGATATGAAATTTAAGCCTTATAATCAAAATCAGACAGTTCTTTTACCGTATTCTTTCGAGGATTTAATTCCTGAGAAACATCCGGTAAGAATAGTTGATCAGGTGGTTGAGTCAATCAACATCCAGCCTCTTTTAAAAGTTTATAGCAAAGAGGGCAATCCTGGATATCATCCCAAGATGCTACTCAAGGTTATGCTCTATAGTTATATGACCAATATTTATTCTTCCCGTAAAATTGAACTCGCCCTTCGTGAGAATATCAACTTTATGTGGTTAAGTTCGATGAGTGTAGTTGATCACAATACTATCAATAGGTTCCGCAGTGATAAACTAAAAGACAGTTTTAAAGATATTTTCAAACAAGTTGTACTTATGCTGGCCTCTGAGGGATTGGTAACTCTTAAGCAGATTTATACCGATGGTACAAAGATAGAGGCTCAAGCTGGTAGATATACCTTTGTATGGGGAAACAGTATTAAGACTAATAAGGCCAAGATGCTTACGCAACTGGAAGAACTATGGAAGTATGCTCAAAGTATAGATAATGAAGAAGGACCTAATCCGGACCCGAGCGAGTTTAAAGAGATTAGTAAGGAAGTAATCGAAAAAACCGTTGCTAAAATTGATGCAAAACTATCAGGCAACGACAAAGCAAGTTCGAAGGCGAAAGCAAAGTTGCGGTATATTAAAGACAACTTTGTTCCCAACTTAGAAAAGTATGAAAAACAAGAGGCTATTTTAAAAGGGCGTAACAGCTATAGTAAAACCGATCCGGATGCAACCTTCATGCGCATGAAAGAAGACCATATGGGCAACGGTCAACTAAAGCCTGCTTACAACACACAAATATCAACCGAGAATCAGATCATTATCCATTATACCGTCCATCAAAACCCTACCGATACCCGGACTCTAAAACCTCACTTGGAAAACCTAGAGGAAACCTTTGGGAAAGAATCATTCGAAGGTCTTAAGGAAATAACTGCTGATGCGGGGTACGGCAGCGAGGAAAATTACGAATATCTCGAACAAAAGGGACTTACGGCCTATGTAAAGTATAATACTTTTGAGAAAGAACAAGATGCGCATTACCAAAACAAAACAAAGCCCTTTAGCAAGGAAAACTTATACTACAATCAAGAAGAAGACTTTTACGTTTGCCCAATGGGCCAGAAGATGACCAAAACTCATCAAAGCACAAAGAATACAGAAGCAGGATACTCACAAAGCCTTAGCCATTATCAGGCACAAAACTGCCAGGGCTGCCCCTTGCGAGTTCGCTGTCATAAGGCCCAGGGAAACCGAAGTATAGAGCGAAATCACAATCTGGAAAGGCTCAAACAAAAATCACGGGAGTTATTACTGAGTGAAACAGGCATACAAAAACGAAAACAACGCAGTAGCGATGTGGAACCTGTGTTTGCACAACTCAAACACAACAATGGATTTAAGCGATTTTCCCTCAGAGGAATAGAAAAAGTTGAATTAGAGTTCGGATTAATGGCTTTAGGGCATAATCTAAGAAAGAAAATTGCTGCATAAGGGCAATCTTGCCTTCCAATCAAAAAACCACAAAAGTGAAAAGGAACAAGACGAATAACAAAAAAGCCGCCTCAACTTAATATTGAGACGGCTTCTTTCAATTAATGTAATTAATCCCGTAAGAATGTAATTCGTCGAGTATCCTAATTATTTTAGTAATTGAAAGATTTAATTCAATAGATTGTGTAGCTTTCACACTTAAAAGATAACAGATGAAAATAATTATGATGTCGCCGCACTACACGATGTGCGTCAAGGGCTGGACTTAACATAACCAAACCACTAATCAAAACCACATATTAATTTAAAACCAATCACGATATATGAACAAAATAAAATATTACCTGCTGTTTCTGCTGGGTGTCATCATGGTCGGCTGTAGTGTCGAGAATGACTATGTCGCGAACAGGGATAGCGAGCTGAAAATAAAAAATGTGACATTGAAGGACATGAAAATGAAGCAGGGTGCTTTCACCACGTTCAGAGATGCGGTCACTGCGCCTGTCAATCCTTTGCATCGTGTCGTGTACAATGAGGATTACGGAGTTTATTACGATACCGAAAGCATTGTTCACATGCAGAAGGGCAATTTTGAGTCCTTTACAATCCCGGTCATCAAACAAGAAAATGACTCACTTTTGAAAAACCTTGTCGTCTATCGCAAAAGCGCGGAGCAGCCATTTGGCGTTAAGCTTTACGGCTATAAGCTTACTGACGCGGATATGGAGCGCTTGAAAAACAAGGAATATCTTGACTTGCGTGACAAGGCGTATGAAGAAACACAAAACCAGACAAATACGACTTCAGTTTCATGGATTGATGGGTCGGGCTGCCTTGTGACGATGACGATTGACTACTACCCCGGAACAATGTGCGGCTCCGGAGAACATGCATATGGTGAGCCTTGTAATTTAAGTGGCAGTGCAGCTGCAACACAGCCTCGCATTGTTATCAAGTATTATTATGCTTTTTGCGACAACGGATCGCAAAATGGGGGTGGGCCGACTGGGCCAACAATTCCGCCAACAGGGCCGCCGGGCGGTGGCGGGCCGGGAACACCACCTTCCAATCCGCCGATACCGACAACACCGCCACCAAGTGACGATGGCATAGATGACGAGATCATCACAACACCGCAAACACCTGGTATCGGGCCAGTCGATGGACAGGAAGAACAAGACCCTGAAGAACCAGATTGTGACATCACGGCAGATCAGCTATTGGTTGTCTTTCCTGACATGACACAGGAGCGTCGCGACACGATGGTGGATTTTATAAACACCTATGGCAAGGAACTTGGTATAGACACGAAAGAAAAAGTTTGTCATTTTTTAGCGCAAACTGGTGCAGAAACGGGAGGATTTGATACCTTTAACGCGACGGAAAACATGAACTATACGACGGCAGCGCGTCTGACTAAGATCTATCCCAGTAAGTTTGCGATAAATGATCAAGGGGTTTATACAAACTATGACCCGAATGATTACACAAATGATCCTGAAGGACTAGCGAACTTGGTTTACTGTTGCAAAAGTGGCAACGGAGATGAAGCTTCTGGTGATGGATGGAGATACAGAGGGCGCGGATGTATGCAACTTACATGGAGAAACAACTATGTTGCTTACGAGAACTATTTGGAAGATATTGGTCTTGAGTGGACATACGATGGGCCGGACGACGTAGCTGATGTCGAAACGCATGCGATTTTGAGTGCAATGCACTTTTTCAAAGTGAATGTACTGGATAAAATTACTGTAGGCGTTGCAACGACATCTGACAGTGTGACGAAAAGGGTTAATCCGGGCGCGACATCGGAAATGAAAACAGAAAGACGTGATTATTACACTGCGGCGTTGGCTGCAATCACTTGTAACTAAAAAAAGAAAATTATGAAAGCAAAGTTTTTTACAGGTTCATTATTGATAGTTTCGCTATTTTTTATTTTCGGTTTCACCATGTGCCGCGAAAAGGAGCAAACGCTAAGTCCTAATACGGATATTTTAGGTATGTGGGTTCTCGAAGATGACCCTGCGACAAAAGTTGAATTCCTGACAAACGGTACGGTTAAAAATTATACCGGCAATGTTCATGAATCGACAGATCAATATGCGATTACGAACGTGGCGCCGGATGGTGCGACATCGAGCGATTTGTATTTGAAAATAACATTTCCAGAGGGGGATTCTTTCTACTATTTGATTAATGGGATTAATGCAAATAATAGTAATCTATTGTCATTGATGACAATGAATCAAGGCAAAGTGATCGTTTACAAGCGTCCTTAGAAGATTATTAGTTAGTTAAGAGAAGCCGTCTCAGTACTGAGGCGGTTTTTTTATGTCTTTTACTTGCCAGTTTATAAGTGATTTCTTATCTTTAAATATTGATTTACAGATATTTAGATATGAAATTTAAGCCTTATAATCAAAATCAGACAGTTCTTTTACCGTATTCTTTCGAGGATTTAATTCCTGAGAAACATCCGGTAAGAATAGTTGATCAGGTGGTTGAGTCAATCAACATCCAGCCTCTTTTAAAAGTTTATAGCAAAGAGGGCAATCCTGGATATCATCCCAAGATGCTACTCAAGGTTATGCTCTATAGTTATATGACCAATATTTATTCTTCCCGTAAAATTGAACTCGCCCTTCGTGAGAATATCAACTTTATGTGGTTAAGTTCGATGAGTGTAGTTGATCACAATACTATCAATAGGTTCCGCAGTGATAAACTAAAAGACAGTTTTAAAGATATTTTCAAACAAGTTGTACTTATGCTGGCCTCTGAGGGATTGGTAACTCTTAAGCAGATTTATACCGATGGTACAAAGATAGAGGCTCAAGCTGGTAGATATACCTTTGTATGGGGAAACAGTATTAAGACTAATAAGGCCAAGATGCTTACGCAACTGGAAGAACTATGGAAGTATGCTCAAAGTATAGATAATGAAGAAGGACCTAATCCGGACCCGAGCGAGTTTAAAGAGATTAGTAAGGAAGTAATCGAAAAAACCGTTGCTAAAATTGATGCAAAACTATCAGGCAACGACAAAGCAAGTTCGAAGGCGAAAGCAAAGTTGCGGTATATTAAAGACAACTTTGTTCCCAACTTAGAAAAGTATGAAAAACAAGAGGCTATTTTAAAAGGGCGTAACAGCTATAGTAAAACCGATCCGGATGCAACCTTCATGCGCATGAAAGAAGACCATATGGGCAACGGTCAACTAAAGCCTGCTTACAACACACAAATATCAACCGAGAATCAGATCATTATCCATTATACCGTCCATCAAAACCCTACCGATACCCGGACTCTAAAACCTCACTTGGAAAACCTAGAGGAAACCTTTGGGAAAGAATCATTCGAAGGTCTTAAGGAAATAACTGCTGATGCGGGGTACGGCAGCGAGGAAAATTACGAATATCTCGAACAAAAGGGACTTACGGCCTATGTAAAGTATAATACTTTTGAGAAAGAACAAGATGCGCATTACCAAAACAAAACAAAGCCCTTTAGCAAGGAAAACTTATACTACAATCAAGAAGAAGACTTTTACGTTTGCCCAATGGGCCAGAAGATGACCAAAACTCATCAAAGCACAAAGAATACAGAAGCAGGATACTCACAAAGCCTTAGCCATTATCAGGCACAAAACTGCCAGGGCTGCCCCTTGCGAGTTCGCTGTCATAAGGCCCAGGGAAACCGAAGTATAGAGCGAAATCACAATCTGGAAAGGCTCAAACAAAAATCACGGGAGTTATTACTGAGTGAAACAGGCATACAAAAACGAAAACAACGCAGTAGCGATGTGGAACCTGTGTTTGCACAACTCAAACACAACAATGGATTTAAGCGATTTTCCCTCAGAGGAATAGAAAAAGTTGAATTAGAGTTCGGATTAATGGCTTTAGGGCATAATCTAAGAAAGAAAATTGCTGCATAAGGGCAATCTTGCCTTCCAATCAAAAAACCACAAAAGTGAAAAGGAACAAGACGAATAACAAAAAAGCCGCCTCAACTTAATATTGAGACGGCTTCAAATTTTTTCGACTAAACGTGCTAAATTATTTTTTAGCAGCGTCAGCAGCTGGAGCAGCAGCAGCGTCAGCAGGAGCAGTAGCAGCATCAGCTGGAGCAGCAGCAGCATCAGCAGGAGCAGCAGCAGTATCAGCTTCAACTGGAGCAGCCTCTTCAGTAGTCATTTCAGTTGCTTCTGGAGCTACAGCTTCAGTTTCAGTTTCAGTCTTAGTCTCTTTGCAAGAAACAAAAGAAACGCTCATTGCAGCTACGAATGCAAGGCTAAGAAATACTTTTTTCATCTTACTTGATTATAAAAGGTTAATTATTAATTCGAGGCAAAGATATAAATTTTTTGAAACGGAAAATTTTTTTCCAATTTTTTTTTAAATAATCCTTTTCCCACAGTTTCAGGCACTTTTACTTCCTTTTTGTCACGATTTTCATCTCGTCGATCAGATGCTTCGCTCCGGCATATTTTTCAATGACGAATAACACGTAGCGCATGTCGACCATGATGTTCCGACAAATCTCCGGATCGTAATAAATATCGCTCATAGTTCCTTCCCAAACACGGTCAAAATTGAGTCCGATCAGATTACCGCGGGCATCCAAGGCAGGACTTCCGGAATTACCTCCTGTAGTGTGATTGGTGGCAATGAAACAAACCGGCATTTTCCCATCAATTCCATAACGCCCGTAATCCTTCGCTTTGTACAAATTAATCAACTTCTGCGGCACGTCAAATTCATAGTCGCCCGGAATATACTTTTCAAGCACTCCATCGAGATAGGTTTGTGCATCGTAGGTTACTGCATCTGCAGGTTCATATCCTTTTACCTTACCATACGTTACGCGAAGCGTGCTGTTGGCATCGGGGAAAATCCGCGCGCCCGGATTCATTTCAAGCAATGCTCGCATGTACGTGCGCTGCAATCCGGTTATGCGCAGGTTAATCTCTTCATATTTTGGCGCTACCTCCGCCATGTACTTATCTGCTATGGTTTTGATAAGCTGATATCCCGGATCGGCATTGATGGCAGAAAGTACCGTTTTTGCATCTCCCGCAAGCAGCGATTTGAAGCCTTCGTACGTGGCCAGTTTCGACTTGCCGTAAACCTGCTCTGCCAGCACTTCCGGGTTGGCTGTGCGCAATTCGGCAGGCACAAACTGTTGTGGAGATTTACGGGTATATATTTCGATCAATTGCCTGAAGACATCGCGATCGACAACCGGATTGAAGTCCTTATAGAACTCCCCCATGCCTGTAATCAGATTGTTGCGACGATCGTTAAACGATTGCTCGCCCCGATTCTGATAAATCTGCTCCAGTTGATACAACCGGTACGCAGCCGTCGTCAACTCAGTATTTCTGAGAAAAACTTCCTGAAAGTAATCGCGTGCCAACGCATACGGTGCGATTTCCGCATACGCCTGCTCAAAATCAGCCAGCAGATTTCCGTATTCGGCCTGCTTTCCTGCCTGCTGTACCTTCTGCTGAAATTCAATCTCCTGCTGTCGTTTAACCCCTACCGCATTACTTTTCTTTAAACCTTTTACCTCGCCAATCCACTTTTTCCAATAATTCGCCACGCTGGCATATTTGGCTGCGTACTGAATCTTAATCTGCGGATCTTTTCGCATGTAGCCATCCTGCACCTTAAGTGCGGCATCGCGCACCGCAATTTTGGCAGGATCCAAATCATTCATAATTTGCGCTACAGCCACAGCCGGTAAGTATTCAGTAGTTCTTCCGGGATATCCGATGACCATCGTGAAATCATTTTCCTTGACGCCTGCAATCGACACCGGAAGAAAATGCTTCGGAGTGTACGGCACATTATCCCGGGAATATTCCGCCGGACGATTATTCTTGTCGGCATAAATCCGGAAGAGCGAAAAATCGCCGGTATGCCGTGGCCAAACCCAGTTGTCTGTATCTGAACCAAATTTTCCAATAGACGAAGGCGGAGCACCTACCAGTCGGATATCTTTATAGGTTTCCGTTATGAACCTCAGGTATTGATTCCCGTCAAAAAATGTACGAATGCTGTTTTCCTGCCACGCTTCTCTTGGGAGCGACTTGGTAAGCGAGGTAATGTTTTGCTGAATCAACGCCTGACGTTCTTTCTCTGTTGGCAAGGCATTCACGCCGGCAAGTACCTGTTCGGTTACATCCTCGATGCGAACCACAAAGGTCACCACAACACCCGGATTGGGAAGCTCCTGCTCCATGGTCATGGCCCAGAAACCATGCGTTAAATAATCGTTCTCCAGCGTCGAGTGCGATTGAATCTGCTCGTAACCGCAATGGTGATTGGTGAGGATGAGCCCTTTGGGAGAAATCACTTCCGCAGTGCAACCGCCGTTAAATTGCGGCACCGCGTCTTTAATTCCGGGCTTGTTCGCATCATAAATATCTTCGGCAGAAATCTTCATGCCCAGTTTCTTCATTTCGGCTTCGTTCCGCCCTTTCAGTAGCGAAGGAACCCACATCCCGCCCTGCTGCGCCTGCAACTGAACAACGAGTAGTAATACTAAAATTCTGATTAATCTCATGTCAATAATTTATTGCTTTGTCTTTATTCTTTATTTCGCGTTACATCGCGGTGGAGTTGCTCCATGATCCGCTGCGTCGCATAGCGGCGCACATTTACAAACTCCCGGCAAATGTCGCCAATTCGCCGCCGTTCTTCTTCATCACCAATCCATTTTCGTATAAATTCTGAAATCCCGCGCTCATCATGTAGGGTAACGAGTCCTCCCTCCTGCTCCAGCGCAACAGCCTCTGCAAAATGTGAAATGTTCGGGCCGGAAAGTACCGGCACACCAAAAACAGCGGGCTCAAGAACGTTGTGCACTCCGGGATTTCCGAATCCGCCTCCCACATAAGCCATAGCCGCATAACTATATACTTTGGTAAGGATACCCACCGTGTCGATAATCAGTATCCGCGCCAACGCCAGATCAGCATCCATCCGCTTTGAAAAAAGCACTACCCCACTCCCCGCTTTTGCCGCCAGTGCCGCAATTTCATCCGGTTTTACATTATGTGGCGCAATTACCCATTTCACGGTTTCGGAGTTTTCGGCCATCACCCGCAGCAGCAACTCCTCGTCTTTAGGCCAGGTGCTTCCGGCTACAATTACCGGATGTCCCGCGGCAAATTGCTCCATAAAATCCAGCGTGTTATCGCGCGTAGCAATAGCAGCCACACGGTCAAAACGGGTATCGCCTGAAATTGTAATATTGTAAAATCCAAGTGCTGACAGCAACGAAGCCGACGACTCATTTTGCACAAAGAAGTGCGTAAAAGCCGAAAGCGACCGGCGGAAAAAACCGCCATAACTTTTAAAGAAAATCTGATCAGGTCTGAAAATGCCGGAAATCAGATACGTCGGAATAGAATGCTTTCGCAACTCCAGCAGGTAATTAGGCCAGAATTCATACTTGATAAAAAAAGCGCGCTCCGGATGCACAGCCGCTAAAAACTGCCTGACATACGCGCGTCGGTCTAAGGGCAGGTACACCGTGACATCCGCTACCGTATTATTTTTTCGCACTTCAAAGCCGGACGGCGAGAAAAAAGACAGTACAATTTTGTGCTTTGGAAAGTCTTTCCGCATCGCTTCCATAACCGGAAGTCCCTGTTCGTACTCCCCCAGCGACGCCGCGTGAAACCACAGCACGCGGTCTGAAGGCCGCACCACGGCGCGGATTTCCAAAATCACATTTTTTCTTCCTCGTACAAATAGCTGCATTTTTTTGCTGAACAGCGCACTGATACGCACCGCACCAGCAACCAAAATCATCAGCAAATCATATAGGAAGTACATAAAGAAATTTTGCGTGGCTAAAATACGACTTTACGACTTTTTTGTCGTTCTTCGGACTTGAATTTCTTAGTTTTGCCTGTCAAATTACGCTCATGAAAAAAATTCAAATGGTCGACCTCAAAGGCCAATACGATAAAATTAAAACTGCTGTGGATTCCGGAATTGCTGAAGTGCTGGAAACCTCAACCTACATTAACGGCCCGCAGGTTGCCTCGTTTCAGAAAAACCTCGAAGAATACCTTGGCGTAAAGCACGTTATCCCTTGCGCGAACGGTACCGATGCGCTACAAATCGCCATGATGGGCCTCGGACTAAAACCGGGCGACGAGGTGATTACTGTCGATTTCACGTTCGCAGCAACCGTCGAAGTTATTGCCCTGCTACAACTCACACCGGTACTCGTCGATGTAGACCTCGACACGTTTAACATTTCAATTGACGCCGTTCGCAAGGCCATCACGCCAAAAACGCGCGCCATCGTGCCGGTACACCTGTTCGGCCAGGCTGCCAACATGGAGCAAATCATGGCTATCGCGGAAGAACATAACCTGTATGTTATCGAGGATAATGCACAAGCCATCGGTGCTAACTGCTACTTTGCAGACGGCTCTGTTCGCAAGGCGGGTACTATCGGTCATGTGGCGTCCACTTCGTTCTTTCCGTCAAAAAATCTCGGTTGCTACGGCGACGGAGGTGCTATTTTCACCAATGATGATGCACTGGCACATTCACTGCGCGGCATCGTAAACCATGGGATGTACATTCGTTATCACCATGATGTAGTGGGCGTAAATTCACGACTCGACAGTGTGCAGGCAGCGGTACTTAACGCCAAACTGCCGCATCTGGACAGCTACAATGCACTGCGCCGCAACGCAGCTGCAAAGTACACCGCAGCATTCGAAAATCACCCGAACATCATCACTCCGCATATCGCGTCGAACCCCGATTCACACGTGTTTCACCAATATACACTGCGTATTATCAACGGGGATCGCGACGCACTGCTGAAACATCTGCAGGACCACGGAATTCCTTGCGCAATCTATTACCCGATACCGCTACATCGCCAAAAAGCCTATGTCGACCCGCGCTATCGCGAAGCCGATTTTACCGTAACCAACCAGTTGGTTAATGAAGTAATTTCACTACCTATGCATACCGAACTGGAAGATGATCAAATAGATTTTATAACGAAAACCGTTAAAGATTTTTTTAAGTAAAAGCTAATCCCGCTGTACGTTGCAAGCTTTTTCGCTATGCCGGCCTTTTAAAAGCGTTCTGACGGCTTCCGCCGGTCGCCGCCACAACACTAAAAAATGCACGGCATCGCGCGCAAAGGCTTTCCACTGCCATCGGGGCTAAACCTCCAAACCAACCACACCAAAAACATGAAAATACTCGTTACCGGCGGACTCGGATTTATCGGATCGCACACGGCAGTTGAACTGCAAAACGAAGGCTTTGATGTCGTTATCATCGATAACCTCAGCAACTCGTCGGAATCTGTACTTGACGGCATTGTGGCCATAACCGGCAAAAAACCGGAACTCGAAATTATGGACCTGCGCGACAAGGCAGCCGTGCAGGATTTCTTCAGCCGCCACAGCGATATTTCCGGCGTCATCCATTTCGCAGCGTCCAAAGCTGTAGGCGAAAGCGTTGAGAATCCGTTGCTTTACTACGAAAACAACATTAACGCGCTGGTTTATCTCCTGCAGGAATTGCAGAAAAAAGAACGCGCTCCGTTTATTTTTAGTTCTTCATGCACCGTTTACGGGCAAGCCGAAAAAATGCCGATTACCGAAGATGCCTCGGTACAACCGGCCATGTCGCCTTACGGCAATACCAAGCAAATAGGCGAAGAGATCATACGCGACACCTGTAAGGTCACGGGCATACAGGCTATTTTACTGCGTTACTTTAATCCGATAGGCGCGCATCCGTCAGCCGAAATCGGCGAACTCCCTATCGGCGTTCCGCAGAATCTGGTGCCGTTCATTACGCAAACCGGAATCGGACTTCGAAAAGAACTTTCCGTGTTTGGCGACGATTATCCAACCCCGGACGGAACCTGTATCCGTGATTACATCCATGTAGTTGACCTCGCCAAGGCCCATGTGGTAGCATTGCAACGCCTTCTCGAAAAGAAAAATCTTGAAAATGTAGAAGTATTTAACGTAGGCACCGGGAAAGGAAGTTCGGTACTGGAAGTTATTCAAGCATTTGAAAAAGTAAGCGAGCAAAAGTTACCCTACAAAATCGTGGGGCGGCGCGAGGGCGACATCACCACGGCGTACGCCAATACCGACAAAGCTAATCAGGTACTTGGGTGGAGAGCCCACAGCACGCTCGAAGAATCACTCGCAAGTGCCTGGAAATGGGAACAAAAAATCAGAAAATAAAAGGGGCTGTCACGGACAGCCCCTTTTGTTACGCGGCACTTACCTCCGCGTCCTTATCGATTTTCTTTACGAGTCCCTGAAGTACATTCCCGGGGCCTACCTCCACAAACTGGCGGGCACCATCTTTTATCATCTGCTGCACCGACTGCGTCCATTTCACCGGGGCAGTCAATTGTAAAATCAGATTGCGTTTAATTTCCTCCGGATCAGACACGGCACTGGCCGTTACGTTTTGGTAAATCGGGCAGACCGGTTTACTAAATAGCGTGTTTTCGATTCCCGCTGCAAGTTCAGCCCGTGCCGGTTCCATTAACGGCGAGTGGAAAGCACCGCCGACCGGAAGTACGAGTGCCCGTTTGGCTCCTGCTACTCTCAAGGCCTGACAAGCCATTTCTACCGCTACGACATCGCCGGAAATCACTAATTGTCCGGGACAGTTATAATTGGCCGCAACGACGACTCCTTCGGTGGAGGCACAAATCTGCTCAACAACGTGATCTTCAAGTCCGAGAACGGCCGCCATTGTTGAGGGTGTTAACTCGCAGGCGCGCTGCATGGCCGTAGCGCGAACCGCTACCAGCCGGAGACCATCTTCAAATGAAAGCGCTCCGCTTGCTACCAATGCCGAAAACTCTCCCAGCGAATGCCCTGCCACCATGTCCGGTGTGAAATTTTCCAATGTTTTGGCAAGAATTACCGAGTGTAGAAAAATGGCAGGCTGCGTAACCTTTGTTTCCTTCAGTTCCTCCACGGTACCGCTAAACATAATGTCGGTAATCCGGAATCCCAGAATGGCATTCGCGCGCTCAAAAAGTTCTTTTGCGAACTCGGACTGCTCGTACATTTCTTTGCCCATGCCCGAAAATTGAGCGCCTTGTCCGGGAAAAATATATGCTTTCATTTTTTTTTGGTTAGGACACAAAAATAAAAAAAGCCGCGAGAAACGCGGCTTTCTATGCAATTTTCAAACTCAGGCTTTAATTAACTGCAACTCAATGTTGAGTTTCACGTCCTCGCCTACAAGAACGCCGCCGGTTTCAAGCATGGAGTTCCAGTTCAGACCGAAATCCTTGCGGTTAATCGTTCCGGTTGCCTGGATTGCCGCCTTGGTGTTTCCCCACGGATCCGTCATCTCACCGCTATATTCGACCGCCAGCGTAATCGATTTGGTGATTCCGTTTAAGGTAAGGTCTCCCGTCATCTGATACGAACCAGAGCCCGTTACCGAAGTGGATTCAAACTTCAGTTCGTTATTCACCTCGCTGTTAAAGAAATCGGCACTGCGGAGGTGATTATCGCGGTCGGCATTACCGGTATTAATGGAAGAAATTTCGGCCGTGAACGTTGCTTTGGCATCCGCAAGAGAGGATCCGTTTGCAGTTATTGTACCGTCATACTTGTCGAATCTTCCGGAAACATTGGTAAACATCATGTGCTTTACCTTAAATCCGATTTCTGAATGCGCATTGTCAATTTTCCAGGTTGTCATAATTTTAAATTTATAATGATTGTTTCATGGGCACGTCCATCACTAACAACTCCGAATCTGCCGAAGCCGTAATCTCAATCTTGTCGGCATTCCAGATTCCATAGCCATCGCGTTCGCTTAAATCCTGCTGATTTACGATGGCATTGCCTTTCAGCACAAATACGTACACCCCGTTACCCGATTTCTTAACAGAATACGGCACGGTGGTAGTATCCGTGAACCGGCCGAGATGAAACCACGCATCCTGGTGTATCCATACACCTTCATCATCCGCATTGGGCGACAAAATCTGCGACAGTGTGTTCTTCGCATCGGTTAACGTAATCTGATCGTAGCGCGGTGTTACCGAACGCTTATTGGGAATGATCCAGATCTGAAGAAAACGTACTTCGCGATCTTTGTTTGCATTGTATTCGCTGTGTTCTACGCCTGTACCGGCACTCATTACCTGAACATCGCCTCTTTTGATGATGGTTTTGTTGCCCATGCTGTCCTGATGTAATAAATCGCCTTCCAGCGGAATGGAGATGATTTCCATATCAGCGTGCGGATGACGTCCGAACCCCATGCCCGGTGCTACAATATCGTCATTGAGCACCCGCAGCACACCGAAGTTCATTCGCTCGGGGTTATGGTAGTGTGAAAAGCTAAACGTATGTTTACTTTTTAGCCAACCTAAATCAGCAACTCCACGCGTATTGGCGCGGTGCAAAACGGCATTTTCCATAAGTTCCGGATTTTTAACGTTAATGTGATTAGTACCTACAACTTCAGCGCTGTTGCCTGCTGCTGAAATTCCTGCGGCGAGCCCGCCTGCTCCCAGAAGACTCGTCTTTAGAAATGTTTTGCGATCCATAATCCTTTGATTTGATGAGTCAAAGGTAGGGGCAGTGACGCAGCCCGGAACTTAATTTAGATTAAGAAATGCCTCCCCGGAGGCGCGCTGCTTTCATCTTGCTGAAAAATTCAGGCGTGACACCGATGTAAGAAGCTATTAATTTCTGCGGTACATTGGCAATAAGTCCGGGAAATTTAGCACAGAATTTATCGTAGCGTTGTTCGGCGCTCAACATCATGTTGTCGAGCATCCTTTGCTGCTGTGCCACCAATGCATTTTCGACGAGGATCCGGAAAAAGCGCTCCATTTTGGGAATTTCGCGATACATCAATTCCTGATTTGCCTTGCTTAGCACGTGGACCTCGGCGTAGGCTATGACGTCAATATTTAAAATCCCGGGCAAGCCTGAGTACAAACTGTACAGATCGGCCATCCACCAACCCGGACCGGCAAAATTCAGCACTCGCTCGTGTGCGTGATCGTCATAGGTGAAGCTGCGCAAAATACCGGAATTTACAAAGTAGGATTCCGAGCATACCATTCCGGTCTGCTGCAGTTGTGTTTTGGCTTTATACCGTCGCGTTTCAAGCAGGTCGAGCACACATTGCTGCTCCTCGGCCGTTAGCACCACATGACGCGCGATAGTGTCGAGCAAAAGCGACATCAGTACAGTATTTTGATTTTTGCGGCCACTTCTTTCGCCCGTTCGACAACGGAAGTAATGTCTTCAGTAACATCGCCATGTGCGAGTCCGACCCCCATTCTTCGGTAGGGTCGCGACGTCGGCTTTCCGAAAATACGCAAATCGGAATCGCGCAAGGCCGCTGCATCCTCAATGCCTTCTATACGCGGGTTATCGCTGAGTTGCTGTGCCAGAATTACGGCACTTGCGCCGGAGCGCATGAATTTTATTTCCGGAATCGGCCAACCCATAATGGCGCGTAGGTGTAATTCGAATTCATTAAAATTCTGCGTGCCTGCGAGGGTTACCATGCCGGTATCGTGAGGTCTCGGAGAAAGTTCAGAAAAGTAAACGCCGTTCTGCTGCGAAATAAAGAATTCAACACCAAAAAGTCCTGCACCGCCCAGTGCTTTGGTAACTTTTTCCGCCATGGCTTTGGCTTCTTCCAGGTGCTGCTCCTGCATGAGGGCAGGCTGCCAGCTTTCCTGGTAATCGCCGCGCTCCTGCCGGTGTCCGATCGGAGGGCAGAACAACGTCGGACCGTCATGTTGTGTTACGGTAAGCAGTGTAATCTCATAATCAAAATCCACAAAAGCCTCCACGATCACTTCCACAACGTCGCCCCGCGACCCTTCAACGGCGTAACGCCATGCTTTTTCAATGTCGGCCACGCTGCGAATGGTGCTTTGACCTTTTCCGGAGGACGACATCAGTGGCTTGACAACGCAGGGAATTCCGATTAAATTGACAGCTTCCTGCAGCATATCGGCACTGGTAGCGTAACGATAATCGGCAGTTTTTAATCCCAGATCGCGAGCGGCCAGATCGCGAATGGCTTTGCGATTCATGGTAAAGTTCGCCGCTTTCGCCGAGGGGACAACAGTGATGCCGCTCTTTTCGTAATCGTAAAACCGTTCGGTGCGAATGGCTTCGATTTCCGGCACAATGAGGTCGGGTTGGTGTTTGGCAACAATGCGGTCGAGTGCTTCGGCATCGAGCATCGAAATAACTTCGGCTTCGTGGGCAACCTGCATGGCGGGTGCATTTGGATAACTGTCGACCGCAATGACGTACTGCCCCATTCGCTGTGCTGCGATGGTAAATTCTTTTCCGAGTTCGCCGGATCCGAGTAGTAGTATTTTTTTCATAAACCGTATGCTACATGTTGTACAAAGCCCGCGTGAGGGATGGGAGTGGCAGCCCGCACCGCTTTCGCGGTGCGGCTATAGCGGACAGCCCGACCCGCCGTGGCGGGCCTGCCCGCCACGGCGGGGCACGCCCTAACTCAACCTGTGGAGATACATCTGAATTACATTTTCGAGTCCGAGATATAAGGATTCCGCAATCAGCGCATGTCCTATGGAAACTTCGAGCAGTCCGGGAACGTGCTGTTTGAAGTGCGCAATATTGTCGAGCGACAAGTCGTGTCCGGCATTAACGCCGAGATTTAATTGTGCTGCGATGGCTGCGGCTTCTGCATACGGTTTTACCGCATCGGGATTTCTGAGTGCGAACTGGTGTGCAAAGGCTTCGGTATACAACTCAATGCGGTCTGTGCCCGTTTCGGCGGCGCCTTCGATCATTGCCGGAATCGGATCCACAAAAATAGAGGTCCGAATCTGGTGTTCGCGGAAGAGGACAATCAGATCCTGAAGGTGACTGCGGTGTTTGACGGTATCCCAACCTGCATTGGAAGTGATGGCATCGGGTGCATCGGGCACGAGGGTTACCTGGTCGGGCTTCACTTCGAGCACCAGATCGATAAACCGCCGGTCGGGGTTACCTTCGATGTTAAACTCGGTGTATACCACCGGGCGCAGCTCGCGGGCATCCTGGTAGCGGATATGACGCTCGTCGGGTCGCGGGTGAACGGTAATTCCGTTCGCTCCGAACTTCTGAATGTCGGCGGCGGCTTTAAGCACATCGGGCACATTCCCGCCGCGTGCATTGCGAAGCGTGGCAATTTTATTAATGTTGACGCTGAGTTTTGTCATGTTTCATTTTTCAGACTTCAAAAATACGAGTTCAGAAATGAAATACGCAGCGGCGGCGAAAGGTTTCCGGAGCGCAATGCTTTGACATCGGCTACAAATATGTTAAAGACACCTGCCGCTGTAGAATTTTACTTAATTTGCAGTCCAATTCAGGCTTTATGACTTCCATGACGGAATTTCTTACCAATGATTACAAGGCACTTGATGTGCGCGAGACGGTTGCATCTGTTCAGGATTTTTTTGAAGAAGCCAACTTTTCGCATTTTCCCGTAGTGGATGAAAGCGTGTATCTGGGGTGTATTTCGGGGGATGATGCTGAAACATTTGATCCGTCGCAGCCGCTGGGCAACTACCGGTATGCCTTTGAAGGATTTTTCGCCAGGACGACGATGAACTGGTTGGATGTGTTGGAGGTATTTGCGCGTCATCAAAGCAATGTTTGTCCGGTTTTGGATGAAGAAAACAAGTATGTAGGTTATTATGAGGTTCCGGACATCATGCGAATTTTTAACGAGACTCCGTTCTTAAAGGAACCGGGTGGAATTATTGTGGTGGAGAAGCCGGTGAAAGAATATTCGATGAGTCAGGTAAGTCAGATTGTCGAAAGCAACAACGGCAGAGTCTTAGGAATGTTTATTTCCTTTGCGTCGTCTGAACTGGTGCAGATTACCATCAAAACCACGCTTGGCTCACTAAACGAAATTATACAGACATTTCGGCGCTATGATTACAACATCATATCCGAGCATCAGGAAGACAGTTATCTGTTAGGTCTGAAGGAACGTTCGGATTATCTGGACAAGTACCTCAATTTATAATGAAGGTAGCAATTTACGGCCAGTATTATCAGAACAGCACGGAGCCCATCATCCGTGATATCTTTTCGTTTTTTTCACGAACGGGGATTTCGATTGTCATTGAGAAGCAGTTTCTGGGAGAGCTTTACGAGAAAAAAATTATCACCGGCGAATTTCAGACCTTTTCATCCGCGGAGAAGCTATCCGCTGACTTTGATTTTTTAGTGAGCATTGGAGGAGACGGAACCATACTTCGCGCGGCGACGATTGTGGGAAGTTCGGGCATTCCGATCGTTGGTGTAAATGCCGGAAGACTCGGTTTTCTGGCCAATGTGCAGAAAGACAACATTGAAGAATTTTTTCGGATAATCATCAACCGGGAGTACACCATTTCGGAACGCACGCTGCTGGGTGTACGATGCGAACCGGGTGCGGGAAGTACGGATTTGAATTTCGCGATGAACGAAGTTTCGGTGAGCCGTAAGGATACTGCCTCGATGATTACGATTGACACTTATCTGAACGACGAGTTTTTAAATTCCTACTGGGCCGATGGTTTGATCATCTCTACCCCGACCGGTTCTACGGGGTATAACTTAAGTTGTGGCGGACCGATACTTACGCCGGATGTCAACAGCCTGGTAATTACGCCCATTTCGCCGCACAATCTCAATGCGCGGCCGTTGGTCGTTCCGGATTCCACGGTGATTAAACTTCGCGTGCACGGGCGGGAAGAGAACTTTCACCTATCGCTGGATTCAAGAATTGCATCACTTACCACCGACACTACGCTGACTGTTGCAAAATCTGATTTTTCCATCCGGATGATTGAATTGCCCGGGCAAACTTTTTTGAAGACTTTACGCACAAAATTGCTTTGGGGTGAAGATCGCAGAAATTAAATCTCAACATACTACAAACGATCGTTGAACGTTAAAGGGAAATCGGTTTAACAAGAGCCTAAAATTTGTTTAACGTCGGCATTAACAGGGCAATATTACTATATTTGCACGCTGTTTCAGAACCTAATGAAGAGACTTTCTGTATTGTTGTTGCTATTCTGGTTTTTCGAGGCCCCTGCTCAGATCAATGAGTTAGGTGTATTTCTCGGTGGCAGCAATTATATGGGAGAAATTGGTTCAACACAATACCTGCGGCCCAACAATTTAGCGATTGGCGCTGTATACAAATGGAACCGCAGCGCCCGACATTCCTTTCGATTTAGCATCAAACACGCTGAAATATCAGGCGACGATGCAGACGCGGATTCTGACGGCAGGGTTCTGCGGGGACTTTCTTTTGAAAACCGGATTACCGAAATTACTGCCGGATTGGAATTCAACTTTTTTGAATTCGACCTACACGAACTTGACATGCAATTTACGCCGTATGTATACACCGGTATTTCGTACGCTTTTTTTAATGAAACGCATTTTGAAAGCGGCGAACAGGTAGAAGACGGTAACGCGGGTACACTTGCGATTCCGATGGCTGTCGGGATAAAGACCAACATCACGCCCAAACTGATTCTCGGAGTAGAAGCCGGGTTTCGTTATGCGCTGAACGACAATTTAGACGGCAGCAACCCGAAAGACAGCTCCCTTGAACCATTTCGGTTTGGCAACATCAACAGCAATGATTGGTATGTGTTTACCGGGCTGACGCTAACCTATACTTTTACCGAAAAACCTTGTTTTTGCAGCGAATAATGACAAACTCCGAAACCTTAGATCCGAAGCGCCTTCCGCAACACCTTGCCATAATAATGGACGGTAACGGTCGCTGGGCGAAGCGTCGGGGGATGTTGCGGATTTTCGGTCATGAAAATGGTGCCAAAAGTGTTCGCGAAGTGGTGGAAGCCTCCGCCAGACTTGGAATTCCGTATCTGACTCTCTACGCATTTTCTACTGAAAACTGGAACCGACCAAAGACGGAAGTTTCCACGTTGATGAAATTGCTTATGAACTCCCTTCGGAACGAGTCGAAAACCTTGATGGAAAATAACATTCGATTGAATGCGATCGGAGATCTGGATATGCTTCCACGGACTGCAAAAAAGGAGTTGCTCGAAGTTATTGAAGAAACCCGGCACAATACCCGCATGACATTAACCATGGCGTTGAGTTACGGCTCGCGCGATGAATTGCTTCGAGCGGTGCGAAGCATTGCGGAAAAGGTTAAGAACAACGAGCTTTCAGTTGGCGATATATCGGAGACAGTAGTTAACGAACATCTGTATACCCATAATTTACCGGATGTAGATTTGCTCGTGCGCACCAGCGGTGAACATCGCATCAGTAATTTCCTTTTATGGCAGATCGCCTACGCGGAACTTTATTTTACTGACGTACTATGGCCCGACTTCCGGGAGGCGGATTTATTTCGCGCAATTGCAGATTATCAGAAAAGAGAACGAAGATTTGGAAAAACTAGTGAACAGATTAAATAGGTCTTTAAAACGACATATCATTTTTAGAATTTTACTGATAAGTGTACTTGCAGGGTGTGCGTCTGTGCATGCTCAGGATCGGATTCCGTTTGAACAAGGCAGAACTTACATTTTGGCGGATGTTACAGTTACGGGAACGCTTACTTTCAACCGACAGAACGTGGTTACGTTTTCCGGCCTGCAAAAAGGTCAGAAAGTAACCGTGCCGGGCGAAGAAATCAGTAATGCAATTAAAAAGCTGGGTAAACTCGGGCTCTTTAGCGAAATCGAATTTTATGTTTCCCGAACTGCCAACGACAGCATCTGGCTGGAACTGGCTATTAGCGAATTACCAAAGCTGGCGGAAGTTAAATTTGTGGGTGTAAAGAAGAATAAAGTAGAGGGTTTCATTAAAGATAACGGCCTGACAAAAGGAAAAGTTGTCAATGAAAACCTGATCACCACGACCAAGAACTACATTGAGAACAAATATCGGAAAGACGGTTTCTTTACAACAAAGGTTTTTATCACCACGACGCCCGATACCTCACAGACCAATTATGTGAAAATGCTGGTGAACGTCGACACCGGAGATAAAATAAAAATCAGCAGCATCGATTTTGAAGGCAACGAGAAATTTTCCGACGCCAAGTTGCGCAAGGCCATGAAAAACACCAAGCAGCGCAATCCGCTGCGCATTTTAAAACGGTCTAAATTCATAGCCGACAAGTACAAAGAGGACCTTGAGAAAATTATTGAAAAGTACAAGGAGAAAGGTTACCGCGACGCTCGTATTATCAAAGACACCATTGGCTACGACCGCAAGAAGAACTCTCTTTCGGTGAATATCACGCTGGAAGAAGGCCGACAGTATTATTTTGGCGACATTAAATTTTTAGGTAACACCGTCTACAGCGACCAGGCGCTCACGCGCTTACTTGGCATTAAAAAAGGAGATATTTACAATGGTGTTTTGTTGCAAAAGCGCATTGCTGACAAGACGAAGCCGGATGGAGAAGATCTCACCAACCTGTACCAAAATAACGGATATCTGTTCTCACAGGTCAACGCCGTAGAGGTCCGTACGGCGAATGACACCATCGATTTTGAGATCCGGATTATGGAAGGTCCTGTGGCTTATTTTAACAAAATCTCTGTTGTAGGAAATGACCGGACGAACGATAAGGTTATTTACCGTGAACTCCTTACGAAACCGGGTCAGAAATACAGCAAAGACGACGTAGTTCGCACCGTTCGTGAAATCGGACAATTAGGATTTTTCGACGCCGAAACGATTGAACCCCGGTTCAAGAATGTCGATGCGGCTGCAGGGACGGTAGACATTGAATATCATCTAACCGAAAGAGGTTCGAGTCAGATTGAATTGCAGGGTGGTTATGGCGGCGGCGGATTTATCGGAACGCTCGGACTTTCGTTCAACAACTTTTCGATCGCAAATTTATTCAACAAAGAGGCTTACAAGCCATTACCTATGGGCGACGGCCAGCAAGTATCGCTCCGTGCGCAGGGTAGTGTATTCTTCCAGACGTACAGTTTGTCTTTTTCTGAACCGTGGTTTGGAGGTAAAAAGCCAGTCCGCTTTAGTTCGTCCGTTTCGTTTAGCCGTCAGTTCCTGAACAACTTCAACACGCGCGACGTCGACCGTACCAAGAGCTTCAACATTCTCAGTTTGTCTGTCGGAATTACCAAACGTCTGACGGTACCCGACAACAACTTCTTTTTCTCCAACACTCTTAGTTTCCAGTATTACGATCTGAATAATTACAACACCGGACTTTTTACTTTCGGTGATGGTTCTGCTCGAAACCTGGCCTACACGATCGGACTTACCCGAAACAACAAAGGAAGTAACCCAATCTTTCCGACTTACGGTTCAGAATTCAGCGTCAGCGCCAAGTTCACGCCACCGTATTCCCTGTTTAGCAATGTAGATTATGGGAATCTTGGGAACTTACAGGAGTATAAACTGACCAACAGAGGACAAGGGTATTTTGATTCCAACGGAAATTTTGTGAATCCGGGCGATTTTATCGATGGGAGCGGAAACCGTGTGGACGACTTCAGACAGGCTGCAACGGATCAGGCGAAAGTAGATCAGAAGAAGTTTGAATGGCTTGAGTATTACAAAATTAAATTCAGAGCAGACTGGTTTACAAAAATTTATGGTAAATTGGTCCTCCGTTCATTAGGCGAATTTGGATTTTTAGGTGCGTATAATCAGGATCGCGGACTGGTGCCGTTTGAACGATTTTTCCTTGGCGGTGACGGACTGGCTAACTTTGCCCTCGATGGCCGAGAAGTCATCGGTCTGCGGGGTTATCCGAATCAATCGCTGACGCCTAAAGATTCGCAGGGTGCAATTAACGGCGCAACGGTGTATAACAAATTCTCACTGGAACTTCGCTACCCGCTTACTTTAAAGCCGGCAGCGTCTATCTTTGCGCTGACGTTCCTTGAAGGCGGAGCCGCATACGATACGTTTCGGGATTATAACCCGTTCCTTTTGCAGCGTTCTGCAGGATTTGGAGTACGGGTGTTTATGCCGGCATTCGGTTTATTAGGTATCGACTTTGGATATGGATTCGATCCAATTCCCGGCGATACATCATTTAAGCCAAACGGCTGGGAAACGCACTTCATCATTGGCCAGCAATTCTGATGACGGCACGGATATTTCTAACGCAGGTTTTGAATATGAAAAAACTACTTTTTTTACTCTTTTGCATTGCCACTCTGACGGCAACCGCACAGACGCGAGGTGTCAAAATCGGCTACATTGACATGGAATACATTTTACAAAATGTTCCGGACTACAAGGAAGCAAACAACCAATTAG
>ERZ1066122.158-NODE-158-length-74694-cov-13.790123_pt1 | contig 74694 bp, 57 predicted proteins | sample MGYA00382769_ERZ1066122 | MGnify/ENA primary metagenome ERZ1066122 (study PRJEB33369, sample SAMEA5778352) | biofilm metagenome | biome: Industrial cooling water; feature: Water cooling tower basin; material: Biofilm | place: United Arab Emirates | collected... | reverse complement strand
GATTGCGCGTGGAGATGGCCTGGAGACCGAACGAGAGGTTCGTTTCCCACGCCGTGCCCCACTGCTTCTTCATGTTGCCGAGGTAGTCGAACGTGTAGCGCTCGGCCGTGCGGTGCGTCTGCGTGTTGCTGCCACCGTCCGTCTGACCGCCGTACCAGAGGCTGTCATTGCGGGGGAAGAAGCTGGTCTGCAGATCGTTCGCGATATCCATGCCGCCGGTGAAGCGGTTGGTGAACCACGCCGTCGGCGAGTAGTTGGCCGTCACGGCTGTCGTCACGCGCTTGCTGAGCAGCTCGCGATCGATGGAGTTGATGGCGTTGTACTTGCGCAGCGAGAACCAGCCGTCCTGCGTGGCGTCGCGGTTGGGCGCGTCGCTGCGCGTCAGCGGGCTGCCAAGGAGTGCGCCACCCAACCAGCCGAAGATGTTGTTGTCGTTGTCCGGCAGCTGAGTCTGGGTCTGCACAAGACCAAGGCTGGCTTCGATGTTCAGCTTCGGGTTGGCAATGTAATTGGCGTTGGAGCGCACGTTGTAGCGGTTGAACGACTCGTTCGGGAAGGTGCCCGTGGAGTTGTCCGAGCCGTACGACAGGGCGTAGCCGTAGTTCTGGCCGCCGCCACGAATGCCGTAGTTGAACACCTGCTCGTCGCCCTTGCGGAACACGCCCACGCGCTCGAGCGGGTTGTCCGAGACCAGCGTGCCCACCGCCTGACCGCGGCAGAGCGGGTTGGTGCTGGTCGCGGCGACCGACGCCGCGGAGCAAGTCGCGAAGTTGTCTGGGATCTTGATGTGATCCACGCTGGCCTGCCCCTGCTCGAAGCGCAGCGTCTGCTGGAACGAGTTGGAGCCCGTGCGGCCCTTCTTGGTAATGATCTGGATCACGCCGGCCGAGGCGTCGGCGCCGTAGAGGGTGGCCGCGGCCGGGCCCTTCACGACTTCGATGCTTTCGATTTCTTCCGGATTCAGGTCGTTGAAGCGATCGAAAGCCTGACCGGACTGACCGGAGCCGATGATGCCCTCATTGACGCGCACACCGTCGATGAAGATGAGCGGCTGGTTGGAGAGGTTGATGGACGAGGCGCCGCGGATGCGGATCTGCGTGGCCGTGCCCTTGGTGCCCGACTGGCTGCTGAGCGCCACGCCGGGAACGCGGGACTGGAGCAGATTGGCGACGTTGGTGACCGGGGCGTCCTTGATGACGTCCGCTGCCGTGACCGAGGCCACGAGCGCAGCCTGCGCCTTGCGCTCCTGGTTGCCGGCGGTACCCGTCACGACCACCTCGGAGAGGTTGATCACGGACGCCGACATCTCGAGGTTGAGCGTGGCCGTCTGGCCGGCCACGACCCGCACGGTATCCTGCTTGGCCTTGTAGCCGATGCGGAACGCTGAAACTCCCGTCACGCCGGGACGTACGTTCAGGAGGCGGTACTCGCCTTCCCGGTTGGTCTGCGTTTCGAAGGCCGTACCCGAGATCACCACTCGCACGTCGGCGAGGGGGGCCTTGGTCGCGGCGTCGGTAACTTTCCCGCTGATCGTGCCGGTCTGGGCCTGGAGCCCCGCGGCAGGGAGAGCGAACAGCAGGGAAGCGGCGACGGCCGCCAAGCGAGAAACCTTCGCTCGGTGGGACATCAACATCTCCTTCCTTGACTAGGGATGGAACCGACAACGGACGGGTTGTCGGTTGGGTCACAAAAGTCCGGCTGCCAGGGGTGGGACGAAACGCAGCCGAGTGATCCTTCTGTGACCGGGCGGAATATCGTGGGATATCTCACTGCTTTGTAGTGGGAGGGACGAATTCCCGTGACGCGGCCGTGTTGCTGCCGTGACGGGACGAGTACCCCACACCCTTGCCCATCCCAACAAGTGCCGGACCGAACGCGTCACACGCCTGGTCCCCTGTCCCAGCGGTGACCAGGCGGTGGTCACTCGTCTGCGGCGCGGCGCGCCAGCATTGGCATGACATTGTAGGGCCTTCCCGACTTGACGGGCCATGTGCCCGTGGGCACGTTGACGTCGCCGTCTCCGCCCTCCTGCCCACACGATGACGCCCTACGTCACCTTCCTGTTGTACGCGCTGGCTATCGTGGGCTTTGTCGGCCTGGCGCTGGCGCTCAACGCCTGGCTCGGTCCCAAGCCCAAGGCCAGTGCCACCAAGCTCGAGCCCTTCGAATGCGGCGCCCTGCCGGTCGAGGCGCTCAACGTGAAGGCGGTCCCCATCAAGTACTACGCGGTCGCCATCATCTTCTTGCTGTTCGATCTCGAGACCATGTTCCTGTTCATCTGGACGCTGGGCGCCCGCCCGCTGTCCGGCTTCATGGTCTTCACGTTCTTCTTCTTCACGGTGTTGCTGGTGCTCTGTCTGCTATATATGTACCGCAGTCGCATCCTCGACGCTGTGACCGAGTAAGCGCATGTACGGCAAACGGTTACCCATTCTCGACATGGGCCCGGGGCTGGCGGGGGCGACGGGTGTCGGCTCGCTGCCGCTGGGTGGCGGCGCCGGTTCGGCTTCGCTGGCCCGCCCCGGGCAGTCCAAGGCGGCCTCCTTTGAGTTCCTCACAACCCGTAAGGATGAGCTCGTCGGCTGGGCGCGGAAGTTCTCGCTCTTTCCGTACCCCTTTGTCACGGCCTGCTGCGCCATGGAGTTCATGGCCGTCAGCGCCTCGCATTACGACACCGACCGTTTCGGCGCCGCGCTGCCGCGCTTCTCGCCGCGCCAGGCCGACCTGCTCATGGTGGTCGGCACCGTGACGCAGAAGCAGGCGCCCATTCTGCTCAAGGTCTATGAGCAGATGTGCGAGCCCAAGTGGGTCATGGCCTTCGGTGTCTGCGCGAGCACCGGCGGCTTCTATCAGAACTACGCCTCGCTGCCCGGCATCGACCGCATCATCCCGGTGGACATCTACGTGCCGGGGTGTCCGCCGCGCCCCGAGATGGTCATCGACGGCATCATGCGCCTGCAGGAGAAGATCGCGGCCTCCCCGCATCCCATCATCAACGAGCGTTTCTGATGGGCACGGAGGCCTTGCTCGAGCGGTTGCATGCGCAGTACGCGCCGGTCACTGCCGATGGGGACAGCGCCGAGGCTCCCGTGGGCGCGGTGCGGTCCCGCGGTGTGTCGCATGGGGTGCTGGTGTTGGAGTTGGACCGCGAGGCGCTGCTGGACACGGTGCGCGCGCTGCGCGACCAGCACGGCTTCGACCTCTTTCTCGACGTGACGGCCGTGGACTGGCCCGACGCCCCGCTGCGCTTCGAGGTGGTGTGGCATTTCTACAGCACCGCGGACAAGGTGCGTGTGCGCCTCAAGACGCGAGTGGCGGCTGACGATGCCGAAGTGGACTCGCTGACGTCGCTGTACGGGTCGGCCGGCTACATGGAGCGCGAGTGCCACGACATGTACGGCATCCGCTTCCGCGGCAACGACGACCTGCGTCCCATTCTGCTGTACGAGGGATTCCGTGGGCATCCGCTGCGCAAGGACTACCCCAAGCAGAAGGAACAGCCCCTCGTGCCGTACCGCCCGCCCCAGAGCGCCCTTGTCCGCTGACCTCGTGACCTCGGCCATTCCGAGCCCGATCCGTACGACGCTCACGCCGTCGCGCGAGGACACGGTGGTGGTGAACATCGGTCCGTCGCACCCCGCCACGCACGGCACGGTGCAGATCGTGGCCGAGCTGGATGGCGAAAAGGTCCTGCGCACCGACGTGCACTGCGGCTACCTGCACCGCGGCTTCGAGAAGGAGTGCGAGGACCATACCTGGCACAACCTCATCCCGTATGTCGACCGGCTGAACTACTGCTCGGCGCTCATCAACAACTTCGCCTACTGCGAAGGGGTGGAGAAGCTGATGGGCATCGAGATCACGCCGCGCACGAAGTATCTGCGCACGCTGCTGGCCGAGTACTCGCGGGTGGCCGACCACCTCACCTGCGTCGCCGCGCAGCTCATGGAGCTGGGGGCGATGACGGCCTTTCTGTATCTGGTCACCGTGCGTGATCACATGTACGAGCATCTGGCCGCCATCACCGGTGCCCGGGTGACGTATTCGTACGGGCGCATCGGGGGGCTGGCCTACGATGTGCCGCCAGGCTGGTTCGCGCGCCTCGAGGAAATCCTCGTGGAATACGAGGACTACGTGGCGCGTGTGCATGCGCTGGTCGATCGCAACCGCATCTTCATCGATCGCATGCGTGACGTCGGCGTGCTCAGCACCGCCGATGCGCTGCACTGGGGCTTCACGGGTCCGGTGCTGCGTTCGACGGGGGTGCCGCGTGACCTGCGTCGCGACACCCCGTACCTCGCCTACGCCGAACTCGATTTTGAAGTGCCCGTGGGCATCAAGGGCGACAACTACGATCGCTACTACGTGCGCATGCGGGAGATGGACGAGTCGGTGTACATGATGCGTCAGCTCGTGGACCTCATGCCCGAGGGGCCCATCAACGTTGACGACCATCGCTGCGTGTTCCCCGAGAAGCAGCTGGTGTACACGGAAATCGAATCCCTCATCAACCACTTCAAGCTGGTCATGGAAGGGCCGGTGGTGCCGGCGGGCGACGTGTACGTGGCCCACGAGGGGGCCAACGGTGAACTCGGCTTCTACATGGTGTCCAACGGCAGCGGCACGCCACACAAGGTGCACGTGCGCTCCCCCTCCTTCGTGCACATGGGGGGCATCCACCGCATGCTCGATGGCTATCAGCTGGCCGACATCGTCACCTCCTTCGGGTCGGTGAACATGATCGGCGGCGAATGCGACCGATGACCACGCCTGATTCCGCGATGAACGGCATGCCCAACGGCATACAGCATCTCATTCCCGAGTTCGAGCGCTGGAAGCAGCGCTATCCCGCCGGGTTCGAAGGCTCGCTCACCATTCCCTGTCTGCAACGCATCCAGCAGGAACGGGGCTACATCGCCGACTCGGATATCGACGATCTCGTGGCCTATCTGGGCGTTTCGCGCATCCAGGTGGACGAAGTGCTGGCCTTCTACACCATGTTCACGCGCGAGCCGCTGGGCCGGCACCATCTGCAGGTGTGCCACAACGCCTCGTGTTCGCTGCGCGGCGCCGAGGGCCTGGTGCGCTACCTCTGCGGCAAGTTGGGCATTCAGCCGGGTGAGACCACGGCCGACGGCAAGTTCACGCTGAGCACCGTGGAGTGTCTCGCGTCCTGCGGCACCGCCCCCATGATGATGGTGAACGAGACCTATCACGAGGATCTGACGCCGACCAAGGTGGATGCCCTGCTCGAGGAACTCGCACGATGACCGCGCCGACTGCAGAAGCGCCGACGCTCTCGGGGCGAAAGTTCTTCATGAACTTCCCGGTGACGGCCGACTCCCACACACTCGCAGCCTACCGGGAACGTGGCGGCTATCAGGCGCTGGGCAAGGTGCTGGCGGGCATGCAGCCCACCGAGGTCACCAAGGAGGTGGCCGCGGCCGGGCTGCTGGGTCACGGCGGCGCGGCGTTTCCGGCCGGGCGCAAATGGGGCGTGGTACGACTCAACGACGGCGAACCGCACTACGTGTGCATGAACGCCGACGAGGGCGAGCCGGGCACCTTCAAGGACCGCTGGCTGCTGGAGCATGTGCCGCACATGTGTCTCGAGGGCCTGATCATCGCGAGCTTCGCGCTGATGGGGCGGCACGCGTTCATCTACATTCGCGGTGAGTTCGATCTGCCGTATCGCCGCATGCAGGCGGCCATCGAGGAGGCCTACGCAGCCGGCCTGCTGGGGGAGAACATCATGGGCTCGGGCTACTCGCTCGACGTGGTGCTCTACCGCGGCGCCGGTTCCTACGTGTGCGGCGAGGCATCGGCCATGCTGGCCTCGCTGGAAGGCAAGAAGGGCTGGCCGCGCAACCGGCCGCCACGCCTGACCGTGAAGGGCCTGTACCAGAAGCCCACCGTGGTGAACAATGTGGAGACGCTGGCCAACGTGCCGGTGATTCTCACGCTGGGAGCCGCCGAGTTCAAGAAGACGGGCATGCCGCGCAGCCCGGGCACGCAGATGATCTCCATCTCCGGTCATGTGAAGCGGCCGGGCGTGTACGAGGTCGAGTACGGCTACTCGTGGGAGAAGTTCCTCTACGAGGATTGCGGCGGCATGCTGGAGGATCGCGCGCTCAAGTGTGTCATTCCCGGCGGCGTCTCCACCAAGATTCTCGATGCCAACGAGATCAAGGGCGTTACGCTGGACCACAACAGCGCGGTGGCCGCCGGCTCGCAGCTCGGCTCTGGGGGCATGATTGCGGTGGCTGAGGGCACCTGCATGGTGCGCCTCGCGCGAGTCATTCAGCGCTTCTATCACCACGAGTCCTGCGGACAGTGCACGCCCTGCCGTGAGGGCATGGGCTGGATGGAGCGCATCCTCGACCGCATCGTGCGCGGCGAGGGGCGTCCCGAGGACATCGATCGCCTCTACCACATTTCCACGGCGAACGACGGCACCACCATCTGCAGCCTGGGCGACTCCGCCGGCTATGCCTGCTCGGCCATCCTCGATCACTATCGCGAGGAGTTCGAGTACTACATCACCAACGGCCGCTCCATGTACGATGGACGCCTGGCGCTGGCTGACCCCTTTGAGGGCGCCGTGCCGGTGCCGATGTACGTCGGTGCCGGGAGCGCGTCGTGAGCATCGACCCCCATGTGACCATCGACTTCTTCATCAACGGAACGCCCTGCACGGCGTACGACGGCGAGACGGTCATTCAGGCGGCACGCCGGGCCGGTGTGAGCATTCCGCATTTCTGCTGGCACCCCAACCTGTCGGTGCCGGGCAATTGCCGCATCTGCATGGTGGAGGTGGAGTCGGACAACGGCGACCCGTGGTTCGATATCGGCTGCAACATGCCCGTCACGGCCGGCATGCGGGTGCTCACCGAATCGGACACGGTGAAGAAGCTGCGCCGCGACACGATGCAGTTCATCACCCTCAATCATCCGGTGGACTGCGGCATCTGCAACAAGTCGGGTGAGTGTCTGCTGCAGGACTACCACTACGAGCACAACGGGCGTCCGTCGCTGTCCATCGACCGGAAGAATCACGCGACCAAGTTCTATCCGTTGTCCGACCGCATCATGCTGGACAACGAGCGCTGCATCATGTGCACGCGCTGCGTGCGCTTCACGCATGAGGTGTCGAAGACGCATGCGTTGGGCGCCGTGCATCGCGGCGACCATTCGCTCATCCGGCCGGCGGAGAACGCGGATTTCAACGAGGACGTGTACTCCGACAACGTCATCGACATCTGTCCGGTGGGTGCGCTGCTTTCGCGGGAGAACCTCGATCACGCGCGTGTGTGGTACACGAAGGCCACGCCGTCGGTCTGCCCGGGCTGCGCGCGCGGCTGCAGCATCGACGTCTGGCATCGCAAGCCGGAGTGGGCGCTCAAGGCCCTCGATCCGTCGCTCAATGCGCGCATCGAGCGGGTCACGCCGCGTGAGAATGCCGAAGTGAACGGGCCGTGGATCTGCAACAAGGGCCGCGACCTGGCCAGGATCTGGGAGCGGCCCCGGGCCACGACGGCGCTGGTTGGCGGCACGCCAGCGGCATTGGACGAGGCCGTGGAGCGGGCGTCGCAGCTGATGGCCGAGGCCGCGCGTGGCGTGGTGCTGGTGTCGAGCTGGGGATCGAACGAGGAGCTGGCGTCGCTGCACGAGGTGCTCACGGGGCGCCTCGCGTCACGGTTCACGGCGCGCGTGAAGCCGGATCATGTGCCGCAGCCCGGCGAACTGGTCGAGGACGACATCCTCATCATGGCCGACAAGAATCCCAACCGCCGCGCGGCGCTGGCGCTCTTCCCGGCACTCGAGGGCGAGGTGGCGGCAGCCGTTGCCGATGCGGACCTCGTGCTGGTGTGGGGCGAGGGCGTGACCGATGCGGATCTGCCGGCCGGCGCACGGGTGGTCCGTCTGGGCAGCTATCAGTACGAGACCGCGTTGCGCGCTGACGTCTTCCTGCCCATCAGCATTCAGACCGAGCGGGACGGTCACTATACCAACGCCCAGGGCGTGGTGACCGCCTTCTCGTCCTGCTTTGCCCCCAAGGGTGATGTGGTGCATGCCGAGGGCCTGTTCCAGGCGCTGGCGGGCAATCGCAAGGCCTTGCACCGCGTGCTGGCCGGAGCGGTGTCATGACCGGTGCCGTGAACAGCTGGATGCCGGATCTCGTCGTGGCGCTTGTGTTCATCACCTACTGCATGGTGATGCTGCTCAGTTTCGGCGGACTGCTGACCTGGGTGGAGCGCAAGCAGTCGGCCGTGATGTCCGACCGTGTGGGTGCCAACCGCGCCTACCTGCGCATTCCCTTCACGAATATCAAGCTCGTGTGGCTGGGACTGTTCCACGGCATGGCGGACGGTCTCAAGATGCTGCTGAAGGAGAATTTCAAACCCAACGCGCACGACAAGGTCGGCTACTTCCTCGCGCCGTTCATTGTGTTCACGCCGGTGCTGCTGGTGTTCGCGGTGGTGCCGTTTGGCGGGACACTGGTGCCGGGGCAGCTGGTGCCGGCGCTGGCGGAGTGGTTCGGCACGCGCAGCTATCCCATGCAGATCGCCACGCTCGACGCGGGCCTGCTGGTGGTGTTCGCCTTCAGCAGCATGGGCATCATCGGCGCCATGCTCGCGGGCTGGGCCTCGGAGAACAAGTTCTCGCTGCTCGGTGGTCTGCGCGCCGGGTCGCAGATGATTTCGTACGAACTGGTCATGGGGCTCACCGTGCTGGGCCTCATCCTGGTGTACGGCACGCTCGACCTGGGTGACATCGTGCGTCAGCAGTCGGGCACGCTGGGCGGTGTGCTCCCGGCCTGGGGCATCTTCTATCAGCCGTTCGCGGCCTTCCTGTTTCTCACGGCGGCCATCGCCGAGAACAAGCGCATTCCCTTCGACCTGCCGGAAGCGGAGTCGGAGCTCATCGCGGGCTACTTCACCGAGTACAGCGCGATGAAGTTGGGCCTGTTCATGTTTTCCGAGTTCATCCAGATCGCGGTGGTGGGGGCGCTGTTCACCACGTTGTTCCTGGGTGGCTACAACCTGCCGTTCATGACCGATGCGGGCTTTCTGCTGCCTGGTGGCCGCGAAATCGCGCTGAGTCAGGCGGTGCGGGTGCCGCTGCAGATGCTCACCTTTCTGGGCAAGGTGGCGCTCATGTGCCTGTTGCAGATTCAGATTCGCTGGACCCTGCCGCGCTTCCGGTACGACCAGATGCTGGGCCTGTCGTGGAAGCTGCTGCTGCCGTTGTCGCTGGCCAATCTGGCCGTCACGGTGCTGGTGGTATGGCTCGTACGGGGAGGGCAGTGAACATGGGTACCGACCGGCAGTCGGACGCGCCGTCGGCTTCGCCGGCAGCGCCGCGTCGCAGCACGGTGCGCTACGCGCGCAAGCAGTACTGGAACGAGCCGGAGATGACCTGGTACGAGCGGGCGTATCTGCCCGAGGTGCTCAAGGGCCTGGCCATCACCACCGGGGTGTTCCTGCGCAACATGGGCAAGTGGCTCACCGGCCGCCGTGGCGCCGTGACCACGTACTACCCGGAGGAGCGCCGCGCCGACTTCGCGCCGCGCAACCGGGGCAAGCACATCCTCACCCAGCGTCCCGACGGCTCGCCGCAGTGCATCGCGTGCAACATGTGCGCGACGGTCTGCCCGGCCAAGGTCATCGAAATCGAGTCGGGCTTCGATCCGAACGATCCGGCGCACCCCAAGTATCCGGTGCGCTTCGAGATCGACTATTCGCGCTGCGTGTTCTGCGGCCTCTGCGTGGAAGCCTGTCCCGAGGACGCCATCCGCATGCAGGCGGATGTGCCGGGACTGGTGAGTGACGACCGCTACAACATGTGGCTGACGATGGACGAGATGCTCACCTGGAAGCCGCAGCAGGACGTGGCCAAGCCGTATCCCCCCAAACCGGTGCCGCTGACGCGTGGTGAGTCGGCGCGGCGAGGACGCGACCAATAGACAGCATCATCCTGATCGTCTTCGGCGTGCTGGCGCTGCTGAGCGCCGCGTCGATGCTGATCCTGCGGGAGCCCATGCGCGTGGCGCTGGCGCTCATCACCTCCATGACGTCGCTGGCGGCGGTCTACGGACTCATGGGCGTGCACTTCATCGCCGCCTTCCAGGTGCTCATCTACGTCGGCGCCGTGATGGTGTTCATGGTGTACGTCATCATGCTGCTGCAGCTGCGCGAGTCGAACGTGGCCGATCGCTGGTCGGCGCTGCGCTGGCCGGGTGTGCTGGTGGCCGGATTGCTGCTGGCCGTACTGGCGGTGGTGGCCCGCGGAGTCGACGCGGACCGGATGCCGCGGGCGCCCCTTGGACAGTCCTTCACGCTGGTGGAGTTCTCCACCGACTTTCTCAGCCGCTATTGGCTGGAGTTCGAACTCACCACGGTGTTCCTCGTGGGCGCCATCGTCGCGGCGCTCGCGGTCATCGGGGTGAGCCGGCGGCAGGGCGCGGCATCGGGGGCTTCGGTCGAAACCGGGGCGGAGCGGCAGCATGGATAAGGTGAGCTTCCTGCTCTTCGTATCCGGTGGGCTGTTCACCATCGGTCTGCTGGGGGTCATCATCCGCCGCAATGCGCTCGTCATGCTGATGTGCATGGAGCTCATGCTCAACGGGGTGAACCTGAGTCTCGTGACCTTCTCGCAGCAGCGCGGCGACGCGGCGGGTGCGGTGATGGTCTTCCTCACCTTTGTCGTGGCCACCGCGGAAATCGCGTTGGCCATTCCCATCGTGCTTCTGCTGGTGCGCCAGTGGCGCTCCCTCGATGCGGCTCGTTATTCCACGCTGCGGGGCTAGTCGCGCATGACGCATCCACTCGCGCTCATTGCGCTGCTGCCCCTGTTCGGATTCCTCGTCAACGGCGTGTTCGCCACGGCCATTGGCGGCCGGCGCTTCTCCAACCGCACGGCCGCGCTGGTCGGCTGCGCGGGGCCGATGCTGGCCTTCGGGCTGACCATTGCGATGTTCCTGCAGCTGCGGGCCGGGGACTACGTGCCCATCGTGGCGCCGCTCTATCGCTGGGCGGCCCTCGGTGCGCAGGGCTTTGACGTGGCCTTCCTGTTCGACCGTCTCTCGGCCGTCATGACACTGGTGGTCACGGGCGTGGGCTCGGTCATCCATGTGTACTCGGCCGGCTACATGCACGACGACAAGAGCTTCGGGCGCTTTTTCGCGTACCTGAATCTCTTCCTGTTCTTCATGCTGCTGCTGGTGCTGGGCCGTTCCATGCTGGTGCTCTTTGTCGGCTGGGAGGGCGTGGGTCTGGCGTCGTACCTGCTCATTGGCTTCTGGTTCGACGAACCGGCCAACGCCGTGGCCGGTCGCAAGGCCTTCATCACCAACCGCATCGGCGACGCCGGATTCCTGCTGGGCATGTTCCTGCTGTACCGCACCTTCGGTACGCTGGACATGGACTACATCAACCAGGCCATTCTGGCGGGGCAGGGTGCCATCCTCCCGGCGGCGCTGGTGGGGCTGTTCCTGTTCATCGGCGCCACGGGCAAGTCGGCGCAGATTCCGCTGTATGTGTGGCTGCCCGATGCCATGGCGGGGCCCACGCCGGTGTCGGCGCTCATTCACGCGGCCACCATGGTCACGGCGGGTGTGTATCTGGTGGCGCGCATGTCGGGTGTGTACATCATGGCGCCCGAAACCTCCCAGCTCATTGCCGTGGTGGGTGTGCTCACGGCATTCATGGCGGCCACGATTGCGCTGGTGCAGACCGACATCAAGAAGGTGTTGGCCTACAGCACGGTGTCGCAGCTGGGCTTCATGTTCCTGGCGCTCGGCGTCGGTGCCTACGGCGTCGCCATCTTTCACGTGGTCACGCATGCCTTCTTCAAGGCCTGCCTGTTCCTTGGCGCCGGCAGCGTGATTCACGCGCTGGGTGGCGAGCAGGATATTCGCCGCATGGGCGGTCTGCGTCGCCACATCCCGGTGACGTTCTGGACCTTCCTCATCGCCACGGCCGCCATTGCCGGATTGCCGGGACTGGCCGGGTTCTTCTCCAAGGACGAGATCCTCTGGTTTGCCTACGCCAGTCAGTCGGGTGGAGCCACGTGGCTGTGGGCGCTCGCTGCGGTCACGGCGTTTCTCACGGCGTTCTACATGTTCCGCCTCCTGTGGCTGGTGTTCTTCGGCGCCTCGCGCATGGCGCCCGAGGTGGAGCACCACGTGCATGAATCGCCGCTCAGCATGACGGCCGTGCTGGCCCTGCTGGCGGTGTTGTCGGCGGTGGGTGGCTACATCCACATTCCCGAGTTCCTCGCACCGATGCTGCCTTTGCCTGCCGTGGTGCCGGCGCTCGAGCACCACGAGCACACGCTGCTCTACGTCTCGATTGCCATTGCCGTCTCGGGCGTGGGGCTGGCGGTGTGGCTGTACAGCGGGCCGACGGCCCGGGTGGATGCACTGGCCCGCGCGATGTCGCCTGTCGGGGCGCTGCTCCGCGGCAAGTACTTCGTGGATGAGCTCTACGATCGTCTCCTGGTTCGGCCGCTGGTGTGGATTTCGGAGCATGTGCTGCTGCGCGGCGGTGACCGCCTGCTGCTCGACGGCAGTCTGCACGGGCTGGCGGGGCTGACGCAGCGGCTGGCGGGTGGGCTGTCTCGCCTGCAGACGGGCCAGCTGCAGTGGTACGCCCTGCTGGTGATGCTCGGGTTGGTGGCCGTGGTGCTGTGGGGGTGGCGCAGTGTCTGATGCGCTGCTGCTCAATCTCGTGCTGTGGCTGCCGGTGGCCGGATTGCTGCCGTTGGCGCTCGTGCGTGGCAATGCCACCACCTCACGCCTGGTCACGACCGGTGTGATGCTCGTGCAGTTCTTGATGGCCCTGCTGTTGTACGGCCAGTTCGACGGCGGCGACCTCGCCCTGCAGGCGGCGAGCAACGTGCCGTGGATTGCCGAGTGGGGGGTGGCCTATCACATCGGACTCGACGGGCTCAACATCCTGCTGGTGCTGCTCACCGCCTTCCTCGGGCCGCTGGTGGTCATCGGGGCCTGGCGCAGCATCGAGAAGGACGTGGCGCTGTTTCATGCCATGCTGCTGCTGCTGCAGTTTGCCATGATGGGCGCGCTGGTGGCTCAGGATCTCTTCCTGTTCTACGTGTTCTGGGAAGCCATGCTCATCCCGATGTTCTTCATGATCGGCATCTGGGGTGGGGCGCGGCGATCCTACGCGACCATCAAGTTCGTGCTCTACACGGCGTTCGGCAGCATCCTCATGCTCGGTGCCATCATCTATCTGGTGTGGGCGCTGCAGCAGCAGGGGGGTGTGCCGTCGTTCGCATTTGCCGACCTGTTGCAGGTGGCGCTGCCGGAGCAGGTGCAGATTTGGCTGCTGGCGGCCTTCGTGCTGTCGTTTGCCATCAAGGTGCCCATGGTACCGCTGCACACCTGGCTGCCGGATGCACACGTGGAAGCCCCCACGCCCGGATCGGTGATTCTGGCGGGTGTGCTGCTCAAGATGGGCACCTACGGTTTCATCAAGCTGGGCTTCCCGCTCTTCCCCGACGCCACGCGGCTGTTCACGCCCTGGCTCATGACCCTGTCGGTGGTGAGCATCGTCTACGGCGCCTGTCTGGCACTCGTGCAGCAGGACATCAAGAAGATCATCGCCTACTCGTCCATCAGTCATCTGGGCTACGTCATGCTGGGTCTGCTCAGTCTCGACCTGGCGGGCATTCAGGGGGCCATCGTACAGATGGTCAGTCACGGCATCGTGGCGGCCGGACTCTTCCTGCTGGTGGGCGTCATCTATGAGCGCTGCCATACGCGCGAACTGAGCGCCTACGGCGGACTCGCGCGGCAGATGCCGGTGTACGCGCTGTTCTTCGTGCTGTTCATGCTGGCTTCGGTTGGGCTGCCCACCACCAGCGGCTTCACGGGTGAGTTCCTCGTGCTGCTTGGCGCGTTCAGCGCCGCCTGGCCTCAGCATCTCGACGGCAACAGTCTCCCGCTCTGGCTCGCCATCGCGGCAGTCTCCGGCGTGGTGCTTGGCGCGCTCTACATGCTGCGCTTCGCGCTGACCTTCCTGTTCGGTGCACCCAAGGCGCCGCATCAGCCGCTCGCAGATGTCACGCCGCGCGAAGTAGGTGTCCTGGGCGTGCTGGTGATTGCGGTGTTTCTGCTGGGCCTCTTTCCGGATGGGGCGCTGCGCAAGACCGAACTGGCCGCTCGTCGCTATCAGGCGCAGGTCATGACCTCTCGGGTGCCCGCCGATGCCCGATAATCAGATTCTGCTCGCGCTCCTGCCGGAGCATCTGCTGCTGCTTGGCATGCTGACGCTGATCGTGTTGTCGCTCGGACGTCGCGGAGTGGTCACGGCGGTGGCGCTTGGCGTGGGCAGTGTGGCCGTGCTGGGCGCGGTGGCCGCCGCCTTCGTGCTCGCGGCGCAGGGCACGAACGCCAGTCTGTTCGACGGCCAACTGCTCGTGACGCCCGGCGTGTATGTCACCAAGGGGTTGCTGCTGGCCCTCAGCATTCCGGTGTTGCTGATGTCGCGCACCGACTTCGAAGGGGCAGAGTTCCCGCTGCTGCTGCTGTCTTCGTTGTATGGACTCAGTTTGCTGCCCAGTGCCCAGAGTGCGCTGGTGCTCTTCCTCGGGCTCGAGATGCTGTCGGTGCCCGTTTACGCGCTCATTGTGCTGGCCATGCGCCGGGCGGAAAGCGCGGAGGCGGCGCTCAAGTATCTGGTGCTGAGCGGCACGGCGTCGGCCGTGTTCCTCATGGGCATTGCGCTGCTGTACGGCACGACCGGCAGTATGCAGGTGTCTGCGGTGGCGCAGGCCATGACCATGGCCGATCCGGTGGCCACCACCGCTCTTGTGCTCGTGGTGGCGGCGCTTTTCCTCAAGGGCGCCGTGGTGCCGTTTCACGGCTGGGCCCCCGATACCTACGAGGGCGCCAGCGTCCCGGTCACTGCCTACATGGCGACGCTCTCCAAGGCCGCCGTGCTGGTGGTGGGGCTGCAGCTCTTCCAGGGCGTGACGGTGCAGGGCCCGTTGGTGCAGCTGTTGGCGGTGCTGCCATTGGTGAGCATCGTGTGGGGCAATGTGGCCGCCATGCGCCAGGACTCGCTCCGCCGCATGATTGCCTACTCGTCCATCGCGCATGCGGGCTATCTGTTCTATGCCTTCCTGGGCGATCCGGCCACACGCAGCGATGCCGTGGTGTTCTACCTCGTCACCTACGCCGCCGGCAACCTGCTGGCCTTTGCGGCGCTGCCTCCGCACGCCAACGACGTGAGCCGGGATGCCTTGGGTTCACTCGATGGTCTGTTCAGACACCGGCCCATCGCCGCCGGTCTCATGGCGGTGGCCATGTTCTCCCTCGCGGGTCTGCCACCGTTCCCGGGCTTCACGGCCAAGTTCCTGATCTTCCGCACCGTGGTGGCGGCCGGGTATCCGGTGTATGCGGTGCTGGGCCTCGTGGGCAGCTTCCTCGGGCTGTTTTTCTATCTGCGCGTGGTGCAGCGACTGTTCATGCGCCCCGTGGCCGAGGGCATGCTGCCGGCGGCCGGGCAGCCCATGCTGCCCGGCGACGGTCTTTCACGTACGGCCGGTGTGTTGTGCGGTGTGGCGACGCTGCTGCTGACGCTCGTGCCCGGCTGGATCCTTTCGCGCGTCTGACGGACGCGCTTTTCCGACGACACATGACCACCACAGAACTGCCGGTCGCCAAGCGCGGCGCGGCATTGCTCAACGACGCCGAACTCAACAAGGGTACCGCCTTCACCCAGGCGGAGCGCGACGCGCTCGGTCTGCGCGGCCTGTTGCCGCCGCGCGTGATGACGCAGGACGAGCAGCTGGCGCGCATCCTGCCCGGCGTGCGTTCGCGTCCCACGCCGCTCGATCAGTACTCCTATCTCGTCTCGCTGAACGACCGCAACGTCACCCTGTTCTACCGCCTCGTGATGGATCATCTCGAGGAGCTGATGCCGGTGCTGTACACACCCACCGTGGGGCAGGCCTGCGAAGAGTTCGGACGCATCTTCCGGCGCAGTCGCGGCCTGTTCATCAGTGCCGAGGATCGGGGGCGGGTGCGTGAGGTGCTGGCCCACTGGCCCAGCGATGACGTGCGCATGATCGTGGTCACCGATGGTGAGCGCATTCTTGGCCTTGGGGATCTCGGGGCCAACGGCATGGGCATTCCCATCGGCAAGCTCACACTGTACACGGCCTGCGCCGGTGTGCCTCCGCATCAGTGTCTGCCCATCGCCATTGATGTGGGCACGGACAACGCCGAGCTGCGCGAAAGTGATGCCTACATGGGGCTCCGGCAGCCGCGGCTGCGCGGGGCCGAATACGACGCGCTGCTCACCGAGTTCGTGGAGGCCGTGCAGGAGCGCTTCCCGCTGGCGTGCATCCAGTTCGAGGATTTTGGCAACCACAACGCGTTTGCGCTGCTCGAGACCTGGCGCGACAAGGTTTGCACCTTCAATGACGATATTCAGGGGACGGCCGCCGTTACGTTGGCCGGTCTCCTGTCGGCGTCACGTCTCGTTGGCGTGCCACTGCGCGACATGCGCCTGCTGTTTCTCGGTGCCGGCGAGGCCGGTATCGGTATCGGCGATCTGGTGGTTGAGGCGCTCGTCGAAGACGGCATGTCCGTGGAGGAAGCGCGCCGGCACTGCTGGTTCGTGGACAGCAAGGGACTGGTGGAGTCGTCGCGCAACGATCTGGCCTCGCACAAGCGGCGCTTTGCGCATGACCATGCGCCAACTCGCAGCCTGCTCGAAGCGGTGGAGACGCTCAAGCCGCACGCGCTGATTGGTGTGTCCGGAACCCCTGGCACGTTCACCACACCCGTGCTCGAGGCCATGGCCCGCAATCATCCGCGGCCGGTGGTGATGGCGCTGTCCAATCCCACGTCCAAGGCCGAGTGCACGGCGCGTGAGGCCTACACCGCCACCGACGGTCACGCCGTGTTTGCCAGCGGCAGCCCCTTCGCTCCGGTTACGCACAAGCGGCGCACGCACGTGCCGGGGCAGGGCAACAACGCGTACATCTTCCCCGGGGTTGGTCTGGGCGTGCTGGTGGCCCAGTCCACGCGCGTAACGGAAGAGATGTTCGCCGCTGCGGCGCGGGTGCTGGCCGACATGGTCACCGCCGATGATCTGGCCATGGGGCGCATCTACCCGGCGCTGTCCCGCATTCGCGAAGTGTCGCGTGCCATTGCGGTGGAAGTGGCCCGCATCGCGTTTGATCGCGGACTTGCCCGGGCTCCGCGTCCGGTGGACATCGCCGCGGCGGTCAGTGATACCATGTACGAGCCGGTCTATCGGCCCTACGTCGGCGCCTGACGGGTTGGTGCCTCCTGCAGCTCCGTCATTCGTGCTGACGGAGCTGCAGCGGTTCGTCCATGCTGATCATGGATTGGGCGAGATCGGCGGCCGGTACGGACTCGGCGCCATGAGCGGCAAGCCAACCCGCCACCGAGCGCGACTCGGAGCACTGCAGGGCATCCTCTGCGGTCCGCATCACCGAATGCGGAATGATGGCGAACAGTGGCTGGCGCCGCTCGCCGTCGTGCGCCACGCGAGGTGCTTCTTCATACGCCGTGCGGTGCGCGGCGAGACGCTGCACGAGCGCGGCTGAAAGAAAGGGGACATCGCCCGCGCACACGAAGGCCCAGGGTGTCTGCAGGTGACGCGACGCCGCAGCAATGCCGGCCAGCGGGCCAAGCCCGGCTTCGAGGTCGCTGATCACCTCGCATGGCAGGTGGTGGTTCAGACTTCCCGCCGCGGGCTGCGCGAGCTGACGGTAGGCATCGTGGGATCGGTTGGCCACCAGCAGCACCTGCCCGACGGCGCCGTGCAGGCCATCCAGGACATGTCGCAGCAGCGGACGACCGCGAAAGGGCAGCAGCGGCTTGTCTGCGCCCCCCATGCGTCGCCCCTCGCCCCCGCAGAGCACCACGGCCGTGATGTCCGCGGCGGCAATGCGCGATCCGGCCGATGCGATCTCGCTCACGGCTGCGGGCGGCTACTCGTCGATGTGATGCCGCAGCTGCTCCGCCGCGCGTCGGGCGAGCGGATGCAGGGTATCTGCGGCTGGCGTGAGCCCGTTTATCAGGGCCAGCAGTTCCTTGCGCTGGGACGGGGCCCAGAACTTCTCGAAGTGGTCGAGCACACCGGCCACTGCATCCGCTTCGGGATACGGCGCAAAGAACGCGGCAATCTGGTTGGCCATGCGCACGACATCGGGCGGCCCGTCAAGCACGGCGCTGTCAGGGGTGGGCATGATGAGTCTCCGGTGCTGATGATGGCGCGGTCGTATCCGGCCGCTCTGCGAAGTGGGCCAGTTGCGGCGCTGATTTCCCGTCGCGGGCCACACAGCAGAGTGGCAGGCCAAGGTGGCGCGACCAGCCAAGCGCCATGCTGGTGGGAGCCGACCAGGTGGCGAGCAGACGCGCCGTCGTGTGCGCCGCCTTGTGCACCAGTTCATAGCTGCCACGGCTGGACATGACCACGAAGCCGTCGCGCGACATTTCGCGGTCTGCATCGGGTGCGTAGAGGGCGCCGATGAGCTTGTCGAGCGCGTTGTGCCGTCCCACATCCTCGCGGACGAGCACCACTTCGCCGGAGGGCAGGCACCACGCGGCGGCATGTGCGGAATGCGTCAGCGCATTGAGCGGTTGACGCTCGTGCATGAGGGCAAAGGCCGCGAGCACCGTGGCATCGGCAATGGCGGGAGGATGCACGCGCGGCAAGGCCTGCGTGCGCGTGGCCAGTTGCGCCAGGCTCTCCATGCCACAGAGGCCGCAGCCGCTGTTGGCCATGCCAGACTGCGATGTGGGGCGTTGCGCGCTGCGCGCATGGGGATGCCGCTGCACCTCCACGCGGTATTCGCCCAACAGCTGATGCACGCTGATTGACGCAATGGCCTCTGCATCAAGTACGCCAAACTCGGTGCGCAGCACACCACGCGCCAGATCGGCCAGGTCCATGGGGGTGGCCATGAGCACCACCAAGGGCTGGCCATCCAGCAGGATCTGTATTGGGGCCTCGTCGATGATGCCCCACGAGGCCGTCCGCTCCGTGTCGCCACTGCCGATGTGCACACGTTCGTGCACGACCCCCGCGCGTGGACGGCCCGCAGGATCGGCGGAGGTCAGCGCGTCAGGGACGGCAGGTACCACGGCCTCAGTCAACCGGACGCACCTCGACGGCCGTGACCTTGTACTCCGGACAGTTGGTCGCCCAGTCGGAATACTCGGTGGTGACCACGTTGGCGGCCGCCTCGGGATGATGGAAGGTGGTGTACACAATGCCTTCAGGCACGCGGTCGGTGACCTGCGCGTGGAGCGTGATGGCGCCCTTGCGACTGGCCAGTTGCACGCCATCCCCCGTGCCAATGCCGCGCAACTCGGCATCGTGCGGGTGAATTTCCAGCACATCCTCGGTATGCCAGGTGCTGTTCGCGGTGCGCCGTGTCTGGGTACCCACGTTGTACTGCGTGAGGATGCGGCCGGTCGTGAGCAGCAGCGGATAGCGCCGCGTCGACCGCTCATCGGTGGGCACGTACTGCGTGAGCAGGAAGCGCCCCTTGCCACGCACAAAGCCCTGCTCGTGCATGATGCGCGTGCCGCGCGGTGTCTCGGCGGTGCAGGGCCATTGCACACTGCCCACCTCATCGAGGTAGGCAAAGGACACGCCGGAGAACGAGGGAGTGAGCGCGGCGATCTCGTCCATGATGGCCGCCGCAGACGGGTAGCTCATGGGATAGCCCATGGCCGTGGCCAGTCGGCACACGGCTTCCCATTCGTGCAGCCCACTGCGCGGCGGCGAGGTGGGACGGACCCGATTGATGCGCCGCTCGGCGTTGGTGAAGGTGCCGTCCTTTTCAAGGAACGCCGTGCCAGGCAGGAACACGTGCGCGTACTTTGCCGTCTCGTTGAGGAAGAGATCCTGCACCACCACGCAGTCCATGGCCTCGAGCGCCTGTACCACATGCGTGGTGTCGGGATCGGACTGCGCGAGATCCTCACCCTGAATGAACATGCCGCGGAACGTGCCGGCCCGAGCCGAGGCCAGCATGTTGGGGATGCGGAGGCCGGGCTCAGGGTCGAGCGTCACCTGCCAGGCATTCTCGAACGTGCCACGCACGGCGCCATCCGAGATGTGCCGGTAGCCGGGCAACTCATGCGGAAAGGACCCCATGTCGCAGGACCCCTGCACATTGTTCTGCCCGCGCAGCGGGTTTACGCCGGTGCCCTCGCGCCCGACCTGACCTGCCGCCATGGCCAGATTGGCGATGCCGAGGACCATCGTGCTGCCCTGACTGTGTTCGGTGACGCCCAGGCCGTAGTAGATGGCGCTGTTCCCGCCGGTTGCATACAAGCGGGCGGCCGCGCGCAGCTCGGTGGCCGGCACACCGGTGATGGATTCGGTGGCTTCCGGTGAGTGCTCCGGGCGCGCAATGAACTCGCGCCATTGCCCGAACGATACCGCGTCGCAGCGCTCCCGCACGAAGGTCTCGTTGACCAGCCCTTCGGTGACGATGACGTGCGCCAACGCGTTGATGACGGCGACGTTGGTTCCGGGCCTGAGCTGCAAGTGGTGTGCGGCGGCAATGTGCGGGCTGCGCACCAGATCGATGCGGCGCGGATCGATGACGATGAGCTTCGCACCCTGACGCAGTCGCCGCTTCATGCGCGAGGCAAACACCGGATGCGCGTCGGTTGGGTTGGCACCGATGACGACAATGACATCGGCGTACGCCACGCTGCGGAAGTCCTGCGTACCGGCCGACGTGCCGAAGGTCTGCTTGAGCCCGTAGCCCGTGGGCGAGTGACAGACGCGCGCGCAGGTGTCCACGTTGTTGTTGTGGAATGCGGCCCGCACCATCTTCTGCACCACGTACACTTCTTCGTTGGTGCAGCGCGAGGAGGTCACACCACCGATGGCATCCCGGCCATGGGTGGCCTGAATGGCCCGGAATTTCGACGCCGCAAAGGCGATGGCTTCATCCCATGAGACCTCACGCCAAGCGTCGGTGATGCGCTCGCGGACCAGGGGCCGAAGCACCCGGTCGGGATGCGTGGCGTATCCCCAGGCGAAGCGCCCCTTCACGCAGGAATGCCCCTCGTTGGCGCCACCACTGCTGTCGGGGGTCATGCGGACGACGTCGGTTCCCTTGAGTTCCGCGATGAAGGAGCAGCCCACGCCACAGTACGCGCAGGTGGTCTTGACCTGACGGTCGGGCTGGCCGGCGTCGATGACCGTTTTCTCGATGAGGGTTGCCGTGGGGCAGGCCTGCACGCAGGCGCCGCAGGACACGCACTCGGACTCGAGAAACGCCTCGTCCATGCCGGCCGCTACCTTGCTGGCAAACCCGCGATCGGTGATGCTGAGCGCCAGCGTGCCCTGGATTTCGTCACAGGCGCGGACGCAGCGTGAGCACACGATGCACTTGGCCGGATCAAAGCTGAAGTACGGATTCGACTCGTCCTTCTGCGCCTGCAGGTGATTGGCGCCGTCGTAGCCGTAGCGCACTTCGCGCAGTCCGACCGCGCCCGCCATGTCCTGCAACTCGCAGTCGCCGTTGGCGGCGCAGGTGAGGCAGTCCAGCGGGTGATCGGAGATGTAGAGCTCCATCACGTTGCGGCGCACACGCGCCACTGTGGGCGACTGCGTGCGGACCACCATGCCTGCTTCGAGCGGTGTCGTGCACGACGCAGGCAGGCCCTTCCGCCCGTCGATCTCCACCACACAGAGCCGACAGGAACCGAAGGCTTTGAGCGAGTCCGTGGCGCAGAGTTTCGGAATGGAGATGCCGGCTGCCTTGGCTGCCTGCAGCACGGATGTGCCGGGCGGGACGGCCACCTCGATGCCATCGATGCGTGCGGTGATCATGCAACCTCCTCGGCTACCAGATCAGGGGAAGCCACGGCGTCCGCGCGCGAGTCTGCGGGTGATGGCGCAAGCAGATCCGCCGTGAAGTGCGTCATGATGCTGCGCACGGGAAGCGGTGTCAGACCGCCCATCGCGCAGAGCGAGCCGAACTCCATGGTTTCACAGAGTTCACCCAGCAGATCCCAATTGGCGCGCAGGTTCTCGCCGCGGCGCAGCTTCTGAATGACCTCGACACCGCGTGTGGAGCCGATGCGGCAGGGCGTGCACTTGCCACAGGACTCGATGGCACAGAACTCCATGGCAAACTGCGCCATGGCCCCGAGGTTGACCGTGTCGTCGAAGAGCACGATGCCGCCGTGCCCCAGCATGGCACCGATGCCGGCAAAGTGCTCGTAGCCGAGGGGCGTGTCCCACTGCGACGATGGCAGATAGGCGCCCAGTGGCCCCCCCACCTGCACGGCACGCAGGGCACGCCCGCTGCGGGTGCCACCGGCAAAGGTTTCGATCAACTCGCGAAGGGTGATGCCAAACGGGAGCTCCACGAGCCCGCCCTGGGCCACGTTACCCGCCAGCTGAAACGGCATCGTGCCCCGCGAACGATCCACACCGAAGCCGGCATAGTGCGCAGCACCCTGGGCCAGCACATCCGGCACGGCCGCAAGCGTGAGCACGTTGTTGATGATGGTGGGGCAGCCGAAGAGTCCCGCGATGGCGGGAAGCGGGGGCTTGCTGCGCACCTGTCCCCGGCGACCCTCGAGGCTCTCCAGCAGCGCGGTTTCTTCGCCGCAAATGTACGCGCCCGCTCCCACACGCAGCTCGATGTCAAAGGCGTGTGGGCTGTCGAGCACACGCGGGCCGAGCAGGCCAGCGTTCCGGGCCGCCTGCAGCGCCGCGTCAAAGGTGCGAATCGTGCGCGGATACTCCGAACGCAGGTACACGTAGCCCTGCTGCGCGCCCACCGCGAGCCCGGCAATGACCATCCCTTCGATGAGACGGAAGGGATCGGCTTCCATGAGGAGTCGATCGGCAAAGGTGCCGGAGTCTCCCTCATCGGCGTTGCAGACCACGTACTTGCTGGCCGCCGCCGCCTGCTGCACGGTGCGCCACTTGATACCCGTTGGAAACGCGGCGCCGCCCCGTCCACGGAGACCCGAGTCGATGACCTCCTGGACGATGCCGGACTGGTCGAACTGCAGGGCCCGCTGCAAACCGGCGAGGCCGCCCGTGTCCCGATACTCGTCGATTGAGAGCGGATCAATGCGGCCGGCGCGGGCGAACATGAGACGCTGCTGCATGCGGAACCACGGATGCTCGTCCACCAGCCCAATGCAGCGGGCATGTGCCAATCCTGGCGTGTCGCTGCGGCCCAGTTCAACGCTCAGCTGATCGAGAAGCGCCGGGACGTCCGCGGAAGAAAGCTGGGCAAAGCCGAGGCGTCCCTTGGGCGTGTCGATTTCCAGCAGGGGTTCGAGCCATGCCGCGCCGCGCGATCCGTTGCGATGCAGCGCCAATCCGCTGCCTGAGTGGCTCGCAGTCCACCGGGCGACGGCCTCGGCCACCTCGTCGGCACCAACCGAGGCAGCCGCCGTGTCGCTGGGCACATGGACCCGCCATACCGAAGCGGCGCTCATGAGGCAGACCCGCCGTTTCTGGTGTCGGCGCTTGGCGCATTCGCTCCTGGCGTGTTGGCGCCCAGATGCGTCGCCAGTAGTGCATCCAGACGCTCGGGCGTGACGCGGCCGTAAACCGTCTCGCCAATACGCAGTGACGGGCCGAGGGCGCAGTTGCCGAGGCAGTAGGTGGCCTCGGCATGCCATCGCTGCTTGGGAATGACTTCACCCAAGGGCGCTCCCCGCCGAGCGGCCAGATGGGCCTCGAGATCCACGCAGCCGACGGCGCGGCAGGCTTCCGCCATGCACAGCTGCACGACCGTGTCGCCGACGGGCGCGTCACGGAAGTCATGATAGAACGTCACCACGCCATGGACTTCGGCGCGTGAGAGATTGAAGTGCGCGGCGATGGCGCGCGTGGCGGCGTGAGAAACAAAGCCCACGCGCGCCTGCACCTGATGCAGCAACGGCAGCAGGTACTCGGCGCGCGAAGGAAAGGTTGCGAAGAGCTCGTGCAGGACGGCGAGTTCATCACCGTCCTGCACGGCGGACGCGAACGTGGACGCAGGATGCGTCATGACGCCTCAGCGATAGCGCTCCATGAGAGAATCGAGTGCCGCCTTGCCGGGGCACAGCGACTCGAACGGCAGGTCCACGAGGGGCGTGGCCGGCGTGCGCAGGTAGTCGTGCATGTCACGACCGTTTTCGTCCACGAAGAGCAGGCCGGTGGCAATCTCGCCGCGCGCCTGGCAGGCCCGGACGTGCGCGTAGGCCGACTCGCGGTTGGTCGGGTCGTAGTCCGACGCGGTGGCGCGCAGACGCACCAGGCCACCGTCGTGCAGCGTCACGGTACGCACTTCCTCGTCCGTCTCGGGTACCGTGATTTCGCGTTGCAGGGGGATGAAGTCGGTGTGCACGGCCTCCACCTCGTGCTCGCGCGTGAACGCATAGCTCTTGGTGGACCCCTCGTGGTCGTTGAAGCTCACACAGGGCGAGATGATGTCGATGATGGCAAAGCCCTTGTGCGCGATGCCCGCCTTGATGATGGGCACGAGCTGCTTCTTGTCGCCGGAGAAGGAGCGGGCAACAAACGTGGCGCCGAGGGTGAGTGCCAGCAGCACCGGATCGATGGGGGTCTGCTCGTTGGCTTCGCCCTTCTTGGACTTCGAGCCCACATCGGCCGACGCGGAGAACTGGCCCTTGGTCAGGCCGTAGACACCGTTGTTCTCCAGCAGGTAGAGCATGTTCACATTGCGCCGGATGGCGTGTGACATCTGCCCGAGCCCGATGGAAAGCGAGTCGCCGTCGCCGGAAACGCCGATGTAAGTGAGCGAGCGGTTGGCGGCGGCGGCACCGGAGGTGACCGACGGCATGCGGCCGTGCACGGAGTTGAAGCCGTGCGACTGCTTCATGAAGTACGCCGTCGTCTTGGATGAGCAGCCGATGCCGCTCATCTTGCCGACCCGATGCGGTTCGAGTTCGAGTTCCCAGCCAGCCTGCACCACGGCGGCGGTCACGGAGTCGTGCCCGCAGCCGGCGCAGAGCGTGGACATGGCCCCCTCGTAATCCCGCAGCGTGAGGCCGAGGCCGTTGGTGCGCGAGCTGGGGTGCCGGACGGGAGGTTTGGCGATCGAGGTCATGCGGGCACCTTCGCGAGATGGCGGAGCACACCGTCCACGACCACCTTGGCGGTGAGCGGCATGCCGCCGTAGTCGAGGATGGAGGTCATGCTGTCACGGGGAATGCCGAGCTCCACCGCCAGCAGGGCGCGGAGCTGGGCGTCGCGGTTCTGTTCGATGACGAAGTTGCGGTCGTGCGCGTCGAAGAACTCGCGCACCTCGCTGCCAAAGGGGAAGGCGCGGATGCGCATGACATCGACTGTTACCCCCTGGTCGCGCAAACGGTCGGCGGCCTCGCGCACGGCGGCGTCACAGCCGCCGATGGTGACGAGGCCGACTTCGGCACCAGGCTGAAGCGTGAACACCGGCTTGGGCATGACCGTGGCCGCGTACTCGAACTTGCGCTTGAGACGGTCCACCAGCTCCTGGTAGGCGTCGGAGTCTTCGGTGTAGGCCGCGTGCTTGTCGTGGCCGGAGCCGCGCACGAAGTACGCGCCCTTGCCTCCCACGCCGGGCAGCGTGCGGGCGGCAATGCCGTCGCCGTCCACGTCGAGGTAGCGCGAGAACTTCTGGATCTTGTCGAGGTCCTCCTTGTGCAGGACCTTGCCGCGATCTGGCCGGTAGCTGTCGTCCCAGCTGAGGCGCTTCACCATCCAGTCGTTCATGCCGATGTCGAGATCGGTGGCGACAAAGACCGGTGTCTGGAAGCGCTCCGCCAGGTCAAACGACTGCACCGCCAGCTCGAACGCCTCGCCCGGGTTGGCCGGGAAGAGCACCAGATGCTTGGTGTCGCCATGTGAAGCGTAAGCCAGCGACATGAGGTCGGCCTGCTGCGTGCGGGTGGGCATGCCCGTGGCCGGTCCGCAGCGCTGAATGTCAAAGAAGACGGCAGGAATATCGGTGTAGTACGCGAGCCCGATGAACTCCTGCATGAGCGAGATGCCGGGCCCCGAGGTGTTGGTGAAGGCACGCGCCCCGGCCCAACCGGCGCCGATGATGATACCGGCTGCCGCGAGTTCATCCTCGGCCTGCAGAATGGCGTACTTGTGCTCGCCCGTGGCCTTGTCCACGCGATACTTCTCGCAGAAGGCCTTGAACTGCTCCATCAGCGCGGTGGCCGGCGTGATGGGATACCACGCGCCCACAGTGGCGCCGGCAAACACGGCGCCCAGCGCGCAGGCTGTGTTGCCATCGATGAGGATGGAGTCGCTGGTGGCGTCCATCTTCTCGAGATGGAAGGGCAGCGGACACTGGAAGTTGGCCTTGGCGTACTCGTAGCCCAGCTGGATGGCCTTGTGGTTGGACTCGAGCAGCTTGGGCTTCTTGCCGTACTTCTCAGAGAGCATGCCCGACACCACGTCCATGTCGATGTTGAGCAGCGCCGCGAGTGACCCGGCATACACGATGTTGCGCAGCAGCGTGCGATCGCGGTCGCCCTGGAAGTTCTCCACGCAGATGCGGCCGAAGGGAATCCCCATGATGGTGATGCCTTCGCGCACGAGATCGGGGTCAAGCGGCCACGACGAGTCGTAGAGCAGGAAGCCGCCCGGCCTGACGGTGGCCACGTCCTTGGCGTAGGTGGACGGATTGAGCGCCACCACCAGGTCCACCTCACTCGGCCGCGCCGTGTAGCCGTCCTTGCTGACGCGGATCTCGTACCAGGTGGGCAGACCCTGGATGTTGGACGGGAAGATGTTCTTGCCGGTGACCGGGATTCCCATGCGGAAGATGGCCTGCATGAGCAAACCGTTGGCACTGGCGGAGCCGGTGCCGTTGACGGTGCCGATCTTGAACGAAAAATCGTTGACGCCGTTCATACGCTGGCCATCCCGGCGAGCATGCCCGCCACGGGCTTTCTGAGATCAAAGAGTTGCATGTCCCACGCCGCGGTGGGGCAGCGTTCAGCGCAGAGTCCGCAGTGCAGGCAGACGTCTTCGTCCTTCACCATGACGCGCTTGGTCTGCGGCAGGCCATCGGACACGTAGATGGCCTGATCGGTATTGAGTGCGGGCGCCGACAAACGCGTACGCAGGTCGGCTTCGGACGTGCCGTTGGTGGTGATGGTGAGACAGTTGGTGGGGCAGATGTCCACGCAGGCGTCGCACTCGATGCACTGCGAGGCCGTGAAGTGGGTCTGGATGTCGCAGTTGAGACAGCGCCCCACCTCGGTGGCGATCTGCTCGGCCGTGAAGCCCAGCTCGACTTCCGTCACGAGATCCTTGAAGCGCTTGCTCAGGTCCTCGTGCTGCATCTTGGCGCGCTTGGCCGACTCATAGTCGTTGTCGTAGGCCCAGGCGTGCATGCCCACCTTGGCGCTCACCAGCGACATGCCGTAGGCGGGCCGATCGTTCACATTGCGGCCCTGGCACTGCGCGTCGATGGAGATGGCCGCGGCATGTCCGTGCGCCACGGCCCAGATGATGTTCTCGGGGCCCCAGGCCGCGTCACCACCGAAGAACACCTTGGGATGCGTGCTCTGATGCGTGGTCTTGTCCACCTTCGGCATGCCCTTGCCGTCGAACTCCACACCAATGTCGCGCTCGATCCACTCGAAGGCGTTGTCCTGGCCGATGGCGAGAATGACCTGATCGCAGGGGATGACGACTGTGCCGGTGACCGTGCTCGTCTGCTTGCCGCTGGCATCTTCGGTCCACTGCAGCACCTCGAACTCCATGCCCACGAGCTTGCCGTTCTCCACGACCATGCGCTTGGGCGCGTGGTTCTCGATGATCTCGACCAGCTCCTCTTCGGCGTCCTCGAGCTCCCACGGTGAGGCCTTGAAGTGCTTGCGGCCGCGCCGCGCCACCACCTTCACATCGGTGGCGCCGAGTCGCTTGGAGGTGCGGCAGCAGTCCATGGCGGTGTTGCCCACACCAATGATGATGACCCGCGGGCCGAGTTTGTCGATGTGCCCGAAGTGCACGTTGGCGAGAAACTCGATGCCGATGTGCACCGACTCCGGCGCGTCCCAGCGCCCCGGGATGTCGAGTTCCTTGCCCTTGGGCGCGCCGCTGCCCACGAACACGGCGTCGTAGCCCTCGTCGAGCAGGCCCTTGAGGCTGGTGACGGCCGTGCCGTACTTCATGGTGGCACCCATGTCGATGACATAGGCGCATTCCTCGTCGAGCACCTGCGCGGGCAGGCGGAAGGACGGGATGTTGATGCGCATGAGGCCACCCGGGGTGGCGTTGCGCTCGTAGATGGTGACGTCGTAGCCCAGCGGCAGCAGGTCGTTGGCCACGGTGAGTGACGCGGGCCCGGCACCCACCAGCGCGACGCGCTTGCCGTTCTTGACGGACGGGGCCTTGGGCAGATGCGCGCTGATGTCGTCGCGATGATCGGCGGCCACGCGCTTGAGGCGGCAGATGGCCACCGGCTTCTCTTCCACCCGGCCGCGGCGGCAGGCAGGCTCGCAGGGACGGTCGCAGACACGCCCCAGGATGCCGGGGAAGACGTTGGATTCCCGATTGAGGAGATACGACTCGGTGTACCGCCCCTGCGCTATGAGGCGGATGTAGCCGGGGACGTTGGTATGGGCCGGACAGGCCCACTGGCAATCCACGACCCGGTGGTAGTATTGCGGGTCGGAGACATCGGTTGCTGCCATGTGGCGGGGCTCCAGGCGGAGAGGATTCGGCGTACTCTCGCTAGCATGTACACCGGACCGCCTCTCGGCAAGAAGGGACAACCGGACATCGGCTCTCGGACGGCCCCAATCATTCCATTTCGTACCTGCCTTTCGATGCGAACGCCCGGACTCGAACCGGGATGGGTCGCCCCGCCAGCTCCTAAGGCTGGTGCGTCTACCAATTTCGCCACGTCCGCAAACCGGGCCCGGTGTCACGGGCCCAGCACTGCAAGATAATCAATCCGGCGGGGTCTGCAGCAGCGCGGCCTCGGCCTCCAGGAACCCATGCAGCTGCGCCAGCGAGCGCTCGACGTCGGCCAGCGTGCCTGCCGGGTGAATGGTGCAGAGCCTGAGCGCCGGACGCTCGCCCAGCATGGTGGACATGATGAGCGCCTGCCCCTCGAGGCGCATGCGGTCCACCGCCCGCGCCGTCACGGCATCCAGGTCGGCTGGCGACAGGGTGGCGTGGCGGTAGCGGAAGGTGATGATGCCCATCTGCGCCGGTGTGACGATCTCCCACGACGGCGACGCCCGCAGCACACGCTCCGCGTGCTCCGCCTGCAGGAAGCCGGACTCGATGGCCTCGCGAAACGCCGGCAGACCAAAGGCCCGCAGTGACAGCCACAACTTGATGGCCTTGGCACTGCGCGTGAGCTGGATGCCGCGGTCATAGAAGTTGACGTTGGCCTGCACATGCCGCGCCACATCGGCCAGGTAGTCGGCATGATCGTCGTCGCCCACATGGAAAGCATGCACGAGATGCCGCGGATCACGCACCAGCAGGCAGCCCAGTTCGTAGGGCTGAAACAGCCACTTGTGCGGATCGAGCGTGATGGAGTCGGCGCGCTCGATGCCATCGAGCAGGGCGCGCCCCCGCGGCGTGAACGTGGCCGCCGCCCCGTACGCGCCGTCCACGTGCATCCACACATCATGCTCGGCGCAGAGGTCGGCCACCTCGCGCAGGGGGTCGATGGCACCGGTGTTGGTGGTGCCGGCATTGGCCACCACACACAGCGGCCGGCGTCCCGCGGTAAGGTCGGCCTCGATGGCTGCGCGCAGCGCGGGCACGGACAGGCGAAGCGAGGCATCGGTGGCAATCAGCCGTCGCTGATCGCGCGCGAAGCCCAGCACTCGCAGGGCCTTGAACAGCGAGGAGTGTGTCTGGTCGGAACAGTACACGACGGCCCGCGGATCGTGCGCGCCCATCTTGACCTCGCGGGCGGTGACGATGGCCGAGAGGTTGGCCATGGACCCGCCGCTGACAAAGATGCCGCTGCTGCCGGCCGGCATGCCGCAGAGCGTGCACAGCCACTCGAGGACCGTGAGTTCAATCTGTGAGGCTGCGGACGAGGCCAGCCAATGCCCGGCAAAGAGATTGTGTCCGCTGACCAGAAAGTCGGCCACGGCACTCACGAAATTCGTGGGGCTGGGGACGAAGGCGTAGAAACGCGGATGGTCCGCGTGAAAGGCGTTGGGGAACACCTCGCGGGCCAACAGATCCAGCAGCTGCTCGGGCGGGGTGGCCTCCTCGGGCAGCTCCGTATGCAGCCGCGCGGCAGCATCGGACTTTGTGATGGTCGTCGCAGGCGGCAGGTCCCGCCGTGTGGCAAAATGGTGTATCACCATCTCGAGCGCGCGCTCGCCCAGGGCGCGCATCTCGGCACGGGACAGTTCGAGAGGAGTCGTCACGTGCCAAATGTAGTCGCAATCACACAACCGGAGGCAGCATGCAGCACAGACTCGGACGCACGCGGTGGAGCAGGGTGACGGGCTACATGATGGCGCTCACGTTGGGCGTGGCCGGTACGGCCCAGGCACAGGCGGGTGCGGGTCGCGGGCTGTTCGTGGGGCTGCAGTATGCCGGCGCGTCGGTCAGCGTGAAGGAAGCGGCGGAGAATCTGGAGTTCGGCAGCGGCTTCGGTCTGCACGCCGGCTTCGGCGTGAGCGACAACGTGGCGGTACTGGTGAACTTCGATCGCAACGTCCTGAACCGCCGGCGCGACGATCAGAACGTGACCGTGTCGCAGTATGACGCCCTGCTGCGCTACCACCTCTTCCCGGGCGCCGATTCGCCGCTGCGTGTCTTTGGTACAGCTGGCGCGACGGGTCGTGCGGCAAGTGGCAGCACCGAGTTTGAGGGCGTGGCTCCCACCGCTGGTGCGGGCGTGCAGCTCCACGTGTCGTCGAGCGTTGCGTTGACTGGCACGGCGCTCTGGACTTTCGGGAATCTCACGAGCCTGCGTGAGCTGACCGGCGGCGGCACCACGCGTGAGAGTTTTCGCTCGACGGGGACACGGGTGCAGGTGGGCGCATCGCTCTTTCTGTTCCGCTGAGCGCACGAAAGCCAACAGAAAACAACACGGGGCGCCCGGCATGCTGCCAGGCGCCCCGTGTTGTGTGAGGTCGTGAACCGACGACCCCGGTGGTTCAGCGCATCAGCCGCCGACCCGGAGGTTGACCACGCGCTGACCGCCCCGCGGGTCGACCGACTGCACGAGCAGGCTCACGTAGTCGCCGTCCTTGAGGCCGCCCAGAATCTCCTGCAGGTCCGCCACCGAGCGAATGTCGCGGCGCGGTGTGGGATAGAGTACCGCCAGCACGATGTCGCTGCCGGCAAAGAGGCGATCGCGCGCCGGGCCGTCTTCCGAGACATCGGCCACACGCACCCCGCGCCCGTTGGTGCGCAGCCGCGTGGCCACCTCGGCGGGCAGCGGCTCCACAGAGAGACCCAGCTTGCCGGAGGCCGGGTTGGCCTTGCTGGCCGGATCTTCGGTGTTCACGGCCAGTGAAGCGTTGGTCTCCGCTTCCACCAGCTTGACCTTGAAGGTCTTCTTGGTGCCGAAGCGCATCACCTCCACTGGAATCACGTCGCCCACCCGCCGCTGACGCACGGCGCGCTGCAGCGAACTCACACGATCGACGGGCTTGCCGTCCACGGTGATGATGAGGTCACCCACTTCGATGCCGGCCGCCTTCGCGGGACCCGCATCGGCCGGATTGAACCCCGCCACCTTCACACCACCCACGCGCGAGAGCCCATTGATGCCGGCGTCCTCGGGCAGCGCCGGCTGAACCGAGACCCCCATGACCGGCAGCCGCACGCGACCGTCCTTGATGAGCGCGTCGGTGACGTTCTTCACCAGCGTGATGGGAATGGCAAAGCCGTAGCCCGAGTAGAACCCCGTCTGGCTGGCGATGGCGCTGTTCAGGCCGATGACCTCACCACGCATGTTGATGAGTGGCCCGCCCGAGTTGCCGGGATTGATGGCCGCGTCGGTCTGGATGAAGTCGGAAACCGTGAAGTTGCCGGCGTTGGGCAGATTGATTTCCGATCCGCGGCCCTTGGCCGAGATGATGCCGGCCGTCACCGTGAAGTCGAGGCCCAGCGGATTGCCGACCGCCAGTACCCACTCGCCGATGCGCGTGGTTTCGTCGTCACCGATGGTGAGCGTGGGCAGACCACGCGCGTCGATCTTGACCACCGCCACGTCGGTCGTGGAATCCGTGCCGATGATGCGCGCCTTGAAGATGCGTCCGTCACTCAGAGTGATGGACACCTGATCGGCGTCGGCCACCACGTGGTGGTTGGTGACGATGTAGCCGTCACCGGTGAGAATGAAGCCCGAGCCTTCGCCGCGCTGCTGCCGGGGCTGCGGCGCGCCGAACTGCTCGAGGAAGTCTTCCATGCCCTGCGGGACCCGGCCGCGCAGGTTGGCGCGCGGACGCGCCGTGCGCGAGGTGTTCACCGCCACTACGCCGGGCGTGACCCGCTCGGCGATGTCGGCAAAGGTGGACGTCCCTTCGGGGCTGGACGGGCCACGCACGACCGCCGGGCGGTTGCCGGTGGTGCTCTGAGCCCAGCTGATCTTCGTCCAGTCCATGCCGGACGCAAAGAGCACACCGCCGGCGAAGCACACAGCGGAGGCGGTGGCAAAGCGGAATCGGGAGTAGCGTGCAGCCATGGTTCGGTCAGGTTGGTGTCACAGGGTCCAACTACACACGGAGATCAGACACCGAAGCCCCGCCGGGAGTTTCCGACGGGGCCTGGTGGAACTTACGCCGATCCGGCCCTCGGGGGAGGGTGCGGTACCGACTTACTTCTTGTCGTCGACGATTTCGTAGTCGGCCTCGACCACGTCCTCGGCCTTGGCGCCGCCTGTGCCGGCCGCGGCCTCACCCTCAGGCGCCGCGCCCTCGGGCGCCGACTGGGCCGACTGCTGCTGGTAGAAGGCCTGGCCCGCCTCACTGTAGGCCTTGCTCAGCTCTTCCTGGGCAGCGCGGATCTCGCCCATGTCGTCGCCACGCAGCGCCTTGCGCGAGCGCTCCACAGCGGCGTCGATGCGCTCCTTGAGGTTCGCGGGGACCTTGTCGCCCCACTCCTTCACGTTCTTCTCGACTTCGTAGGTCTGCGAGTCGAGACGGTTGCGCGTATCGATTTCCTCGCGACGCTTCTTGTCCTCGGCCGCGTTCTTTTCGGCGTCCTTCACCATCTTGTCGATTTCGGTGTCGGACAGACCGCTCGAGGCCTCGATGCGGATCTTCTGCTCCTTGCCGGTGGCCTTGTCACGCGCGGCCACATGCAGGATGCCGTTGGCGTCGATGTCGAACACGACCTCGACCTGCGGCATGCCGCGCGGTGCGGGCGGAATGCCCGTGAGCTGGAACTTGCCGATCGTGCGGTTATACACCGCCAGATCGCGCTCGCCCTGCAGCACGTGGATTTCCACCGTCGTCTGATTGTCGTCGGCCGTGGAGAAGGTTTCGGCCTTCTTCGTCGGGATGGTCGTGTTGCGCGGGATGAGCACCGTCATCACGCCACCGAGCGTCTCGATGCCGAGCGAGAGCGGCGTCACGTCGAGCAGCAGCACGTCCTTCTGCTCGCCGGTGAGCACGGCGCCCTGGATGGCCGCACCAACGGCCACCACTTCGTCCGGATTCACGCCCTTGTTGGGCTCCTTGCCGAAGAACTCCTTGACCACCTGCTGGATCTTCGGAATGCGCGTCGAGCCACCCACGAGGATGACCTCGTCGACTTCGCTCGGCTGCATGCCGGCATCCTTGAGCGCCTGCTTCATGGGCTCGAGAGTGCGCTGCACGAGATCGTCCACGAGCTGCTCGAACTTGGCGCGCGTGAGCGTGTAGTTGAGGTGCTTGGGGCCCGAGGCGTCGGCGGTGATGAAGGGCAGGTTAATGTCCGTCGTGCTCGCGCTCGACAGCTCCATCTTGGCCTTCTCGCCGGCTTCCTTGAGACGCTGCAGCGCCATCGGGTCCTTGGACAGGTCGATGGCCTGATCACGCTTGAACTCCGCCACCAGCCAGTCGATGACGCGCTGGTCGAAGTCATCACCGCCCAGGTGCGTGTCACCGTTGGTGGACTTCACTTCGAACTGGCGCGTGCCATCCACGTCGTAGAGCTCGAGGATGGAGATGTCGTAGGTGCCGCCGCCGAGGTCGAACACGGCCACCTTCTCGTCCTTCTTCTTGTTCTTGTCGAGACCGTAGGCCAGCGCGGCCGCGGTGGGCTCGTTGACGATGCGCAGCACCTCGAGGCCGGCAATCTTGCCGGCGTCCTTGGTGGCCTGACGCTGGGCGTCATTGAAGTACGCCGGCACCGTGACCACGGCCTTGGTGACGCTGTGGCCGAGATAGTCTTCGGCGGTCTGCTTCATCTTCTGCAGCACCATGGCCGAGATCTCGGGCGGCGTGTAGCGCTTGCCGCCGACTTCCACCGCGGCCACGTCGTTCGGGCCGGCCACGAGCTTGTAGGGCACGCGCGACTGCTCGCTCTGCGCCTCGGCCACGCGGCGGCCCATAAAGCGCTTGATCGAGAAGATGGTGTTCTGCGGATTGGTGACGGCCTGTCGCTTGGCGATCTGGCCAACCAGGCGCTCGCCGTCCTTCGTGAAGCCGACCACCGAGGGGGTGGTGCGGCCGCCTTCTGCGTTCGGAATGACGACGGGATCGCCACCTTCAAGCACGGCCACCACGGAGTTGGTCGTGCCGAGGTCGATACCGATAACTTTTTCAGCCATGGAAGTCTCGATTGTGAGGTCCAGGCGTGGCGGGGAAAGCGTCAGGGGCGACCGATTCGCCCTGTTCCGCCACGGCTACCCTTGCCAATGGCAATGGTTGGGCCGAGAATCTTCTGCCGAGTCGGCGCAGGAGGGCGGTAAGGGTAGGGAATTCTTTCTGCCGGAACGGCAGGCTGTCATTTTGACCATCACTCGGGCCGCAAACTGCCATGTTCCCGTACGCCGATGACAATCCCACCCTGCGCCGCCCGGTGGTCACGATTGGCCTGCTGGCGCTCACCTGGGCGGTCTGGTTCCTGGTGCAGGGGGCGGGGAGCCCGTTCCCTCTGGCCGTAAGCGTCTGCGACCTGGGGTTTGTGCCGGGTGAGATATCGGGTCGGGCCCCGCTGGGATTCGGCGTGCCGCTGGGCCGCATCGGCAATCAGGAGCTGGCCTGCGTCATCGATGATCAGGCCGTCAATTGGGCGACCCCCATGCTGTCGATTTTTCTTCATGGCAGCTGGGGACATCTGCTGGGCAACTCGCTCTACCTCTGGGTGTTCGGCAACAATGTCGAGGACAGCATGGGGCGCCTGCGTTTCCTGGGCTTCTACCTGATCACGGGGGTGACGGCCGCCTTTGCGCATCTGGCGGTGGACCCGGCCTCGCCGGTGCCCACGGTGGGGGCGTCGGGCGCCATTTCGGGCATCATGGGGGCCTATCTGCTGCTGTACCCGCGTGTGCGGGTTCGCAGCTTCATTCCGCCGTTCTTCTTCGTCGGGCTGCCCGCCTGGCTGGTTCTGGTCTTCTGGTTCCTGAGTCAGGTGGTGGCTGGCCTGCCGGAACTCTCACCCCTGCGTCGGGAGATCTCCGGCGGCGTGGCGGTCTGGGCGCACGTGGGCGGTTTTGTGGCCGGAGCGCTGCTGGTACGCTGGTTTGCGCGCGAGGAGTTTGTCCGCCGCCGACGTGCGGTATCGGACGCACGAGCCGTTTGGCACTGAACTGTTCGTCAGACGCGCTGTTCCCGCAGGCGTGTATCGCTCGTGTCACGAACCTTCGCGAGTTCGTGACACGCCGTGGCGCGGCGGCCCCGTTGGCGCGATTCTTCCTGCTCGCGTCGCAACGGCGCCATCCGAACTCAGCCCACACGATCCCGTGAAGCTTTTCTCCAAAGACGAGACGTTCTTCGACCTGTTCCGCCAGCAGGCGGTCCACATCGGTGAAGCCGCCACGCTGCTGCGCACCATGTTCGAGAACCCGTCCAACGCGGCGCAGATCTCGGTGCAGATCAAGAAGGTCGAGACCGATGGCGACGCCATCGTGCACACGATCAATCAGCGCATCGACACGAGCTTTGTCACCCCGCTCGACCGCGAAGACATTCACCTGCTGGCCAAGCGCCTCGACAACGTGATCGATCTCATCAACGGGGCCTCGCGCCGCGTGGTGATGTTCCGCGTGTCCGCGGCGCGCGACGGTGGGGTGCAGATGGCCGATGTGCTGGTGCGCTGCGGCAAGGAGATTCTTGCGTCGGTAGGGGATGTGACCAAGCGCCAGCGAATGATGGAGCATGGCCGTCTCATCAAGCAGCTCGAGGAAGAGGGCGACGTGCTGTACGCCCAGTCGGTGGGTGCGCTGTTCGAGCGCGACGAACCGGCCATCGAGGTGCTCAAGTGGAAGGAAATCTTCGACGCCCTCGAGGAGGCCATCGACGAGTGCGAGGACGTGTCCAACGCCCTCGAGAGCATCGCGCTCAAGAACAGCTGACGCGAAGCACCCATATCACGTGGTTACCTTCGTCCTGTTCATCGTGGTCGTCGCGCTGGCGTTCGACTTCATCAACGGCTTCCACGATTCCGCCAATTCCATCGCCACCATCGTCGGCACCCGGGTTCTGAGCCCGCTGGCCGCCGTGGTCTGGGCCGCTGTCTTCAACTTCTCGGCGCTGTTCTTCGTCGGTACCGCTGTGGCCAAGTCCGTGGCTGCGGGCTTCATCGATCTCGCGGTCGTCGACGCCAACGTCATCCTCGGTGGCCTGCTCGGCGCCATCATCTGGAATCTCATCACCTGGTGGTTCGGCATTCCGTCGAGCTCCTCGCACGCTCTCATTGGCGGTTATGCGGGAGCCGCGGTGGCCAAGGCCGGCTTTGCCGCGCTGCTGTGGGGCAAGAAGTGGATCGAGACCCTCTCGGCCATCGTTCTGTCGCCCACACTTGGCGCGCTCATGGGCTTCCTGCTCATGGTCATCGTCTTCAGCACCTTCCGCAACATCGCCAAGAACAAGTCGGAGAAGTTCTTCCGGGTGGCGCAGCTCACCAGTTCTGCCTTGCTGTCGCTGGCGCATGGTGGCAATGACGCGCAGAAGACCATGGGGATCATCGTGGGCTTGCTCGTTGCCACGCAGGCCACGTTTGCCAACCAGACCGGTTTCCTCGCGCACTTTCATGTGACGTCGCTGGACACCATTCCGGTGTGGGTGGAGCTCAGTGCCTATACGATGATCTCGTTGGGCACACTGTTTGGCGGCTGGCGCATCGTGCATACCATGGGCACCCGCATCACGAAGCTCCGTCCGGTGGGCGGCTTCTGCGCCGAGACGGGCGGTGCCATGGTCATTCTGGTCGCGTCCAAGCTGGGCATTCCCGTCAGCACGACGCACACCATCACCGGTGCCATTGTCGGTGTCGGCGCGACGAATCGCCTGTCGGCGGTGCGTTGGGGGCTGGCCGGGCGCATTGTCTGGGCCTGGGTGGTCACCATCCCCGCCAGCGCGGCCATGGCGGCGCTGAGCTACTGGTTGCTCGCCGCGTTCAATCCCCTCTGACCGGAGGCGCGCGGTCGTCCGATGACGGCCGCGCGCATCGTGGTGTCCACGCAGAAGTCTTCGGCGACCTCGCTCGCCCTGCCGTATCTCAATCGCGAGCTGTCCTGGCTCGATTTCAATGCCCGCGTCCTCGAAGAAGCGCTCGATGAGCGGGTGCCGCTGCTCGAGCGGCTCAAGTTTCTCGCCATCTTCAGCACCAACCTCGACGAGTTCTACATGGTGCGGGTGGCCGGCCTGCGACGGAAAGCCACAGCCGGCGCGTCGCAGTATGCCTCAGACCCGCTGCCACCAGCCGAGCAGCTGGTGGCCATTCGCGAGCGCGTGGCGGGTCTGCTGGAACGGCGCCGCACGGTGCTGCGCCGCGAACTGCTCCCGGCACTGGCGGTGCGCGGCATTCAGCTGGTGCCCATGCCGGCCCTCGATGACGAAGAGCGCGCGCGGGTGCAGGCCTTCTTCGACGCGCAGGTTTTCCCCGTGCTCACCCCGCTCGCGGTGGATCCGGGGCACCCGTTCCCCTACATCTCCAATCTGTCGCTTTCGCTGGCGGTGGATATCGTCGATCCCGTCACGGGCAAGGAGCATTTTGCGCGCGTGAAGGTGCCGCGTCTGCTCTCACGCTGGGTGTCGACCGGACGCGGGCATCGCTACGTGCCGCTCGAAGAGGTCATTGCGAGCAACCTGGGGTCGCTCTTTCCCGGCATGGAGGTGCGTCGGTCGTTCCTGTTCCGCATTACGCGCTACTCCGATCTCGACCTCGGTCAGATGGATCAGCCCGAAGACCTGCTGGAGACCATCGAGCAGCAGGTGTTTCAGCGACGCTTCGGCGAGGTGGTGCGGCTCGAAATCCAGCGCGACATGCCGGAGGCCATTCGCAGTCTGCTGCTCGAGGAACTGGGCGCGAGCGAGACCCAGGAAGTCGCCCCGCTGCAGTTGGCCGATGTGCATGATCTCGATGAGTTGCTCGGGCTGGGTGACCTGATGCAACTGGCCGGCATCGACATGCCCGAGTTGCACGATCCGCCACATTCGCCGCTTACGCCGCCGGCTTTTCGCGATTCGCGCAACATGTTCGAGGTCATCAAGGAGCGTGATGTGCTGGTGCATCACCCCTATGAATCGTTCAGCAGCTCGGTGGAGGCCTTCCTCGAGGCGGCTGCCAACGATCCGCAGGTGCTGGCCATCAAGCTCACGCTATACCGCACGTCCGGCGACACGGCCATCGTGCGCGCGCTCACCGAGGCGGCGGAAGCCGGCAAGCAGGTGGCCGTACTCATCGAATTGCAGGCGCGCTTCGACGAGCAGAACAACATCGGCTTTGCGCGCACCATGGAAAACTTCGGCATCCATGTGGCCTATGGGCTGCCGGGGCTCAAGACGCACACCAAGACGGTGCTCGTGGTGCGGCGGGAGGCCGATGGGATCCGGCGCTACGTGCATCTGGGCACGGGCAACTACAACTCGAAGACGGCGCGCCTGTACACCGATATCGGCCTCTTCACCTGTCATCCGGAAATCGGCGCCGATCTGAGTGATCTGTTCAACTCCCTCACCGGCGTGTCGCGGCAGAAGTTCTATCGCCGTCTGGCGGTGGCGCCCGTGGGACTGCGCGCCAAGGTGCTGGAGCTCATCGACCGGGAGACGGCGCATGCCATGGCCGGCCGCGGCGGGCGCATCATCGCCAAGATGAACGCGCTGGTGGATCCCGAAGTGATTGCCGCGCTCTACCGGGCTTCACAGGCCGGCGTGGAGGTGGATCTCATCGTGCGCGGCATCTGTTGCCTCGTGCCCGGGGTGAAGGGCGTGAGCGAGCGCATCCGGGTCATCAGCATCATCGGACGCTTCCTCGAGCATTCGCGCGTGGCCTTCTTTGCCAACGGGGGGCGACCGGAGTATTACATCGGCTCGGCCGACTGGATGCCGCGCAACTTTGATCGTCGCGTGGAGACCATGGTGCCCATCGATGATCCGCAGCTGCATCCCGGACTCGAGCGGGTGCTGAGTACCTGCCTTGCCGACAACCGTCAGGCCTGGGAGCTGGGTTCCGATGGGCAGTACCGCCGCCGCGAGGCCAGTGGCAAGGACGTGCGGGCCACGCAGGCCACGCTCATTCGCCATCCCTGGGGCGCGCCCGATCCGCCGCCGGCTACTCGATCTCGCCGTCGTCGTCCGTCGTGACCTCGGTGCCGTCGGGCAGCAGCACCACCACCGGGCGATCGAGCACCGCCTCGAGCAGATGACGCTTGCGACTGGCGCCCCAGCATTCGAGACGGATGTTGGTGGCGCCGTCAGCTTCGGTGGGCATGACACGCAGCGCATCGGCCGTCCACTTGACGGACACGCCACCCACGGCCGCCACGTGTCCACGGTCCATGCCGTCCGCGAAGCGCAGAATGGCCGACAGCTTGATGATGCGCTCGCGCATGCTGCGGTCGAGCTGGCCGAAGCCCGGATGTTTGAGCTTGGGCGGGGCGCCGCGGTGGTATCGCGCGACATGCGCGATGGCCACCTGTTCCGCCGGTGTCATGCCCAGCAGCTCGGCATGCGAAATCAGGTGGAACGAATGCTTGTGATGCTTTTCGTAGTTGATGTGGTAACCCACATCGTGCAGGAGGGCCGCATCGGCCAGCATGCGCCGGTCATCTGCCGACAGGCCGAGGCGCGGCGCGAGCGCATCAAACAGTTGCAGCGACAGCGCGCGCACCTGATGGGCGTGCGGGGCCTCGTAATGACAGCGTTCGGCAAACTCGCGCACGGAGCGCTCACGCGCCTCGCCCGGATCGGCCACCACCGGCGTCACACGCGCCGTTTCCAGCAGCAGGCCCTCGCGAATGCCATAGGCTGACACCAGCAGGTCATGCGGATCGAATCGCGACAGCACTTCGGCGGCCACCGCGAGTCCGGCGACAATGATGTCCGAACGGGCCGGATTGAGGCCGGGCACCAGGCGCCGCTCCTCGCTGTCGAGGCGTTGCAGCCAGTCGAGCGCGTGTTCGAGTTCCACGCGCGTCACGCGCGTGCCGTGCGGTGAGCGCACCGCCACATGCTGCCGCGCCAGCACGATGCCGGCGAGGTTGGTGAAGGTGCCGCCGGAGCCGATGATCTGCGCGCCGCGCCAGTCCTTGACCGGCACCGCCCTCTTGAGCCCGTCCCTCACATGTTCGCGCAGGGCACGCACCCGGCGCGGCCGCACGGCGGGCGCGAGAAAGCGCTCCGTCATGCGCACGGCCCCGAAGGGCAGCGAGGCCACACGTTCGATGAGCCCGTCCTTGGACAGCACGAGTTCGAGCGATCCGCCGCCGATATCCATGACCACCGTGCGTCCGGCACCCAGCTCAAAGTGCGCCAGCGCACTGCGGAAGGAGAGCAGGGCCTCCTCCTCGCCGGTCAGCACCCGCACCCGTTCGCCGGTGGCCTCGTACACCTGCTCCGTGAACTCGATGGCGTTGCCAGCATCCCGCACGGCGCTCGTGGCGACGATCTCGAGGCGGACGGCGCCAAGCTGCCGGGCCAGCAGCACCATGCGCTGCACCGCCGCCACGGCCTGCGCAATGGCATCGGTGGACAGCAGCCCGGTGGACTCGAGGCCGTCACCAAGCCGCGGCATGGCCTTCATTTCGTCGACGACGCGGATCTGCCCGGCCGTGGAGACGTCGGCAATGATCTGCCGCACGGAGTTGGACCCGATGTCGATGGCGGCAATGCGCACATCGCTGCCACTTGCGGTCGAACGAGCGGCGCCGGGAGCGGTCATGCGCGCTGCTGGGCGGCGAGATGGAGCGGGACGCAGGTCATGTCTACAAACTACCTCGCACGGACTGCCCGCGCTCGTGGGCCCTGGCGGGAATCCTCAGTGCGGATGCTCGCGTGGCAGCGTCGTGGGCAGTTGGTCGAGCCGCTGCAGCACGTCCTCGGCAACGCTGGTTGGCAGCGTGACGTAGCCAAGACTCGAGGTGATGGCACTGCCGTCGCGCAGGGCCCAATGCAGGAAGTCCACCAGCTGGCGGGTGCGCGGTTCTCCCAGGACCGTGGGCGCAAACACCAGCCACGTGAAGGAGGCAATGGGATACGAGGCCGGGCCGGGGGCGTCCACCAGCGACAGACGGTAGTCATTGGGGCGCGTCATGCTGCCGGCTTCGCGCTCGAGCACCTGCGCCGCGGCGGACGCGATCTCGTAGGGCATGGGCGACACGAATCGCCCGGCGCGGTTGCGCAGGTGGGCGAGCGGCAGACGATTCTGCCGCGCAAACACCGCTTCCACGTAGCCGATGGCGCCGACCGTTTGTTTGACGAGGCCGGCCACGCCCTCGTTGCCTTGGGCGCCACTTCCCACGGGCCAGTCGACGGTGCTGCCACGGCCGGGGCTGCGCGCCCAGTCCATGCTGACGGTGGCCAGATAGTCACTGAAAATGTACGACGTCCCGCTGTCGTCGTCGCGCACCACCACGATCACCGAGTCTGCCGGCAACACGCGATCCGGATTGAGCGCGGCAAGGCGCGCATCGTTCCAGCGGGTGATGCGCCCGAGGAAGATGTCCGTGAGCACATCGGCGCTGAGGCGGAGCGGGCGGCCCGATCCTGGCAGGTTGTAGGTGATGGCCACGGCGCCCACCGCCGTGGGAACATGCAGCACCGGCGCCCCCACACGGCGCAGCTGCGCGTCGGTCATGGGCACATCGGTGGCGCCAAAGTCCGCCGTGCGGTTGATGAGGTGGCGGATGCCCTCGCCCGACCCCTCCGCCCGGTAGTTGATTCGCACCTGCGCCTGCGGCGCGTACTCGTTGAACCAGCGCGCGTAGAGCGGATAGGGGAAGGTGGCGCCACCACCGGTCAGGTCCACGCGCGTGGAAGTGGCAAAGGCGGCTCGGGCGCTGTCGCTGTCGGCAGATCCCGTGTTGCGGCGCTCCGCCTCGCGCGGGCTGCACGAGGCTCCACCGAGGATGATGAGCCCGAACACCACGCGCGCAGTCCGCCGACGCGTGGCGGCGGTCACGTGCTTGAGATTCATCACAACTCGTTCGCGTAGCCGAGGAACTTGAAACGTCCCGCGCGCTCCACGATGGTGCCGAAGAAACGACCGCGCGCCGTCTCCGTGCCGCCTACGCGAAACGACAGCTCGCAGCGGCTCCATGTTCTGTTTACCCCTTCCACCACCGCGGAGTCGGGACAAGTGAGCGAGGGCGCCGACAGTGCCTTGCCGGAGAAGCGGCGCAGCATCTTGGGCAGCCCATCGTTCGAACTCGCCAGGATCTGCCCCCAGAGCAACTGCGGGGGCGCCTCATACGGCGGTGCAACCATGGGCGAACTCGGGAAGTACAGATAGGCAAACTCCGCCCGGTCGAGCAGCAGTGCGTTGAGCGTGGCGGTGTCGCTCTCGGCAATGGCGCGAAGCCAGCGGGCCACCAGCGCTTCCCGCGAGGTCGCCGCGTGGCGGAAGGTGTCGGGCGGTGTCATGCCTTCACGGAACCGCCGGAGCTGTTCATCCATGGGCAGGATGGAGTCCACCACGCCACCGGCGGCTGCGACCTCCGCCACATGGGCCGCCTGGGAATCCGCGGCAGTGCGCGGTGCCTGCTCGCCAGTTCCGCCACAGGCCATCAGGGCGGTGGAAAAAACGAACGCCGCACACGGGAGACCCCGTGTGCGGCGAACGGACTGCAGTCGAACGGTCATCAGTTGCGGGCGTAGTTGGTCCAGCCTTCCCACCACTTCGTGCCGCCCGGCGCCGCAGCGCCGCGGTAGGCCGTCGGGGTGATGAAGGTGCCGACGCGAGCCGCGATGCGCGGGTCGTTGGTGAAGCTGGCCAGACCGCCCGTGGCGATGGGCGAGTTGGCCGCCGGCGACCAGTCAAGGCTGGCGCCGTTGGTCGGCGTGGCCGGCAGAGCCGTAAAGAGGCTGGCCGCCGTGACCGTGCTGGCACCCACCACGATGTTGGAGTTGCGCGCCGTGAACGCTGACTCCTGACCGAAGTTGCTGCCGGCGGCGTCGAAGTTGTTGCCGTTCACGAGTCCACCGTTCTCGGCGAAGTACAGGTTGCGCACGATGAGCGAGTCCACCTGGAAGCGGTTGTTCGTCGTGGAGTCGCGCAGCGAGATACCGCCGCGGCCCCAGCGCGCGATCACACCATTGAGGTAGTAGCCACCCGTGCCGCGGCGCAAGACCGCGCCCACGCCGCCGCTGCCCGGCACGGTCACGGTGGACGCCGGACCGATGAGCGTGAAGTTGGCGAACACATTCATGTTCCAGAGGCCTTCGTCGCGGCCCGCGCTCTGGGCGTTGGCCCCGCTGGGCGCGACGCAGCCACCACCGTTGCAGCCGTCGATCTCGAAGCCCTGCGGGTCGCTCGACACGGCACCCGCACCCGGACGCGGTGTGAGATAGGTGCTCTGGAGACCGATCATGAACTGGTTGAGGCCGCGGTAGCCCTCGGAACCGTCGAAGTGATCGTCGCCGGACTCGTACGACACCAGGTACTTGCCGTTCACCGTTCCACCGAACCACTCGAAGTTGTCATCGAGGCCGGCAAGCGCCTGCACATACTCCACCGTCGTGCCACTGCCCACGGCGGCAAAGGTGTAGGAGTTGAGCTCGGCGTCGGTCAGGGTGGCGTAGCCGGCAAACTCCACGCGCACGTAGCGCAGGGTACCACTGTTGTCGTTGTCCACCGTACCGCCGGTGTACACGATGCCGTTCGGATCGGCACCCACCACCGAGCCGTTGGAGCCTTCGACGATCACGTTGCCCGTGCGGTTGGCGCGGGCGTTGCCCACGATGATCAGGCCGCCCCAGTCACCCGGCGAGCGATTGCCCGGAGCGCGCTGCGAGGTGAAAACGATCGGCTGGCTGGCCGTGCCGTTGGCCTGAATGCGCGCGCCGCGCAGCACAAACAGGGCCGAGCCCAGCGCGGTGGTGTCACCCACAATGCGCGTACCGGCGTTGATGGTGAGCGTCGCGCCGCTGTTCACGTACACGAAGCCACGCAGCACGTAGTTGGTGTCGGGCGTGAGCGTGCGGTTGGCCGAGATGGAGCCGGAGAGCACCACCGTGGGGTTCTGCGCCACGGCGTAGGCCACGGTCACATTGGCCGTGGCGTTCGACGTGACGGTAGCCGGCGAACCGGTGATGGTGGCGTTGTAGCGCGTGGTGCCGCTGGTGACCTGCGCTGCCGCGACCGTGTAGCTGCCGGGCGCCACGCTCAGTGTCTGCGTGGCCGTGAGGGTCTGGGTGAAGTTGCTCGGGCCCGTCACGGTGACCGTGCCAGTCGTACCCGTTGGCAGGCCGGAGATGGTGACAGCGAGCGAGCCGTTGGTCGGCGTCGGCGGCGTCGTGGGGCCGTCTTCATCATCGCTGCAGGCCGCCAGAGCAAATGCGGCCAGCGTGGTGAGGGCGAGGGCGCGGAAGCGCGCAGTCATCGTCATCGGATATCCAGGTTGGGGGAACACGTGGCATCGGCAGGTCGACACCGCTCACCACAATCACGCTGGCTCATATGGTGAAAGCGTCATGGCCCGGTCACGGTTGTGTCACCGTGCCGGGCCATGCGCATCACACTGTCACGAGCGTCACACCGGGCGCCTGGCCCGGCGCGCCTTTACTGCCGCCAGCTCAGACCCATCGAGAAGCTGCGGCCGCTGTTGAAGCCTTCGCGCTCGAGGTTGCCCTGCATGAAGCGCGTACGGGCATCGAGCAGGTTGCGCGCATCGACGCGCGCCGACAGGCTGCCCGCCACCGGAATGCGCAGCGAGAGGTCGACAAGGTGACGCGGCTTTTCCACGATGTTGGGCAGGGGCACCACGCCGGCGGCGGTGATGCGCTCACCGACCACGTTGTAGAGCAGCGTGGCGTTGGTGCTGCCCGACAGGTTGCTGTACGTGAGGCCGGTGTTCACCACGTAGGGCGCCTGGCCCACGAGGCGGCGCTGTGCGTCGGTCACGGTGAGGCCACCCGTCGAGTCGAGTCGCACCCGCGAACTCATGAGCGTGACGTTGCTGAAGCCGGTGAACGCTTCGCCCCAGCTGCCGAGGAAGCCAAGCTGCTTGCGCAGTTCGAGTTCGACACCGTAGTTGGTGGCACTGAGGGCGTTCTGGAATCGCGCCTGATACGCGCCCGACGTGGCCTGTTCGAGGCGCTCGATGGGACGATCGAAGCGCTTGGCGAAGACGCCGATGCTGAAGACTTCGCCCGGATTCGGGAAGGCTTCCCAGCGCAGGTCGACATTGTCGATGAGCGAGCGCACGAGATTGGCATTACCCGTGACGCTGACGCCGCCGAGCACATCGCGGAAGGTCACCGGTGCCAGCTCGCGGTACTCGGGACGGGCGAGTGTGCGCGTCAGGCCAAAGCGCAGGTTCTGGTTGTCGGTGAGACGCGTGTTGAGGAGCAGCGAGGGTAGCACATCGGTGTTGTCGAGCGCTGCATTGGTGGTAAAGCCACCCTGCGTGCTGGCGGCGACGTCGATCTTCGCCTGCTCCACACGGGCACCGGCAATCATGCGCGTGCGGCCGGTGAGCCCCACGTCTGCCATGAGGTACGCGGCCGCCGTGCGGTCGTCGGCCGAGTACGAGCCGGCCTGTCCGATGGGCTGCACGTTGATGTTGCTGCAGCCGTCACAGGCCTGACCAGCGCCGAAAATCACATCCGGCGACTGCCGCACAACGTCCTGCGACGCGCGCGAGATGAAGGCGTAGATTGGCGCGTCGGCGCGACGGTCGGTGGTGCGCAGGTAGGCACCCACCTTGAGCGTGTTCTGGTTGGCCACGTTGCCGATGGCCAGCGTGTGATCCACCTGACCGGTGAGGTTGTTCTCCTCGAGGTCGAAGTACAGACGGCGCGCACCGTCCAGTGAGGCGAGAATCTGGTAGCCGCCTTCTGGAGCGCGCACATACACCACGTCGGAGCGGTCGGGCTCGCGGCGTGAGGTGTTGCCGTACGACAACTGCCAGGCCGTCTTGTTGCGCTCACTCAGCTGATGCTCGCCGCTGCCGGTGAGCGTGGCCACACCACGCTCCACATAGCGCAGCGTCGTGCGCTGAATGCTGTCGTTCAGGTTCTCGTCAAAGCCCCGATCGGTGCGGGCCTCGTTGTCGGCGCTGCGGGTGATGGTGCTGTTGAGCGACAGACGCGAGTTCTTGCCCAGCAGCGTGGACACATTGGCAATGCCGCCCCACTGTGCGCTGCTGCGGCCCGTCTGGCCACGCAGTTCGGTGAGCGGCACCACGGTGTTGTTGGCGCCCTGGTTGCCGATCGCGTAACGCTCGTCGGCGCGCACTTCCTCGCTGTAGCCGTAGTTGCCGCTCAGCACGTAGCCGATGCGCTTGCCCAGAATGGTGTTGCCGCCCGTGGACAGGCCGAAGGAGCCGTTCATGCCGCCATCGCGCAGTGTCGGAGCCCAGACGTTGCGCTGCTCAAGCGCCATCTGGTTGAACTGCTGCTGGCTGACGTTGCCGAGGAAGTTGGCCTGGGAGATGGCCGAGGGGATGCGGCGATTGGACGAGGCCATGCCGAACAGCTCGCCACCGGCGCGAGGGGCGAAGGGCAGCGACTGACCGAACACGCGGTCGCCGAAGCCGAAGCTCGAGGAGTAGTTGATCTGACGACGCGCCGGAAATTCGCGCGTGCGGATGTTCACGTTCGCGCCGGCAAAGTCACCGGGCTGGTCCGGCGTGAAGGTCTTGCTGGTGGTGACGTCCTGCAGCAGCGAGGCCGGGAAGAGGTCGAGCGGCACCACCTTGCGCTCCGGCTCCGGGCTCGGAATGCGCGCGCCATTGAGCGACGCGGTGGTGTAGCGCTCGCTCAGGCCGCGCACCTGCAGATACTTGCCGTCCTGCACCGTCACACCGCTCACGCGCTGCGCGGCCGCGGCGGCGTCACCGTCGGGGCTGCGCGCGATCTGCTCGGCGGTGATGGCGTTCACCACGTTGGTGGCGTTCTTCTGCTGATTGAGCGCCTCGTTGACCGTGCCCTTCTCCTTGGTGGCCGTCACGCTCACCGCCGCCAGCTGCAACTCGGCCGCCGACAGTGACACCGACTGTTCGACGGTGCCATTGGCCGGCACCACGATACCGGTGACCGTCTTGGGGCCGTAGCCGATGCGCCGGACCTGCAGGGTCACGGTGCCAGCGGGAATGTTGGCGATGGTGAAGCGGCCGTCCACGCCGGTCTGCGTGCCGAGCATGGTGCCAACCACCTGCACACCGGCATCGGTGATGCCCTGACCGGTGCCGGCGTCCACGACGCGACCCGTGATGCGCCCGGTAGATCCGGCAGCCGGCGCGCCCTGCGCCGACAGCGAGGTGGCAAGTGCAGCAGAAGCCAGCAGCGCGGGGACGACGGCGACCAGGGCCGCAGGCATCAGGCGACGCGCGATCCGGGAGAACACCTTGACGTAAGTCCGCATGAAGAGTCGAGATTGGAGAAGCGGTGCGTAACGGCCGACCATCGGAGGTCGGGCGGATGTCGTCAAAGCTCCGTGACCCACGTCTCGATCAGCGCACGGCCGTGCAACAAATCGGTCACGGCCTTGCCCGCGGACGGGTCCGCCGTGACATGGGGCCGGCGCCGTGACAGGGCCGTGGCCGTAGGGCGTTTGCCCGTCTGGTGCGGACGCGACTTCTGTTGTATTGTCGCGACAGCATGGTGCCACCTGATCCGACTCTGCCGCGGCGGCGCGTCGCTTCGCCCCCGCCCACCGACCCGCAAACCCGGGCGGAATCCCTGGCCGTCGCCGCGAGGGCGCTGCGTTCGGCCGAACATGTCTGTGTGCTCACCGGGGCCGGCGTTTCCGCGGAAAGTGGCGTGCCGACATTCCGTGAAGCCCAGACTGGTCTGTGGGCCCAGTTTTCTCCGCAGGAACTGGCCACGCCGGGGGCATTTGCCAGCAACCCGACCCGGGTGTGGCAGTGGTACGCCAGCCGCCGCAGCACCGTCCGGGCGGCACAGCCCAACCCGGCGCACCTGGCCCTGACCTCGCTGGCTCAGCGCGTATCCCACTCCACGCTGGTCACCCAGAACGTGGACGACCTGCACGAGCGGGCCGGGAGTCGCGACGTCATCCGCTTGCACGGGTCCCTGATGCACGTGCGGTGCAGCGCCGGCTGTCCGGGAGCGGTGGAGGTTGCGGAACCCGTCAGTGCGGAACCGCCCGCCTGCCCGACCTGCGGGGCGCTGATGCGTCCCGACGTGGTCTGGTTCGGCGAACCCATTCCCATGGGGCCCTTTGAAGCGGCACGTCAGGCGGCCATTGCCTGCGACGTCTTCTTGTCGATCGGTACGTCGAACGTGGTGGAGCCGGCGGCCTCGCTGCCCTGGATTGCCGCCACCCACGGGGCCACGGTGATCGTGGTGAATCCCAGCATGGAAGGGCAGCGCAAGGGGCCCAGCATCCTGCCGCTCGAGGGTCCCGCGGCCGTGCTGCTGCCCCGTCTCATTGCCGAGGCCTTCGCCGGCCGCCGGCCGCGCCGTCAGGCCGAGTAGCCGTTACGCCCGATATCCGTAGGCCGAAGAACCGTCAGGCCGGGTACGCGTCCGGGCTGTCGGCGTCGGCGAAGGGATCGCTGTAGGGGCCGGAGGCCGGGGTGGGGAAAAAGGCGGCAATGGTTGTGCCCGCTCCGACCGTACTCTCCGCCCGCACGCGTCCGCCGTGCGCCTCGGTGAGATGGCGGACGATGGCCAGTCCGAGGCCCGTGCCGCCGGCTTCGCGGGAGCGGCCCGGATCGGCGCGGTAGAATCGCTCAAAGATGCGCGGCAGGTGCTCGGCGGCGATACCGCTGCCCGTGTCACGCACACCGATCCAGACCCCCTCATCGTCGGCCTGCGAGAAGAGCTCCACCTTGCCGCTGGCCGTATGACGCAGCGCGTTCTCGGCCAGATTGCTGAGAATCTGCCGGGCGGCGGTGTGGTCGGCAAAAACCATCGACGCGGCCAGCTCCGTGCGCAGCAGCACGCCCTTGGCCTGGGCGCGTTGCTGCATGGGCGCCAGCACGTCATTGGCCACGCCCTCGAGTTCGAGCCAGTCGGGGTCGGGTACCCAGCCGCCCGACTCGATGCGCGAAAGGTCGAGCAGGTCGTCCACGATGCGCTGCATGCGCTGCACGTTGGAGGCGGCCATGCCCAGAAACTGATGACGCAGTGTGGGTGGCAGTTCGTCGTCCTGCAGCGTTTCGACGAAGCCACTGATGATGGTGAGCGGCGTGCGCAATTCGTGCGACACGTTGGCCACAAAGTCGCTGCGCACCGTTTCGAGGCGGCGAATGGTGGTCAGGTCGAGCAGGGCCAGGACCGCGCCACCGCCTCGCAGCGGACGCACCGTGAGCACCATGGTGCGTTCGTCCACGCGAATCTCGCGCACAATGGTGGCGGAACCGGAGAGGACGAGCTGCAGCGAGTCCTGCAGCGCCGCGACCGGTGGCAGCTCGCTGGACGGGAAGGGCAGGGCCTGACGCAGTCCCAGCAGCTGACGTCCGCGATCATTGATGCGGACGACGCGCTTGCGCGCGTCCACCGCCACCACGCCTTCATTGAGCGATTCGGTGAGCGCCACGAGCAGCGCCTCTTCCGACTGCAGTTCCCAGAGGCGGGTTTCGAGCTGCTCGCTCATGCGACGCAGTGCCTCGGCCAGATCCCCCACCTCGCCCCCGGCTATGGTGCGTGAGGGACGGCGCGACAGATCGCCGGCGGCGAGGGCACGCGCGATGTCCCGCAGTTCCTCGATGGGGCGAGCCACCGGACGCGCCAGAGCCCGCGCGAGAATGAGGCCGATGACCAATGTGGCCACGCCCGCAATGCCGATGTCGCGTCGGATCTGGCGCAGCAATTCGTCGTTGCTGCGGTCGTAGGCCGCGGGCGTGGTTTCCTCGGCCCGCACGTGATGGCGCACACGCCACTCCACGGCGGCCAGCACGAGCGCCATGAGCAACGCGATAATGAGGAAGCTGTTGAACGCCAGTCGTTGAGTCAGCCGCACGGCGTCAATGTACCTGCGGGCAGGCGAACCTGCCCCCGGCGGCCAAACCGCGGCGGCTGACGGCAGGTTGCCGTCGCCACCCCATCCGATGGATCAAGTTCAGCCCGCGCGGGACGCCGTGGCGCGCAGACGGTAGCCGAAGCCGCGCACCGTTTCGATGAGTTCTCCGGCGCTGCCCAGCTTGGTGCGCAGGCGCTGCACGTGCATGTCCACCGTGCGCGTCTGGATGTCGGGTGCCGCTTCCCACACCGTCTCCAGCAGGTGCCCGCGACCCTGCACCCGTCCCCGACGCTCGGCCAGCGTGAGCAGCAGCTTGAACTCCGTGGGCGTGAGTTCGACGTGCTCACCGTTCACGCGCACCGTCATGGCGGCGCGGTCGATCTGCAGCGGACCAATGACCAGCGCGTCGGCGCTGGTGGGCACCGTGTTGCCCGTGCGGCGCAGAATGGCCGCCACGCGCAGCACCAGTTCAGCCGGCGAGAAGGGCTTGGTGAGGTAGTCGTCGGCGCCGAGCGAAAGGCCGCGGATGCGATCGGGTTCTTCACGACGCGCCGTGAGCATGAGCACGGCCATGTCCCGCGTGCTGTCGTCGGCGCGCAGCTGCTCCAGCACATCAAAGCCGGACATGCCGGGCAGCATCAGGTCGAGCACAATGAGCGACGGTCGATCGCGTCGCGCGAGTTCGAGCGCGTCCTGCCCCGAGGAGGCGGTGGACACCCGATAGCCGGCCTTGGCGAGATGATAGGCAACCAGGGCGACGATTTCGGGTTCGTCGTCCACCACCAGAATGCGATCGGGATTGCTCGGCGCTGGATTCATCGAAGGATCAGGTCGGTCCGGGGTCCACTGGCACGGCCAAAGTGTGCAGTGGGGTCGGCATCGCCCCGTTCGGGTGCAGACGCCGTTGGATCTTGGCAACGATCATTTCGATCGCCACCGTGTTGCTGCCACCACGCGGGACGATGACGTCGGCGTAGCGTTTGCTGGGCTCCACGAACTGCAGGTGCATCGGCTGCACGGTCGTGAGGTACTGATCGAGCACCGACTCGAGCGAGCGTCCCCGGGCGGCCGTGTCGCGCCGGATGCGCCGGATGAGGCGCACGTCGGCATCGGCATCCACGAAGACCTTCACATCACACAGGGCCCGCACGCCGGGGTCGGCCAGCAGTAGAATGCCGTCGAGCACAATGACATCCGCCGGTTCGATCCGCCGCGTGTGCGCACTGCGGGCGTGCGACGCGAACTCGTAGATCGGCATGTCCACGCCCTCGCCGCGGGTCAGCGCCGAGAGATGTGTCACCAGCAGATCAACGTCGAAGGCCTCCGGATGATCCCAATTGACCTGATGCCGCTGGTCGAGCGAGAGATGCCGGAAGTCCCGGTAGTACGCGTCCATCTCGAGGAACGCCACGGAGGCTTCGGGGAGGGCCTCCGCCACCTTGCGGGCCACGGTGGATTTCCCCGAGCCGGTCCCGCCCGCGATGCCGATGATCAACGGTTTCATAGGCGGAAGTTCCGGTTCGTCCACGACACGATCACCAACCTCGACGTCAGTCGTGACCGGACCGCCACGACGGGGTAACAAGTCTGTATCGGTGGCCCGGAACCGACGGTAGCGTGTCACGGGAAGTTCGCGGCCCGGTGAAGGGGGGGCAAGCTGGCCTCCACCTCTCCGGGCGGACCGACTAGCATTCCCCCATGGGACGAAGACCAGACGGAATGGGCCTGAACGGTCCGGCCCGGGCCCCACGCGGGCTCCGGCGAATGCTCACCGGCGCCCTGCTGCTCGGCCAGCCGTTGTTGGGGGCTGGCGGTGCCACGGGGACGACCTCAGTGGGGGTGCTGCAGGCCCAGGCGCGCACCGAGGTCCTCATTGCGGCCACCACCGATGTGCACGGACGGCTGCGTGGCTGGGACTACTATGCCAACGCCGCCGACCCCAGCCATTCGCTGGCCGCCGCGGCCACCATCGTCGACTCGCTGCGCCGCGCCAACCCCGACGGGGTCGTGCTGGTGGAAGGGGGCGACATCCTGCAGGGCAACCCGCTGACCTATGTGGCCGCGCGGGTGCGCCCCACGCCGGTGCATCCGGTCATCGCCGCCATGAACGTCATGCGCTACGACGCGGCGGTGCTGGGCAATCATGAGTTCAACTACGGCGTACCGCAGTTGCAACGGGCCGTCAGTCAGGCGGGCTTCCCGTTCCTCGCGGCCAATGTGCGTGACGCCAAGGGACGGCTGTTTGTGGCGCCGTGGACCATGGTCACGCGCCGCGGTGTGCGCATTGCCATTGTCGGCGGGACCACACCCGGCTCCATGGTGTGGGACCGCGAACATCTCGCGGCCGCCGGTCTTACGGTCAGTGACATCGTGCCGGCCATCAAGGCCAGCGTGGCCGAAGCGCGGCGTCGCAAGGCGGACGTGGTGGTGGCGCTGGTGCACTCGGGGCTGGGTGAACCGGCAAGCTACGACACTGTGGCCACCGGTCTGCCGTCGGAGAACGTGGCCGCGCGGCTTCCGCGCGAAGTGCCCGGCCTCGACGTCGTGGTGTTCGGTCACTCGCATCGTGAAGTCGTTGACAGTGTCATCAATGGCGTGCGACTGGTGCAGCCGCGCAACTGGGCGGGCTCCGTTGGTGTGGCCACGCTGAGTCTCGAAAAGCAGAAGGGACGCTGGCGCGTGACGGGACACCGTGGGGCATCGGTGCGTGTCGCCGGGCATGCCGAGCATCCGGCGGTGCTCGCAGCCGCCGCCACGTCGCACCGCAATACGCTCGAGTGGGTGACCACGCCTGTTGGTCGCACGGCGACGGCCTGGCCGGCGGACAGCGCGCGCGTGGTGGATGCGCCCATCACCGACTTCGTGAACGAAGTCATGCGGCGCACGGCCGGTGCCGATCTGTCGGCCACGGCCGTGTTTTCGCTCGAGGCAGGCCTCGATACGGGCGCCATCACGCTGGCCGAGATTTCACGCCTCTATCCCTACGACAACACGCTCAAGGCCATCACGGTGACCGGGGCGCAGCTCAAGGCCTTCCTCGAGCACGCCACCCGCTACTATCGCTCGGTGACGTCCGAAGGCGATGTGCCGACCACCGGTCTCGTGGACCCGTCAGTGCCTGGCTTCAACTTTGACGTGGTCGCTGGCGCGACGTACCGCATCGACCTGCGGAAGCCGGTGGGCGAACGCATCACGGGCCTGTCGGTGAAGGGCAAGGTGGTGCAGCCGGACGACCGCTTCACGCTGGCGCTCAACAACTACCGGCAGGGCGGTGGTGGCGGCTACGCCATGCTCGCCGGTGCTCCTGTGGTGCACGACAAGGGGCTCGACATCCGGCAGCTGCTGATTGAAGAAGTGCAGCGCGTGGGCACGCTCGATCCGGCGGCCTACGCCGAGCGCAACTGGTCCATCGAACCCGAATCGGCGCGCCGCGCCGCGATGGCCGAGCAGCGCCGCAACATCGCCGTCGAGCAGGGTGGGCGGGCGCTCGGCGCCGCGGCCAGCACGCGCAGCGTGGGTAGCGCGTCGTCGCCTGTGGTTCGTGTGATTGCCATGAGCGACTTCCACGCGGCACTGCGCCCGTCCTTCGATCAGAGCAACAATCCGGTGGGTGGCGCCGTGGCGCTGTCGGCCGCCATCCGTCGCCTGCAGGCGGAGTGTGTGGCACCGGCCTGTCAGCATGTCGTGGTGGACGCGGGTGACATGTTCACCGGCACCCCGGCCTCCGACTGGGCCGGCGGCCGGCCCACGGTGGATGTCATGAATCGCCTCGACGTGGCGGCCGGGGCCCTCGGCAATCATGAGTTCGACTTTGGTCAGGACACCCTGCGCCAGCGCATCGCCGAGCTGCGGCATGCGGTGCTGGGCGTGAATGTGCGCGGACCCGATGGGCAGCGGCCGGCCTGGCTGCGTGCCGACACCATCGTGGACCGTGGTGACGTGAAGATCGGCATCGTGGGCGCGGCTGGCACGCACACTCCCGGTTCGGCCAGTCGTCGCAAGGTGGGCAGCCTCAGCTTCCTCGATCCCGTGCCACTCTTTGCCGAACGCACGCGCGCGCTCCGGGCCGCAGGTGCGCAGGTGGTGGTGGCGGTCATTCACGACGGCGGGCGCTGCGAGCGTGACCGGCCCACCGTGTGCAGTGGCAGCGGCATCGATATCGGCCAGCGTCTCGGGGCATTGGGTACCGATCGCCCCGACGCCTATGTGATGGGCCACGCGCACGTGAATCTCACACTCGACTTTGACGGCATGCCGGCGGTGGAGCCGACGTCCAGCGGACGTGGCATCGCGGTCATCGACATTCCGCTCCGCGGCGGCGCGGCGCGCAGCAGCATCGTGGCCGTGCGTGGCGATGCCGTGGACGGGGCGCACCCGCAACTCGACTCCATCGTGTCCGTGTCCGTTGCGCGCGTGCGGAACCAGCTGACCCAGCCCGTTGGCACGGTGGCCGAGCCGCTGCGGCGCACGGGCAGTCAGTATGCGCTGGGCAATCTGCTGGCCGACGCGATACGTGTGATGGGGCAGGGCGACGCGGGGCTGTGGAACAACGGCGGCATTCGCGCCGATCTGCGCGCGGGGCCGCTGAGCTTTGGCGATGTGCACTATGTCGTGCCCTTCGGCAACCTGCTCACCCGGGTGCGTGTGCGCGGCCGCGATCTGCCCTTCATGCTCGAGACGGCGCTCAATGATCGTGGGCCGGATGTGCACATCAGCGGGTTTCTGGTGGACTATGACCTCTCGCGTGCGCGTGGCCAGCGCATTGTGGCCGTGAGGGACAGTGCCGGTCGGCCGGTCGACGCCTCGCGCATCTACACCCTGGTGTTCAACGACTTCATGGTGGAGAACGACTTCCGCGAGCCCATGGCGCGCGCGGTGTCCACCGAGTTCACGACCGTGCGTGACATCGACGCCTTCTCCGAATATCTGCGGCGCCTGCCGCAACCCATTCGTGCGGACGGCACGCCGCGATTCCGCCCGCTCACTTCTGGCAGCAACTGATGACGACCCCTGAGATCCGCATCTTTGTCAACGAGCGCGGCGTGTCGGTCCCGGCCGGCAGCACCGCCCTCGATGCCGTGCGCGCGCTGTTCCCCGACGACGCGGCGGGCATCGAAGCCGGCCGCCTGCGCCTGACGGACAGTCGTGGCCTGCCCATCGAGGCCGACACGCAGCCACCCAGCGGGTCCATCTTCCGCGTGGTCGCGCAGCGTGAGCGGCTGCACGAGGAGACGACGTGAGTCAGGCTGCCCTCGCGGAAATCGTGCAGCGCCTGCCCAAGGCGGAATTGCACTGCCATCTCGATGGGTCACTGCGCCCGGGGACGCTGCTCGAACTCTCGCAGGCACGTGGCCTCACGCTGCCCGTGCATGAGGTCTCGGACCTGGCGCGGTGGATGCGCGCCGACGACGCGGCCGATCTCGAATCGTATCTCGCACGCTTCGCCACCACGCTGGCCGTCATGCAGAGTGCGGCGGAGCTGGAACGGGTGGCGCACGAGTTGGTGCTCGACGCCGCGCTCGATGGCACGCGCTACATCGAAGTGCGCTTCTGTCCGGCGCTCAATGTCCGAGACGGTCTTTCGCTGTCCGATGTGATGGACGCGGTGCTCAAGGGTCTCGCGCGGGGCGAACGCGAAACGGGCACGGTCGCGCGCCTCATCGTCTGCGCGCTGCGCAGTCTGCCCGCTCCCCACGCCCAGGAAATGTCGGAGCTGGCGGTCGCCTACAAGTCGCGTGGTGTGGTGGCCTTTGATCTCGCCGGCGGTGAGGCGGGCAATCCTGCCGTGCAGCATGCGGCGGCCTTCGACCATGCGCGCGCCCACCACCTGGCCGTCACGGTGCATGCCGGTGAGGGCGATGGTCCGGAGAGCATCCAGCAGGCCGTGCATCACTGCGGCGCCATGCGCATCGGCCATGGCACGCGGCTGCATGAGGATGCCGAACTCGAAGCCTGGATCGTGGACCGGCAGATACCACTCGAGGTCTGTCCCACCAGCAACGTGCAAACGCGAGTCGTGTCGTCGTTTGCCGCGCACCCGCTCGCGCGTTATGTGTCGCTCGGTGCGGTCGTGACGCTCAACACGGACAATCGCCTGGTCAGCGGCGTGTCGCTCACCGAGGAGTATCTTGGCTGCATGCAGCACCTCGGCTTCGATCTGGCTGGACTGGGCAGGCTCGCCGTCTCGGCCTTCGGCGCGGCCTTCCTGCCGCTGGCGCAGCGCCGCAGTCTGCAGGATCAGGCGGAGCGCGACATCGCGCGACTGCTGGCCGACACGCCGGAGTCGCTGCATCGCACGCAGCCCGTGGAGCGTGTGGCATGACGGGCGCGGCGAACCTGACCGAACCGTCGAACTACGGGGCCGCAGCCGCCGAACAGGCCGCGCGTTATGTGAAAGAGCGTGCGGGGGCGGCATGGCGCCGGCCCGTGGCAGGCATCGTGCTGGGTTCGGGCCTTGGCGGCCTGGCCGATCGCATCGAGGATGCCCTGCGCATTCCGTTCTCGCATGTCCCCGGCTTTCCAGTGGTCACCGTGGCCGGCCACGCCGGGCAGTTGCTGGTGGGCAGCCTGGGTGGGCAGCCTGTCGTGGCGCTGGCCGGACGCTTCCACATGTACGAGGGCCACGAGGCCGCGCTGGCGGCGTTCCCGGTGCGCGTGCTGCATGCGCTCGGCGCGCCCGTCTATCTCGCCTCCAATGCGGCCGGTGGCGTGCGGCGCACGTTCTCGCCGGGTGACCTCATGGTCATTGCCGACCACATGAACCTCATGTTCCGCAATCCGCTCATCGGTTCCGCCGAGCCGGGTGATGAGCGCTTTCCGGACATGTCCGACCCCTACGATCGCGAGCTGCGGACGCTGCTGCACGCGGCCGGCGCCGCGGTGCAGGTGCCGCTGCAGGAGGGCGTCTACTGTGGCCTGCTCGGCCCCACCTACGAAACGCCGGCCGAAGTGCGCATGCTCGAGCGGCTTGGTGTGGATGCGGTGGGCATGTCCACCGTGCCGGAGGTGATCGTGGCGCGGGCCTTGGGCATGCGCGTGGCGGCCGTTTCATGCATCACCAATGCGGCTGCAGGCCTTTCACCCACACCGCTCGATCACCATGAAGTCATGGACGCCGGGCGCAGTGTGGCCCCGCGTTTCGAGGCGCTGGTGACCGAGTTCGTGCGTCGCCTGCCCGCAGTCAGCGGCTGAGATTCAAACCCTGAGATTCAGTACCTGAGACTCAGCGCGGCCTGACCGTGCGGGGCAGGCCGGCCAATCGCCGCTTGAAGGCCTGAAAGGCCGGCGTGTCGCGGGTCAGCGAGGACAGCACCACCGGGTCGAGCTTGGCGATTTCTTCCTCGGTGGTGCGCACGCGCGACTCTTCCACCGGGTGCGAGGCGAACCAGCCTTCCACAGACCCCGGATTGCGGTCGCGTTCGCGCAGCAGGATGCGGAACATGGACGGCATGCCGCGCGGGTCGATGCCGCTGCGCGTGACGAACTTGACGCCGTAGCGGTCGGCCTCGGTTTCGTCGTCGCGGCTGAACTTCGCAAAGCCCAGCTGGGCCACCGCCGACACGCCCGTACCGGCCAGACCCTGGCAGGCGGACGGCGCGAGAATGCAGCCCAGACTGAGCCCGATGTTGGCCCGTTGCGCAGCCGCCATCTGCTTCATGCTGTGTCGCTGCGTGACGTGAGCGATTTCATGGCCCAGCACCCCGGCCAGCTCGGACATGTTGGTGGTGCGCTCGATCAGCCCGCGGTTCACGTAGATGTGACCACCCGGCACCGCAAAGGCGTTGATTTCAGCCTCGTCCACCACGTTGAAGCGCCAGGACAGATCCCGGTTGTCCACCACCCGGGCAATGCTGTCACCAAGCACGTTGATGTAGCGCACGATTTCCGGGTCGCGCACGATGGGCAGCTGGCGCTCGATCTGCTGGGCGTAGTCGTTCCCCATGGCCACTTCCTCGGCCGTACCCGGCACGCAGGACGTGGTCACGATCGCTGTGGCCAGAACAAGGCGGAGGGCGAGCGACATGGATTGGCGCATGGCCGATGGACGCGTATTGTGTGCGAGACCTGTGTGGGCGGAGTCGGCACCGGTGCCGCCCCGCGCATCATACCCCTGAGGACGCCGTGAAGTTACTGACCCTTGCCAGAGACCTGCAGCGCCGGAAGGCCCGGGAACGGCAGCAGCTGTTTGTGGCCGAGGGCGTGCGCACGGTGGAATCCCTGCTGGCCAGCGGACTGCCGGTGCAGGGGCTGCTGGTTGCCGATGATGCCGCTGCCAACGAGCGGGTGCGCGCCGCGCTGGACATGTGTGACGCGCGCCGCATCGCGATCGCCACCGTGTCGGCCCGTGATCTGCAGGACGCGGCGGATACCGAGTCGCCGCAGGGGATACTGGCCATCGCGCCCATTCCTTCGTGGGAGATGCCGTCTCCCCCCTTTGCCGAAGGCGCCCGTTTCCTGGTGCTGGACGCGCTTCAGGACCCCGGCAACGTGGGCACGGTCGTCCGCACGGCGGCGGCCATGGGGGTGCGGGCCACCTTCGCCTTGCCCGGCACCGTGGACGTGTGGAACGCCAAGGTGGTGCGCGGCAGCATGGGGGCGCTGTTCACGCACCCGGTGCACCTGCTGGACTGGACGGCGGTGGCCGGGTTCATGGCGCAGCACGAGGTCACGCTGTGGGCGGCGGACATGGCCGGTACCCCGCTCCCCCAGCTCCGGTTGGATGAGGTGGCGGCGCCGCAGGCCCTCATCGTGAGCAACGAGGGGGCAGGATTGACGCAAGCGGTGGCCGCGTCGGTGCAGCGCACGGTGGCCGTGCCCATGGCCCCCGGTGTCGAGTCGCTCAACGTGGGTGTGGCCACCGGCATCCTGTTGTATGCCATGGCCTTCCGCGGGATCAAGCCGGGATACGCTGGCGCCGGTTGATCGTCCTGTGAGCATGTCCGTCCATCCCGTCCTGGCCGCAGTGCAGGCCTCGTTCACGCAGTCTCCGCTCATCGACACGGCCGCGCCCTGGTATTCGCCCGCCATGGTGGCCATGGTGCTGGCCCTGACTTTTGTGGTTGGCGCGTCCATCGGGTCCTTCCTGAACGTCTGCATCTCGCGCTGGCCGGCCGAACTGAGTGTGGTCTCGCCGCGCTCGCGCTGCCCACGCTGCAGTCGCCCCATTGCCTGGCACGAAAACATTCCCCTGCTCAGCTGGCTGCTGCTGCGCGGCAAGTGTCGCGGCTGCGCGCTGCCCATCTCGGTGCAGTATCTGGCGGTGGAACTGGTGGTGGCGTTGGGTTGGCTGGCGTCCGTGTGGGCTTTCGGGCTCAGCTTCGAGGCGCTGCGCGTGGCCATCTTTGCCACCATTCTGCTCGGCATCGCCATCACCGATGCGAAGCACTATCTCATCCCCGACGGCTTCACGGTTTCAGGCCTCATTCTCATGCTGGCCTTTGCCTTTGCCAACGTGTTCGTGGGCGAGGAGAGCCGCTTCGCCGCAGCCTGGCCAGCCGTGATCGGCGCCTGTGTCGGGGCGGGGGGCATCACCATCATCGGCTGGTTGGCGGAAGTGGTCATGAAGCGCGAAGCCATGGGCTTCGGCGACACCACGCTCATGGCTGTGGTGGGGGCAGCGCTTGGCGCGGAACGCTCCCTGCTCACCATTGTGGCGGGCGCCTTCCTTGGCGCGGTGGTGTTCGTGGGCATTGTGGGCCCCATTGTCAAAATCCGGAGTGCGCGCCGCGGCGAGGAGTTCGAGTTTCCCGATGTGCCCTTCGGTGTGTTCCTTGCGCCCGCTGCGCTCCTGGTCTTGCTTTGGGGAGAGGCGCTGATGACGTGGTATCTGCAGCGCGTGCTTCCGGCCTGATCCCCATTCCCTGAAGTCCATGGCACTCTCGACGACGCGGCCCGGCCGCGGCGCGCTCCGGCGCGCATCCGTCCGACTCGCCACACGCTCCCTCACCCGACCTGCCGCCGCCGCGTTCATGGCGCTCGTGCTGAGCGCCTGTGGCGACAAGCCCAAGGCTGGCGAGGGGCCCTACGCCGAGCTGGTGGCGGAGTTCGTGCCGCGCATCGAAAAGGAGCTGGGGCTCCCCTTCAAGACGCCGCCCAAGGTGGAGCGACGCTCGAAGGACGAAGTGGGACGCTTCGTGCGACAGCAGCTCGAAAGCGAGCGGGGACGCACGCAGGTGGCCGGCCTCGAGGTGGTGTATCGCCTGCTCGGGCAGATCCCCGACACCATGCAGATGGCGCCGCTGCTGCAGCGACTGCTCGAAGAGCAGATCGTGGGCTACTACGATCCAGCCACCGACGTGTTGTACGTGGTGGATGGCGCGCCCGAACTCCTGCTGCGGCAGACCGTGGCCCACGAACTCGTGCACGCCCTGCAGGATCAATACGTGCCCATCGACAGCATCCAGGGGCGCACCGACGATGCCGACAGGCAAACGGCTGCGCAGTCGGTGCTGGAAGGCCAGGCCGTGTACATGCAGTTGCGCATTGACCCCAACTCCGCCTCGGCGCTGCGCATGCCGGGAGGCTGGGAGCGCATTCGCGACCTCATACGCGACCAGTCCGTTGGCATGCCCGTGTTCGGCTCTGCGCCGCGCACCATTCGCGAGGGGCTCTTGTTCCCGTATCTCGGCGGCGCCGACTTCGTGCGGCGTTTTGTGGAGAAGCGGCCCGAGAAGGAGCTGCTGACCGACCTGCCCACGTCCACGCGTCAGGTGCTGCGCGACGACGCCTACTTCACGGCCACACCGGCCGAGCGCTTCAGCGCGCGCACGGTCACGCTGCCCGCGCCGCGCAATGGGACCGTGTTCTTCGAGAACACGCTCGGCGAATTCGAAACGCGTCTCGCGCTGGTGCAGCATCTCAAGAACGATGCGTTGGCCGTCCGTGGGGCCACCGGCCTCGCGGGTGATCGCTTCGCCGTCATTCGCAACGGTCAGTCGGATGCGCTGGTGTGGGCCACTACCTGGGACAACCCCGTGGAAGCGGCCGACTTTCTCGACCTCATGGGCGACGCCGCGCGTCGTCGCTACGGATTGGGTCGACAGGACGTGCCGGCCGGCGCCACCACGCGCCGCTACGAGGTGCCGGCAGGCAAGACGCACGGCGCACGTACGGTCACGCTCTCGATGGAACAGATCGGCGGGCATCCCGTAGTGCTCTACATGGACCTCCCCGCCGGCACCTCGGCCCCCATCGATCCGCGCGGCATCGCGGTCAGCGACGCCGCCGCCACTCGCTGACCCGCGTGTGGTGACCGACCGCTCGCCCGGTTCGCCGGCGGACAGCCTTCCGCCGGTGGCACCCGCCGCGCTGCCCGCTGCCCTCCGCCTCACACCCGACGACGAAATCCGGCGGGTGCGCTTGGTGCGCATGAAGCGCGTGGCCTCGGCCATGCTGGTGGTGGTGGCCATCGTGTATGTGGTGGCCCGCATCTACGAGGCGCAGCATCCGGCGCTGGGCTATCTGCGTGCCTTCGCTGAGGCGGCCATGGTGGGCGGCCTCGCCGATTGGTTTGCGGTCACGGCGCTGTTCCGCCACCCGCTGGGGCTGCCCATCCCGCACACGGCCATTGTGCCGTCACGCAAGGATCGCATTGGTACGGCCCTCGGCAACTTCGTGCAGCGCAACTTTCTTACGCGCGAAGTCGTGCAGGAAAAGCTTGCGGCCATGAAGCTCGGAGAGCGCGCAGCGCAGTGGCTGGCCCGCCCGGAGAACTCGAGGCGCCTGGCCACGGCCGCGGCGCACGGCCTGTCGGGTGCGGTCAACGTGATGCGCGACGAGGACGTGCAGGCGCTCGTGGACCGAGGCATCGTGTCGCGCCTGCGCGCCATGCAGGCCGGTCCGCTGGTGGCGCGGGCCTTTGAGTTGCTCACCACCGGCGGACGCCATCAGGCCCTGCTCGACGATGCGTTGCGCCTCGCCGCGCGCTTCCTCGAGGAGAACGAGGAACTCATTCGCGATCGCATCCGCAAGGAGAGCCCGTGGTGGGTACCGGGCGCTGTGGAAGACCGACTCGGCGACAAGATCGTAAGCGGCGTGGAGAAGACGCTCGTGGCCGTGGCCGCCGATCCGGAGCATCCGCTCAGGCAGCGCTACGACGAGGCCGTGGAGCGCTTCGTGGCCAACCTGCGCGACAACCCGGAAACCATGGCGCGCGCCGAGCAGATCAAGCTCGATGTGCTCAACCATCCGGGGGTGGCCGAGTTCTCGCGTGAAGTGTGGAACGACGTGAAGGGTCGTCTGGGCACGTACGCTGCGCGCCTCGCCGACGACGCCGAGCGCGAGCCCGATCAGCTGGAGCGCTGGCTCACGGGCCTTGGCCACAAGGTGCTGGAAGACCCCGTGCTGGCCGAGAAGGTGAACGGCTGGATCGTGGAGCTCGTGACCTACTCGGTGGAACAGGCGCGCGAGGAAGTGGCGCGGCTCATCGCCAGCACGGTGGCCGCATGGGATGCCGATGCCACCTCACGCAAGATTGAACTGCAGATCGGGCGCGACCTGCAGTTCATCCGCATCAACGGGACGCTGGTCGGCGGCCTGGTGGGGTTGTTGCTGCACGCGGCGAGCGGATTGATGAAGTAGTTCGACTGGCTCGACAGTCCGTAACGGGCGGGTATCCGCACGTAGGGCGCATTGCGGACAATTCAAAAGCTCACGCAGAGAAATGGAGGACGCAGAGTTCGCAGAGGAGAAAGGCTGAACGTGCGTCATCCTTGCACGTGATCTATCCGTGCTGTTTCCGCCTGATCCGCGTCATCCGCGACAAAGCAGTTCAACATCGACCGCGGTTCTCTGCGAACTCTGCGTCCTCGTTTCCTCTGCGTGAGCGGTTGACGATGCCAGCTCAGACACCGGCACTTGTGGCTATCGCAGATCTGCGGGCAGGGCGTGCCGGTCCACCGATACCGTTGGCTGGCTCGGCTTGGAGTCGGCAAGCTGCGTGTCCGGATGCGGCAACAGCGCGAGATGCAGCACCTCGTCCATCGTGCTGGCGAAGGTGAAGGCCATCTTGTCGCGCACTTCCTGCGGCACGTCGCGCACATCCTTCTCGTTGCCCTTGGGCAGGATGACCTCGCGCAGGCCGGCGCGGTACGCGGCCAGCACCTTTTCCTTCACGCCACCGATTTCCAGCACCTTGCCGCGCAGCGTGACCTCACCCGTGAGCGCGAGATCGCGGCGCACCGGCCGGCGTGACAGCGCGCTGGCCACGGCCAGCGTGACGGCAATGCCTGCCGAGGGGCCATCCTTGGGGATGGAGCCGGCCGGGAAGTGCAGGTGGAGATCGGCCTCACGGAACTCGATGTCGGCAATGCCCAGCGTCGCTGCGCGCGAGCGCACGAACGAATAGGCCGCGTCCACCGACTCGCGCATGACGTCGCCCAATTGCCCGGTGACGGTGAGCTTGCCCATGCCGGGCATTCGCAACGCCTCGATTGTCATGAGATCGCCGCCCGTGCTGGTCCACGCGAGACCGGTCACGGCGCCGATCTCCGGCTCCTTCTCGGCTTCTTCCATCGCAAAACGCGGCGCACCCAGAATGTCCTGCACACGCGCGGCGTCGATGACCCAGGCCGAATTGTCGCCGTCGGCCTTGGCCCGGGCGCGCTTGCGCATCAGCGAGGCAATGCAGCGCTCGAAGGTGCGCAGGCCCGCCTCACGCGAATAGCGCGAGGTGATGAATCCCAGCACGCGCTCGTCGAGCTGCAGATCGTCGCCCTTGAGTCCGTGGTCCTCGAGCAGCCGCGGAATGAGATAGCGCTGCGCGATCTCGACCTTCTCCTCGATGGTGTAGCCGGCAATGCGGATGACCTCCATGCGGTCACGCAGCGGGCCGGGGATGTCGAAGAGATTGTTGGCCGTGCAGATGAACAGCGTGCTCGAGAGATCGAAGGGCAGGTTGAGATAGTGATCGACGAAGGTCGAGTTCTGCGACGGGTCGAGCACCTCGAGCATGGCTGCAGTCGGGTCACCACCGGGGCCGCCGCCTGACATCTTGTCGATCTCGTCGATCATGATGACCGGATCGCGCACTTCCACGCGCCGCAGCGCCTGAATGAGCATGCCCGGCATGGCGCCCACATAGGTGCGACGATGACCGCGGATTTCCGCTTCGTCGCGTACGCCGCCCACGGAAATGCGATAGAAGGCCCGGCCGATGCTCGTGGCAATGGCCTCACCGAGTGAGGTCTTGCCGGTACCCGGTGGCCCGACGAAGCAGAGAATGGGGCCGGTGGGATCGCCGCCGCGCAGCTTGCGCACGGCGAGATACTCCACGATGCGCTCCTTGGCCTCGTCGAGCCCGTAGTGCCGCTCCTCGAGCGCCGCTTCCACATTGGTCAGCGCAATGTCCTTGTCGTTGCCGCTGCGTGCGTGCCAGGGCAGGGCGAGGACCCAGTCGAGATAGGTGCGCAGCACCTGATACTCGCTGGAGGCCGGCGAGAGCATGCGCAGGCGTTCGGTTTCGCGACGCGCTTCGGCGGCCACCTTCTCCGGCAGCTGCGCCTCGTCGATGCGGCGCAGCAGGTCCACCGACTCCTTTTCGTTCGGATCGGCCTCGCCCAACTCCGACTGAATGGCCCGCAGCTGCTGGCGCAGGTAGAACTCGCGCTGGTGCTGCTCGATCTTGATTTCCGTCTGCTTCTTGACGTCCTCCATGACGCGGGCGCGCGCCACTTCGCGCTCGAGGCGCGAGAGGATGAAGCGAATGCGCTGGCCGATGTCGAGGCGCTGCAGCACCTCCTCCTTGTCGGCGATGCGCAGGTTCATGTTGGTGGCTGCGAGATCCGCGAAGCGTCCGGGGTCGGACACATTCATCTTGAGGATCTGCGGCACCTCGTTGGGAATGCGGTCCACCAGTTCGGCCAGCGTTTCCGCGGCCGTGACGGTGCGGGCCACCAGCTCATCGAGCTCCGCCGGGTCGGCGGGCAGTTCCTTGGCGCCCTGCACGGCGGCCACGGCAAAGGGCTCGGTCTGCGTGACGTCGTCGATGGTGATGCGGCGCAGGCCCTGCAACGTGATCTGCACCGTGTCGCCGGGCAGATTGATGCGCTCGTGCACACGGGCCGCCACGCCGACACGGCCAATGAAGCGATGCGGATCGATGGCATCGTCATTGTCGCCGGACGCCACCACCAGCGCCACCACCAGCCCGGGTTCCTCATGGGCCCGCAGGAGGGCGAGGTTTTCGGGGGCGCCCATCTGCACCGCGATCGTCCCCAGCGGATACACGATGGTGGACCGCAGGGCCATCAGCGGCAGGGTCGGCGGCAGTTCGGCGCGAAGGATTTCTTCCTTGCGCTGGCCGCGGGGCATCTGCACGGCGGAATATCGAGGGCTGGAGCGGGACACGTGGCGGGCAGGAAGTGTGACAGCGTGACGCACTGACGGCCAATGTACGGACCGGCGCGGGGTGGGCAACGCGTGTTTCCACCACAACTTAAGCACCAGCGGGAACGATGTGTCACGGGGCGGGCCGGATTCGGTGTTTTTGCCGCCCATCCCGGCATTGGATGGGGGCCGCCGGGCGGCGGCTGGTCCCCGGAGACCCGTTACACCGAGGGCCCCCGCAGTGGCCTTTCCCGTCCGACTGTGACAGCTTGAAGGATGTTCGACGAACTGACAGACAAACTCGGCAACGTCTTCGCCAAGCTGCGCGGACGGGGCGTCCTCACCGAAGCCGACATCAAGGAGGGGATGCGCGAGGTCCGCCGCGTCCTGCTCGAGGCCGACGTGAATTTTGCGCTCACCCGCGAGTTCCTGGAGCGGGTGGAGAAGAAGGCCGTCGGCGTGCTGCAGATCAAGACCGTGCAGCCGGCCCAGCAGCTCGTGAAGATCGTGCACGACGAGCTCACGTCCATGCTCGGCGAGCAGCGCGAGGGGCTCAAGATGAGCTCCGTGCCGCCCACCATTGTGATGATGGTGGGTCTGCAGGGCTCCGGCAAAACCACCACGGCCGGCAAGCTCGCACGCAAGCTCAAGCTGGAGAACAAGAGCACGCGTCTGGTGGCGGCCGACGTATATCGCCCCGCCGCCATCGATCAGCTGGAAACGCTGGGCAAGGCACTCGACGTGCCGGTCTATGCCGATCGCAGCACGCAGGACGTGGTCAAGATCGCGAAGGCCGGTATCGATCAGGGTCAGCGCAACCGCGACCGCGTGGTCATTGTCGACACCGCCGGCCGTCTGCAGATCGACGCCGACATGATGGACGAGCTGGTGCGCCTCAAGGCCGCCATCAAGCCGGACGAAATCCTCTTCGTGGCCGACGGCATGACGGGCCAGGAAGCGGTGAAGATTGCGCAGGGCTTCAACGAGGCGCTGGACATCACCGGTGTCATCCTCACCAAGCTCGATGGCGATGCGCGCGGTGGCGCGGCGCTCTCGATCTACGGGGTGCTCAAGAAGCCCATCAAGTACATCGGTGTGGGCGAGAAGCCGGATGCGCTGGAGGAGTTCCATCCCGAGCGCATGGCTGGCCGCATCCTGCAGATGGGTGACGTGGTCTCGCTGGTGGAGAAGGCGCAGCAGGCCTTCGACGCCGACGAAGCCAAGAAGCTCGAGAAGAAGGTGCGCAAGGAGGGCATGGACCTCGAAGACTTCCTGAGCGCCATGCGACAGATGCAGAAGCTCGGACCCTTCGAGAACCTGCTCAAGCTGCTGCCGGGTGTGAACCCGAAGATGCTCAAGGACGTCAAGATGGACCCGAAGCGCCTCAAGCACATCGAGGCCATTGTGTTGTCCATGACCCCGCAGGAGCGCAAGAAGCCCGAGATCATCAACGGCTCACGGCGCGCGCGCATCGCCAAGGGCAGCGGCCGCACGGTCACGGAAGTGAATCGTCTGCTCGAGCAGTTCCGCGAAATGCAGAAGATGATGAAGAAGATGGGAGGCATGGGCGGCGGCAAGGGCGGCATGCCGCGCATGCCCTTTGGTGGCGGCGGCATGTTCGGGATGCGCTGAACGACAGGCCCGTCCACGAAGCGGCCACAAGACAAAGCCCCCTGAGCCGGTTGCTCAGGGGGCTTTGTCTTGAACCATCGGCTGACCCGCTTCAGGCTTGCGCGGCCAGTGCCGTGTCGAGGCCCGGCCAGGCTGCCAGATTGTAAGTCACGAGCGTGCGCAGGTAGTGCGCGCCCACCTCACCATGGGCCGCCTGCACGGCTGCGGCACCTGCCGCCACCTGCTCGGCGCTCGCGTACGGCGCCTCGAGATCCTCGGGAATGACGCCGTTCTCGTGCGTCACACCGGCCGCGTCGAGGAAGGTGATCTGGTACTGCGGTTCGAGGTCGACGTAGAGCATCTGCAGCAGCTCCAGCTCATCCTGCGCCTGCAGCGCGCCAAGTCGCAGCACCTCACGCGCCAGCTTGTCGTTGGCCCAGGTGACGAGCGTGGTGGCGCGGAACCCACCACCACGCGCCGCGATGCGCTGCGCATACAGGGCCTTGGCGCCCTTGTGACGCTTGAGGGCTTCGAGCACCAGCGCCTGCCGGCGTTCTGCCGGCAGGGACTTGAACGGGGAAAGCAGCTTGGCCATGGCTCCTTACTTCTTCATGGGAACGCCAACCGCCGCGAGGCGATCGAGCACGCGTTTGGCAATGGCATCGGCCAGCTCGCCCGACCCTACGTCGATGGCCGGCGTCTGCGGCAGTGGCTGCAGCTTGCCCGCGACCGGCGGCGGACCAGCCGGCACGCCGGAGAGGCGCCGCGTGGCCAGTTCGTCGGCCGACTTCTGGCTGTTCACGTCGGTGGCGATTTCCCGCAGCAGACCCGTGTGCAGATCATACACGAAGCCATGCAGGTGCGGACGCCCACCCTTGGCCCAGGCGTTCTGGATGATGGGCGTCTCGGACAGATGGTAGATCTGCTCGAGGACGTTGAGTTCCACCACGCGGTTGAACTTGGACTGTTCATCGGGCAACTGGTCCAGTTCCTCCTGGTTCCAGCGCACCACGTTGCGAATGGGTTGCAGCCAGTGATCCACCAGACCGTGTGAGCCGCTGCCCATGGCTGCCTTCACACCGCCACAGCCATAGTGACCCGTGACGATGACGTGCTTGACATCCAGCACCTCCACGGCGTACTGCAGCACGCACATGGCGTTGAGGTCACTGGGCAGCACCACGTTGGCGATGTTGCGATGCACGAACATCTCACCGGGCTCGGTGCCGGTGACCACGTTGGCCGGCACGCGGCTGTCGGCGCAGCCGATGTAGAGGAACGTGGGCTCCTGCTTGGCTGCACGCTTCTTGAAGTACTCCGGGTCGGCGGCCACCATGGCGGCGGCCCACTCCCGGTTGTGTTGCAGTATTCGGCGATAGTCTTCCATGGCAGGTCGGCTGGGAGTGTCAGAGCAACAGGTGAGAGCTGCAGATCAATGCAGCGGGGTGATATCCGATTCCGGCACGCCCACCAGACGGTAGTCGATGTTGCGCCCCTTGGCGGTTTCCCGGAATTCGTTGAGGATCTCGAGCACGTCCTGGTCGTAGCGCGTGGTGCGGCGGCCGTCGATCTCCACCCGCATGCCCGGCGTGAATGACTCGAGCTCGCGCGAGATGCTGGCCTTGCTCAGGAACGTGACCTGATCGGGCAGTACATAGCGTGTGAGAATGGCGCCCGGTGGACTGATCTTGGTGAGCGCCGGGCGGCGCATGTGCTCCACCAGAATGAACACGATGCCCACCACGAGGCCGATGCCGATGCCCTTGAGCAGGTCGGTGAAGAGAATGGCGACAATGGTGACGGCGAAGGGAATGAACTGTGACAGCCCATGGTCCCAGGCGTTCTTCCACAGCGCCGGCGTGGTGAGCTTGAAGCCCGTCACCAGGAGCACGCCGGCGAGTGCCGCCAGCGGAATGCGGTTGAGCACTGAGGCCAGCGCCAGGGTGGCCACCAGCAGCATGCCACCATGCACGATGCCCGACAGCCGGGTACGTGCACCGGCATCGATGTTGGCAGACGAGCGCACGATGACACCCGTGACGGGCAGGCCACCGAGCAGACCCGAGGTCATGTTGCCGAGGCCCTGCGCGAAGAGTTCGCGGTTGGCCGGCGCCTCACGCTTCCACGGGTCGAGCTTGTTGGTGGCTTCGAGGCTGAGCAGAGACTCGAGGCTGGCCACAATGCCGATGGTCACGGCCAGCACCCAGACGCTCTGATTGCCGAGGGCGCTCCAGTCGGGGCGCGCCACCTGCGAAACCAGACTGTCGAGGCCCTCGCTGGGCAGGGACACGAGGTGCGTGCCGCGAATGGCCAGATCGGGGCTCACCAGACGCAGTACTTCGTTGATGGCCACACCCACCACCACAGCGGCCAATGGCGCGGGCAGCAGCTTGATCTTCTTGAGCGGCGTCTTGGGCCAGATGACCATGAGGGCCACACCCACCAGTGAAACCAGCACCGCGCCCAGCTGAATGTCATTGAACGCCGAGCCGATGGCGCCAAAGGTGTTTTCACCCGACGGACTCACGAAGGAGAAGTCGCCCTCGTAGTCCTCGTCATACCCCACCGCGTGCGGTAGCTGCTTGAGGATGAGCGTGAGGCCGATGGCGGCCAGCATGCCCTTGATGACGGCGGACGGGAAGTAGTAGCCGATCACGCCAGCGCGGGCTACGCCGAGCAGCATCTGAATGGCACCGCCGATTACCACGGCGGGCAGGAACTGCGGGAATCCGCCCACTTGCGCAATGCCGGCGATGACGATGGCCGTGAGACCGGCGGCCGGTCCGCTAACCATGAGCTGCGAACCCGAAGCCAGCCCCACCACAATTCCACCTACCACACCGGCGATGATGCCGGAGAGCAATGGCGCGCCGGAGGCCAGCGCAATGCCAAGACACAGAGGTAACGCCACCAGGAAGACGACGAGCGATGCCGGCAGATCTTCCTTCCAGTACGCAAAGACCCCACCGGCACCGGGTGCCGAGCTGGGGGGAGACGTGCTTGGCGTGGTCACGGGTGATGGCGGGGCGGTGGTGCGTGGAGGGGCAGGTGCGGCAGCAGGCATGCAGGAACCGGAGAGCGGTGGGAAGGAAAGTCCGCGCTTCTACCTACGAAAGCCATGAACGATCCGCTGGGGAATGTCGTGCAGGAGTCGATGTGAGACGCCCGTGTCTGGAATATGTTGAGCCTAACGCGCGGTCGCCCAACCTGCCACGTGCCGCGTTCAGCACCCCGCCACGGCGAGCCGTTAAATTCCGGGGACCGTGCGACGGGCCGCTCGTCAGGTGGGGCGTCGCACTGGGCCCGCCCAACCCTCCTCACCCCAGCCGAGTCCCGATGCGCCCATTCTCCCGGGCCGCGTGGTCCCTGTCCGCTGCCGTCCTGACCCCGGCCCTGCTGACGCTGACCCCGCACTCCATCGCTGCCCAGACGGGCACCGCCTCCCGGTCAGGCGCCGGCTCATCGCCGAGCGCCCGTTCCACGTCACCACGCGCGGCATCGCCCCGTGCTGCCAAGGCCCCGCCGCTGGCGTCGGTCGATCCGGCAGTCTTTCGGGGACTGTCGTATCGCCTGGTCGGCCACTCGCGCGGCGGACGTGTCACTGCCGTGACGGGCGTGCCTTCGCAGCCGCGCACGTTCTATATGGGTGTGGCCAGTGGTGGACTCTGGCGCACCACCAATGGCGGGGAAAGCTGGGAGCCCATTTCCGACCATCAGATTCCGGTGGCGTCCATGGGCGCCATTGCGGTGGCGGACAGCGATCCCAACATCATTTGGGTGGGCACCGGCTCCGATGGTGTGCGCTCCAACGTGTCCACCGGGCGCGGCATGTACCGCAGCGGCGACGGTGGCAAGACCTGGGAGTTCCGCGGGCTCTACAACGCCGGGCAGGTGGGTGCGGTGCGCATCCACCCCAGCAATCCTGACATCGTTTGGGTGGCCGCCTACGGCGACATCTTCAAGCCCAACAGCGAACGCGGGGTCTTCAAGACCACCGATGGCGGCAAGACCTGGAAGAAGACGCTCTACGTGAGCGACTCCACGGGTGCCATGGATGTGGAACTGCAGCCGGGCAATCCGGACGTGGTGTATGCCTGGATGAACCGCATCGAACGCAAGCCCTGGACCATCATCTCGGGCTCGCGTGAGGGCGGCTTCTACAAGAGCACGGACGGCGGCGAGACGTGGAAGCGCGTGCAGACCACGGGGCTGCCCAATGAGCTCATTGGCAAGGGCAACCTCGCCGTGACGGCGGCCAATCCGCAGCGGCTGTATGCGCTGGTGGAAGCGCTGCCCGGTGGTGGTCTCTATCGCAGTGAAAACGCGGGCGAGAGCTGGCAGCTGGTGAACAGCACGCCGGGTCTCATCACGCGGCCGTTCTACTACACCTCGCTGAATGCAGACCCCACCAACGCCGACGTGGTCTACGGCGGCGCGGAAACGCTCTACAAGAGCACCGATGGCGGCAAGACGGTCACACCGTTCCGCACACCACACGGCGACAATCACGACCTGTGGGTGAATCCGAAGGACGGCAACATCATGGTGCAGTCCAACGACGGCGGCGCCAACGTGTCGTTTGATGGTGGCCGCACCTGGAGCTCGCAGGATGTGCAGCCCACGGCGGAGTTCTACGGCGTGTGGCTGGACAATGCCTTTCCGTACAACCTCTACATGGCGCAGCAGGACAACAGCACCTACATCGTGCCGAGCCTGAATGCGCCGTTCAACATGGCGGCGGTGCGCACGGGCCCGGGCTGCGAAACGGGTCCCATCATTCCGCATCCCTCCGACCCCAACATCATCTACGGCAACTGCAAGGGCCAGTTCTACGTGCAGAACGTGGCGGCCGGTGTCACCAAGGCCTACTGGATTGGCGGGCAGTCGCTGTACGGCAACGACGGCGGTGACCTCATCTACCGCATGCAGCGCACGACGCCCATGGCCACGTCGCCGCATGACCCCAAGGTGCTCTACTACGGCTCGCAGTATCTGCACCGCACGCGCAACAACGGCGTGACCTGGGAGAAGATCTCGCCCGACCTCACGGCCTTCCCCAAGTGCTGCCAGGGCGGCAGCGGTTCGCCCATCACGCGCGACGTGACCGGCGAGGAGTTCTACAGCACGCTCTACGCCATTGCCGAATCGCCGCTCGAGAAGGGTGTGATCTGGACCGGTGCCAACGACGGGCCCTACTCCATCACCCGTGACGACGGCAAGACCTGGACGCGTGTGACGCCCAAGGATCTGCCAGAGGGTGGTCGTGTGGCCTGGATTGACGCCTCGCCCCACCGCAAGGGCTCGGCCTACTTCGCCACCTATCGTTATCTGCTCGGCGACTACCAGCCGTACATTTATCGCACCGACGACTACGGAAAGACCTGGAAGCGCCTGACCGACGGCAAGAATGGCATTCCGGCCGATGTGCCGACGCGTGTGGTGCGCGAGGACCCGGTACGTGAGGGCCTGCTGTACGCCGGTACCGAGTTCGGTCTCTACATCTCGTTTGACAATGGCGCACACTGGCAGCCGTTCAACCTGAACATGCCCATCGTGCCCATCAACGACATCCGCGTGCACAACAACGACCTGGTCATCGCCACCCAGGGCCGCGCCGCGTGGATCCTCGACAACATCACGCCGCTGCAGCAGATCGCCGCGCAGACCGCCTCGGCGCCGGTCACGGTATTCAGGCCCCGCGATGGTTATCGCACCAATGTGGGCCAGGCCATTCTCGGCCCCACCGTGGACTACTATCTGCCGACGGCACCGTCGGACACGGTGCGCATCGAAATCCTCGACGCCGCCGGGCAGCTGGTGAACAGCTACAAGAGTGGCGTGACGCCGCCGGCTCCACCGCGTCGTCGCGCGGCAGACGATGATGATCCCGAAGCGGCCATGATGGCCGGCCGTCCCGGTGCGGCGGCCGTGGCAGCGCCGACGCTCAATCTGGTGACGAAGAACGCGGGCATGAACCGCTTCGTGTGGGGCGTGCAGCATCGCAACGGACTGGGCGCCCCGCCGGGCCAGTACACGCTGCGCCTGTCAGTGGGTGGGACGACGCAGACTGTCCCGCTGCGCGTGCGTATCGACCCGCGCCTCGCGGCAGATGGCACCACGGAGGCCGACCTGCAGGAACAGTTTGCGCACAACACCCGCATGCGCGACATGGTGGCCGAGGTGAACGCGGTGGTGGCGCGGGTGCGCGCCGCCGAGCAGCGCCTGCGTGGCGCCACGGGTGCGGCGGCGGATACGGCCGCCAAGGTGAAGGCGGTGAGCGAACTCGTGAACACGCAGCCCATCCGCTACGGCAAGCCGGGGCTGCAGGCGCACATTTCGTATCTGGCCGGCATGACGGCGCGCGCCGATCAGAAGGTGGGCCGTGACGCCTTCGACCGGTACGCGGTACTGCGCAAGGAGCTGGACCAGGCCAAGGCCCTGCTCGATGCGGCGCTTGGCAGGGAACCGGCAGCCGGCACCCGGTGATATCATACGGGCGGCGCCGATCCGGTGCCGCCCGTTTTCACCCGTCCTCTACCCGTCTCATTCATGTCGATCACCCGTTCGCTCATTCGTGGCGCCGCGGCTCTCGCCGCCGTCACCGTGGTTTCCGTGGCCGCCGAGGCCCAGGGTGCGCAGCGTCAGGCGCCGGCCTCGCCGCGCGACTCGCTCTCCGTGGCCATTGCCGGTGCAGACATCAAGGTCAACTACGGCCGTCCGTCCAAGCGCGGCCGCGTGATTTTCGGCGGCCTCAATGACATGAAGTGGGGCATGGTGTGGCGCACGGGCGCCAACCAGGCCACGCACTTCACCACCAGCAAGGCGCTGGACTTTGGTGGCAAGACGGTGCCGGCCGGCACCTACACGCTGTTCACCAAGCTCGAAGAGAACGGCAAGTGGGAGCTGATCATCAACAAGCAGACGGGCCAGTGGGGCACGGCCTACGACAAGACGCAGGATCTGGTCAGCATCCCCATGAAGGTCACGAGCAACAACCCCGTGCAGGAGATGATGGAGATCACGGTCAAGCCCGCCGGCAAGGGTGGCGAGCTGGCGGTGCTGTGGGACAACTACAAGGCCGTGGCGGCGTTCACGGTCAAGTAAGACGGTGTGAGGAGTCGACGGCTGCTTGCTTGCCGTTGACCTAAAACTCGAAACCCGAACTCAAGACCCGAAACTGATCAGTTTCGAGTCAGGCGTGTCCGGTCTAGAGTTCGACTGAGTTCGGTAAGTGGAAGTAGTG
>ERZ1066122.157-NODE-157-length-75321-cov-16.174448_pt1 | contig 75321 bp, 67 predicted proteins | sample MGYA00382769_ERZ1066122 | MGnify/ENA primary metagenome ERZ1066122 (study PRJEB33369, sample SAMEA5778352) | biofilm metagenome | biome: Industrial cooling water; feature: Water cooling tower basin; material: Biofilm | place: United Arab Emirates | collected... | reverse complement strand
CTTCAGCGCCGGCTGCCGGTAGCGCATCGCATGCAGCACCTGCACGCCCGGCAGTTCGGCCTGCATCGCGCGCGCCAGGCGGCGCGTGTAGACCGCCAGCGGCGAGCCGCCATCGGCGCCGTCGATCCAGATCGACGCGTACTTCTTCGCAACCGGCCCGCCGCGCAGCGGCAGGATCACGAAATGCAGCAGCGGGCACCACAGCCAGCGCGTGAGCTCGACCACGCGGTGGTCGTGCAGGAACTGCGCCAGGTAGCGGCGCACGGCGCCGGCGGTGGGCGCGTCGGGCGTACCCAGGTTCACCACCAGCAGGGCGGTGCGGCCCGGGCCGCTGGGCGTGGGGGCATCGAGATAGGGCTTCATGCGGACCTGTCCTTGGCGGCTGCCGGAAACGTATCATCGCGCAAGTGAAGGTTTGGCTCACCCGCGGTTCATTGCCCGCGGCCATACTCGGGCCAAAGCGCCCAAGGAGAATGCCCCGATGACCCGATTCCTGGCCCCGATGCTCGCCGTGCTCGCCCTGGCCCTGGCCCCGTCCGCCCCGGCCCAGGCCGGCGAGAAGGAAGAAGCCCGCGCCGCCGACGCAGCCCGCGTGCTCGGCGAGATCATGCGCATCCCCGAGACGGCCGTGCCCGAGAAGCTCTTCTCCGAGGCCCACGCCATCGCCGTCATCCCCGACGTGGTCAAGGCCGGCCTGGTGATCGGCGGCCGCGGCGGCAAGGGCCTGATCTCGGTGCGCAGCCCGGACGGCACCTGGTCCAACCCCAGCTTCATCAAGCTCGGCGGCGGCAGCTTCGGCTTCCAGGCCGGCGTGCAGTCGGCCGACGTCATCCTGGTGTTCCGCTCGGCCCGCGGCGTGCAGGACATCGTCAACGGCAAGTTCACGCTCGGCGCCGACGCCTCGGTGGCCGCCGGCCCGGTGGGCCGCAGCGCCCAGGCCAGCACCGACGAGCAGCTCAAGGCCGAGATCTACAGCTATTCCCGCGCCCGCGGCCTGTTCGCCGGCGTGGCCCTGGACGGCACCGTGCTGCGCATGGACCACACCGCCAACCAGCGCGTCTACGGCCCCAACACCACCCCGCGCCAGATCTTCGAGGGCCGCACCAGCGCCCCGCCCTCGTCGGTGGTCGATTTCCGCGACCGCCTCGAGGAAAACACCGTCAAACAGTGACGGATGGACGGCGCGGCCGGGGCCCGGCTGCGCTAGACTCCGCCCATCCTCCTGACACGCGGAATTCCGACCATGGGCAGCTTCAGCATCTGGCACTGGCTCATCGTCCTCCTGGTGGTCGTGCTGGTCTTCGGGACCAAGAAGCTCGGCAACATCGGCAAGGACCTGGGCGAAGGCATCAAGGGCTTCAAGAAGGGCCTCAAGGACGGCGACGAGCCCCCGCAGCAGCTCGGCAACGAGCGCCGCGAACAGGACGCGCCGCGCAGCGAGTCGCCGAGCGACAGCCAGCGCAAGGACTCCTGAGCCCTGCCCCGGCGGGCGACTGACGGCGCATGTTCGACCTCGGCTTCAGCGAACTGCTGGTGATCGGCGTGGTCGCCCTGGTGGTGCTCGGCCCCGAGCGCCTGCCGCGGGCGGCCCGTTTCGCCGGGCTGTGGGTACGCAAGGCGCGCGCGCAGTGGTACTCGGTGAAGTCCGAGTTCGAGCGCGAGCTGGCCGACGAGGACCTGCGCAAGGCCATCTCCGACCCGGCCCGCGACCTGCGCAAGCAGGCCGATGAGCTCAAGCGCGAGCTCGACGACACCAGCCGCAGCGCCGCAGAAGCCCTGCGCGACCTCGAGTCGCCCAAGGCCGGCCCGGAGGCCGCGGACGCCCCGGCCAGCCCGGCCGCTCCCGCCGAGCCCGCGCCGCCGGCCCCGGCGGACGAGGCGCACAAGCCGTGAGCTTCACCCCCGGCCAGCCCGAAACCCTGATGGGCCACCTTCTCGAGCTGCGCTCGCGCCTGCTCAAGGGCGTGGTGGCGGTGCTGCTGGTGTTCGCGGCGCTGATGCCCTTCGCCAACCGCATCTACGCCCAGTTGGCCGCGCCGCTGCTGTCCAAGCTGCCGGCCGGTGGCCAGCTGGTGGCCATCGAGGTGGCCTCGCCCTTCTTCACGCCGGTGAAGCTGGCCTTCTTCTGCGCGGTGATGCTGGCGATGCCGGTGCTGATCTACCAGGCCTGGGCCTTCGTGGCGCCGGGCCTGTACCAGCAGGAAAAGCGCATGGCGCGGCCGTTGCTGGTGGCGGCGATGGCGCTGTTCTACATCGGCTGCGCGTTCGCCTATTTCCTGGTGCTGCCGGCGGTGTTCGGCTTCCTCACCGCGATCACGCCCGAGGGCGTGGCGATGATGACCGACATCAGCCGCTACCTCGACTTCGTGCTGGTGATCCTGCTGGCCTTCGGCCTGAGCTTCGAGCTGCCGGTGGCGGTGGTGGTGCTGGTGCTGCTGGGCGTGGTGACGCCAGCGCAGCTGCGCGAGGCGCGCGGCTACGTCATCGTCGGCGTGTTCATCCTCGCGGCCATCATCACGCCGCCCGACGTGGTTTCGCAGCTGATGCTCGCCATCCCGATGTGCCTGCTCTACGAGCTGGGCATCATCGCCGGCGCCCTGCTCAAGCGGCGGCCGGAACCGGCCGCGGGCTGAGATGCGCCCCGCCGGCTTCTGGCGCCGCTACGCCGCCTACAGCCTTGATGTCCTGGTGCCCGTCGCCGTCTCCGTGCCCCTGCTCTGGGGCACCGGCGCGCGCGTGCTCGCCGGCACGGACGCCGCGATGCGGCAGGTGCAGTTCCGCCTGTTCGAACTGATGGACGCCGCACTCGCCGGCGGCGCCGACGCGGCCAACCCGCTGGGCCAGCTCACGGCCTGGTCGGGCGACCCGGTGCTGCGCGAAGGCGTGCTGGCGCTGGTGGCCACGTGGGTGCACGGGCTGGCGGTTGCGGCGGCGGTGCTGTTCGCGCTCTCGGCGCTGTGGTTCGTCGGCTTCGAGGCCTCGCGCTGGCAGGCCACGCCGGGCAAGCGCCTGGCGGGCCTTCGCGTCACCGCCCTCGACGGCAGCCGCCCCGCGCGCTGGCGCGTCGTGCTGCGCTTCGTCGCGGGCGTGCCCTCCTGGCTGATGCTGCACCTGGGCCACGCCCTGGCCGGCTGGACCAAGGACCGCCGCGCCCTGCACGACCTCGTCGCCGGCACCCGCGTCGTGCTCGCCCCCGAGGCCAGCGACGCCATGCCCCGTTGGGCCCGCCGCTGGCTCTGGCTCCAGGCGCTGGCCTTCGCCGCCGCCCTGGTCGGGGTCGTCACCAGCTACGCCCTGCTCCTTGCGCAGGCGCTGGGCGGCGCGGGCTAAGCCTCAGACCGCGATTTCGCCCGGGCTGGCCGGCGGGGCCTCGGGCTCGTCGCCGAAGATGCCGCGCCAGGCGTGGTAGTAGAAGCCGAACAGCAGCGCGTACGTCGCCAGCATCAGCAGGCCCATCAGCGGCAGCAGCACCACCAGGCCGAGCACCGGGCTGATGAGCGAGAGCAGGCCCACCACCAGGCCGCCCACCAGGGCCAGCAGGAAGAACACCAGGGTGCCGCCCAGCATCAGCGCGAGCGAGAAGCCCAGCAGCGGCAGGAAATTGCGCCCCATCGCCAGCAGGCCGGCCACCACGCACTCGGCCACGCTGGCCTCGCGCAGCGCGGCCGTCGCCAGGGCCAGCATCGAGGCGTGCAGCCAGGCGCCGATGCCCAGCGCCGCCAGCGGCAGCCACAGGATGGCCGTCGGCGGGGTCTTCTGCATCAGCGCCAGGATCGCCGCTTGGTCCGGCTCGCCGCCCACCGGCGTGGCCAGCGCGATGGCGAAGTACTCGCGGAAGAACTGGCCCAGCGGCGTCAGCAGCAGCAGCGCCAGCATCGCCAGGTAGGCCAGCGAATACACCAGCGAGGTCAGCACCAGGCGCTTGCCGCCCTGGCCCTGCGAGAAGGCGTTGAACACGTCGGTGGACACCACCGGGCGGCCGCGCTCGGCCGCGTCGAGCACGCGGAACACGCCGCCGAACAGCGGCGGCATCACCACCCAGCTGATGACGGTGCTCAGCGCCATCACCACCGCCACGCCCGTGGTAGAGGCCTGGGCGCCGGCCTGCAGCATCATCTGCAGCACCGAGATCGCGAACACCACCGCCATCACCAGCGCGATCGCGCCGAACAGGGCCTTGGGGTTGCGGCGGCCCACGTCGAAGGCACGGGCCAGCCAGCGGAAGGGCGCGGCCAGGTCGACGGCGTTCGGGGTCATGGGGTCAGGCTCCGTGGTGGGCGCGACGGCGCGCCTGGTGGACGAAACGGCGCAGCACGCGCCGGGCCAGCGGCGCCGGCCGCACCGCCTCGAGCAGGCTGCGGTGGCACAGGCCCTCGCGCTCGAGCGCTTCGGCGCGGCCGTGGATGTAGCCCCGCATCATGCCGGTGCTGAATTCGGGATGGAACTGCACGCCCCAGGTGGCCTCGCCCCAGCGGAAGGCCTGGCAGTCGTCGAGCGACGAACGCGCCAGCACCGTCGCGCCCGGCGGCGGCGCCAGCACGGTCTGCAGGTGGGTGGCGTGGGCCGGCAGCGTGTCCGGCAGGCCGGCGAAGAGCGGGTCGGCGGCGGCCGTGTCGGCCAGCTTCAGCTCCACCGTGCCCATTTCGCGGCCGCGCGGGTTGTAGTCCACCTGGCCGCCGAGGGCGTCGGCCAGCAGCTGGTGGCCATAGCAGATGCCGAACAGCGGCAGGCCCTGGTCGGCGGCCTCGCGCAGCCAGCCGGCGGTGCGCTCGGACCAGTCCAGGCGCTCGGTGACCATGGCGCCCGAGCCCGACACCAGCACGCCGGCCAGGCCCTTGGTGGGCGGCAGCGGCTCGCCGTCGAGCACGCGGGCATGCCGCACCTCGCGGCCGTGCAGGCCGGCGGCGACGCGGATCCAGTGGCCGAAGCCACCATGGCGACGCAGGCTGGGCAGCGGGTCGCCGGTTTCGATGAGCAGGAAGGGTTTCATGCAGGCGCTGGAGGGGCGGTGGCGCGGGCCGCGGCTATACTAGCGCGCTTTAGGCAGGGCGAAACCGCGATGACCGCACCCACCTTCCAGGAGCTGATCCAGCGCCTCAACCAGTACTGGGGCGAACAGGGCTGCGTCCTGATCCAGCCGCTCGACCTCGAGGTCGGCGCCGGCACCTTCCATCCGGCCACCTTCCTGCGCGCCCTCGGCCCCGAGCCCTGGGCCGCCGCCTACGTCCAGCCCTGCCGCCGCCCCACCGACGGCCGCTACGGCGAGAACCCGAACCGCCTGCAGCGCTACTACCAGTACCAGGTGGTGCTCAAGCCCAACCCGGACGACATCCTCGACCTCTACATCGGCTCGCTCAAGGCGCTGGGCATCGACCCGCTGGTGCACGACCTGCGCTTCGTCGAGGACAACTGGGAATCGCCCACGCTGGGCGCCTGGGGCCTGGGCTGGGAAGTCTGGCTCAACGGCATGGAAGTCACCCAGTTCACCTACTTCCAGCAGGCCGGCGGCCTGGAGTGCAAGCCGGTGACGGGCGAGATCACCTATGGCCTCGAGCGCCTGTGCATGTACCTGCAGAACGTCGACAACGTCTTCGACCTGGTCTGGACCCGCGGTCCGCAGGGCGACGTCACCTACCGCGACGTCTACCACCAGAACGAAGTCGAGCAGAGCACCTACAACTTCGAGCACGCCGACGTGGCCGAGCTGTTCCACCGCTTCGACGCCTGCGAGGCCGAGGCGCTGAAGCTGGTCGAAGCCGGCCTGCCGCTGCCCGCCTACGAGCAGGTCTGCAAGGCCTCGCATTCGTTCAACCTGCTCGACGCCCGCCGCGCGATCTCGGTCACCGAGCGCCAGCGCTACATCCTGCGCGTGCGCACGCTGTCGCGCGCCTGCGCCGAAGCCTATTACGCGCAGCGCGAGAAGCTCGGCTTCCCGGGCCTCAAGACCACGGAGGCCGCCCATGGCTGATTACCTGCCGCTGCTGATCGAACTGGGCACCGAGGAGCTGCCGCCCAAGGCGCTGCCCGACCTGGCCCAGGCCTTTCATGACGGCGTGCTCAAGGGCCTGGCCGCGCGCCGCATCGAGGTGCGCGCCGACGCCGGCGACCTGCGCGCCGGGCCGCTGTACTCGCCGCGCCGGCTGGCGGTGTTCCTGCCGGCCGTGGCCGTGCAGCAGCCGCAGCAGCACAGCGAAGTGTTGGGTCCCTACCTCAACATCGGGCTCGACGCCGACGGCAAGCCGACGCCCGCCCTGCTCGGCTTCGCGCAGAAGAACGGCGTGCCCTGGGAAAAGCTCGACCGCGTGACCGACGCCAAGGGCATGCGCTTCGTCGCCCGCAGCACGCGCCCGGGCGCCGCCACGGCCGAGCTGCTGGCCGAGATCACCGCCGAGGCGCTCAAGGGCCTGCCCATTCCCAAGCCGATGCGCTGGGGCAGCCGCGACATCGCCTTCGTGCGCCCGGTGCACTGGCTGGTGATCCTGCTCGGCCGCGACGTCGCGCCCGGCGAAGTGCTGGGCCTGAAGGCCGACCGCATGAGCCGCGGCCACCGTTTCCACCACGGCAAGGGCGTGTGGCTCAACGACGCCGCCGAATACCTGCAGGCGCTTCGCGAGGCGCACGTGCTGGCCGACCCGCGCGAGCGCCGCGAGCGCGTGCGCGCCGAGATCGCCGCCGCCGCCCGCGAGGCCGGCGGCCAGGCCCGCGTGCCGGCCGAGCTGCTCGAGGAAGTGAACTGCCTGGTGGAATGGCCCAAGGCCGTGCTGTGCAGCTTCGAGCCGGGCTTCCTGCGCGTGCCGCAGGAGGCGCTGGTCTCGACCATGGAGACCAACCAGAAGTTCTTCCCGGTGCTGGGCGCCGACGGCAAGCTGACCGAGAAGTTCATCGGCATCGCCAACCTCGACAGCAAGGACCCGTCCGAGATCCGCAAGGGCTACGAGCGGGTGATCCGCCCGCGCTTCGCCGATGCGCAGTTCTTCTTCGACGAGGACCTCAAGCAGGGCCTGGCGGCGATGGCCGGGGGCCTGGCCACCGTGACCTACCAGCAGAAGCTGGGCACCCTGGCCGACAAGACCGCGCGCGTGGCCGAACTGGCCGCCGCGCTGGCGAAGGCGCTGGGCCTGGACGAAGCGGCCGCCCGCCGCGCGGCCGCGCTGGCCAAGGCCGACCTGCAGAGCCGCATGGTCGGCGAGTTCCCCGAGCTGCAGGGCATCGCCGGCCGCTACTACGCCACCGCCGCGGGCGAGCCCGAGGCCGTGGCCAAGGCCATCGACGAGGCCTACCAGCCGCGCTTCGCCGGCGACGCCATCGCCTATTCGCCGCTGGGCCGCGTGCTGGCCATCGCCGAGCGCCTGGACACGCTGGCCGGCGGGTTCGCCGCGGGCCTGAAGCCCACCGGCAACAAGGACCCGTTCGCCCTGCGCCGCAACGCGCTGGGCCTGGCGCGCACGATCATCGAGGGCGAGCTGGAGCTCGACCTGCCGGCACTGGTCGCCGTGGCCGCGAAGTCGCTGCCGGCGGGCGTGTCGCTCGACGCGCGCGAGCTGGAGGACTTCATCCTGGACCGCCTGCGCGGCTACTACGCCGACCAGGGCGTGCCGGGCACGCAGTTCGATGCCGTGGCCGACGTGCGCCCGGCCTCGCTGCTCGACTTCGACAAGCGCCTGAAGGCGATCGCCGGTTTCGCGCGCCTGCGCGAGGCCAGCTCGCTGGCGGCGGCGAACAAGCGCATCCGCAACATCCTGCGCAAGGTCGAAACGCCGATCCCGGACGCGGTGGACGCCGCGCGCCTGGTCGAGCCGGCCGAGCAGTCCCTGCACGGCGCGCTGGCCTCGGCGCTGGCCGACACCGATCCGCTGCTGGCGCAGCGCGATTACGTCGGCACGCTCAAGCGCCTGGCCGACCTGCAGGGCCCGGTCGACAACTTCTTCGACCGCGTGATGGTGATGGCCGACGACGCCGCGGTGCGCGACAACCGCCTGGCGCTGCTGAAGCTGATCGCCGACCGCTTCGCCAAGGTGGCGGCGGTGGAGCAGCTTTCAGCCAGCTGACGGCACGCCCGGACGCGCCTGCGCACGCTCGCGCCGGCGCGCCAGGCCGGCGCGCTTCTTGGCCCGGCGGTCGAGGTACAGCTGCAGGCCGGTGACGGTGAACAGCGGCATGGCCAGGCTGGCGACGCAGAACACGAACAGCCCGACGCCGCCGAACCAGGCGCCGCTGTGCAGCGGCAGGATGCCCCCCATCAGCCGCTGGCCGAGCGGCTTGTCGGCATAACGCTCGTGTGCCGCCACCGCCCCGTCAGTGATCGCCAGGCGGTTGTTGGCGCGCGAATGCGGCGGCGACGGATCCTGGTAGCTGAACTCCAGCGGCTGGTCGGCCGTCGTCGGCAGGCGCAGCGTGAGCGTGGACCAGGCGGGCACCGCGCCCTCGAACGTGGCGAAGGCCGCCGCGACATCCACCGCCGGCGCCGGCCCCGGCTTGTCGCGGGCCGGCGGCGCGCCGCGCGGCCCCGGCGCGGGCGTGCCGCTGAGGGCGTACAGCCCTTCGCGGTACCAACCGTAGGACCAGTACAGGCCGCTGAGCGCCATCACGAGATAAGGCAGCAGCAGCCAGGTCGCCACCACCGAATGCAGGTGCCACAGGAAGCGTCGCCCCTGCAGCGCGAAGTCCAGGTACAGCCAGGCGCGCAGGCTGGCCCAGCGTCGCGGCCAGCGCAGGTAGAGGCCCGACAGGCAGAAGAAGACCAGCGCCAGCGTCGAGCCCCCCACGATCTGCTTGCCCACCTCGCCGACCGCCAGCCAGCGATGCACCTGCATGCTGGTGCGGAAGAAGCCCTCGCCGCGCGGCGTCTCCAGCAGCGCGCCAGAATACGGATCGACGTATCGGGTTTCGCCGCGCACGCGACCACCCGGTCCCGCCGCGGCGCCCGGCGCCGGCGCGAAGCCGGCGCGCGCCGCCAGCGCCGGATCCGAATACAGCGTCAGTGACTGCAGCGTGCCGTGGCCGCCGGCCTGCAGCCGCGCCACCAGGTCATGCGCCGGCAGCGGCGGCCTGCCCGCGGGGTCGACCGTGATCACGCCCGGGTTGATCGCGCGCAGCAGCGGCTGTTCGTACGAAAGCAGCGCACCCGTCACGCCTACCACGGCGAGCACCAGGCCGGCAGTGATGCCGAGGAACCAGTGCAGCTGGAAAAGGATCTTGCGCAACATCGTTGGGGGCCTCAGGCGTCGGACCAGCGGCGCAGCAGGTTGTGGTAGACGCCGGTGAGCTGCACCAGCGCGGGGTCGCCGGGCGCGGCGACGGTCAGCCGCTGGATGGCCCGGTCGAGCTCGAACAGTTCGCGGCGCTGGCCGGCGTCGCGCACCAGGCTCTGGGTCCAGAAGAAGCTGGCCAGGCGCTCGCCGCGCGTCACCGGCGTCACCTCGTGCAGGCTGGTGCCCGGGTAGACCACCAGGTCGCCGGCCGGCAGCTTCACGCGCTGGGTGCCGTAGGTGTCCTGGATCACGAGCTCGCCGCCCTCGTAGTCATCGGGCGAACTCAGGAACAGCGTGGTCGAGACGTCGGTGCGCACCGGCACCTGCGCGCCGTTGGCGCCGCGCTCGTAGCGGATGGCGTTGTCGACGTGGAAGCCGAACGACTGGCCGCCGGCGTAGCGGTTGAACAGCGGCGGGAAGATCCGCCGCGGCAGCACCGCGCTGAAGAACAGCGGACTGCGCCCCAGCGCATCCAGCACGCGGCCGCCCAGTTCGCGCGCCACCGGGTCGGTGTCCGGCAGCTGGGCATTGTCCTTGGCGCGGGCCGACTGGTAGCCGGCGGTGAGCTTGCCGTCGGCCCAGCCGGCGCCGGCGAGCTGGTGCCGGAAATACGCCACTTCGTCGGCGGACAGGACGTTCGGGATGTGCAGCAGCATGGTCAGGCTCCGGGTGGGCCCGCGTCGCCGCGGGCCGGCCTTGGCGGCGTCAGAACGCGAGGTTGGCGGTCAGCACCAGCGAGCGCGCCTCGCCGGGCGTGGCCCAGCCGTTGTTGCGCACGCGAGTGAAGTACGGCTTGTCGAACAGGTTGTTGGCGTTGAGCTGCAGCGCCAGCGTCTCGTTCACCGCCCAGGCCAGCATCGCTCGGTGGGTGGTGTGGCTCTTCACGTCCGGCAGGCCGGCGATGCGGCCGCCGTCGAAGCCGCCCTGGTAGGTGATGCCGTAGCCCACCGACCAGTCCGGCACGAATGCGTAGGTGGTCCAGGCGCTGGCCGACTGCTCGGGCGTGTTGATGATGCGCTGGCCGCGCTGCGGGTCCGGGTTGGCCGGCGTGTTGGTGCAGCCGTTGAGGCCCGGGTTGGCCAGGCAGTAGTCGGACACCGACTGCAGCACCTCGCTGTCGAGCAGGGTGGCGTTGGCGAACACCGACCACTTGTCGGTCAGCTGGCCGGCGATGCCCAGCGACACGCCGTCCACGCGCGCTTGGCCGTCGAGCTGCTGCTCGCCGGTCGGGTTGGCCGGGTCGAAGTCGGCGACGCGGTAGTTCATCCGCTCGTTGCGGAAGACCGCGGCGGTCAGCGCCAGCTGGCCGCCGAGCACGTCCCACTTGGTGCCGAGTTCGAGGTTGCGTGCTTCCTCCGGGTCGACGCCGCAGGTGGCGGCGGTGCAGGCAGTGTTAACCGAGGCCTTCGAAGGCGTGTTGCTGTTGGCGTAGCTCAGGTAGACGCTGCCGTTTTCGGCCGGCTTGTACACCACGCCCGCGCGCCACGAGAACAGGTCCTCGTCGTTGCGGAAGTCCGGGCCGCGGGCCACCAGCGAGCCCAGCCCGGTGTTGTCGGCGCCGGCGGCGGCCGAGTAGGTCTTCACCGTCCAGCTGTGGTTGGCGCCCTCGTTGCGCTCGTAGCGGGCGCCCAGGTTCAGCCGCCAGCGCTCGCCGAAGCCCAGCGTGTCGAACACGTAGAGCGCCTGGTTCTCCAGCGTGCCCGACGACTTGCCGGTGCGCACGTAGTTCACCGGGCCGGTCCACAGCGAATCCGGGTGGCCCAGGTCCATCACCGGCAGCGGCACCGGGCTGCCGTCGGCGTTGCGCAGCACGTTGCCGGTGTCGAGCTCGAAGGCTTCGCGGGTGAAGGCGACGCCGGCGACCAGCGCATGCGTCACGGCCCCGGTGTCGAACCGCGCCGTGAGGTCGGTCTGGCTGGCGAACAGGCGGTTTTCGGTGTCGCGCAGCAGGCCGCGCGGTCCGCTGGGCTGGTAGGTGCCGGGCGCCGTGCAGGCGGCATCGGTGGCCGGATTGATGCCGCTGTCCAGGCACCACGTGCCCTGCACCGCGTTCACCACCACCGTCTGGTCCACGCGCTGGTAGCGGGCCAGGCTGCGCAAGCCGACCGCATCGCTGAAGTCATGCTCGAGCACGGCCGTCACGGTGTCGTTGGCGATCTCCTGGCGATCGATGTTGCGGTAGCCGTAGTAGCCCTCGCGGTCGGCGCCGGGCAGCAGGCCGCCGTAGGCCGGGAAGTAGGGCACGCCGTACTGCGGCACGTTGTCGTCGCGCTGCACCAGCGCGCCGAGCGTGAGCCGCGTGCCCGAATCCAGGCCCAGGCCCAGCGAGGACGCGAAGCCCCAGCGCTCGAAGGCCTCGAAGTCGCGGCCCGGCACGTCGTTCTGGTGGGCCATCGCGTTCAGGCGCAGGGCCGCGCCTTCGCCGATCCGGTGGTTGGTGTCGGCGGTGAGGCGGCCGTAGCCGTCGGTGCCGGCGCCCGCGCTGAACTCGCTGAAGTCCTCCAGCATCGCCTTCTTGCTCACCAGGTTGATGTTGCCGCCCACCGAGCCGGCGCCGGCGTGCACCGAGTTGGCACCGTTCACCAGCTCCAGCGACTCGAGGTTGAAGTTGTCGCTGCGGGTGTACTGGGCGCTGTCGCGCACGCCGTCCACGGTGATGTCGGCGTTGGCGCTGAAGCCGCGCAGGTTGATGCTGTCGCCGTAACCGCCGCCGCCCTCGCCCGCGCCGAAGGTGATACCGGGCAGCGTGGTCAGGATTTCGCGCAGGGTCACCAGGCCCTGCTGGTCCATCGTGGCCTTGTCGACCACGGTGATGGTTTGCGGCGTATCCACCAACGCTTCGGTGTACTTGGGCGACGCGGCCTTCTCGATCCGCTCGCCGGTGACCTCGACGCCGTCGAGCCGGGTGGCGCGGTCCGCGCCATCGGGCTGCCTCAGCGCGTCATCGGCAGGGATCACCGCGGCGCCGGCGGTCGCGGCGGCCGGGGCCGGGGTGGCCCGGGCGTCGGTGGCCTGGGCCAGCGGGGCGGCGGACGCCAGCACCGAAGCGATGGCGAGCGAAACGAGGCGCGGCGCCGGCGCGCGGCCGGCCGACGGGGTCGGGGTGGACATCGATGGGGTTCCTGCGGAGGTGGGGCTGGCTTGGCCGTTGCGGCTAGCTAATGCGAATCAATCTTATTTGCATCGAGGGCCGGGCGCAAGCCTTTTCGTCGCAAGGCGCGAACATTTCAGGCAGGTATCCTTGGGCCACATGCCAAACGCGCACCGCCTCCCCCCGCTCCTGCCGCCCGCCCTGCTTGCCTGCGCCCTGATGCTGCCCGCCGCCGCGCCGGCGCTGGAACTGCGCGCGGTGGAAGTGCGTGGGCTGGAGGACGAGGCGATGCGCGACAACGTCGACGACGCGCTGTCGCTGCAGCGGCTGAACCCGAACCGGCGCAAATCGCTCAGCGAGAGCCGCCTGTCCTACCTGCTGCGCCAGGCGCCGCGCGAAACCCGGCAGGCGCTGGAGCCCTTCGGCTTCTACGACCCGAAGGTCGAGACCGAGCTGGTGCGCGACGGCGAGGCGGTCACCGTGATCGTGCGGGTGGAAGCCGGCGAGCCGGTGCGCGTGCGCGGCCGCGACATCCGCGTGGACGGCCCGGCCGCCGACGACCCGGCGATCACCCGCCGCCTGCAGCGCCTGCGCCCGCGCGAAGGCCAGCCCTTCGACCACGGCGTGTACGAGGCCGGCAAGGCGCAGGTCGACGCGGGCCTCGCGGCGCGCGGCTACTTCGACGCCGTGCTCGAGACCCACCGGGTCGAGGTCAGCCGCGCCGACCGCCGCGCCGACATCACCCTGGCCTGGCGCAGCGGCGAGCGCCACCGCTTCGGCGAGGCGCGCTTCGAAGGCCATCAGTTCCGTCCGGGCCTGCTGGAGAACCTGGTCCCGTGGGAACCCGGCGATCCCTACCAGCAGTCCGACCTGCTGTCGCTGCAGGCCTCGCTGGCCGAGCTGGACTACTTCGCCGCCATCGACATCCAGCCCGAACCAGCCGCGGGCGACGACCTCACCGTGCCGGTGGAGATCTCGCTGGCACCGGCCAAGCGCAGCATCTACTCGGCGGGCGTGCGCTACGGCACCGACACCGGCGCCGGCGTCACCGCCGGGCTCGAGCGGCGCTGGGTGAACAACCGCGGCCACAAGCTGCGCAGCCAGGTAAGCCTGGCGGAGCGCCGCAACGACCTCACCGTGCAGTACCGCATCCCCGCCTTCGCCTGGCTGGACGGCTGGTACACGGTGGCGGCCAGCGTGCGCGAGGAACCCTTCGACCAGATCGACAGCGAACTGATCGAACTGGTGGGCAGCCGCAGCGGCCGGATCGGCAACTGGGAGCTGGTGGCCGGCCTGAACTACCGGCGCGAGCGCTTCGACGACGCGGTGACCGGCGAGAACCGCAGCTACTCCAGCCTGGTCTATCCCTCGCTGTGGGCGAAATGGGGCGACCGCGCCAACGCGCTGTATCCGCGCAGCGCGCAGTCGCTCGCGCTGGAGCTGCGCGCGGGCAGCGCCGCGCTGGGTTCGGACATCGACTTCCTGCAGCTGCGCGCCGAGGGCCGCATGGTGCGCAGCTTCGGCCGCCGGAACCGCGTGCTGCTGCGCGCCGAGGCCGGCACCACGGCCAGCGACGAGTTCCCCGCCTTCCCGCCCTCGCTGCGCTTCTACGCCGGCGGCGACCGCAGCGTGCGCGGCTACGGCTACCGCGAGATCGGCCAGTTCATCGAAGGCGCCGACGGCCGGCGCTTCGTGTTCGGCGGCAAGCACCTGATGGTGGTCAGCGCCGAGGTCGAGCGCATGTTCAACCGCACCTGGGGCGCGGCCGTGTTCGTCGACGCGGGCGATGCCTTCGACGACTTCAGCGCCTACGACTGGGAGGTCGGCGCCGGCGTCGGCCTGCGCTGGCGTTCGCCGGTGGGGCCGGTGCGGCTGGACGTGGCCAAGGGCTTCGGTGACGCCGCGCAGCAGTCGGTGCGCCTGCACCTCAACATCGGGCCCGACTTGTGACGGCCGCGCCGCGCCCGCCGCGCTCCTTCGCCCGGCGCTGGGGCCGGCGCGTCGGCCTGGGCAGCGGCCTGCTGGTGCTGGCCGCGGGCGCGCTGCTGTACTGGCTGCTGGCCACCGGCGGCGGCCGCGAGGAGCTGCTGGGCCGTGCGCTCGGGTGGTTGCCGCCGGACTCGCTGCAGTATTCGCGCGCCGAAGGCACGGTGTCCGGGCCGCTGGTGCTGCACGACCTGGTGTATCGCCAGGAGGGCCTGGAGTTCCGCGCCCGCCGCGTGCTGCTTGATGCCCGCCTGCTGCCGGCGCTGGGCCGGCGCCTGCAGCTCGACGCGCTGGAGGTGGATGGCGCCGAGCTGGTCCTCGCGCCGGAAGACGACGCGCCGTTCGCGCTGCCCGAGTGGCCCGGCGTGCTGCCGCGCCTCGCGGTGCCGCTGGACCTGCGCGCCGCGCGCTTCACGATCGATGGCTTCGCGCTGCGGCAGGGCGACGCCGAGCCGTGGCGGCTGGCGCGCGCGGAGGGCGAACGCCTGCACCTGGTGGACGGCGGCCTGCGCATCGGCACGCTCACGGCCACGCACGCGGGCGGGCAGCTCACGCTGGCCGGCGAGTACCTGCCCGACCGGAATTTCCGCACCGTGCTCAAGGGCCGCGTCGACCTGCCCGCCACCGACGCGCTGCCGGCCGCCAGCCTGTCCTTCGACGGCCAGGGCGACCTCGACCGCTTCGCGCTGGAGGCCGCCGGCACGCTGCCCGAGCGCAGCTCGCTGGCGCTGTCGCTGGAGGAAGGCGCCAGCGAAACGCCGGGCTGGACGCTGTCGGCCGAGTCGGCCGGCCTGCTGCCGGCACGGTTCGGGCTGGGCGAGGGCGAGGCGATGTCGTTCAAGCTCGACGCGCGCGGGGCCGGCGGCGCGGCCGCGGTCGAAGGCCGGTTCGCGCAGGGCGGACTGGCGCTCGACCTGCTTCCGTCCAGGCTCAGGCTCGCCGACAGCCGCCTGCAGGCGGATCCCCTGCGCGTGCTGCACGAGAGCGGCGAAGTGGTGGTCACCGGCGGGCTCGAGGTCGAAGGCGACTCGCCGCGCTTCGACCTGCGCCTGGCCACCGAGCGCTGGCGCCAGCTTCCCGCCAGCACCGAGGCCGACGCGGTGCCCGTCGACGTTTCCGGCGCGGTCACGGCACGCGGCCGCTTCGAGGCCTGGGACATCGCCGGCGACCTGGCCCTGGTGCGCGCCGGTGAACAGGCCTTGGTGACACTGGCGGGTCGCGGCGACGAGCAGCAGCTCGCGCTCGACAGCCTGCGCGTGCGCACGCCCGGTGGCCGGCTCGACGGCCGCGGCCAGGTCGCCTGGTCGCCCGCGGTGGCGGTGCAGCTGGACGCCGCGCTCGCCGGCTTCGACCCGGGCTACTTCCTGCCCGACTATCCGGGCGCGCTCAGTGGCCAGGTGGTGCTGGAGGCGACCCAGGCCGACGACGGCGCCTGGCAGGGACGCGCGTCGCTGGAAGCGCTGGCCGGCCAACTGCGCGGCCGCGCGATCGACGGCCGCGCGCGCGCCGACTGGAACGGCCAGCGCGGCAGCCTCGACGCCGCCGTGCGCGTCGGCGGCAGCCGGATCGACGCGCAAGGCGGCTTCGGCGATCGCTACGACCTGCAGGCGCGCTTCACCCCGCTGCAGCTGGCCGACCTGGTGGCGGACGGCCGGGGCCGGATCGAAGGCACGCTCTCCGTGCGCGGGCCCGCCGCGTCGCCGGACATCGACGCCGCGCTCGAGGGCCGCGACCTCGCCTGGGGTGGCGCCACCGCCGATCGCGTTTCGCTGTCGGGCCGCTTGCCCGCGCGCGGTGCCGGCGGCGACCTGCGGCTGCAGGCCGCCGGCTTCGGACTCGCCAACCTGGTGGCCGACACGCTCGACCTGCACGCCCGCGGCAGCCAGGCCGCGTTCGCGCTGGACGCCGGCGCGACGGGCCCGGATGGCGACCTCGCCCTGGCCGGCGACATCACGCGCACCGGTTCCGAGTGGCGCGCGCAGCTGGACACCCTCGAACTGACCCCGAAGCCCGGCCCGAAGCTGTCGCTGCAGGGCGGCGCCGACCTGCGCCACGGCCCCGCCGGCCTGCGCCTGGCGCGCAGCTGCCTGGTCGCCGATGCCGGCGGCCGGGTTTGCGCCAGCGCCACCGGCGATCGCTTCGATCTCGAAGGCGAGGCGCTGCCGCTCGCGCTGGCCCAGCCCTGGCTGCCGCAGGACGAGGCGCTGCCGCTGTTCGTCGACGGCCTGCTCGACCTGCGCGCCAATGGCCAGCGCGGCCGCGACGGCCGCTGGCGCGGCGAGGCGCGCGTGGACTCGGCGCGCGGCAGCCTGCGGCTCAGCCCGCAGTCGCCGCGCGAAGTGTTCGGTTACACCGCGCTGTCGCTGGAGGCCACGCTGGCCGGCCACCAGCTCGACGCCCGGCTCGAAGCGGCGCTGGCCAGCGAGGGCCGCGTGTCGGCGACGCTGCGCAGTGGCCTCGAACCCGCCGCCACGATGAGCGGCCAGCTGCTGCTGGACGTGCGCGAGCTCGCCTGGCTCGAGCTGTTCTCGCCCGACCTGGCGATGCCGGTCGGCCGGCTGCAGGGGCGCCTGGCGCTGGCCGGCCGCCGCGACGCACCGGAGATCTCCGGGCAGGCCCGCCTGGGCGGTTTCGCCGCCGAGTTGCCGCGCCTGGGGCTGAAGCTGGCCGAGGGCGAGTTCACCCTGGTCGGCGACGTCGACGGCAGCGCGCGCCTCGACGGCAGCCTGCGCTCCGGCGACGGCCTTCTGCGCTTCGACGGCAGCCTGAACTTCCGCGACCGCGAGGCGCCGCTGCAGCTGGTGCTGCAGGGTGAGCGCGTCACCCTAGCCAGCACCGCCGAGTTCTACGTCATCGGCAGCCCCGACCTCACCCTGCGGCTGCAGGACCAGGCGCTGGAGCTGCGCGGCCGCCTGGACGTGCCGGAGGCACGCCTGGACCTGGAGGCCCTCGACACCGGCGCCACCGTGTCCGACGACGTGGTGGTGCTCGACCCGATCGACGCCCCGCGCGAGCGCCGGATGCCGCTGGACATGCGCTTCACCGTGGCGCTGGGCGACGACGTGCGCCTGAAGGGCTTCGGCCTCGATGGCCGCATGCGCGGCTCGCTGGCCCTGCGCGAACGCCCCGGCCGCCCCGCCACCGCCAACGGTACGCTGGACGTCAGCGGCAGCTACCGCGCCTACGGCCAGTCGCTGCAGATCCAGCGCGCGCGCCTGGGCTTCGCCAGCTCGCCCTACGACAACCCGACGCTCGACATCCGGGCCGAACGCGACTTCGATCGCGTCACCGTCGGCGTGCAGGTGCGCGGCACCGCGCGCCGCCCGCAGACCACGGTGGTGTCGAACCCGGCGATGGACACCAGCGAGGCGCTCTCTTGGCTGGTGTTCGGCCGCCCGCTGGGCACCACCACCGGCAACGAAGGCCAGCAACTCAACGCCGCGGCGATGGCGCTGGGCGCCGGCGGCAACCTGGTCGCCCAGCAGATCGGCGCGCAGCTGGGCCTGGACGAAGCCGGCGTCACCGACTCGCGCAACCTCGGCGGCGCCACCTTCACCGTCGGCAAGTACGTCTCGCCGCGCCTGTTCCTGAGCTACGGCGTCTCGCTGATCGGCACCGGCCAGGTGGTCACGCTCAAGTACCTGCTCACCCGCGGCTTCGACGTCAGCATCGAATCCGGCAACGAGAACGCCGCTTCCCTCAACTGGCGCCTGGAGCGCTAGGAAAAGGAAAGGCCGCCCGGAGGCGGCCTTTCGGGTGTTGCGTTGGCGCCGGGATCAGAACGTGGTGCGCAGGCCCAGGCCGAAGGTGTTGCGGTCCTGCAGGTCGTCGGCGAAGCGGCCGTTGTAGCTCAGGTAGGCGGTGGTGTTGTCGCCGACCATGAACTGCACGCCCACGTCGGCGCTGATCCAGTCCTTCGACGGCGTGAAGCCGCCGATGGTGAAGCGGCCCGGCATCGAGTTGGAGCCGGCGTTCACCTGCACCTGGTCGTCCTCGCCTTCCTCGTTGAAGGCGACGCGCGCGAACGGACGGATGGCGCGCTCGCTGTCGCCCAGGTTGCCCATCAGCTGGTAGCCGACGCGGGTGACCAGCGAATCGCGGTCGAACTCGGCGAAGTTCATCGAGCTGGCCGAACCGCTGTCCTCGGCGAAGCCGTCGACCGTCTGCTTGACCCACTGCGCGCCGATGAACGGACCGTGCTGCACGCCCTCGGCCGAACCGAACAGCCAGCCGAAGCCCAGCTCGGCGCCGTACTGGCTGGCGTTGGTGGTGCCGGTTTCCTCGCGCACCGACGGGCCCATCTCGATGAAGCGCGAGACCTCGACGTCGGTGCTGCCGCCGCTGACCGCGCCGTGCACGTAGCCGCCGCCGAAGCGGAACGCACCGCCGATCGAGCCGATCACCGAGCGGCTCTCGATGTCCGCGCTGGCGATGCCGTTGTCATGGTTGCCCAGGGTGATGCCCACGCCCCAGTAGGCGTTCTCGCTGGCGCGGTGGTTGGCACCGAGGGTCAGCGACAGCGCATCGGCGTCGCCGCCGAGGATGTTGGTGCTGGCGTTGTCCTCGTACTCGTGCTGGCCGAAGTTGACGGTCGCGAAGCCGCGGACCGAGCCCACCTCGCGGTTGAGCTGGAAGTCGGACATCAGCTCGTCGTTGACGGCACGGCTGTGGTCGGCGGCGGCCTGCAGGCCGCCTTCGCCGGCGTAGGACACCTGGATCGGCGCCGCGATGGTGGACAGCACGACGTTGGCCAGGATGCGGTGCGCGGCGCCGGTGGGATGCACGCCGTCGGCGAACAGGTAGGTCTCGTTGGTGCCCGGCGCGTAGGTGGCCGGCAGGCCCGAGCCCGACGGGCCGCAGGCCACGGACGAGCCGCTGCAGGCGACGCCGGTGATGTTGGTGAAGCCGTACAGGCCCGGGTTGCGGCGGATTTCCTCGATCAGGCCGAAGGTGTTGATCGGGATCAGGCCAACGCCCAGCTGGGCCAGGCCGGTGTTGAGCGCCGAGTTGTACACCACGGTGATCTGCGACACCGAGGCGGCAACGGTCGGGTTGGCGCCGAACTGCGGCGTGGCGCCGAGGTTGGGCAGGTTGTAGACGATGACGTAGCGCGCGCCGGCGGCCTGCAGGCGGCCGATCTGCTGCACGTAGGCGGTGGCGGCGGCGACGGTGTTGGCCTGCGCGGTGGCCGGGTTGCCCAGCGAGGCGAAGATGTCGTTGGCGCCGCCCCAGATGCTGTACAGCGCGTTCGGGTCGGCGGTGCCGCCGGTGCTGGCGAGGTACTGGCTGATCTGGGTCGGGATGTTCGGCACCGGGTTCAGGCAGGGGCCGGTGGCGTTGACGCAGGCGCCGCCCCAGGCGAAGTTCGGGCCGCCGGCCAGCGAGTTGGTGTCGGGCAGGCCGAAGTAGCGGGCGATGATCTCGGCCGCGACCGGGTCAGGGTTGGTGGTGAAGCTGTTGCCGGGCGGCAGGCCCTGGGTGGCGGCGATGTTGCCGGCGTCGCTCAGGCTGTCGCCGAACACGAAGAAGCCGGTGAAGTTCTGCGCCTGGGCGGCGCCGGCGCAACCGAGCGCGAGCGCAACGGCGCCGGCCAAACGATGGAAACGGGGCATGGGAAACTCCTGTCGGACTGTAGTTAAGTGCGTGACCACGCGCCCAGGGTCTCCTAAAGGTGTCGCGCGGCGCATGCGCCGGCGGCACTCCCTCCCCTTGAGCCGCTGCCTCCGCCCCCGGCGGACCGGAAGCGTCGTCGCACCTTAATCCAAAGCCCGAATCCGTACCACTGGGTACAGTGGGGCGGGCGCTTCAGGGCCGGACGCGGGCGCCGCGCAGGCGGGGCTGGCCGTCCACCACCTCGGTCCAGGCCAGCCAGGCCTCGCCGCCGCGCAGCTGCATCCGGGGGAAGCCGGTGCCCCGTCCGCGGCCGGTGATGTCGGCGACCTTGACCCGGAAGTGCTCGGCGTCGAGCGCGGCGCCGAAACGGGCCAGCCAGAGCGATTGCCGGCCGCCGGTTTCCTGCACCCAGCTCATCCACACCCCGCTGGCATCGGCCGCCAGGTCGACGCGGCCCTGCTGGGCCTCGCCCGCCGCCACTTCGCGCATCCCGCCGAAGCTGGCGCCGGCGTCGGTGGAGCGCGCCAGCCGCACCGACGGCGCCCGGCCCGCGCCGGTGTACCAGGCCACCCAGGCGGCGTCGCCGCGCGCGGCGATGGCCGGGCCGTTGACCGGGCAGGCCGGCATGAACCACTGGTCCGCGTGCACGCGCACCGGCGCCGACCACGCCTTGCCGTCGTGCCGGGTGACGAGGATGTCGCGGATCTCGCCCTCGGCGCGGTCGCGGTAGGCCAGCAGCACGCCGCGGGCGCCGATGGCGCTGTCGGTCTGGCAGCAATCGCAGGTCATGGCATCCACTTCGGCCTCGCCGCGCTTGCCGCCGTCGGCGCCGAAGCGCGCGCTGCGCAGGGTCATCGCGCCGCCGTGGCCCTCGTGCCCGCCGCCGTGGCCGCCGGCGCTGTTCCGGCCGTCGAGCCAGGCGATGCCGACTTCGTGCTTCGACTGCGGCCACAGGGTGGCGAAGCCGTGCTCGGTGGGCGTGCCGTCGTCGTGCACCGCGCCCAGCGCGCGCCAGGTCGCGCCGCCATCGCGCGACACCTGCAGGCGCACGTCATAGGCGTAGGTCGCCTCGCCGTTCTTGACCAGGGTGTGCGCCCACAGGCTGCCGTCGGGCAGGGCCTGCAGCGCGGGGAAGTCGGCCCAGTTCACGAACCAGTCGCCGCCCTCGGCGATCGTGCGCGCCGGCGACCAGGCCGCGGCGCCGGTGCTGCGCGCGAAGCGCAGCCGGTGGCCGCCTTCGTCGCGGCGCTCGATCCAGCTCAGCAGCAGGTCGCCGCCCGGGGCCACCGACAGGTTGGGTTGGGACGCGCCGGCCGGCGCGGGCAGCGGCCAGTCGGATACGGTGGCGGCGCCGGCGAGGCCGGGGACGAGCAGCAGCGCGAACAGGATCTTCATGCCGGCAATCTAGTGAAGGCGGCCGGCTCTGTCACCCCATGGCGGGGCAACCGCGCCGTCCGCCGTTTCGAAGGCAGGCGGTCGGCCAGCACCCCGACGACGGGGACGTCAGCCGTTCGGCGGCGGGCCGTCGTCCTTCGGCGCGTGCAGCAGGTGCAGCGCGCGCAGCTGGGCGCTGAAATGCCGGGCTTCCCAGGCCAGCAGCCGCCAGCCCAGGTCGAGCAGCAGCGCGAATCCCAGCCCGGCCACCAGGCCGCCGATCACCAGCGCGTTGATGCGCGTGCCCAGCTCGCCGGCGCCGGCACCGTAGCCGGTGAGGCCGATCAGCCACTGCCCCAGCGCGTGCGTGCCGTAGTAGATGGGCCCGAGCGTGAGCGGGTTGGTGACCATCTGCAGCGCGATCATCACCGTCAGGTTGCCGCGCACCAGGATCGCCAGCGCCAGGCCGATCGCCACCTGCAGGCCATACACCGGCATCAGCGCCAGCACCGCGCCGACATAGAGCGAGGGCATCACCTGCGCGCGCTTGAACGACCACAGGTAGGGCCGCTTGCGCGCGGCGGCGGCGAACCACTTGATGAAGGGATAGCGCGCCACGTTCGCACGCCGCGGCAGCGGCCGCAGCCAGCGCCGCAGCCGGCGGCGGCGGGCCAGCCACTGCCGGTGCAGCGGGTGCGAGCGGACCGGCATCGCGGCTCAGGCCACGCGGCGGCCGCGGCGCTTGGCCAGGCAGACCAGCAGCAGCGAAATCGCGGCCGGCGTCATGCCCGGGATGCGCTGGGCCTGGCCGATGGTTTCGGGCCGCACGGCGGCCAGCTTGGCCTGCAGCTCGGCCGACAGGCCGGGGATGCCGGCGTAGTCGAAGCCGTCGGGCAGCCGGGTGTCCTCGTTGCGGCGGCTGCGCGCGATCTCGTCGTGCTGGCGCTCGAGATAGCCGGCGTACTTCACGCCGATCTCGACCTGTTCGGCGACGGCGGCATCGTCCACCCCCGGCGCCAGCGAGGGCAGCGCGGCGATGGCGGCGTAGCCCAGCTCCGGCCGCTTCATCAGGTCCAGCGCGGTGCACTCGCGGCTGAGGCTGACGCCGGTGGCCTGCTCGAGTTCCCGCGCCAGCGCGCCGCCGGGCGTGGCCCACACTGCCTGCAGCCGCGCGCGCTCGCGCTCGACCGCCTCGGCCTTGCGCGAGAACGCGGCCCAGCGCGCCTCGTCGACCAGGCCGAGTTCGCGGCCCACCGGCGTCAGGCGCGCGTCGGCGTTGTCCTCGCGCAGCTGCAGCCGGTACTCGGCGCGGCTGGTGAACATGCGGTAGGGCTCGGTGGTGCCGTGCGTCACCAGGTCGTCCACCAGCACGCCGAGGTAGGCCTCGTCGCGCCGCGGCGACCAGGCCTCGCGGCCCTGCACGTGGCGCGCGGCGTTGAGGCCGGCCAGCAGGCCCTGGGCCGCCGCTTCCTCGTAGCCGGTGGTGCCATTGATCTGGCCGGCGAAGAACAGGCCGTGCACGAGCTTGGTTTCCAGCGAGGCCTTCAGGCCGCGCGGATCGAAGTAGTCGTACTCGATGGCGTAGCCGGGTCGGGTGATGTGCGCGTTCCCGAAACCCTTGATCGAGCGCACCAGCGCCACCTGCACCTCGTACGGCAGCGACGTGGAGATGCCGTTGGGATAGACCTCGTGCGTGTCCAGGCCCTCGGGCTCGATGAACACCTGGTGCGAGGCCTTGTCGGCGAAGCGCACCACCTTGTCCTCGATGCTGGGGCAGTAGCGCGGGCCGACGCCCTCGATCACGCCGGCGTACATCGGCGACTGGTCGAGGCCGCCGCGGATGATCTCGTGCGTGCGTTCGGAGGTGTGCGTGATCCAGCAGCTCACCTGGCGCGGATGGTCGGCGGCGCTGCCCAGGAAGGAGAACACGGGCACCGGCGTGTCGCCCGGCTGCTCGGCCAGGCCGGTGTAGTCGATGCTGCGGCCGTCGATGCGCGGCGGCGTGCCGGTCTTGAGCCGGTCGATCGCGAACGGTCGCTCGCGCAGCCGCTGCGCCAGCGTGGTCGCGGGCGGGTCGCCGGCGCGGCCGCCGGGGTAGTTCACCAGGCCGACGTGGATGCGGCCGGCCAGGAAGGTGCCGGCGGTCAGCACCACCGCGCGTGCATCGAAGCGCAGGCCGCTCTGGGTGATGACGCCGGTGACGCGGTCGCCTTCGATCACCAGGTCGTCCACGGCCTGCTGGAACAGCGACAGGTTGGGCTGGTTCTCGACGAGGCGGCGGATCGCCTGGCGATACAGCACGCGGTCGGCCTGGGCACGGGTGGCGCGCACGGCCGGCCCCTTGCTGGCGTTGAGCGTGCGCCACTGGATGCCGGCGAGGTCGGCGGCCCGTGCCATGGCGCCGCCCAGGGCGTCGATCTCGCGCACCAGGTGGCCCTTGCCGATGCCGCCGATGGCCGGATTGCAGCTCATCTGGCCCACCGTCTCGAGGCTGTGGGTCAGCAGCAGCGTGCGCGCACCCGCCCGCGCCGAGGCCAGGGCGGCTTCGGTGCCGGCGTGGCCGCCGCCGATCACGATGACGTCGTAGCTGTGCATCCGGTTTTCCGAGGGGTCCGCGGGCCAGGCCGCGGGTGGGGCGCGGATTATCCCGCGCACCGTGCCAACCTGCACACGACCGGGTTGGCACGCTTCATGCTTAATCCCAATGGCACCTGCCGCGGCCAACGCCGGGGGGCGTCGACCAGACTGAACAGGGGCTGGTCAGGCGCGCGACAGGGATGCCAGGGTCGGGAACTCCCGGGGGGGAGTTCCCGACCCTTTTTTTTGCGGTTTTGAAAAAAGGGCGCGGTATCGCGGCCCTGGAAGAAAGTCGGCGCCCGGCGGGTCTTGGAACAGGGGGAATCCAGGGGACCTGGTGCCGGGCGCCGAACAGGCGATGCGGGGGCATGCGCGAGCGTCATGTTGTGACGCTCCGGGTCAGTCAGCGGTGACAGGATGCGCCGGCCCTTCGGTCGACGCAACGTGGCGGCGGCCAAAAAACCTACTGTTCGTCGATGCGTCCTTCATTTTGTGACGTATTTCTCGTTTCCGGGGGTGCCTGCCGCGGCGGCGGCGGCGCGGGCCGCGGGGCCGGCTCCGGTCGGCTGGCCGGCGGGGCCGGGCGATAGACCTCGCGCGGCGCCATGCGCGGCTCCATGCGAGGCTCAGGCCGCGGCGCCATGCGCGGTTCCATCCGTGGCTCGGGGCGCGGCGCCATGCGCGGTTCCATCCGTGGCTCGGGGCGCATCACCGGCGCCTGGCGCGGCATCGGGCGCGGCGCCTCGGTGTCGCCCCCGCGCGACGGCGGCGGCGATTCGAAGCGGCGGTAGTCCGGTGCGGTGCGCAGCGCCGGCCGCGGCGCGGGGTCCGCCTGGATCGGCTGCGGGCGACCGACATCGCCATCGCCGGGCAACTTGCGCCGGGAGTCGCGGAAGTCGGGGCGAGGCAGCGGGCGCGCCTCACGATCGACCGGCCGCTCGATGGGCCGCTCGGTCGGGACGTCGGCGCCGGGTCGACCGCTGCCCCCCGGCGCAACGCCGGCATCGGACTGGCCGGGACGGCCTTCGGGATCGACGATCACCGGGCGACCGGGACCGCGGCTCGGGGCGCCGGGACGCGGCAACGGCGCCGGACCCACGACGCCGGGATCGCCACCGGGCGACGAACCCGGCGGCGGCCCCGGGGGCGGGCCGGGCGGCTGCGGGCGGCCGCCCTGGCCGGGCCGCGGCCGCGGGTAGTGGGGGCGGTAGTAATAGGGGTCGTACCAGGGCGACCAATAGCCGCCGTAGCCACCCCAGCCGCCGTAGCTCCAGTGGCTGCCGATGCCGAAACTCCAGCCGGAGTACACGGGCACGTAGTAGCGGCTCCAGAACGGCGAGCAGCCGTACCAGCCCAGGCAGGTGTAGCGGTCGTAGCCCCAGGACGAATAGCCGTAGTACGGGTCGTCGTAGTAGTCGGGGGCTTCGTAGTAGTCGCCGTACCCGTCGTCGGCGGGATAGTAGTAGCCGCCGTCCTGGTAGTAGCGGTCGCGCTCGGCGTAGTACTCGCCGTAGCTGACGCAACCGGTGAGTCCGAACCCGAGCAGCAGGGCGAGCAGAAGGTTGCGGCGCGTCATGTGGCGTTCCCCCCGGAAGTCGGGCCAGTCTCGGCGCCATGCGGTGAATCGCCCCTTAACCCTGCCGGCCACCGGCCGCGTGCTAATGTTCGCCGCCTTCACGCGCAGGGGATGCCCAACATGTCGCTGCACCAGGCTTCGGGACGATGGCGCTTGGGCCTGCTGCTGGCGCTGGTGACGGCCGCCTGCTGGGCCACGCTGCCGGTGGCGCTGAAGGTCACGCTCGAGCAGGTCGATCCCTACACGCTGACCTGGTTCCGCTTCCTGCTGGCGGCCGTGCTGATGTTCGCGTGGCTCGCGGCCCGGCGCGGACTGGGCGGCTTCGCCTCGCTCGACCGCAAGCGCTGGCTGATGCTTGGTGCGGCCGCGCTGCTGCTGATCGGCAACTACGTGTTCTACCTGCTGGGCGTGCAGCAAACCTCGCCCGCCAACGCCCAGCTGCTGATCCAGCTGGCGCCGCTGCTGATGGCGCTGGGCGGCATCTTCGTCTTCCGCGAACGCTTCAACGGCTGGCAGTGGCTGGGCCTGGCGACGATCGTCGGCGGCCTGGGCCTGTTCTTCCGCGACCAGCTCGACGGCGGCGGCGCCGGCTACCTCGCCGGCTCGGCCCTGGTGGTGCTGGCGGCCGTGGTGTGGGCCGGCTATGCGCTGCTGCAGAAGCAGCTGCTGCTGCGGCTGTCTTCACCGGCGATGCTGCTCTTCATCTATGTCGTGGCCAGCGGGGTGCTGCTGCCGCTGGCGCGACCCGCGACGCTGCTGCAGCTCGACGGACTGCACTGGACCCTGCTGCTGTACTGCGCGCTCAACACGCTGGTGGCCTACGGCGCCTTCGCCGAAGCGCTGGCGCACTGGGAGGCCTCGCGGGTCTCGGCCATCCTCGCCACCACGCCCCTGCTCTGCCTGGGCGCGGTGGCGGCGACGCAGGCGACCTGGCCCGGCAGCCTGGCGCCCGAGCAAGTCGGCGTGGCCGGCTATGCCGGCGCGGTGCTGGTGGTGCTCGGCTCGGCCCTGGCCAGCCTGATGGGCCAGCGGCCCGGGCGCTGAGGCCCGGGCCGCGATCGGTCACGGGAAACGAACCCGGCAGCAGGTGCGGCTGGCGCGGAGCGAGGCCGTGCCGGCGCTGTTGTTCTGCGCCGAACAGGTGCCGCCGGTGAAGTAGACGAACGGCATTTGCCAGGTGCTGGACTGGCAGTTGGTGGCGGTCTGGGTGTAGCCGGCCGCGCACGCGGGCGCAACGGCGTTGGCGGTGCCGCCGGCGTTGACGCTGACGATCGTCTGAGCCGTCTCGACGCATTCGAACACCGCCACGGCGGGGTTGGTGAAGTAGCCGACGATGTCCGCCACCAGGTGGGTCTGCGCGAACGTGTAGACGGTCATTTCATTGGCCGACGCACCCTGGTCGAGCGCCACCGTGGCCAGGTTGCCGCGGATGTCGCCCGCAGTGTAGTTCACGGTCGCGGCCAGCGGCTGGGTGCCGCCTAAGGGGAAGGCGGTGATGTAGCCCGCGGCCGCCGGCGTCACCACGGTGAAGTTGATGACCGCCGCGGCGAACGAGCCCTTGTCGCCGACGCCGCAGTTGTTGTTGGCGCCGCCCTGGAAGCTGTAGTTGGAAACCGCCGTGACGTCGAAGCCGCGGGTGGTGTTGGCCGCGATGGCGCCGCCCGCGACGCGGGTGTCGAGGATGCGGCACGGCGGCACCGGGACGAACACCAGGTCGGTGGCGGGATCGCCCAGGGCCTGGGTGGAGCCGCCGTCGCCTTCCGGCGCGGCCTTGCCCAACAGGGCGTCGTTCATGTCCTCGAAGCCATCGGAGGCGGCGGCCTTGCGCAGGTCGTCCATGGACACGGCCTTCAGCAGCGGCGCCATTTCGCTGGCCCACTGGTCGCCGGGCTGCTGGTGCGCCTCCTCGACGTACGGGCTCCAGCGGTCGAGAAGCTGGCGGCTCAGGGCGGCGCGGTCTTCGGCTTCGCCGGCCATCGCGGCCGACGCCGCCAGTGTCCCGGCGAGCGCCAGGACCAGTGCGGAGCGATTGAATTTCATGGTGGATCTCCAAGGAGTCGGGTGGTCCACCGGCCCCCGGCCTGTGGATCCACTCCTAGGAACGTGAAAAATTCTTCACGCCAGCCAGCATGCGCGTCCTTTTTTGATGGCCGGTTTTCGGCCGGGTCGCCGTTGTGGTGACCCGGCCGCCAAGCCGGTTCAGCGGCCGGGCACCCGGCAGCAGCGGGAGTAGGCGATCCCGTCCACGGCGCCGGCACCCTCGTTGCGGAAGGCGCAGAAATGCCTGTCGACCAGGGTCCTGGTCGTCACCACGCGGCCATCGAAGGACGAGCTGGAGCAACCACCGCCGGTGAAGCTATAGCCGGCATCGCAGGCGGGCGTGGTGGCGGTGCCGAGCCCTCCCGCGGCAATGGTGGCCACGCTCGAGGTCTTCTCCTGGCACTGCAGCGCAGTAGCGCGCGGCGTGGCGAAGTAGCCCACGATGTCGCCCACCAGGTGGGTCTGGGCGAAGGTGTAGACGCTGAGTTCGGCGGCCGAGGCGCCCTGGTCCAGCTTGACGACCACTTCATTGCCAACGATGGCACCGGCGGTGTAATTCAGGCTGGCCGCCAGCGGCTGCGGCGCGCCCAGCGGATAGGCGGTGATGTAACCCGCGGCGTTGGGCGTCACTACCGTGAGGTTGATGACCGCCGCCGCGAAGGAACCGTCGGAGCCCACGCCGCAATCGGTGTTGCTGCCGCCCTGGCTGGCGAACGTGCTGTTCACGTTGACGTCGAAGTCCCGCGAGGTATTGGCGGCGATCGCTCCACCCGCCAGCCGCGTGTCGAACAGGCGGCAGGGCGCGACCGGCACGAAGACCAGGTCCGCGGCGGAGTCGCCGAGCGCGTTGGTCGCATCGCGCGGCTCCTGGCCCAGCAGCACGCGGTTCATGTCGTTGAAGGTCTGCGCCTCGGCGGCGGCCTGCAGCTCCTCCATGGAGGCTTCGGCGAAGGCCGGGCCCATTTCCTTCGCCCAGGCCCTGGGCTCGACCGGGTAGTGCTGGGCGACGTGCCCCGACCACTTCATCACGATCTGCCGGACGAGATCGGCGCGGAGGGTGTCCCCGTCGGCGCGATTGCCGGACGCGGTGGCACCGGTGGCCAGGACGAGCGAAAAAGCGGCGGCGAGCGCCAGGCGATGGGCGTGCATGGATACTCCTCAGTGGATGACAGGACCACGTGCCGTGCGCGGGGCCGGCGACGCGATGTCTTCAAACACGGGAAAGGAGCGCGGGTCAGGTCACCCCGACCGGTGGATCGCTATTCGCGAAGCCTCGCCAGCAGGTCACGGCAGTCGGGGGATTCAAACAAGCCCTCGAGTCCGTCCAGCGTGGCGCGGGCGGAATCGCGCAGCGGACCCGCCAACCGCCGCCAGCCCTCGAAGCCGCCCAGCAATCGCGCCGCCACCTGCGGGTTGGTGGCGTCCAGCGCGGGCAGCCGTTCGGCCACCAGGCGGAAGCCGGCGCCGTCGGCGCGGTGGAAGGCGCGCGGGTTGCCGCGCTGGAAGTTGCCCAGCACGGCGCGCACGCGGTTCGGATTGGCGGGCTTCCACCAGGGCGAGGCCAGCAGCACCTCGGCGTCGTCGCAGGTTCATGGTGGATCTCCGGAAGTCGTGTAGTGGTCCGCCCGCCTCCCCGGCCTGCGGATCCACCTTCCAAGAACGTGAAATCTTCTCTGCGCCAGCCATGAAATCGTCTGGTGAAGGATGGCCGCTGGCAGCGGCATTCGCCGTTGCCGCGGCCATCCTGGCGCGGCGGGTCAGCGGCCGGGCACGCGGCAGCAGCGGGCGTAGGCCGTGCCGGTCATGGTGACGTCGCCTTCGTTCTGGAAAGCGCAGAAATGGCCGGTGTTGGAGGTGCGGGTGGAGACCACGCGACCGCCGAAGGACGAACTGGTGCAGCTGCCGCCGGTGGAGGTGTAGCCGGTGGCGCAGGCGGCCGTGGAAACGGTTACGCTTCCGCCGGGCAGGATGTTGTTGTTGAAGTTGGTGAGTTGCACGCACTCTATCGGCGTCGCCCGCGGCGCGGCGAAGTAGCCGACGATGTCGCCCACCAGATGGGTCTGGGCGAAGCTGTAGACGTTGAGCTCGGCACTGGCCGGGCCCTGGTCCAGCTTGACGATCACCTCGTTGCCGACGATGGCGCCCGCCGTGTAGTTCACGGTGGCCGCCAGCGGCTGCGCGGCACCCAGCGGGAAGGCCGTGATGTAGCCGGCGGTGCTGGGCGTGACCACGGTCAGGTTGATCACCGCCGCCGCGAACGGACCATCCGTGCCCACGCCGCAATCGTTGTTCTCGCCGCCCTGCCCCGCGAAGCTTCCCGCCACGTTGATGTCGAAGGCGCGCACGCTGTTGGCTGCGATGGCGCCACCGGCCAGGCGGGTGTCGAACAGGCGGCAGGGCGTGACCGGAATGAACACCAGGTCGGCAGCCGTGTCGCCAAGCGCATTGGTCGCGTCGCGCGGCTCCTGGCCCAGCAGTATGCGGTTCATGTCCTTGAAGTTGGTGGCCGACGCCGCGGCCTGCAGCTCTTCCAGCGACGCATCGGCGAAGGCCGGTGCCATCTCCACCGCCCAGGCGTCGGGGCCGACCGGGTAATGCTCGCGGACGTGGCTCGACCACTTCGACACGATCTGGCGCGCAAGCTCCTCGCGGACGGGTTCGCCGTCGGCACGCGGCGCGGAGGCCAGGGTGGCGGTGGGCAGGGAGAGGGACAGGGCGGCGGCGAGCGCAAGGCCTTGGAAAGTCATGGGAACTCCTTGGACGAGGTCAGGATCACGCGACGCCGTCGTGGACGTCCGTCGCGCTCCTTCCCACTACGGGAAAACCCGATGCGTCGGGCCGCGCTCCGGACTCAGGCCTCCCGCAGGCGCACCAACAAGTCGCGGCAGTCGGGCGAGGCCAGGCGGCCCTCCAGTCCGTCCAGCGTGGCGCGGGCCGTGGTCCGGAGCGGCCCGGCCAGCCGGCGCCAGCCTTCGAAGCCACCGAGCAGGCGCGCCGCCACTTGTGGGTTGGTCGCGTCCAGCGCCGGCAGCTGGTCGGCCACCAACCGGAACCCGGCGCCGTCGGCGCGGTGGAAGGCGCGCGGGTTGCCGCGCTGGAAGCTGCCCAGCACCGCGCGCACGCGGTTGGGATTGCCCGGCTTCCACCAGGGCGAGGCCAGCAGCGCCCCGACGTCGTCGCAGGCGGTGCCGTGCGGTCGCGTGGCCACGAAGCCGATCCACTTGTCGGTGACCAGCGGGTCGTGCGCGAACTGATCGCGGAACGCGGCCAGCGCCGCCGGTGCGCCGGGGGCCCCCGCGTGCAGCAGCGCACGCAGCGCGGCGCCGCGTTCGGTCATGCCGCGGCCGGTGTCGAACTGGCGCTGCGCCAGCGCCGCGGCCGGATCGCGCCGCGTCAGCCAGGCCAGGCAGGCATTGCGCAGCATGCGCGCGGCCATGGCCGGACCTTCCAGCCCACCGGCCGCCCGCGGCGCCAGCGCGTCGTAGCGCGCCTGCAGCGGGCCGGCCAGCGCCGCCGCGAGGCGATCGAGCAGGCCATCGCGGGCGTCGAGCAGGGCATCCACCCGCACCTCGTCGCAGGCGTCGGCCAGGGTGTCGAAATCGGGCAGCGCCATGCACTCGGCGACGAAGGCCGGGTCGGCCGCGTCATCGGCCAGCAGCTCGCCCAGGGCGAACTCCAGCGCCGCGGCCGCCGCGTCGTCGGCCGACAGGATGGCCCGCATCGCCAGCTGCTGCAGGCCATCCCAGCGGAAGACCTCGTCGCGCTCGAAGTGCAGGACGCGTGCGAGCTCGGCGGGCGACTGCGCGAAGCGCAGCTTCACCGGCGCCGCGAAGCCTTGGTTGAAGGCCGCCAGCGGCTTGCCGGCCAGCCCGCGCCAGCGCAGCACGTGGCGCGCGGCGACCAGCTCGACCCTGTCACCGTGCAAGGTGGCGTCGGTTTCCGGCGCGGCCTCGATGCGTCGGCCGGCGTCGTCATAGAGCGCATGGCGCAGCGGCACCAGCATCGGCGCCTTCACCGGCTGCCCGGGCGTGGGCGGCACGTGCTGGTCAACGGTGAGCGTGTAGTCGCCGGTCGCCGCATCGAAGTCCTCGGCGATCGACAGCTCGGGCGTGCCCGCCTGCGAATACCACAGCGCGAACTGCGACAGGTCGCGGCCGCTGGCGGCGGCGTGCGCGGCCAGGAAATCCTCGATCGTCGCCGCGCGGCCGTCGTTGTCGGCGAAGTAGCGGTCCATGCCGGCGCGGAACACGTCCTCGCCGAGCAGCGTGTGCAGCAGCCGGATGACCTCGGCGCCCTTCTCGTAGATGGTCAGCGTGTAGAAGTTGCTGATCTCGCGATAGCGATCGGGCCGCACCGGGTGCGCCAGCGCGCCCGAATCCTCGGCGAACTGCCGGCCGCGCAGCAGGCGCACCGCCTCGATGCGCTTGATGGCACGCGAGTGCAGGTCGGCGCTGAACTCGCTGTCGCGGAACACCGTCAGGCCTTCCTTGAGCGAGAGCTGGAACCAGTCGCGCAGCGTGACGCGGTTGCCCGACCAGTTGTGCAGGTATTCGTGCGCCACCACCGATTCGATCGCCAGGAAATCGGCGTCGGTGGCGGTCGCCTCGTCGGCCAGGATGTAGCGGGCGTTGAAGATGTTCAGGCCCTTGTTCTCCATCGCGCCCATGGTGAAGTCCTGGGCGGCGACCACGTTGAACACGTCCAGGTCGTAGCCGCGCCCGAAGCGGCGCTCGTCCCAGCGCAGGCTGCGCTCGATCGCGCCCAGCGCGTACTCGCAGCGCGCCACGTCGGCCGGGTCTGCCCAGACGTTGAGCTCCACTTCGCGGCCCTCGGCGGTGCGCAGCGAGTGCGTCACGCGATCCAGGTCGCCGGCGGCCAGCGCGAACAGGTAGCAGGGCGTCGGATGCGGGTTTTCCCACACCGATTCATGCCGGCCGTCGTCGAGCTCGCAGCGCGCCACCGGGTTGCCGTTGGCCAGCAGCACCGGGTAGCGCTCGCGCACGGCGCGCAGGGTGATGCGCCAGCGCGGCATCACGTCGGGGCGGTCCGCGAAGAAGGTGATGCGGCGGAAGCCCTCGGCCTCGCACTGGGTCAGCAGCAGGCGGCCGCTGGTGTACAGGCCCTCGAGCCGGGTGTTGCCGGCCGGGTGGATGCGCACGCGGGTCTCGAGCACGCAGGCACCGGGCAGGCCCTCGATGCGCAGGCCGGCGTCGTCGTGCACGTAGCGCCCGGCCGGCAGCGGGCGGCCGTCGATGGCGATCGACAGCAGCTCCAGCGCCTCGCCGTCCAGCTGCAGCGGTGCGCCGGGCTGGCCGGGGTCGGGCTCCAGCGCCAGGCGGGCGTGCACCTCGGTGGCGTCCGGGTCGAGGTCGAAGGCGAGGTCGGCGTGGCGGATGCGCCAGGCGGGCGGGACGTAGTCGGCCAGGTGGACGTGGCCGTCGTCGCGGGGGAGGCTCATTCTGTGCGGGTTTCCGGGGGTGCGTGCAGCGGTTTGCTAGGCTAGCACGCGTCCCCACCCCAGGCCGGCCATGACCTTCGACCTTCCCGGCCACGACGACGTCCTCGCCGCCGCGGCCCGCATCGCCCCGCACGCCCACCGCACCCCGGTGCTGCGCTCACGCTCGCTCGATGCGCTCGCCGGCGCGACGCTGCACTTCAAGTGCGAGAACTTCCAGCGCATCGGCGCCTTCAAGTTCCGCGGCGCCTGCAACGCCGTCTGGGCCCTGGACGAGGCCACCGCCGCCCGCGGCGTGGTGACGCATTCCTCCGGCAACCACGGCGCCGCCCTCGCCCTGGCCGCCCGCAGCCGCGGCATCGCCGCCCACGTGGTGGTGCCGGAGGGCGCGGTGCGCAGCAAGCTCGCCGCCATCGAGGCCTACGGCGCCGTGCTGCACCGCTGCGCGCCGACGATCGCGGCGCGCGAGGAAGCCGCCGCCCGCGTCCAGGCCGGAACCGGCGCCACCCTCGTGCATCCCTACACCGACCGGCAGGTGATCGCCGGCCAGGGCACGGCCGCGCTGGAGCTGCTGGACGAAGCCGGCCCGCTCGACGCGCTGGTGGTGCCGCTCGGCGGCGGCGGCCTGGCCTGCGGCACCCTGCTGGCCGCGCGCGGCCTGCCGGTGTTCGGCGCCGAGCCCGCCGGCGCCGCCGACACCTTCGAATCCCTGCGCCAGGGCCGCCACGTCACCGACCTGGTGCCCGACACCGTCTGCGACGGCCTGCGCGGCACGGTCGGCGCCATCAACCTGGCCATCATGCGCCGGGACGGCCTGCAGGCCCTGGTGGTGACCGACGCCGAGACCGTGGCCGCGATGCGCCTGGCCTGGGAGCGGCTGAAGATCATCATCGAGCCCTCCTGCGCCACCGTGCTGGCGGCCGTGCTGCGCTACCCGGGGCACTTCGCCGGGCGCCGGATCGGGCTTATCCTCTCGGGCGGCAACGTGGACCTGGCCGCCCTCCCCTGGTGATCCCCCCGAGGCAAGACATGATCGTCGACGGCAACCGCGCGGCCGACCGCGCCATCGAACTGGTGCTGGCTTACTACGCCGCCTTCAACCGCGCCGACTGGGAGGGCATGCTGGCCCGGCTCGACCCCGAAGTCGCGCACGACATCAACCAGGGCGCGCGCGAAACCGGCAAGGTCGCCTTCGCCGCCTTCCTGGCGCGGATGAACCGCTGCTACCGCGAGCAGCTGCGCGACATCGTGGTGATGGCCAACCAGGAAGGCACCCGCGTCGCCGCCGAATACGTGGTGCACGGCGAGTACCTCGCCAACGACGCCGGCCTGCCGCCCGCGCACGGCCAGAAGTACGTGCTGCCCGGCGGCGCCTTCTTCGACGTCGAGGACGGCCGCATCACCCGCATCACCAACTACTACAACCTCGAGGACTGGATCGCCCAGGTCTCGGCATGAGCGCTCCCGGAGCAGGCATGGACACCGAACGCAGCGAATGGACCGGCACGCCCTCGCAGTGGCAGAACGCCGGCTGGTTCCTGGCCTGCCTGCTGCTCATCCCGATCCCGTGGGCGCTGTGGCGCTGGCTGGTGGTGCGCAACACGGTGTACACGCTGACCGACCAGCGCCTGTCCATCCGCCGCGGCGTGCTCAACCGCACCACCGAGGACCTCGAGCTCTACCGCGTGCGCGATACGCGGCTCGAACAGACCTTCTTCGAGCGCATGTTCGGCCTGGGCGAAGTGGTGCTGTTCACCACCGACGCCTCCACGCCGGAGATCCACCTGCCCTGGCTGAAGGACGCCGAGTCGCTGCGCGAGCGCATCCGCCGGCTGTCGGAAGCCCGCCGCGACGCCAAGCGCGTGCGCACCTTTGAATCCGGCGTCGGCGGCCACCCGGACCTCGGCGGGCACGACGCGCTCGACTGAGTGCGCCCGGCGGACCGGGCCGCTACGACACCAGGAAGTCGAAGACCTTCGAGCCCGCGCCGGCGTCCTTGCGGTAGAGCTCCGTGAACCCGCAGTGCTCGCAGCTGACGGCGATGAAGCGGTTGGTCGAGACGTCGAACGCCGCCGACAGCCAGCCGCCCTCGGCGCGCATCTCCTTGCGGCTGTACTCGGTGCCGCCGCATTTCACGCACTTGAACGAACTCATGGCGAACCCGCCTGGTGGGCCTCGAGTGCCTCGCCGTAACCTTTCTTGAAACCGCGGATGAAGTCGGGCGTGGCCAGGGCCGCCACCATGACAAGGGCGCCGGCCAGCATGTAGTTGCGGTGTGTCTTGCGGTAGCCGAGCACGAGGAAAACGGCGCCAATGACGAGCACGATGGCTTGCAGGATGTCCACGAAAACTCCCCCTTGGATGATTGAACCGGCCAGCCACGGCGGTGACCGGGGCATCGCCCGGCGGCGACCCGATCATGCCAGCGCCGAGGCAAGCGCAAAAGGGCGGACGCGAGGGTCGCGGGGCCTCAACTCAAGGCGCTGATCAGCCAGGCCAGCACGAGCCACGCGAATCCCGCCATCGTGACCACGTGCACGCGCCGCTGTGTCTTCCAGTCATGCGCGGCCAGCGACAGGAAGAACCCGATCCACGCCCCGGCGAAGAACAGCAGGAACCCGGTCTCGTCCACCCGGGCGGTGAAGGCGGGGAACAGCGGCTCCATCCACGACACCACCAGCGGGTCGTAGGCGCGCGACAGCACCGGCCCCAGCATCAGGAAGCTGCCGGCGAACAGCAGCCGCTTGTGCCAGTCGGCGCGGCCGCGGTACCACCAGGCCAGCGCGAGGCACAGCGCGAAGCCCGGCAGCAGCAGGCGGTTCGCCCTGACCGGCACGGCCATCAGGTCCCAGCCCCTCCAGAGCACCACGAACAGGTAGAGCGTACTCAGCGTCAGGCCCACGCCGACCAGGAAGGTGGCGATGCCCAGCCGCCGGTGCAGCGCCACGCGGCGCACCCGCACCAGGTTGGCTTGCACCATCAGCAGCACCGACCACGCCAGCCCGAACAGCCCGTGCACGATGAACTTCGGGTCGCGGTTGCTGGCCTGCCCCACGTCGGTGAACAGGTTGTCCGAGAACGCCACCACGCCCAGCAACAGCAGCAGCGCCGCCGTCACGGAGAAATAGGAAATGCGCGCCTTCGCTTCCATCACACCCTGCCCGCCCGCCAGCTTCTGGAAGCGAACGCAGGCCGCGCGGGCGCGCGGCCAACCTTCAGGGTTCGCTGCTGTCGAGCACCTCGACCAGGGTCCAGCGCCGCGTGCTCGCATCCGCCGGCGCGTTCGGCACGGTGGTTTCCTTCACGCGCAGCACGTACTCCACGCCCATCGTCCAGTCGAAGCCTTCGATGTCGCCGTAGAACAGCTCCCAGGGCGCGCCCGGCTCGGTGCGCACCTGCAGGCACAGCTGCCGGGCCACGCCGGTGCACGGCGCGCGCTGGCCGGCGATCTGCACGATGCGCTCGCGGCTGGCGGTGGCGGCCGGCGGGCGGCTGTCGAAGCGCCAGGTGCTGCCGTCGGCCGCGCGCAGCTGCAGGAAGGGGCCGTCGAAGCCGAGCGTGAAGGGCGTCGCCGTGGCGCGCATCAGGCCGTCTTCGCGCGCCATGATCTGCGGCGGGCACATGCGCCGGGTGCTGGCGATGGCCGCGCCCTCGCCGCCGAGCCGCAGCTGCGCGCCCTCGCGCGACCAGCCGCCGGTGTGGCTGTTGCAGGGACCGCCCAGAGAGAAGCGGTCGGCCTCGAAGCGCAGCGTGGCCGAACCCGGGCCGACATCGGGCACCGAGCTTTCGCCGGGCGCGGCGACCAGCCGCCAGTCGGTGCCTTCGAGCACCGCGGCGTCATCGCTGGAGGCGATTTCCGTGCGGCTGGTGGCGCAGCCGGCCAGGCTGGCGGCCAGCGCGAGGGCCAACAGGCAGGCGGCGGGAATTCGGTTCATGGCGACTCCGGGGGTCGGGGGGACCCGGGCAGTCTAGCGCCGACGCACCGGAATGCGGTCGGCCGGGAAGCTGGCGAGATCGGCGCCGCCGTCGCGCCGCGGCGCGCCCGGCGCCGGGCCCCAGGCCTGGGCCGTGATCACTTCCCAGGTGCTGGGCAGCACGCCGTCGCGGCGCAGCGCTTCGTAATGGGCGGTGACGCGCTGCAGCCGGCCGCGGCCGCCCAGGCCGCGCGGGCGGTCGCGGCGGGCATCGCCGGCGCCGATCGCACGCAGCTCCTGCATCAGGCTGCGCAGGTCGGGATAGGTGAGCGTGTACTCGTCGCGCTCGAGCACGGGATCCTTGAAGCCGGCCGCAAGCATCGCGTCGCCTACCTGCTGGATCTGCGCGAAGGGCGACAGCGGCGGCTCCTCGCCGCAGGCCAGGTAGGCGTCGCGCAGTTCCGACAGCGTGGCCGGGCCGAAGGTGGACAGCAGCAGCAGCCCGCCCGGGCGCAGCACGCGGCGGAATTCCGACAGCGTCACGGGCAGGTCGTCCACCCACTGCAGGCACAGGCTGGAGAAGATGACGTCGGCGCACTGGTCGGCCAGCGGCAGCTGCGACACGTCCGCGTTGATGCGCCGCACCGGGCGCCAGAAGCGGGTGTGGCGCGGCACTTCCCGCAGCATCGGCAGGGCGGCGTCGATTGCGATCACTTCGGCCTTGGGCCAGCGCTTCTTCATGGCTCCGGCGGCGCGGCCGGGTCCGCAGCCCAGGTCGAGGATGCGCGCGGGCTGGCGGTCGTCGAGGTAGTCGAGCTGTTCGAGCAGGCGCGCCTCGGCCTCGCGCTGAAGCGCGGCCACGGCGGCGTAGTTCGGCGCGGCGCGGCCGAAGCTGCGGCGCAGGTGGCGGCGGTCGAACACGGCGGTCACGGCGGGCACTCGCCGGCGAAGGCCAGCAGCGCGTCGGCCACTTCATCGGCATGGGTCAGGAACGGCGCGTGGCCGCCGCTTTCCACCTGCACGAAGCGCGAGCGCGGCGCGGCGTCGGCGGCGGCGCGCATCGCCGCCGGCGACACCAGGCGGTCGCGGCGGCCGGCGATCCACAGGCTGGGCATGGCCAGCGCCGGCAGCGCGTCGCGCAGGTCGCTGTGCTCGAGCAGGCCCAGGCCGTCGCGCAGCACGCCGGGCGCCGGCTCGCCGTGCGCGAACACCTCGGTGCGCAGCAGCCTCAGCTCCTCGCGCACGTGGTCGGAACCCTGCGCCTCGAGCATCAGGAACCGATCGAGCGTGCCGCGGTAGTCGCGCCCCAGCTCGCTCGCGAAGCCGTGGAAGACCGACGCGTCCATGCCCGCGGCCCAGTCCTCGCCGCGCACGAAGCGCGGGCTGGCCGCCAGCATGGCCAGGCCGCGCACCCGCGACGGGTCCGCCACCGCCTGCTGCATCGCCACCAGTCCGCCCAGCGACCAGCCCAGCCACAGCGCGCGCGCCGGCACGCCTTCGGCCACCTGCCGCGCCGCCGACGCCAGCTGCAGCGGCAGCCCGGCGCCGGCGCTGCGGCCGTGGCCCGGCAGGTCGACCAGGTGCAGGGTGAAACGTGGCTCGAGCCGCGCCACCAGCGGCGCGAAGATGCCCGCGTGCATGGCCCAGCCATGCAGCAGCACCAGGTCCGGGCCCTGGCCGCGCACCTCATGGAACAGGCTCATGCCGGGATCGGGGCGTGGCGGGCGCCGAGCGCTTCCGCGAGGGCGGCCAGCAGGCCGTCCACGTCGCGCTCGTTGTGTTCGCAGCTCAGCGTGATGCGCAGCCGCGCCTGCTGCTCGGGCACCGTCGGCGGCCGGATGGCGGTAACGAGGTAGCCGGCCTGTTCGAGCGCGGCGGACAGCGACAGCGCACGGGCATTGTCGCCGAGCACGATCGGCTGGATCGGCGTGAACGATTCCTGCAGCGGCAGCCCCAGCGCCGAGGCGCCGCGGCGGAAGCGCGCCACCAGCGAGGCGAGCTTGGCGCGCCGCCAGGGCTGGCTGCGGATGAGCCTGAGGCTCGCGCGCATGGCCGCGGCCATCGCCGGCGCCGGCGCGGTGGAATACAGATAGGGGCGCGCGGTCTCGGCGACGTGGCCGACCACGGCGTGGCTGCCCAGCAGCATCGCGCCCTGGCCACCGAAGGCCTTGCCCAGCGGCACCAGCAGCAGCGGCACCTCGCGCGCACCCAGGCCCGCGACCGCGAGGCTGCCGCGGCCTTCGGGGCCGAGCACGCCGACGCCGTGGGCGTCGTCCACGTACAGCAACGCGTCCTGCGCGCGCGCCACCAGCGCCAGGTCGGCCAGCGGCGCCGGGTCGCCGTCCATGCTGAAGACGCCGTCGGTGGCCAGCATCGCGATGCCCTCGCGGCGCGTCATCAGCTGGCGCATGGCGGCCTCGACGTCGGCGTGCGGGTAGCGCTTGAGCTCGCAGCGGGCCAGGCGCGCGCCGTCGATCAGGCAGGCGTGGTTGAGCTTGTCCTGCACGCACACGTCGCCTTCGCCCAGCAGCGACTGCAGGACGGCCAGGTTGGCCTGGTAGCCGCTGCCGAAGTACAGGCCGCGCTCGTAGCCGAGCCACTGCGCCATCTCGCGCTCGAACGCGGCGTGCTCGGCGTGGTGCCCGCTGACGCCGGCCGAACCGGTGCTGCCGACGCCGTGCCAGGCCGCGGCTTCCTGCAGCGCGGCGACGACGTCGAGGTGCTGGCTCAGGCCCAGGTAATCGTTGCCGCAGAAGCTGGTGAGCTGGCGACCGTCCACCAGCACCTGCACGCCTTCGCGCGCCTCGACCTCGCGCCGCGTGCGCACCGCCTGCGCGGCTTCGCGGGCGGCGCGGGCGGCGGCAAGGCGGTCGTGGAGGCGCTGGCGGGGCATGTCAGGCGGCGCAGGTCTGGGCGGGTGCGACGATGTCGGCGTGGACCGTGTTCGATTCCTGCACGACTTCCATCGGGCGCAGGCCCAGGCGCTCGAACAGCGCGCGGTCGGCGTCGACGTCCGGGTTGCCGGTGGTCAGCAGTTTCTCGCCGTAGAAGATCGAGTTGGCGCCGGCGAGGAAGCACAGCGCCTGCAGCTCGTCGTTCATCTCGGCGCGGCCGGCCGACAGCCGCACCATCGAGGCCGGCATCACGATGCGCGCGACGGCGATCGTGCGCACGAACTCGAACGGATCGAGCAGCGCGGTGCCCTTGAGCGGCGTGCCTTCGACCTGCACCAAGCGGTTGATCGGCACCGAGTCCGGGTGCGCCGGCAGGTTCGCCAGCGCCTGCAGCAGGCCGGCGCGCTGCGCGCGCGACTCGCCCATGCCGACGATGCCGCCGCAGCAGGTCTTCATGCCGACGTCGCGGACGTGGCCCAGGGTGTCCAGGCGGTCCTGGTACTCGCGGGTCTTGATCACGTCGCCGTAGAACTCGGGCGCGGTGTCGAGGTTGTGGTTGTAGTAGTCGAGGCCGGCCGCGCGCAGGGCCACGGCCTGGTCGGCCTTGAGCATGCCGAGGGTGGCGCAGGTCTCCAGGCCCAGGGCCTTCACCTCGCGGATCATCTCGGCCACCTTCGGGATGTCGCGGTCCTTCGGGCTGCGCCAGGCGGCGCCCATGCAGAAGCGCGAGGCGCCGGCGGCCTTGGCGGCGCGGGCCTTCTCCAGCACTTCTTCCGTGCTCATCAGCTTGGTGGCGTCCACGCCGGTGTTGTAGCGCGCGGCCTGCGGGCAGTAGGCGCAGTCTTCCGGGCAGCCGCCGGTCTTGACCGACAGCAGCGTGGACACCTGGACTTCGGCGGGGTCGAAACGCTCGCGGTGCACGGCACCGGCGCGCTGCATCAGCACGGGGAAGGGGAGATCGAACAGCGCGAGGACTTCTTCGCGCGTCCAGTCGTGGCGGATGACGGCAGACATGGCAAACCCCTGACGGCGCTGCATTAATGGAGTGCGGCAGTCTGGTGAGCATGCCCACCCCTGTCAACCAAACCACCCCGCCCCGGGTTGACGGCCGACCCCCGTCCGGCCGAAAACCCGAGACCGGAGGCTATCCCTGTCCTCCGGCCCGGTTCCGTGAAGTGGACCACATCCCGGGGTGAGCCCGCCTGTCACTTTTTCTCAGTGGTTGGGCGGCGCCCTGGGCCGGGCCCTGCTGCCGCCCCGTTGCCTGGTCTGCGAGGCCCCGGGGGCGGGCGACCGCGACCTGTGTGCCGACTGCCTTCTCGCCCTGCCCTGGAACGGCCCGGCCTGTCCTCGCTGCGGGCTGCCGCTGGCTGCGGCCGGACCCTGCGATGGCTCGCCGCCGTTACCGGGCATGACCGCGAGTGCGCGCGGCCCCTTGCCGTCGACCCTTGGCCGCCAGGCCGGTGCCGCCTGTGGCCGCTGCCTGCGGCGGCCGCCGCCGCTGGACGCGACCGTGGCGGCGCTGGCTTATCGCTTCCCGATCGACCGGCTGCTGCCGCGCTTCAAGTTCCATGGCGACCTGGCCGCCGGTCGGCTGCTCGCCGGGCTGATGGCCGAGGCCTGGGCCGACCGGTTCACGGCGGGCCCGGCGGTTGCCGGGACCCATGCCGCCGCGTTCGCTCACGGGCGGCGGGCGGTGCCGGCGGCGCGGGTGGAGGTGCTGGTGCCGGTGCCCCTGCACCCGGCGCGGCTGCGCCAGCGCGGGTACGACCAGGCCCTCGAGCTGGCGCGGCCGCTCAGCCGCGCCCTTCGGCTGCCGCTGTGCGCCGACGGGCTGCGGCGGGTGCGGGCCACGCAGGCGCAGACCACGCTGGACGCCGCCGACCGGCGCCGCAACGTCCGCGGCGCCTTCCTGGCCCGTGCCGGCCCGTGGCCTGCCTCCGTGGCCCTGCTTGACGACGTGATGACCACCGGCGCCACGCTGGCCGAGTGCGCACGCGCGCTCAGGCAGGCAGGCGTGGCCCACGTCGAGGCCTGGGTGCTGGCGCGGGCGCCGCCGCCCGGCCGCGGCGATCAGCCCAGCGCGTAGTGCCCGGCGATGCCCGCGAAGACCACCAGGCCGACCCACTGGTTGGCCAGGAAGGCCCGGAAACAGCCGGCGCGGTCGCGCCGCCGCGCCATCCAGAACTGCACCGCCACCAGGGCCAGCGCCACGCCCAGCGCCGCCTGGTAGGGGATGCCCAGCCCGGCGCGCGCGCCGACCAGCCACATCGCCCAGAAGAAGCCGGCGTAGATCACGCCCTGCGCCACCAGGTCGGCGTCGCCGAACAGGATGGCGGTGGACTTCGAGCCCACCCGCAGGTCGTCCTCGCGGTCCACCATCGCGTACCAGGTGTCGTAGCCGGTGGTCCACAGCAGGTTGCCCAGGAACAGCAGCCAGGCGATCGGCGGCACCGTTTCCTGCACCGCCGCGAACGCCATCGGGATACCCCAGCCGAAGGCGATGCCCAGGTAGACCTGCGGCAGGTAGGTGTAGCGCTTGAGCAGCGGGTAGGTGGCGGCCAGCAGCGCCGCGGCCACGCTCAAGGCCACCGTCAGCCAGTTCGTCAGCAGCACCAGGCCGAACGCGACCAGCATCATCACCGCGAACAGCGCCAGCGCCTCGCGCGGCGACACCGCGCCGGTGGCCAGAGGACGGGCCTTGGTGCGCTCGACGTGCGGGTCGAGCCAGCGGTCGTTGTAGTCGTTGATCACGCAGCCGGCCGAGCGGGTCAGCCACACGCCGGCAGTGAAGATGAGCAGGATGCCCAGCGGCGGCACGCCGTCGGCCGCCAGCCACAGCGCCCACCACGTCGGCCATAGCAGCAGCAGGATCCCGACCGGGCGGTCACCGCGGACGAGCTGCCAGTACAGCGGCCAGCGTTCGCGCCAGGTCTTGGGCGCGCGGTCGGGAAGGGGCGGTGCGTGGCGTTCGTACGACATCCGAGAAGCCTAGCAGAGCGTCGGGCGCGACCATGACTGAAGACACCCGTCCGGCCGCGGGCCTTGACCCGCCGGCGCCGCGTCCCCAGTTTAATCGTCGCCACCCACCCCAAGAGGAACAACGACCATGAGTGCAGGCCAGGGTTCCACCGGCAACGTCATCGCCGCCATCTGCAGCTTCTTCGTGCCGGGCCTGGGCCAGCTTGTCCAGGGCCGCCTGCTGTCCGCCGTGCTGTGGTTCCTGTTCGCCTGCGCGGCCTTCGCCGTCACCTGGCTGCTCACGCTGAGCCTGCTGCCCTTCGGCTGGTTCGTGGTCAGCATCCTGTCCTGCATCAACGCGGCCATGTACTCGCCGGCCGCGCGCTGAACCGTCCTACCCGGCCTGGGCACGCAGCCACGTGCCCAGCGCCTCCGGGTCCAGCGGCCGGGTGAACAGGTAGCCCTGGGCCTGGTCGCAGCCCTGTTCGCGCAGCATCGCCAGCGTCGCCTCGGTTTCCACGCCCTCCGCCACCACCTCCATGCCCAGCGCATGGCCCAGGCTCACCACCGCCTGGGTCAGGCCGCGCAGCCGCGTGCCTTCGCCCATCTGCTGCACGAAGCTGCGGTCGATCTTCAGGTGCCGCACCGGGAAGCGGTGCAGGTAGGCCAGGTTCGAGAAGCCGGTGCCGAAGTCGTCCACCGCCAGGCAAATGCCGTTCGCGGCGAACAGGTCGAAGGCGCGGCGCAGCACGTCGGTGTCGCGCATCAGCGCCGACTCGGTCAGCTCCAGCTCCAGCCGGTCGGTGGGCCAGTGGTTGCGGGCGCAGATCTCGAGCACGTCGGTGGCGAACTGCGGGTCGCGCAGCTGCACGGCCGAGACGTTGACCGCGATGCGGTCGAACACGAGGCCCTGCTCGTGCCATTCGCGCGCCTGCCGGCAGGCCTCGCCCAGCACCCAGCGGCCGATGGCCAGGATCTCGCCGCACTCCTCGGCGATCGGGATGAACTCCACCGGTGAGCGGGAATCACCGGCGGTCGTGCGCCAGCGCAGCAGCGCCTCGATGCCGCCCACCCGGCCATCGCGCAGCGACAAGGTGGGCTGGTAGACCAGCGACAGCTCATGCCGCGCCAGCGCCTGGCGCAACTCCTGCTCGATCGTGACCCGGCGCTGCACCTTCTCGTAGAAGCTGTCGTTGTAGAACTGGAAGGTGTTGCGGCCGGCGTCCTTGGCCGCGTACATCGCGGTGTCGGCCGAGCGCAGCAGCGCCTCCAGGTCCGGGCTGCCCTCGTTGAGCAGGGCGATGCCGATGCTGCAGCCCACGTGCGCCTCGTGCTCGCCCAGGGCCACCGGCTGGCTGAGCGCGGCGATGATCTTTCGCGCCACCAGCGCCGCGTCCTCGGGCCGCCCGACCTCGCGCAGCAGCACCAGGAACTCGTCGCCGCCGAGGCGGCCGACCAGGTCGCTGCCGCGCACGCACTGGCGCAGGCGCCCGGCCACTTCCTGCAGCAGGCGGTCGCCGGCTTCGTGGCCCAGGGTGTCGTTGACGTTCTTGAAGCGGTCCAGGTCGAGGAACAGCAGGGCCAGCGGCGGCTCGCCGTTGCGGACCGCGGCGATGGCGTCCAGCGCCCGGCGCCGGAACAGGAAGCGATTGGGCAGGCCGGTCAGCGTGTCGTAGTGCGCCAACTGCTCGATCTGCTCGTTCGCCTCGTGCTCCTCGGTGATGTCCTGGGTGAGGCCGGTGATGTGGTGCGGCTTGCCGTCCACCTTCTCCACCCGCCCGGTGATGCGCAGCCAGATGCGGCGATCGTCGGGCGTGTAGTAGGTGACCTCCAGCGACTCCTCCTCGGTCTCGCCGCCGAACATCCGCGCCATCGCCTCGCGCATGCGCTGCTGCGACTGCTCGTCGTAGTTCGACAGCGTGGTCGCCACGCTCACCGGCGTGCCCGGCTCCAGGCCGTGGATGCGGTAGTTCTCGTCGGTCCACTGCAGCTGGCCGTCGGCCATGATCTCGAAGCCGCCGATGCGGCCCATCGCGGCGATGCGGTTGAGCAGGTCGTTGCGCCAGCGCGAATTGCGCTCGGCCAGCACCTGCTCGGTGATGTCGTGGATCACGCCCACCAGGCGCAGCACGCGCCCGTCCGGCGCGCGCATGCCCTCGCCGCGGGCCCGGGTGAAGCGGCGCTCGCCATCGGGCCGCACCATCACCAGCTCCATCTCGTAAGGCTCGCCGGTGGCCAGGGTGCGGCGCGAGGCCTCCTTCAGGCGCTCGTAGGATTCGGGCTCGTACAGGTGGCGCTGGCCGCGGAAGGGCGGCGGCGCCTGGTCGGCCGGCAGGCCGGCGATCACGAACAGTTCGTCCGACCACCAGATGTCGTCGGTGCCGGGGTCCCAGCTCCAGCTGCCCAGGCGGGCCACGTGCTGGGCCTGGTTCATCAACAGCTCGCGTTCGCGCAGCTGCTGTTCGATCAGCTTGTACTCGGTGATGTCGGTGTGGGTGCCGATCACGCGCCGCGGCTTGCGGTCCAGGGTCCACTCGATCACCCGGCCGCGGTCGAGGATCCAGCGCCAGCCGCCGCTGGCGTCGCGGGCGCGGTAGACCGACTGGTAGCCCTCGCGCTGGCCCTCCAGGTGCAGGCCCAGCGCGTCGGCGACCCGCGGCCGGTCGTCAGGGTGCACCAGGTCGCGCCAGCTCTCGAGGTTGTCGGCCAGGAAGTCGGGGGGATAGCCCAGCATGCTCAGGCAGCGGGCCGAGCGGTACACCTTGCCGGTGTCGGCGCTCCAGTCCCACAGCCCGTCCTGGGCGTTCTCGAGCGCGAAGCGCCAGCGCGCACGGCTCGGGGACTCGGCCAGCTCGGGCTCCTCGCTCGGGTTGAACAGGCTGGCGGTGTAGCCCAGGATCCGGCCATCCTCGTCCAGCGCGGCCTGCAGCACGCAGTCCAGCACCCGGTCGCCGTCCCGGTGCGAGTGGTGGACCTGGCGGCCGGGGTGGCGCGATATCTGCGCGATGGCGTCGGCCAGCACCGGGCGCAGCGCCTCCTCCAGCGCCGGCGTCAGCAGGTCGCGGGCCCGGTCGTTGCCGGTGACGAACCGGCCCGAGGCATCCAGCACCAGCAGGGCGCGACGCGAGGGATGCAGCAACAGGCTGTTGAGGAAGGCGGAATCCACGTGTGGCGGGCCCGGGATGCGTCGTTCGCCCGACACTAGCGCCCCGGCGGCCGAGAGGGAACCCGCGGCGCGCCGGGCCGTGAACCGCGCCACACTCGGCCGGGGCGCCCCTTAGACCGCCGCGGCCATCGGTGCCATAATCCGCGGCCAACGCGCCCGTAGCTCAGCTGGATAGAGTATTGCCCTCCGAAGGCAAGGGTCACAGGTTCGAATCCTGTCGGGCGCGCCATCTTCCCGTCCCCGCCGGCCCGGCCCCGGCCCCGCGCCCCCCGGCCACCGCCGCCGCCACCGGCCGACGCTTGCCCGCCCCACCGCGGTGGCACTTCTTCACGCGGATTTACGTTCTTTGGATCAGCGCTCCCCAGCCCGGGGCGGCGCCCTGCCCGACCTTCCAAAGGACACCCCCATGAAGCACCGTCTCCTGATCCTTGCCGCCTCCTGCCTGCTCAGCACCAGCGCCCTCGCCTCCGGTGGCGACTGGAGCGGCTGGTACGTCGGCATCCACGCCGGCCACGCCAGCGGCGACGCCGATGCCCGCGTCTCGCTCGGCGGCCAGTGGTCGATCGAGTCGCAAGGCCTGCGTGACGACGTCACCAACGGCTGGTCCACCGGCTTCGACCCGAGCGACAGCACCTACGGCCTGCAGTTCGGCGTGCTGCACCAGTTCGCCAACGGCTTCGTGCTGGGCGCCGAGCTCGACCACAGCCAGATGCACTTCGAGGAAAGCCGTTCCACCGGCCCGCAGCCCACGGCCACCTTCCCCAGCCTGACGTATGACTTCGGCAATTCCATCGACGTCGATTCCAAGATGTCGCTGCGCGCCCGCTTCGGCTACGCCAGCGGCCAGCACCTGTTCTACCTGACCGGCGGCGTGGCGCGCGTGGACGCCGACGCCTCGGCCTCGGTCGCGAGCAACGGCAACTACCTCAAGCGCGGCGTCGCCAGCGAGACGCTGGACGCCACCGAGTTCGGCGCCGGCTACGAGTACGACTTCGGCAACCAGTGGTCGCTGCGCGCCGAGTACATCCGCACCGACGCCGACGACTTCAGCTACGACACCGCCTACCTGGCGGGCAGCAGCTTCGTGACGCCGGCCTACACCGAGACCTTCCGCCAGTCGCTGGAGTTCGACAGCTTCCGCATCGGCCTGAGCTACCGCTTCTGAGCCATCGCGCCGGACACCGCCGCGGTTCGCCGCGGCGGCGTCACTCGTCCGACGGAGCTTCCACCGTATAACCCTTCGCGGCCAGCGCCTTGAGGTAGCCGCGCTCGCCCACCACCCGCGCCATCGGCAGCACCGCCACGCTCTCGGCGTGCGTCGCCAGCGCCTTTTCCGCCGCCGCCAGCCAGGCCGCCTCGACCCGTGCGGGCAGGTCGCTGAACCCGCTGCTGCGCGCCAGCCCACTGCCCAGCAGGGCATCGGTGCAGGCCCGGGCGTTGTCGGCATAGGGCAAGGCTTCGAGCGCGGCCAGGTCGCCGATGGCCCAGGCGTTCGCGCGCAGGGCCAGGGTATCGAGGTCGTGTTCCACCTGGTCCAGCGTGCTGCGGAAGCACGCGATGTCGTCGAGCTCACTGCGGCGGAATTCCTTCACCGCCGCCTTGGCGTCCTCGACCACCAGCGAGATCTCGGGCTGCTCCACCGGCACGTCGGCGCGCTGGGCGGCGCGCCGCACCGTGCGGCCGACCACGTCGCGCCAGGACAGGTCGGCGCGGTCGAAGGCCTTCTCGCGCAATTCCATCGCCGCCAGGAACGGTCGCCGCGTCTCGACGCCGCGGTCGCGGCCCAGGTAGAGCGCCTTGAGCCGCCGCCAGCGCGCGTAGTCGGCGGCGGGCAGCACGTCCTCGAGCCGCTCGCCGTCCGGGTTGTTGCGCGCCTTCATCAGCGACGGCACCAGGAACAGCCCGCCCAGCGCGGCACCCTCGGCCGTCACGCTCACCTTGGGCGGCATCAGCAGCACGCCGGCGGCGGCGACGCGCCGCTCCACGTCCAGCGAATTCCACTCCATGCGCTTGGGCAGGGGCGCCAGGGTGCCCAGCACCCACAGCACGCGGCCGTCGCGCGACACCTTCCACAGGCCCGGCCCGGGCTGCACGCCGCTGACGACGATGGTGTCGAGCACCACGGCATCGGGCGGCGTGGCCTTGGCGTGCAGCGGAACGAGGGCGCACGCGAGGACCAGCAGCAACGTCGGCAAGCTTCGGGGCGTCATGCGAGGGCCTTGCGCGGGCGGGGGAACCGCGAGTCTAGTCGCGCGGCGCGGCCGCGCACCGCCCGGAAGCCCCGGTGCCGCGCCGGCGTTCAGTCGCCGGACACGTCGCCGTCGACGTAGAACCAGCGCCCGTCCTCGCGCACGAAGCGGCTGGTTTCGTGCAGGCGGCCGGCCCGGCCGCCGCCCTGGCGGAAGCGCGCGACGAACTCCACCGTGGCGCGGTCGCCGTCGGCGCGGTGGCGCTTCACGGCCAGGCCCAGCCAGCGCAGCGGCGGCGAATGCACGAGGTCCAGCGTGGCCGGCCGCGTGCTGGCGTGCCAGGTGGCCTTCAGGTATGCCGCGTCGCCGCGCGCGTAGGCGCTGTAGCGCGAGCGCATCAGCGCCTCGGCATCGGCCGCGGCGGCGCCGGCGTGCAGCGGGCCGCAGCAGCGGGCGTACTCGCCGCGCCCGCAGGGACAGGGGTCGGCCATCGCGCGGGTTCAGCCCTTGCGGGCGTCGACGATCAGGCGGGCGACGTGGGCATCGCCTTTTTCCAGCAGCTCCACCGGCGTGTACTGGAAGCCGGTAAGCACCATCGCCTCGCCGACGCACCACTCGCGCTGCTCCTTGGTGAGCGTGGCGGCGCCGGCGGCCACGGCACCGAGCAGTTCGGGCGTGGGCACGGTGTCCTGGGGTTCGGGGGCGCGCCTGGCGGACGCGGCGGCGGGCGCACCGGTGCCCACCTTGTCGGCCTCGGCCTTGATCCAGGCGATGCGCGCCAGCGCCACGGCCAGGCGGTCGCCGCCATCCTTCAGCCTGGGCACGGCCTTGGCCACGGCGCCCAGCAGCGCCTCGTGCTCCACCGCCAGCGCCTGCCGCGTCTTTCCTTCCTCGTCCAGGCGCGCCTGCAGCTCGGCCAGCCTGGCTTCCAGCTGCAGGATCTCGGTGGCGGGGTCGACCAGGGTCTTGGCCTCCAGCAGGCGCATCACCTTCTCGCCCATGCGGGCGTAGATGGCCGGGTCGCTGAACTTGAGGTCGCGCGCGGCGGTCTGCCAGGCCAGGGCGACCTGGCTCACCGTCTGGGTCTTGCCGGCGGCGGGCGCGGAAGGGGCCTCGCTGGCCGCGTCCGCCAGCGCGGCGCTGGCGGTGGCGGTGGACTGGGCCTGGATGGCCAGGTCGAGCCGTTCGCAGAGTTCGGACTTCTGGAAATCGCGCGCCTGCTTGCGCAATTCGATGCGGCAGTCGATCAGCAGGGAGCGGAGGTCCTTCATGACCGCATTCTATGCCCGCCCGGCGCCCGCGCGGCTACCGGGCCAGCAGGAAGTTGAGCAGGTTGTTCTGGAAGTACGGGTTCACCGACAGCTGGTCGTGGCGCTCGCACAGGAAGAAGCTCTGGGCCAGCGGGAAGAACCGCCCGGGCTGCCCCGGGAGGTCGGCCAGGCCGCGGCCGAGCTGGGAATCGCGGGTGACCAGGCCGTCGCCCGGATGCAGCATCAGGCGCTCGTAATCCACGCCCGGCGCGCGCGCCTTCACGTCCTCCGGGCGCACCACCAGGCGCTCGCCGCTGGCGTCGCGGTCGAGCACGGCGTAGGTCGGGGTCAGGCTGCAGTCGCCGCCGAACACCGCCACCTCGACGCCGTTGGCGCGCACCGGTGCGCTCAGCGCCAGCTGGAAGCGCTTGGCCCGCGCCAGGTGGTGCACGAAGAAACCCTGCAGCTCGGCAATGTTCAGCGCGCCGGTTTCCGGATCGGGGGCGGCGGCCATCACCCGTGCCTCCACCTCGGGAGAGAACACCGACCAGCGCCGCACGCGCCAGGCGTCGGCGTCGTAGATGTCGAAGTCGATCGGCTGGCCTTCCGGCGAAAGCACCACCTTCGACTCGGGGTGGGGCAGCGCCTCGAACGGCGTGGCGAACGTCACCAGCACCTCCACCGGCACCACCCGGAACGCCACCTTGAAGCCCTGCTGCAGCCGCTCGAGGCTGGAGACCGCGCCCAGCGAGGGCGTGCCCAGCATCACCACCCGGCGCACGCGGTGCGCGCCCTCGTCCCAGGGCGTGAACACGGCCTGGTCGAGCACGTCGTTCGGGCCGTAGCGCAGGTAGTAGTTGGCGATCAGGCCGCCATTGCTATGCGCCAGGATGTCCACCGGCAGGTTGGGGTCGCCGTAGTCGCGGCGGACCTGCTCGATCATGTCGTGCAGCTGGCGCACGGCCTCGAGGTTTTCCTTGCGCCAGTCGTACAGCAGCACGTAGTAGCGGCGGCGGTCGTTGGCCGGCACCGGTTCGCCCGGCGTGCCGCGCTTGAAGCGGCCGACGCGTTCGAGCGCGTCGATCAGCGCGCCGTAGTAGTCGGTGCGCGCCACGCCGTAGAACAGGTCGCCCGGCACCAGGCCGCCGCCGTCGACCTCGGCCTGCTTCATGCGCGCCAGCTCGCGGTACTCGCTGAAGGCCAGGGTGCCGATCGAGCCGGGCCAGAACTCCTTGCCGCTGCTGCGCTCGACCAGGGTCGAGCCCATCAGGCCGTGGATCAGGATCACCGGCGGCTGCGCCGCGTGCTGCACCTGGCTTTCGTACAGCCTTGCCAGGTCGGGCCGCTCGGGGCGGCTGGCACAGGCGGCAAGCAGCAGCATCAGCAGCGGGCCAAGCAATCGGGTGGCGCGGTTCATTCCGGAGACCTCTGCAGCCGCCGCGGCCGGTCGCGACCGCGGCGGTTTGGAACGGGTGGAGCGCTAGGCGGCCACCGCGCCGGCGCCCAGGCGCGGGTAATCGGTGTAGCCGGCGGCGCCGGGCGTATACAGCGTGGATGCATCAAGGTCTGCGATCGGCGCACCCGTACGCAAGCGTTCGGGCAGGTCCGGGTTCGCGATGAAAGGACGGCCGAAGGAGACCAGGTCGGCCACGCCGGACGCCAGGTCGTTTTCCGCGCGTTCACCATCGTAGCCACCGTTGGTGATGAGCGTGCCCGGGAAGCGGCGGCGCACCTCCGTCAGCAGCTCGCCGGTGACGCTGCCGCCGGCCAGGTGCAGGTAGGCGATGTCGCGCGCGGCCAGGGCATCGACCAGGTCGAGGAACTGCTCGCGCTCACCGTCGAAGTTGACCTCGAGGTCGTTGAACGGATTGAACGGCGACAGCCGCACGCCGACCCGCGCCTTGCCGATCGCGGCCACGGTGGCGTCCAGCACTTCGATGACGAAGCGGTTGCGGTTCGCGGCGCTGCCGCCGTACGCGTCGGTGCGCTGGTTGCTTCGCGGGTTCAGGAACTGGGCCAGCAGGTAGCCGTTGGCGGCATGCAGTTCGATGCCGTCGACGCCGTGCTCGACCGCCAGGCGCGCCGCGCGGACGTAGTCGTTGCGCAGGCGGACGAGGTCGTCGGCGGTGGCGGCGCGCGGGGTGGCGTTTGGCTGCATGCCGGCGGTGTCGGTCCAGGTCTCGCCGGCGGCGGGGATGGCCGAGGGCGCGACCAGGGTCTCGCCGGCCGGCAGGTTGGCGGTGGCGCCGACGCGGCCGCTGTGCATCACCTGCACGAACAGGCGGCTGCCGCCCGCGTGCAGGGCCTGGGCGATCGCGCCCCAGCCCTCGGCCTGGGCGGTGTTGAAGATGCCCGGGATGCGGGCGTAGCCGAGGCCTTCCGGCGACGGCGAGGCGCCCTCGGAAATCACCAGGCCGGCGCTGGCGCGCTGGGCGTAGTATTCGACCATCAGGGCATTGGGCAGGTTGCCCTCGGCGCGCGAACGGGTCATGGGCGCCATCACGTAGCGGTTCTTCAGCTTCAGGCCGTTGCGTTCATACGGGGTATCCAGCAGTCGGGTCATGGTGGGGTCTCCGGAAAGGTGGGCTAACGATGGGACCCGTCACCCACAGAACAAAGACCCGTGGTTGATACCTATCGTTATCCATATCAGGACGATGCCATGACGCTCCGCCGACGCCCGCTGCGTTCGAATGCCGGCATGCTGCCCCTCCGCGCCCTGCTGCTGGCCCTGCTGCTGCTCTCCGCCGGAGCGCAGGCCAAGCCGTTCGAGAACTCGCGCTTCGAGACCCTCGAAGGCGTGCAGGTGCACGTGCGGCACTGGCCGGCCGCCGGCGCGGGCGAAGGCTGCCCGGTGCTGCTGGTGCACGGCCTGGGCGGCTCCACCTTCTCCTTCCGGCAGCTGGCGCCCGCGCTGGCCGCCGCCGGCCACCCGGTCTGGGCGATCGACCTGCCGGCCTACGGCTACAGTGCCCGCCAGCCCTTCCCCGGCACCGCCGGCGATGCCCTCGGGCCCTGGCTGGCGGCGCGGCAGCCCGGTGCCGGCTGGTGCCTGGTCGGTCATTCGATGGGCACGCGCGTGGTCGGCGAACTGGTGCGGCGCGGCGAGGTGCCGGTGGAGCGCGCGGTCTACGTCGCCGGCAACCCGATCCTGAGCGAGCGCGAACTCAACAACCGCGAGCGCTACCGCTCCCCGCGCATCCGCCGCTGGCTGGCCAACCTGGCCGAGGCGCGCTACCTCGACGAGGACCGCTTCGGCCGCCTGTTGGCCAAGGCCTACGGCCGCGATCCCACCGCGGAGGAGGTGGCGGGCTACCTCACGCCGCTCAAGACGCCGGGCACCGCGCTGGCGATCATGACCGGCTACTCGGCCGAGTTCCCGGTGAACCCGCGCGGCGCCGAACTCGACCGCGTGCCCACGCTCATCCTGTGGGGCGAGAAGGACGCCTGGGTGAAGCCCGAAGTCGCCGACCGCCTGCAGGCGGCGCTGCCCTCGGCGCGCCGCGTCACCATCGCCGGCGCCGGCCACAGCCCGATGGAAACCCATCCGGAGCAGACGCGCGCGGCCGTGCTGGCGCTGTTCCGCGATGCGCCGGCGGTGGCTTCCGCGCGCTGATCGGTCGGCGGGCGGACGGTCGTCGTTGGTTAAGGCGGCAAGACGATCGGTGAGCTAACCTCGGCCGCGTCCTTCACGCGGAGACCGCCGATGACCCTGCTGCGCCCGCTGCTGTTCGCCGCCACCGCCGGCCTGGCCCTGGCCGCCTGCGCCACGCCGCCGGCCGAATCCACCGCCGCCCCGCCCGCCGATGCCGAGGAGACCGCCATGACTTGCGATGCCGAGAAGGGCCAGTGGGCCGTGGGCAAGATCGCCGACGAGGCGCTGGTGGCGAAGGTGAAGGCCGACACCGGTTCCGACCGCCATCGCGTGATCCCGCCGAATACCGCCGTGACGATGGATTACCGCGAGGACCGGGTGAACATCGAGGTGGACGCGGAAAACCGCGTCACCTCCGTGCGCTGCGGCTAACCGCGGAAAGGCACCACCGCGGCTCAATGGGCGAACAGCACCGGCCGCGTGGCCTGCGCCAGCACCGTGCGGGTGGCGCCGCCGAGCACCTGCTCGCGCCAGCGCGAGTGGCCGTAGCCGCCCATCACGATCACATCGGCGTGCTGGGCGTTGGCGTAGTCGACGATCACGGCGCCGGTGCTGCGGCCCTCGCGTGCCTGCACCACCACCTGCACCTGGGCGCCGTGGCGCGCCAGGTGGGCGGCGATGTCGGCGCCGGGCGCGTCGCCGTAGGCCGATTCGCCGACCTCGGGGTCCACCACCAGCACGTCCACGCGGGCGTCGCGCGGCAGCAGCGGCAGCGCGTCGTGGATGGCACGCGCGGCCTCGCGCCGCGGCTGCCAGGCCAGCACCACGCGCCGCGGCGGCACCATCAGCCGCGCGCCCTCGGGCATCACCAGCACCGGGCGGCCGCTGTCGAGCAGCAGCGCGCCGAACGCGACCGGGAAGCGCGAGGCGTCGCCGCGCCCGAGGATCGCCAGATCGGCATGGCGCGCGTGCAGGGCGGCCGTTTCCTCGGGCCACTGCAGCAGCGACTCGACCACCCGCAGCTCGGCGTCCACGCCGGCGCGCTGCAGGCGCTGTCGGGCGGCCTCGCCGGCGGCGGCCGCGCTGGCGCGCAGGGCGTCGAAGTCGGCCTGGTTCAGGGTCAGCACGGCCATCCCCCATTCCGACGCCACCGGCATCGGGAAGGCGATCGCGGCCAGCACGGCGACGCGGGCGCCGTGGGCCGTGGCGAGGGCGGCCGCGGCGTCGAGCGCGGCGGCATCGGCGGCGGAATACTGCAGCGGTACCAGCAGATCCTTGGGCATGGCGGTGCTCCACGGGGGGTCGGCCGCGAGGGCCGTGGTGGCAGCCTACGCCCCGGCGGGGCGCGGTCGTTGACGCCGGTCAAGCGGGGGCATCGTCTAGTCGAACGAGTACTGGCCGGCCACCGGCACGAAGACAGGGCCCTCGTACTGCTGGTCTTCTAGGACGTGGGTGGCGCCGGCATGGCGATTCACGTTGCCCAGGCGCTGGCCGGCCGGCGCCAGGTAGGCCCAGTAGCGGCCGTCGGCATCGGGCGTCGGCGGGTCGGGTTCGGCCATGAACTGGGGCCCGGGGCGCTGGCCGTTGCGGCGGTGGTGTTCCTCGGCCGCGGCGGCGCGGGCGTCGAGGTCGACCGTGTAGTCGATCACCACCGTGCGGCCCAGCAGGTTCTGGTTGCCGCGCCCGACCGCCACCACTTCGCCGACCAGGGTCACGCGGCGCAGCCGGGGGCCGTCGCCGCGGGACTCGTGGACGATGCGCGCGACTTCGCGCAGCTGCAGGTGGTCGCTGGCGACGCGGGTGTAGTGGTCGGGGTTGATCGCCGCCGGCACCGGCGCCGCCGCCAGGACCAGGGCAAGCGCGAGCATCATTCGAAGCATGTGGCCTCCGGCGGGACGTCCCGGGCCGATCATAGCGCCGGGACGGGCGGGCCACCCGCGGCCGGGGGCGGCGGCTTGTTCCGGCCTTCATGGCAACGGGACTAGCGTGTCGGCATGGCGTCGCCCTTCACCGCCCCGCTGCACCTGCCGATCCGCCGCTGGATCCAGCGCGCGTTCCCGCGCGCGCCCGGCGGCATCGACTACGACCAGCCGGTCGGCGACCCGGGCCTGTTCCCGCCCGACGGCGTCACCTGGCGGGTGCACGCCGACTTCCCCGGCATGCTAAGCGGCGGGCTGTGCGCGCTGATGTTGCAGACCCTGCACCCGCAGGCGCTGGCCGGGGTGTGGGACCACTCGAACTTCCGCACCGACCTGGTGGGCCGGCTGCGTCGCACCACCGACTTCGTGGCCGGCACCACCTACGCGCCGCGCGCCGAGGCCGAGCGCCTGGTGGCGCGCGTGCGCCGCATCCACGCGCAGGTGCGCGGCCTGGCCGAGGACGGCACGCCCTATTCGGCCGACGATCCGGCCCTGCTCACCTGGGTACACGTGACCGAGGCCTACGGTTTCCTGCGCGGCTACCGCCGCTACGCCGGCGCGCTGTCGCCCGCGGACGGCGACCGCTACTACGACGAAGCGCGGCGGGTGGCCGAAGCCCTGGGGGCGCGCGACGTGCCGCGCAGCGAACGCGAGGTCGAAGACTACTTCCGCGCGGTGCGGCCGCGGCTTGCCTGCACCGACCGTTCGCGCACGGTGCTGGCGGTGCTCGAGGCCATGTCGCTGCCGGTGCCGCTGCCGGGCCTGTCGCGCGACCTGTTCCTGGGTGCGGGCGCGGCGCTGCTGCCGGGCTGGGCGGAGCACATGCTGGGGCGCACGCCGCGGCAGGCCCTGCACGCCAGCGTCGCGGCCACGGCGCTGGCGCGGGTGGCACCGCTGTTCCGCGCCGCGCTCGACGACGGGCCGGCGCCGCGCGCGCGCCGGCGGGTGGCCGCGCCGCGCTAGGACTTCAGCCGCACGTGGATGGCCTTGCTGCCGCCGGCCGTCTCGCGTTCCTTGGATTCGAACAGCGCCGGGTGGGCCTTCAGGAGGTCGCTGAGCTTCTTGTGCCCGTAGAGCCGCGGGTCGAAGTCGGGGCGGATCTTGCTGAGGTAGCTGCCGACCGCGCCCAGGTGGGCCCAGCCCTCGTCGTCGGTGGCTTCCTCGATCGCCTGCACCAGCAGGGCGCGCGGCAGCGCCGGGGCGGCCGGCTTCTCGGGCTTGGCGGACGCGGGCGTCTTTTTCGCGGCCTTCTTCGCCGCCGGCTTCGCGGGCGCGACCGACGGCGCGGGCGGCGCCGGCTCGGGCTCGCGCCGCAGCACCTCGGCGTAGATGAACTTGTCGCAGGCCTGCACGAAGGCGTCGGGCGTCTTGCGCTCGCCGAAGCCGTACACGGTGTGGCCTTCCTCGCGCAGGCGCTGGGCCAGGCGGGTGAAGTCGCTGTCGCTCGAGACCAGGCAGAAGCCGTCGAAGCGGCGCGTGTACATCAGGTCCATCGCGTCGATGATCAGCGAGGAGTCGGTGGCGTTCTTGCCGCTGGTGTATGCGAACTGCTGCACCGGCTGGATCGAGTGCTTGAGCAGCGCGCGCTTCCACTGCGTCTGCTGCGGCGAGGTGAAGTCGCCGTAGATGCGCTTGACGCTGGCGACGCCGTACTTCGCGACCTCGGCCAGCAGGCCCTCGATGATGGCGGGCTGGGCGTTGTCGGCATCGATCAGGACCGCCAGCAGGCGCTGGTCCTCGTCGGGCTCGGGCTTGCTGGCGTTGCGCTGCTTCATGGCGTGCTCCGCGGGGCCTGCGGCCATCCTACGAGCCGCGTCGCGGCGCCGCCACATGCGCGCGGCCGCCGGGAAAGGCTAGGCTTGGCCACCCCGACCCGGAGCCCGCCATGACCGCCGACCGCTTCCGCCTCTACGACGAAGCCGCGCTCGCGCCGGTGATCGACGACATGGCGCGCCAGGCCGCGCTGCTGCTCGACGCCACCCCGACCGTGCTGCTGGGCATGCTGCGGCGAGGGGCGCCGCTGGCCGACCGCATCCACGCCCGGCTGAAGGTGCATGCGCCCTGGGCCGAGGTCGGCCGGCTCGACCTGAAGGTGAAGCGCTACGCCGACAACCTCGAGCTGCTGCATCCGGAGACGGCGCTCGAGGCCCCCACGAACGTGGACCTGCTCAACCGCCGCGTGATCGTGGTGGACGACGTGCTCTACCAGGGCTATTCGCTGATGCGCGTGTTCGAGTGGCTGGCGACCCAGAAGCCGGCGCAGGTGCACGCCGCGGTGCTGGTGGACCGGCAGCGCCACCGCATGCCGATCCGCGCCGACATCACCGGGCTCACGCTCAAGATCGCGCCCGATGACGTGATCGAGTGCAACGTGCCGCCCTACGAGGCCGATTTCGCCGTCGACCTCTGGCGCCCCGTCGCCTCCCCCAAATGAATGTGGGAGGGACTTCAGTCCCGATGCTCTTCGGCGAAAGGCATCGGGACTGAAGTCCCTCCCTCGGGGGGAGGGCTCCAGGCGTGGCTTACTGCTTGACCAGCAGCTGGTCGGCGATGACGTTCTTCACGCCCTTGGTGCCGGCGGCCAGCTTGATGGCCATGTCGCGGGCCGCGGCGGACTCGGCGGTGCCGGTCAGGGTGACCACGTTGGCCTTGGTGTCGACGTTGATCTGGGTGCCCTTCACCGCGGTGTCGGCCAGCAGCTGGGCCTTCACCTTGCTGGTGATCCAGGCGTCGTCGGCGCCGTCGCCGGCCTCGTCCAGCGCCTCGCGCACCTCGCCCGAGGCGGTGGCGGTGTTGGCGTCCTGGCGCCGCTCGCTGCCCTCGGCGGCGACGATCAGCTGGTTGTCCACCAGGACCACGCCTTCGGCTTCGCCGGCGATCTTGCCCGCGGCCAGCTTGGACTCGAGGCTGTCGGCGCCGCCGGTCAGCTTGACGGTGCCGCGCACGGTGTCGACGTTGATGTCGAAGCCCTTGGTGCGCTCGTCGGCCAGCAGGCGGGTCTTCACCGAGGCGGTGATGGTGGCGTCGTCGATGGCCTGGCCGACGCTGCGTTCCGGCGCGGCCTCGGTGGACTGCGCGTTGACGGCGGACACGCCGAGGGCCAGCGCGATGGTGGTGGCGAGCAGGGAAGTCTTGATGGCGTTCATGGGCTTTGGCTCCTGTTTGAACGGATCGCTGCGGGGGCAGCGTTCGGTCGTGGGACCTCGTCGCGGGCTGGGGGAAAGCAGCACGTCCCGGACGTGGGGCGAGGTTGTCCTGCGTTTTCCCAACGGCGGATGAAGCGCTTGTTCCGAATTCGTTAGCGCACCTCGCGCCAACGTGTCGAAACCCGCACCCCGCAAGCCTTTCCACCATCCTGAACAAAAAGCAAAAAGCCAAAAAAAGGGGTCAGAGTGAATATCTGCTTCAAACAGATATTCACTCTGACCCCTTTTTTTGGGCCCTTTTTCTGGGTGGCTAGTTGGCGTCGAAGCGGATGGCGTGGCGCTGGCCGTGCACCAGCGGCTCGAGCTGGTAGCGGCCCTTCTCGGCCAGCACGCGGTCGGAGATGGCGGGCAGCGGCTGCAGCGCCGGCAGCGCGCGGGCGTAGGGCGAGAACTCGAGGTCGAGGTTGAGCGCCACCGCCTGGCCACCGCCTTCGCGCGGCGCCACCTTGAGCTCCAGGCCGAAGCGGCGCACGGTGTCGAGCCGCACCGCCTCGCGCACCGCGGCCTGGCAGATGCGGTAGGCCGTGGTCCGGCCGTCGTCGTCGAGCTGGTCGACGGCGCCGGTGAAGCGCGGCTCGAACACGATGCTGGCGTCCTCGAGCATCTCGCGCAGCGGCCCGTTGTCGATCGCGTGGCGCAGGCCGTGGCTGTCGAGCATCGGCGGCCGCAGCTGGCGCAGCGCGCGCCGCAGGCTGTCCTGGATCTCGCGCACCTGCTCGCGCAGCGATTCCAGGAAACGCGTGCCCTGCTCGTCGCGCACGTCGCGGAAGGCCAGGCTGATGCGCGTGCCGAGCGCGTGGATGGCGTGGCCGAGTTCGTAGTCGAGCTCGCTGGCCAGCTCGCGCTGGCCCTGTTCCTCGATGCGCACCAGGCGCTGGGTGACCTGGCGCAACTCCTCGGCCAGCGCCGCCAGTTCCTCGTTCTTGGCCGCCAGCTCCTGGTGGCGCAGGGCCAGCACCCCGTGGCTGTGGCGCAGCGCGGTGCTGGCCGCGCCGAGCACCAGCGCGCCGGCGCCCACCACTGCCAGCACCAGCTGCAGCATGGTGACGCTGACCGACAGCAGGCCGCCCTGCACCAGCGCCTGGATCACCACGCCCAGCACCAGCGTGCCCAGTGCCGCGCCTTCCCCGCCGTGGCGGAAGCCCAGGAAGAACAGCGGCGCGAAGGCCAGCAGCAGCACGTACATCGCCAGGCCCTCGTAGGCCTGCAGCAACAGGAAGATGCCCACCGCGCCCAGCAGCACCAGCACCATGTCGCGCCAGAATGCCAGCCGCCGCGGCGCCATCCGCCCGTGGGCCAGCGCCACCAGCACCGGCGCCAGGGCCAGCTGCCCGATCATGTCGCCGTACATGAAGGCGAACATGCTGGCGATGCTGTCGACGGCGTTCATCGGCACCGTGACCAGGAACATCCACAGCAGCGGCGACACGCCCGCCGCGCCCACCAGGCCGGCCAGCAGGAAGCCGAGCATGCGTGTCGGCGTGTCCAGCGCCTGGCCCGCCTGCGGGCCGCGCGCCACGAACACCACGGCCGCGTAGATCAGCCACGGCGCGATGCACACGCCGACGAAGGTCATCGAGAAGATCGGGTAGCCCAGCACCATCGACTTGGTGGCCTGGGCGGCGATCTCGGCCGCGCCCAGCCAGCCCCAGCGCCGGGTCGGCACCAGCCACAGCAGGGCGAGCCGCAGGCCGGCGGGCAAGAACCAGAGCTGGGCCGAGAGCTGCTCCAGGCCCAGCCAAGCCACCATGGACAACAGGGCGATGCCCACCCAGACGGCGTGCCGTCCCGGCGGGGTGTCCTGCAGCAGCCCCAGTGGATGCAACGCCATCGTCCCCGCCTGTTCCCCTCGGGCCGACCTGCCCCGGGCCAGCATGCCAACGATGGCCTGCGTGAAGAAAGCCCTCGACGGGCGCCTTCCGCGCATGGCGCGGGCCCGATATAATCGCGACCTTCACCTCCACGGGCCCCGGCCCGCCGTCAGGTACGACTGTGCGCAACCACGATCTGGTATTCCTCAAGAACTTCGCGATGGTCATCGCCGTCCTGGTGGGCATCACGCTCGCCCTGATCGGCCTGGGCATCTACGTCAACAGCCAGCTCGAGCCCGAGCCGAACCCGGTCGCCGAGCGCGCCACCGAGCAGCGCATCCGCCCGGTCGGCGGCGTGTACGCCGGCTCCACCGGCGCCGCCGCGCAGGCGGCCGCCGCCGCCGCGGCCGCCGCCGCTTCGGCTGGCCAGGTCGCCTACGACGGCACGCTGGACGGCAAGGTGATCTACGACGCCCTCTGCGGCGCCTGCCACACCTCGGGCGCCGGCGGCGCGCCGAAGCTGGAGCGCGCGGCCTGGACCGCCCGCATCGCCCAGGGCATGGACACCATGAACAAGCACGCCATCGAGGGCTTCCAGGGCAGCGCGGGCATCATGCCGGCCAAGGGCGGCAACCCGAACCTCACGGACGAGCAGGTCATCGCCACCGTGCAGTGGATGGTCGACAACCTCAAGTAAGCTTGGGCCCCGCCCTCCCGCCGACGCCGCCTCCGGGCGGCGTTGTCGTTTCCGGCGTCCCGAATTCCCTGGAGCTCCCATGCGCCTGCCCCTCCTGACCGCCTTGTTCGTGCTGGCCGCCGGCTGCCAGACCCCCGGCACGCCCGACCCGGCTGCCCGCGCCGACGCGCTGCCGATCGGCCGCGTGCAGGGCCCGACCGACCGCAGCCCGCTCGAGGGCCAGCGCGTGACCGTCGAAGGCGTGGTGGTCGGCGACTTCGGCAAGGGCTTCGGCGGGGTGTCGATCCAGTCGCGCGAAGACGACGGCGACCCGCTGACGTCGGAAGGCCTTTTCCTGGCGATGGGCGGCCAGCCGGCCCGGGTGCTGGCGGCCGGCGACCACGTGCGGGCCACCGGCACGGTGAAGGAGATCGGCCCCGGGGGCGCCTCGCTCACGGCCCTGGTCGACGTCGAGGCGACGGTGCTGGCGCGCGGCGTCGCGGTGGCGCCGACCGTCGTGGCCGCGGCGCCGGTGCCCGAGGGCTGGGAGTCGCGCGAAGGCATGCTGCTGCGGATCGAGGCGCCGCTCACCGTCACCGGCAACGACGGCCTGATGCGCTTCGGCGAACTGATCACCAGCTTCGACGGCCGCCGCTTCGCCCCGACCGAGCGCGCCGCGCCGGGCCTGGAGGCCGACGCGCTGGCGCAGGAGAACTTCCACGTGATGCTGCGGCTGGACGACGGCCTGTCGGCGCAGGAGCCGGGCGAACCCTGGTTCCTGCCCGAACCTCTGTCCGACGACCGCCCGCTGCGCACCGGCAGCGTCATCCGCGGCGCCACGGGCGTGCTCGACCAGCGCTTCGGCAGCTACCGCCTGCAGCTGACCGCGCCGCTGGGCGCGATCACCCAGGCCCCGCGGCCGGCGCCGCCGGTCGTGGCCGGCGACCGCCGCATCGTCGGGCTGAACGTGCTCAACCTGTTCAATGGCGACGGTCGCGGCGGCGGCTTCCCGACCGAGCGCGGCGCCGCCCGCGCCACCGACCACGCCCGCCAGCAGGCCAAGCTGGTGGCCACGGTGCAGGCGCTGGACCCGGACCTGCTGGCGCTGATGGAGCTGGAGAACGACGGCTTCGGGCCGGAGTCCGCGGTGGCGAAGTTCATCGCCGCGCTCAACGCCGCCGGCCCGCACCGCGACTGGCGCGTCGTGGACGTCGGACAGGGCCCGGGCGACAACAGCATCCGGGTCGGCCTGGCGTACCGCACGACGCGCTTCCAGGCCGTGGGCGCCCCGGCCACGTTCAACGCGCCGCCCTTCGACCGCAGCAGCCGCGCACCGCTGGCCCAGGCCTTCCGAGCCGGGAACGGGCCGGTGTTCGTGGTCGTGGCCAACCACTTCAAGTCCAAGGGCGGCTGCCGCCCCGACGCCGCCCCCGGCGACGCCGACCAGGGCGATGGGCAGGCCTGCTTCAACGCCACCCGCGTGGCCTCGGCCGAGGCCCTGCACGCCTGGCTGGCCACCGACCCCACCGGCACCCGCCCGGCGGGCCAGCTGGTGATCGGCGACCTCAACGCCCACGCCCAGGAAGACCCGCTGCGCGCGCTGTACGCCCGCGGCTGGCGCGATGCCTTCGAGGTGGCGGGCGTGGATGAACCCTATTCCTACGTCTGGGCCGGCCTGTCGGCGCGCCTCGACCACGCGCTGGTCGACGCCGGGCTGGCCGCCCGCCTGCGCGGCGCGGCCGAGTGGCACAACAGCGCCGACGAATCCGAACGCTTCGGCTACGCCCGGGACGACGACACCGACCCGTGGCGCGCCTCCGACCACGATCCGGTGCTGCTGGGCCTCGACCTGGCCCGCTAAGGGATATCATCGGCGCCATGGACGAACTCCCGGCCTTCCCCAGCGAATCCGGCCCGCTGCACCTGCCCGGCCCCGCCGGCCGGCTCGAGCTGATGGTGGACCTGCCCGAAACCGGGCAGGAGCGCGCCGCCGTGGCCGTGGTCTGCCACCCGAACCCGCCCGACGGCGGCACCCTGCACAACAAGGTCGTCACCATGACGGCGCGGGCGCTGAGCGAACTCGGCATCGCCGCGGTGCGCTTCAACTTCCGCGGCGTGGGCCAGTCCGAAGGCAGCTTCGACGAGGGCCGCGGCGAGATCCTCGACCTGCTGGCCGTCACCGACTGGGTGCGCAAGGTGCGCCCGAACGACGCGCTGTGGCTGGCGGGCTTTTCCTTCGGCAGCTGGGTGGCCCTGCAGGGCGCGCGCCAGCTGCCGGTGAAGCAGATGATCTCGATCGCGCCGCCGGTCGGCCTGCGCGCCTTCGACGGCGTGATGCCGCCGGCCTGCCCCTGGCTGGTGGTGATGCCCGAGGCCGACGATATCGTCGACCCGCAGAAGGTCTACGACTGGATCGATTCGCTCAAGGAAAAGCCGACCCTGGTGCGCATGCCCGACACCGGCCACTTCTTCCACCGGCGGCTGATGGACCTGCGCGGCGCGATCAAGAACGGCGTGCGCAAGAACCTGCCGCCGCCGCGCCATGGCTGAAGCGGCGGCGCAACGCCCGTCCGCCGCCTACGCCGCCGGTATCCACGCCGGGCGCTGGCAGCCCGATGAAGCCCAGGGCCAGGCCCTGGTCGAACTCGACCGCATCCACCGCCAGCTGCGCGCGCGCCAGCGCCACCCGCGCTGGAAGCAGTGGCTGTGGCGGCTCCGCCCGCCGCCGCCGGTGCAGGGCCTGTACCTGTGGGGCGGCGTCGGCCGCGGCAAGACCTTCCTCAACGACCTGCTGTTCGAGCACCTGGGCGAGCTGCCGCGCCGGCGCTGGCATTTCCACCGCTTCATGGTCGAGGTGAACGCGCGCGTGCAGGCACTGCCTGCCGACACCGCCGACACCGTGGCCGTGGTCGCCGACGGCCTGGCCGACGAGCTGAAGCTGCTGGTGCTCGATGAGTTCATCGTCACCGACATCGCCGACGCGATGATCCTGGGCCGCCTGCTCGAGCGGCTGTTCGCGCGCGGCGTGGTGCTGGTGACCACCTCGAACACGGCGCCGAAGCACCTGTACAAGGACGGCCTGCAGCGCGCCCGCTTCCTGCCGGCGATCGCACTGATCGAGCAGCACTGCGCCGTGGTGCACCTCGACAGCAAGCAGGACTACCGCCTGCGCCAGCTCACGCGCGCGCAAACCTACCTGACCCCGCTCGACGACGCCGCCGAGCGCGGCATGGCCGATCACTTCGCGCGCCTGGCCGCCGACGCGCCCGCCGAGGACGGCCCGCTGGTGCTCAACGGCCGGCCGATCGAGGCGCGCGCGCTGGCCGAGGGCATCGCCTGGTTCGACTTCGCGGCGCTGTGCGAGGGGCCGCGCGCCGCCGCCGACTACATCGAGATCGCGCGCAGCTTCCACACCGTGCTGGTGTCGGGCGTGCCGGTGTTCGACCTCGCGCACGACAACGCGGCGCGGCGCTTCGTGCACCTGGTGGATGAGCTCTACGACCGCAACGTGAACCTGCTGGTGAGCGCCGCGGCCGAGCCGATGTGGCTCTACGGCGGCGACAAGCTGCGCCAGGAGTTCGAACGCACGGCGTCGCGCCTGGTCGAGATGCGCAGCGCCGAATACCTAGCCCGCGAGCACCGCCCGTGAGGCGGCTGGCGCCCTGGCTGGCCGCGGCGCTCGGCGCGGGGCTGGTGCTGTGGGTGTTCTGGCCCGGCTACATGAGCTGGGATTCGGCCTACCAGTGGTGGCAGGCGCGCAACCAGCAGTTCGACAGCGTGCATCCGCCGCTGCTGGCGATGACCTGGCAGCTCACCGACCGCATCGTGGAAGGGCCGGGCGGGATGCTGGCGCTGCAGGTGGCGCTGCTGTGGTCGGCGCTCGCGCTGTTCGCCTCGGCGCTGCGCCTGCCGGCGTGGGGGCGCGCCGGCGCGGTGCTGTTCCTCGGGCTGTGGCCGCCGCTGCTGGCGCTGCAGCCGCACGTCTGGAAGGACCTGTGGACGCTGGCCGGCTTCGCCTGGGCGCTGGCGCTGCTGGCCCGGGACCTGCGTTCGCCGCACCGCGGCTGGCGCGCCGGCGCGGTGTTGGCGCTGGTGTTCGCCTGCGCCTTCCGCCACAACGCGATCACCGGCGCGCTGCCGCTGCTGGCCTGGATCGGCTGGCGCGAAGTGGCCGGCTACGCGCCGGCCTGGGTCGCGCGCCGGCGCGCGTTGCCGGCGGCGGGGGTCGCGCTGGCGTTGGCGGCGGGCGTGTTCCTGCTCGCGGCGCTGCCGGCGCAGGACGCGCGCGTGCGCCACGTCGAGCGCGTGTGGTCGGTGGTGACGCTGTGGGATGCCGCGGCGGTGTCGCTGGCCGAAGGCAGGCTGGTGTATCCGCCTGCGCTGGTCGATCCGACGCTGACGCTGGACGAGCTGCGCGCCCACTTCACCGACTACTCGAACACCACCATTTACGCCACCGGCAAGCTGCGCCACAGCTTCGATGCGCCGTTCTCGCCGGAGCAGCGCGCGGCCATCGACGCGCTGGCGTGGTCGCTACCGCGCGACCACGCCGGGCCCTACCTCGCGCACCGCTGGCGGCTGTCGCAGCTGCTGTTCGGCTGGGATCGCGCGGCCCTGCCGGACGGCCAGGTGATGATGCCCGGCCTGCACGCCTACGGCGACAACCCGCCGGTAGCGCCGCAGGCGCATCCGCAGCACGCGCGGGTCCTGGCGATGCTGCAGGCCATGATCGATTCGCCCTTCTTCGCCGGCTGGATCTACCTGCTGGCCTGCGCGGGCGTGGCGCTGGCCGGTGCGGCGCGCGCCGCCCGCTCGGCAGGCGCCGGGCTGGCGGCCATGGTCGCGCTGTCGTCGCTGGCCTACGCCCTGCCGCTGGCGCTGGCGTCCGGCAGCGCCGAGTTCCGCTACCTGGCCTGGCCGGTGCTCGCCACCCTCGCGAGCACCCTCCTGCTGGCCGCGCCCCCTGTAGGAGGGACTTCAGTCCCGAAGCTTTTCGGCCAGAAGCTTCGGGACTGAAGTCCCTCCTACCGTTCCCTGGTCCCGGGTTTGTTAGCATCGGGCGCAACCACCCAGGGGAAGACCATGCGCCGACTGCTGCTCGTCACTGCCCTCGCCGCCGCGCTCTGCGGTCCCGCTGCCGCGCAGTCGCCCGAGGTCGAGGCGCTGGCCGCCACCGTCGACGCCAAGGTGCAGGCCTGGCGCCGCGACATCCACCAGCATCCCGAGCTCGGCAACCGCGAGGTGCGCACCGCGAAGCTGGCGGCCGACCACCTGCGCGCCCTCGGCTTCGAGGACATCCGCACCGGCGTCGCCACGACGGGCGTGACGGCGGTGCTGCGCGGCGGCAAGCCCGGCCCGCGCATCGCGCTGCGCGCCGACATGGACGCGCTGCCGGTCACCGAGCGCAGCGGCCTGCCCTTCGCGTCGAAGGTCACCACCGAGTTCAACGGGCAAACCACCGGCGTGATGCACGCCTGCGGCCACGACGCCCACGTCGGCATCCTGATGGGCGTGGCCGAGGCGCTGGCCTCGATCAAGGCCGACCTGCCCGGCGAGGTGCTCTTCATCTTCCAGCCGGCCGAGGAAGGCCCGCCGGACGGCGAGGAGGGCGGCGCCGGGGAGATGCTGCGCCAGGGCGTGTTCGATCGCTTCAAGCCCGAGGCGGTGTTCGGCCTGCACGTGTTCAGCACGCTCAACGCCGGCCAGGTCGGCTACCGCAGCGGCCCGCTGATGGCGGCCTCGGATCGCTTCAACATCGTGGTGAAGGGCCGCCAGACGCACGGCTCGCGGCCCTGGGGCGGCGTGGACCCGATCGTGGCCGCCGCCGACATCATCGGCACCGCGCAGACCATCGTCAGCCGCCGGCAGAACATCTCGAAGCAGCCGGTGGTGGTGTCCTTCGGCGCGGTCAACGGCGGCATCCGCTTCAACATCATCCCCGACGAAGTCGAGCTGATCGGCACCATCCGCACCTTCGACGAAGGCATGCGCGCGCAGGTGTTCGCCGACCTCAAGAACGTGGCCGAGAGCGTGGCCAAAGCGCATGGCGCCACCGTGGTCGCGAAGGTGCCCGACATCGACGGCAACCCGGTCACGGTGAACCACCCGGCGCTGGCCGCGCGCGTGGTGCCCAGCCTCGAGGCCGCCGTCGGCCGCGACAACGTGGTCGAGATGGACCTGGTGATGGGCGCCGAGGACTTCTCCCTGTTCGCCCAGCAGGTGCCCGGCTTCTTCTTCTTCGTCGGCGCCACGCCGAAGGGGCAGGATCCGATCAAGGCCCCGTCGAACCACTCGCCCGAGTTCTTCCTCGACGAAGAGGCGTTGAAGGTCGGCACCCGCGCCATGCTGCAGGTCGCCCTCGACTACCTCCACACTGTCGAGTAGCGCCGCCCTGTGGGAGGGACTTCAGTCCCGATGCCCTTTTCCCAAAAGCATCGGGACTGAAGTCCCTCCCACGCTCGTCTTCGGGTCCAACCCCGTTTGCCCGGCCGGGCCGTTACAGGGATTCCAACCCCTCCGGAGACCCGACCATGTCCCGCACCACCCGCGTTCGACGCACCCTCGCCCCGCTGCTGCTCGCCGCCGGCCTCGCCCACGCCGGGCCGCCGGCCGCTTATCCGGAGATCGACGACGCCACCGCCACCTATCGCCTGGCCGTGGTCGAACTCGAGGCCCAGGGCGAACTGCCTCGATTCGCGCACTGCAATTCACCGGACGTGCTGTGCATGGACCCGGCGCCCACGTGGTTCCGGGCGCGGGTGCTCGACACGCTGCACGGTCCCTCGCTGCCCCCGCGCATCCACGGCGCCACCACCAGCCACTACGGGCCGATGCAGATGGCCTCGCCGCAGTACGGGAAGCCGCGGCTGATGCTGCTCAAGTCCGACGGCGACCGGCACGTGATGCTGCGCTACGCCAACGGCTTCCTGGCCGAAGACCGCGACGGCTTCCTTCACCTGGTGCTGGTCAACCCGCGGCCCGTGGGGTGGCTGCCCTGCGGCGCCATGGCCCTGAAGGAAGCGATCCACGACGCGGCCCTGGCCCGCGCCTCGCGCATCCCGCTCGAGCACTACGAACAGTTCCACGCCACCGACGATGGCGCCGCCTACGCCCTGCGCGGCCGGTACGCCTACCCCACGCATTCGATCCCGATGGCGAAGCTGGCGGCCTGGCTGGCGAACCAGCGCGACCTGCCGGCCAACCTGCAGTGCCCGCCGCAGGCGAGCCCCTGACCCCACATCTTGCGTTGACCTGCCCGGCCACACCCGATATGTTGTGGCCGTCGGTCCCGACCGCGGCAACGCGCAAGGGTTAATAGGGAAGCCGGTGTGACTCCGGCGCTGCCCCGCAGCGGTATGTGGAAACGAACGCCGTTTTTGGCACTGGACCTTGGTCTGGGAAGCGACGGCAAGTAGGCAGGGCAGGAGTTAGTGATCAGGAGGTAGGAGTTAGTGGGTCCCGGCGCGAGCCCGGCCACTACCTCCTACCTCCTACTCACTAACTCCTGTTCTACGTCCACGAGCCCGAAGACCTGCCGACAGCCGCGCGAAGCACACCGCGCGGTGACCGGCCCAGAGGTCTCCGGGGGGAGACGGCGCCGGTGTCGTGGCGCCGCGTCTCGGCCCCTGCGACACCCGCATTCCATCCTCCGTCTGACTTCGCATGCCCGCGGGGGCATGGCCGCGACGACGCGATGGCGCGTCGCCGTTGCCCGTCTCCGCGCGCCGCCCCCGAGGGAGGGACGGCGACCGTGCGCCACGCACCGGAGACCCCCGATGAACACCGAAACCCTGGACGCGCACGCCAGCCCGGCCGCGCCGCAGTTCGCCCTCACCCCGCCCGCGACCGCGCTGGGCATGACCGTCACCAAGCGCAGCGGCCGCCGCGAGCCGGTGGACCTGAACAAGATCGTGCGCGCCGTGGCGCGCCAGTGCGACGACCTGTACGCGATCGACCCGATGCGCGTCGCCACCCGCACCATTTCCGGCCTGTACGACGGCGCCACCACGCGCGAACTCGACGAGCTGTCCATCCGCACCGCGGCCCTGCTCACCGCCGAAGAGCCCGAGTACGGCCGCCTCGGCGCGCGCCTGCTTGCGGATTTCATCGCCAAGGAAGTCGCGGGCCAGGAGATCCACGCCTTCTCGCAATCCATCGCCCGCGGCCACGAGGTCGGGCTGATCAACGACCGGCTGCTGGGCTTCGTGCAGGCCAACGCGCGCAAGCTCAACGACGCGCTGGATCCTTCGCTGGATCGCCGCTTCGACTACTTCGGCCTGCGCACGCTGTACGACCGCTACCTGCTGCGGCACCCCACCCAGCGCACCGTGATCGAGACGCCGCAGCAGTTCTTCCTGCGCATCGCCTGCGCGCTCAGCCAGGACGTGCCCGAGGCGCTGGCGCTGTACCGCCGCATGGCCGCGCTCGACTACCTGCCCAGCTCGCCGACGCTGTTCAACGCCGGCACCACGCATGAACAGCTCTCGAGCTGCTTCCTGCTCGATTCGCCCGAGGACACGCTGGAGTCGATCTACCGCAAGTACGCCGACGTGGCGATGCTCAGCAAGTTCAGCGGCGGCATTGGCGTCTCCTTCACCCGCGTTCGCTCGCGCGGTTCGCTGATCCGCAGCACGAACGGCCACTCGAACGGCATCGTGCCCTGGCTCAAGACGCTCGATTCCTCGGTCGCGGCGGTCAACCAGGGCGGCAAGCGCAAGGGCGCCGCCTGCGTCTACCTCGAGCCCTGGCACGCTGACATCGAGGAGTTCCTGGAGCTGCGCGACAACACCGGCGACGAGGCGCGACGCACGCACAACCTCAACCTGGCGAACTGGATCCCGGACCTGTTCATGCGGCGGGTGGAGGCCGACGGCGAATGGTCGCTGTTCGACCCGAAGGCGGTGCCTCAGTTCACCGACCTGTTCGGCAAGGCCTTCGACGTGGCCTACGAGCAGGCCGAGGCCAGCGGCCGCGCGGTGAAGACCGTGCGCGCCCGGGACCTCTACGGGAAGATGATGCGCACCCTGGCCCAGACCGGCAACGGCTGGATGACCTTCAAGGACAAGTGCAACCGCGCCAGCAACCAGACCGCGCGGCCGGGCAACGTCATCCACCTGTCGAACCTGTGCACCGAGATCCTGGAGGTGACCTCGGGCGATGAAACCGCGGTCTGCAACCTCGGCTCGATCAACCTCGGGCAGCACCTGCGCGAGGAAGAAGGCCACGTCGACTTCGATTTCGACAAGCTGGCCGAAACCGTGCGCCTGGCCGTGCGCCAGCTCGACCGCGTGATCGACCTGAACTTCTACCCGATCGAGACCGCCCGCCGCGGCAACCTGCGCTGGCGCCCGGTGGGCCTGGGCGTGATGGGCCTGCAGGACGTGTTCTTCCGCCTGCGCCTGCCCTTCGATGCGCCCTCGGCGCGCGCGCTGTCGGCACGGATCGCCGAGGACATCTACTTCCACGCGCTCGAGGCCAGCTGCGAGCTGGCGCAGGAGCGCGGCCGCCACCCGAACTTCGACGAGACCCGCGCCGCCCACGGCGAACTCCAGTTCGACGCCTGGGGCGTGCAGCCCGCGTCGCCCGAACGCTGGGACGCCCTGCGCGATCGGATCCGCGAGCACGGCCTGCGCAACTCGCTGCTGGTGGCGATCGCGCCGACCGCCACCATCGCCTCGATCGCCGGCTGCTACGAGTGCATCGAGCCGCAGGTCAGCAACCTGTTCAAGCGCGAAACCCTGTCCGGCGATTTCCTGCAGGTGAACAAGCACCTGGTGCGCGAGCTCAAGCAGCTGGGCCAGTGGACGCCGGAGATGCGCGACCGCATCAAGCTGGCGGAGGGCTCGGTGCAGGGCATCGTCGAGATCCCGGCCGAGCTGCGCGCCGTCTACCGCACCGTCTGGGAAGTGCCGATGCGCTCCCTGATCGACATGGCCACCGACCGCGGCGCCTTCATCGACCAGAGCCAGTCGCTGAACCTGTTCATGGAATCCCCGAACATCGGCGCGCTGTCCTCCATGTACATGTACGCGTGGAAGCAAGGCATCAAGACCACGTATTACCTGCGCTCGCGCCCGGCCACCCGCATCGCCAAGACCACGCTGGGCTCGACCGATGCCTCGGCGGCGGTGGTTTGCTCGCTGGAGAATCCCGGCTCTTGCGAGGCTTGCCAGTAGGGCAGGAGGTAGTGGTTAGGAGGTAGGAGGTAGTGAAAGCGGGGGTGGCGTTCTTCCTGGTGATGGCTTGGTGCCGTTGCGGTTTGATTGCCTTAGCGAGGTGAGCATGCGTCCCACTTCATCGATGAGGGCCAGTTGCGGCTCGACGCGTGAAGGCTCCAGCCATGACAGGCGGGTCGAGAGGATCAGCTGCGTGTTCAGTTCGGCCAGTGAACCGTGTGCGATCGCCAGGAAATGCATCTTTTCCTTCTTCGACTCCCTGCTCCATCCCTCTGCGATGTTGCAGGGTATTGATATGGCGGCACGGGTCATCTGCGAACGCATGCCAAAACGCTCTTCGCTCGGGAGCTGCGCCGCGAGTCGACACGCCGCCTCCGAGAGCTGCATCGCCTTCCTCCAAACCACCGCCTCTTGATAGTGCATTTCAACCACCCTCCCTGCGACCAAGCATCCACACCTCCACCCCATCAGCCCATCAGGATTTCCCCCATGTCCCCGTCCACCCCCCCCTCACTACCTTCTACCTCCTCCCCACTACCTCCTAAGCTCTTGGACCCCGGCTACAGCCTGACGCTGCGCCCCATGCGTTACCCCCGGTTCTACGAGATGTACCGCGACGCCATCCGCAACACCTGGACGGTCGAGGAAGTGGATTTCTCGCTCGACACCCAGGACCTCAAGACCAAGCTCGGGCCGGCCGAACGGCACCTGGTCGAGCGGCTGGTGGCGTTCTTCGCCACCGGGGATTCGATCGTCTCGAACAACCTCGTGCTCAACCTCTACCAGCACATCAACGCGCCCGAGGCGCGGATGTACCTGTCGCGGCAGCTGTACGAGGAGGCGCTGCACGTGCAGTTCTACCTCACCCTGCTCGATACCTACCTGCCGGAGCCCGAGGCGCGGGCCAAGGCGTTCGCGGCGATCGAGAACATCCCGTCCATCCGCCGCAAGGCCGAGTTCTGCTTCAAGTGGATGGACAGCGTGCAGTCGCTGCAGCGGCTGGAAACCAAGGCGCAGCGCCGGCAGTTCCTGATGAACCTGGTCTGCTTCGCGGCCTGCATCGAGGGGCTGTTCTTCTTCGGGGCCTTCGCCTACGTGTATTACCTGCGCTCGCGCGGGCTGCTGCACGGGCTGGCCGGCGGCACCAACTGGGTGTTCCGGGACGAGAGCGGGCACATGGCGTTTGCGTTCGAGGTCATCCGTACGGTGCGTGAAGAGGAACCGGACCTGTTCGACGACGAACTCAAGGCCCAGATCGTCCAGATGCTCTCCGAGGCGGTCGACGTGGAGTGCCTGTTCGCAGACGACGTGCTGTCCGGCGGCGTGGCGGGGCTGTCGCCGCGCGACATGCGCCAGTACCTGGAGTACTGCGCCGACCAGCGCCTGGCCCAGCTCGGGCTGCCGCGGCACTTCGGGGCGCGCAACCCGTTCCCGTTCATGGAGCTGCAGGACGTCCAGGAACTGACCAACTTCTTCGAACGCCGGGTATCGGCCTACCAGGTCGGGGTCCCGGGCGAAGTCGCCTTCGACGCCGCCTTCTGACCACCCCCTGTGGGAGGGACTTCAGTCCCGATGCTTTCCGGCGTAAGGCATCGGGACTGAAGTCCCTCCCACAAGGGCGGGGCCGTGAGAGAATGCGCGCCATGACTTCCCCCGAACTGAGCCCGCTGGGCAAGGCCGTCGAGTACGGCAACGATTACGACCCCAGCCTGCTTTTCCCGATCGCGCGCGCCACCCAGCGCGCGGCCCTGGGCATTGGCGACGAACTGCCGTTCGTGGGCGTGGATTTCTGGAATGCCTACGAGCTCAGCTGGCTCGATGGGCGCGGCAAGCCGCGCGTGGCGCTGGCCGAGTTCCGGGTCCAGGCCGCGTCGCCGAACATCATCGAGTCCAAGAGCTTCAAGCTCTACCTGGGCAGCTACGCGCAGGCGCGCTTCTCCGACACCGACGCGCTGCGCGCGCAGCTGGTGCGCGACCTGTCCGAGGCCTCGGGCGCGCCGGTCAGCGTGGTGCTGACTCCGGCGTCGTCCAACAACGCCGCGCTGATCGAGAACCTCGAGGGCGACCTGATCGACGACCTGCCGATCGAGATCAGCCATTACGGCCCGCCGCGCCCCGATTTCCTGAGCTCCGACCCGGAACTCAAGGCCGACGAGATCCTGGTCTCGCACCTGCTCAAGTCCAATTGCCCCGTCACCGGCCAGCCCGACTGGGCCAGCGTGCAGATCCGCTACGCCGGCCCGCGCATCGCCCGCGACGGCCTGCTGCGTTACCTGGTGTCGTATCGCAACCACAGCGACTTCCACGAACAGTGCGTCGAGCGCATCTTCATGGACCTGATGCAGCACTGCGCGCCGACCCGCCTGGCCGTGTACGCGCGCTACACGCGCCGCGGCGGGCTCGACATCAACCCGTTCCGCGCCACGCCCGGCCTGCCGCTGCCGGGCAACCCGCGCACCGCCCGCCAGTAATCGCCGACCCTCGCCACCCGGGAGCCGCCATGCGCCAAGCCAAGTTCGCCCTTGTCCTGTCCGTCTCGCTGGCCCTCGCCGCCTGCGGTGGCGATGAAGCGGCCGCGCCGAGCGAGGCGCAGATCACCGCCGCCACCGACGCGGCCACCGAAGCCGCGGAGGCGCCGGCCGCGCTGCCGCCGCTGCCGACCGGCGATTTCCGCATCACGTCCGTGAACCTGGGCAAGGCGGTGGATGAAGAAGGCCAGGTCGGCGAGCCGCTCACCACCTTCGCGCCCGGCGACAAGATCTTCGCGGCCGTGGTCGCGGTCGGCAGCAGCGACGGGCTCACGCTGTCGACGCGCTGGCTGGCCGCCGACGGTACCGAGGTCGCCAAGGCCGGGCAGAGCCTGAGTCCGGAAACGCCCACCGTCACCACCTTCTCCATCAGCCAGCCCGAGCCGTGGCCGGTGGGCGCCTACCAGGTGGAGATCGCCATCAACGACCGGGTCGTCGAAACCCGCACCTTCGAGGTGCGCTGAGCCGCGCCGGCCCACCCGGCGCGCGTCCGCGCGACGCGCCCATGTCCCATCCCTGCCTGTCCTGCGGTGCCTGCTGCGCCACCTTCCGGGTCGGCTTCCACTGGTCGGAAGCCCAGCCCGACAACCCCGACGGGCCGCCGGCCGAACTGGTCGTGCCGCTGCGCCGGCACGAGCTGGCCATGCGCGGCACCGAGTCCGCGCCCACGCGCTGCGTGGCCCTGGCCGGCACCGTCGGCGTGGACGGCCATTGCAGCATCTACCCGCTGCGCCCCTCGCCCTGCCGCGCGCTCACCCCGGCCTGGGAAGACGGCCAGCCCAGCCCGCAGTGCGACAAGGCGCGGGTGGCGCACGGGCTGGAGCCGCTGACGCCGGCCACCTGGCAGGCGTACGCCGCCGCCGGGCACGGCGCGGCCACCCCCTAGCCCCACGGCCTTGCGGCGCCCGCCCGGCACACGGCGCGGAGGCCGTACCGGCACGTATGTGAAACACGGCGTCGGCGCCCGCGACTTTCGCCGCCGGGGCGGAGCGGCGACAATCGCCGGCTAGCCCGAATACGAGACACCGCGACCATGGCCGACACGCCCAAGATCCTCTACACGCTCACCGACGAAGCCCCGTTCCTGGCCACGCAGTCGCTGCTGCCGATCGTGCAGGCCTTCGCGGGCGCCGCCGGCATCGCCGTCGAGACGCGCGACATCTCGCTGTCGGGCCGCATCCTGGCCCAGTTCCCGGACCGCCTGCGCGACGACCAGCGCATCGGCGACCACCTGGCCGAACTGGGCCAGCTGGCCACCACGCCGGAAGCCAACATCATCAAGCTGCCCAACATCTCCGCCTCGCTGCCGCAGCTCAAGGCCGCCATCAAGGAACTGCAGGGCCAGGGCTACGACCTGCCCGACTACCCGGAAGAGCCGCGCACCGACGCCGAGAAGGACATCAAGGCGCGCTACGGCAAGGCCATGGGCAGCGCCGTGAACCCGGTGCTGCGCGAGGGCAACTCCGACCGCCGCGCGCCCAAGGCCGTGAAGGAAAACGTGCGCAAGCACCCGCACCGCATGGGCAAGTGGTCTTCGGATTCGAAGTCGCACGTGGCGCACATGGCCGGCGATGATTTCTTCGGCAGCGAGAAGTCCACCACGATGGCCGCGGCCGGCAGCCTGAAGATCAGCTTCGTCGGCGCCGACGGCAGCACGCGCGTGCTCAAGGAAAGCGTCAAGGTGAAGGAAGGCGAGATCGTCGATGCCTCGGTGATGCGCCGCGCTTCGCTGGCCCGCTTCGCCGCCGAGCAGATCGCCGACGCCAAGGCCACCGGCGTGCTGTTCTCGCTGCACCTCAAGGCGACCATGATGAAGGTCTCCGACCCGATCATGTTCGGCGTCTTCGTCACCGAGTTCTACAAGGCGGCGCTCGAGAAGCACGCGAAGGTGCTCGACGAGGTCGGCTTCGACCCCAACAACGGCATCGGCGACCTGTACGCGCGCCTGGGCCAGCTGCCCGAGGCCACGCAGGCCGCGATCAAGGCCGATATCGACGCCGTGTACGCCAACGCGCCGGGCCTGGCGATGGTGAACTCCGACAAGGGCATCACCAACCTGCACGTGCCCAGCGAC